>Ga0065704_10000719_pt1 | contig 16178 bp, 14 predicted proteins | sample SwiRhicommuniRL2_FD_59091 | JGI IMG/M metagenome (GOLD analysis project Ga0065704, IMG submission 59091) | Switchgrass rhizosphere bacterial communities from Rose Lake, Michigan, USA - RL2 v2 (version 2) | ecosystem: Host-associated > Plants > Roots > Rhizosphere > Soil | place: East Lansing, MI
GGCCCGCGCCGGCCTGCGCTCGGCCGAGGCGAATCTCGTCGCCAGTCGCGAAACCTATGTGCGCATCATCGGCCATGCGCCCGGCACGCTCGAAGCGCCGCCGCCGCTTGCCGGCATGCCCGCCGGGGTGGAAGACGCGGTCGACTATGCGCTCGACAACAACCCCGACCTGCTCGCCGCGCGCGAGGCGAGCAAGGCGGCCGGGTTCGACGTGCGGGTGGCGGGTGCCAGCCGCCTGCCCAGCGTTTCGGCCGGCGCATCGACCAACGGCACCAATTATCTCAGCACTTTCGTTCCGGGCGTGCCCAATGGCTCGCGCAACGTGATCGCGGGCCTGACGGCATCGATTCCGCTGTTCCAGGGCGGCGCACCGGCCGCGCGGGTGCGGCAGGCGCAGGCCACGCAAAGTGCGACGATGGAACAGGAAATCGGCACGGAACGCGCGGTGATCGCGATCGTCCGGTCTGCCTGGTCGGCCTGGTTGGCGGCCAAGGAAGTGATCACGCTCAACCAGACGGCCGTCGATGCCGCCGCGCTGAGCCTCGAAGGCGTGCGCGCGGAAAACACCGTGGGCAACCGCACGATCCTCAATATCCTCGATGCCGAGCAAGAATTGCTCAACGCGCAAGTGCAGCTGGTGACGGCGCGGCGCAACGAATACGTGGCCGGATTTGCCCTGCTTTCGGCGATGGGCAAGGCCCAGGCCAAGGACCTGGGCCTTGATGGCGGCACGCTCTATGATCCGCAGGCCAATTACGAGCGCGTCCACCACCGCATCTGGGACTGGGACAGCGACCCGGCACCCGTGGCCCGCGCCACCGCCACGGTTGACACGCCCGCACAGGATGCGACAATTCCGAACCAGCCGCAGCCCTGACCGTTTTGGCGAGGGCCTGCGAATGCACACAGTGGGGGACATGAATGCGCCAGGTGGGTGAACCTTCGGTCGAGGATATCCTCGAATCGATCAAGAAGGTGATTGCCCGCGATACGCGTGGGGAAAGCGCCGCGCCGCGCGCGCCCACGTCTGCCGCCCCGATGTCTGCTGCTGCCGCTGCTGCGGCGATTGCCCCGGCGCTCCAGGCCAATCGCGAAAGCACCGCCGCGCCGCGCCCAGCCGTGGCCATGAACCGCGCCGCAAGTCCCGCCGACGTGCTCGACCTGACGGACGTGGCCGCCCAGATCATGGGCGAGTACGGCCAGCCGGACACCGACGACGACGGCGATGACGAGGAAGCCCTGGTGCCCCAGGAAGCGGCGGCATCGATGCGCGATTCGCTCGCGGCACTGGCCATGCTGGCCCAGCCCGGCGCCCAGCCGCAGATTGTGCGCTCGGGCGAGACATCGCTGGAAGGCATGGTGCGCGAAATGCTGCGCCCGATGCTGGCGCAGTGGCTGGAAAACAACCTGCCGGTGATGGTCGAAAAGATGGTCGCGGCCGAAATCGCCCGTATCGCCGGCAAGCGCGGCTGATGGGCAAATCGCGGGACAAGGAACTGGCCGAAGCGCAAAGCACGCTGGCCAAACTGGGCGGCTTTGCCACGCAGCGCCACATCTTCATCTGCGCCGATTCCGACAAGGACAAATGCTGTTCGCACAAGGACAGTGACGCGGCCTGGTCGTTCCTGAAAAAGCGCCTGGGCGAATTGAAGTTGGGCGGCGCGCAAGGCGTGATGCGCAGCAAGGTCGGCTGCCTGCGCGTCTGCGCGGCCGGGCCGGTGGCGGTCGTCTATCCCGATGGCGTCTGGTATCACTCCTGCACGCCACCGGTGCTGGAGCGGATCATCCAGGAGCATGTGATCGGCGGCGTTCCGGTGGCGGATTATCGAATCGATCCGCCCGGCTCCTGACACAGCGCGTCAACGCCCTTTGACAAGCTCAGGGCGAACGGGGGCGGAGACATTCAAGTTGATTTCCGTTCTGGCTGAGCCTGTCGAAGCCCCCTCGCGCACTACATCACCATCGCCAAGACACTGCGGCCATCCGGGCGAGGCCGGAATCGCGTCCAGAGGGCCAGAACCAGCGCGTTGAGGATCAGGCCAAGCAAACCAGGGTTCAAGCCGCCCAGCCCCCAACCCGCCAGCCGCGCCCCCACGATCGCCAGCGCTGCCACGGCCATCCCTGCCATGACGCCGCCAGCGCTGGCCCGCCCGGTCCACAGTGCCGCCAGAAAGCCCGGCAGCGACTGGACGATGCCGAAATAGAACACGGTGTTCAGCGTGGCGAGCAACGGCACTTGGGCCATGGCGCCAGCAGCAGACAGCGTGATGAACAGCGCCGTCACCGCCTTGGCCCAGCGTTGCTGGCCTGCGCCATCCAGCCCCGGCACCAGGTTGCGCGTGATCAACGGGCCGATCGCGAGGCACACGCTCGACAGGATGACCAGGCCCGCCAGCACGACCGCCGCCATCACTACGCCCACTGCCCAGCCGGGCAGGAGCTGCCAGGCGACGGCAAGGAACACGAAGTCCGGCTTGTCGAGCGGAGTGCCAGTGCGTCGTACGAAAATGGCCACGACCATCAGCAGCGGAAACATGATCATGTAAAGCGGCGCAGCGGCCTGGGCGCGTGCGATCTCTCGCGGGCCGCGCGCGGCAAAGAGGAAGGCCCAGTTCTGCGGGATCATGGCGAAGCCTGCCGCCTGGACGGCGATGGTGCTGAGCGCAAAGGGCAGGCCGACCGGCACTTGCCCTGTCGCCACGGGCAGCGGTGCGGCAGTGGCCGGCCAATGCGCGAGGGCGAGAATGCCGACAAGCATGATCGCGCCCAGCATCAGCGCGTCTTTCAACACGGCCACGAACGCCGCCGCGCGCAGGCCGGCGAGCAACACATAGGCAAGCGTCACAAGGCCCGCGCCGGCCAGCAGCAGCGGCACAGGCACTCCGGGGGCCAGCGATGCCAGAACCAGGCGGATGCCGACGAACTGCATCGTGCCGATCGGCAGCAGCAGCACGACCGCGCCGAGCGCAACAATCCGTTCCAACGCGCGGCTGCGGTAATGGGCGGCAAAGAAATCGGGAATGGTCACCGCCTGATAGAGCTGCCCCGCCCGCCAGATCCACGGCCCCAGCACCGCCAGCACCGGCGCGGCGAGCAGGATATAGCCAAAGAACCACACCACGAAGCCTTCGCCGCCGGCATAGACGCCGCCGGGAAAGCCCAGCATCGTGGCGATCGAATAGGTTTCCCCCACGCTGAGAAAGAAGAACAGGATCGCGCCAAGCTGCCCGCCGGCCACGAAATAGGCGCGCGGCCCCTGCCCCGCGCCGCGCCGTGCCCATAGCGCAAGGGCCAGCGACAGCGCCATGACAGCCAGGAATGCGCCGATCATGGCGCAGCCTTGCGCTGACGCCACCAGAGCCAGGCACTGGTGGCCGGCGCACAGGCAAACAGCGCCCAGATCCGCACGCCGATGCCCAGCATCGATGCGCCCTGCGCCGGCAGGGCGAGCACGGCCAGCAGCACCAGCGCCACGGGGACGCAAAGCGTGATCAGCGCGCGCGCCACCGCGCTCATCCTTGTGCGGGCAGGCTGGACCAGGTGGGCACGGCCCAGCCGGCCGGCGCGGTGGCCGCATGAACGCCGCGTGCGATGGCGCGCGCCAGGGTATCGGCGGCAACTGCCCCGGCCTTGAGCACGGCCAGATCGCGCGGGCCGGCAACGGCAACCCTGCCCGTGCAAAGGGCAAAGACCACATCGCCATCGAACGGCGTGTGCACCGGGCGAATCGCACGGGCCAGCCCGTCCTGCGCCATGATCGCCACGCGCTTCATTTCGTCCGCCGTCAGGTCAAGGTCGGTCGCCACGCAGGCGATCGTGGTGTTTTCGCGCGGGGCAGGCAGCTTGGTGCCGCCCCATTCCTCTGGCCCCACGCGCACCGCCACGGGGCCCAATCCGCCAAATTCGTCTTCCACTTCAAAGGCGCCGGCCCAGAAGTGGCGTGTTCCCGGCACCAGCACCGAGCCCAGCGCATTGACCGCCACGATAGCGCCAACCGTGCCGCCGCCCTCCACGCCGACATCGCGCAACAGGGTTGAGACAGAGCCCAATCCGCCCTTGATCGCCCCGGCCATCGCGCCATAGCCCGCGCCACTGGTCCCCAGCGCGAAATCAGGCCCGGCTGCGGCGAGCGCGGCAATGCCAAGGTCCCGATAGGGCGGCATGGTGCCCCAGCGCTTGTTGCCGCCGTTGCCCAGGTCAAACAGGATGGCGGCCGGCACGATCGGGGAAACCGGCACGCCATCGCGCGCCAATCCGCCATAGCCGATCCCCCGCGCGCCCAGGTGCGCCGCCACGCCGTCAGCCGCGGCGAGGCCCCACGACGATCCGCCCGAAAGCACCACGGCGTTGGCGGCATGGACCAGGTTGTGGCTATCGAGCGCATCGCTTTCGCGCGTGCCCGGTCCGCCGCCGCGCACGTCGATCGCGGCGGTGCTGAGCTTGTCGGCCAGGATCACGGTCGTGCCCGTGCGCACCGCCGCATCCTGTGCGCAGCCCACGGTGATGCCGGCCACATCGGTGATCAGGTTGCGCGGCCCGGTGCGGCCGGGCTGGCGCGGCGGACTGCCCGCCATCAATCGAACTCCCCTAAGCCCAAGTGGCGCCGCGATTCCAGCGGAAGCAAGCACTTGGCGACGGTCCATGAGCGGCACTCCGCACTGTTGGAGTCTCTTCACTGAAGCGCGCGGCACCGCGCGGCAAGGCCGATTTTAAAAGTGGGTGGTTCAGGCGTCCCAGTGCGAACTGTCGAGGCGGTCCTCGATGCTTTCATCATGGCCGGTTCCGCTCGACAGGAATACCAGGCCCATCAGCGCCGCCATCAGCATCATCGTCATGCCCACGCCCAGCGACGTGGCGATATAGAGGTGGATGGAGACAAGGCCCACCCCGGCATAGAGCCAGCCGTCCACCGCCGCGATCACCATTAGCGTGACCAGGCCCATCCAGCGCAGCAGCCGGCGGTAGCGTGCCCAGGCATGGGCCGCATTGTCTGGATCATCCAGCGGTGACCGGTTTGCCATGGTCGTTTCTCCCAAGACACCTTGCCTACAGGAAGGCCCTTGCCGCGCAACCGGAACGTGGCATGATTGGCAGGGAGGCGGGACGAACTGCCCCAAGGGGAAGAGGAGACAACCGATGACCATTGCACGGTTGATGGCCGGACGTTCCGGCGAAGTCTGGTCGGTTCACGCACAGGATACCGTGGCCGACGCGATCGAGATTCTCACCAATCACAGAATCGGCGCCTTGCCGGTGCACGATGGCACCAGCGCCGTGGCCGGAATCTTTTCCGAACGCGACGTGATTCGCGCGCTCGCCGCCCATGGCGAGGATGCGCTGCGCCTGCCCGTCAGCGCGGTGATGACTGCGCCGGTGGTGACCGTTACGCCCGATACTTCGGTCATGGAAGCCTTGGCGCTGATGACGCGGCGGCGGTTCCGCCACCTTCCCATCTTGCAAGACGGGCGCATGGTGGCGTTCATCTCGATTGGCGACCTGGTGAAATACCGGATCGACCGGATCGAGGCCGAAGCCGACGCGATGCGGGTCTATATCCAATCGGCCTGAGCAAAAGCCCCTCCCGCTTGCGGGAGGGGAGAGAAGGAAGCAGCTCAGCTGTCGGAGATGCCTTCGGCGCGGCGGGCTTCCAGCCAGGCCATGGCTTCGGCGTGCTGGGCCGCTTCCGAAGCTGCCTTGGACTGCGCCTCGCGCTGGGCGCGCAGTTCCTCGATCAGGGCGTCGCGGTCCGAACCCAGGCGATCGGTGCCAAGGCCCTCTTCCTCGGCCGGCACGCCAGCGCGCTTGGATGCCTTGCTCACCAGCATGTCCAGTTCGCGCTGCGAGCACAGGCCCAGGGTCACCGGGTCCTTGGGATTGATGTTGGCGATGTTCCAGTGGCTACGGTCGCGAATCGCCGCAATCGTGGTGCGCGTGGTGCCGATCAGCTTGCCGATCTGCGCATCGGAAATTTCCGGATGGTGGCGCAGGATCCAGGCGATGCCGTCGGGCTTGTCCTGGCGCTTGGACACCGGGGTATAGCGCGGGCCCTTGGTGCGGCTGACGGCCAGCGGTACGCGCTGCATCTTGAGGCGATAGTTGGCATTTTCCTGGCCGCGATCGATTTCGGTCTGGCTCAGTTCGCCCGAATGCAGAGGATTGCGCCCGGTGTACTTGGCACCGGCAAGGTCGTCGGCCATGGCCTGCACTTCAAGGATATGCAGCCCGCAGAACTCGGCGATCTGTTCGAACGTCAGGGCCGTATTGTCGACTAGCCACGAGGCGGTGGCATGCGGCATCAGCGGATACGTGGGCTGGTTGCTCACGGCATGGTCCTCTTTTTTCGTGCGCCTTGGGCTGTATCGGTGGCGCGGAAACAATAAGGGCCGCCCCTTCACGGAGCGGCCACTTGCCGGCAAAGATGTAAGCGAGGCCGGGACAAACGGCAAGAGCAATCCGCGCAATGCCGTTTTGTCGCGCGATCATTCCATCTTCAGCACGATCTTGCCGATATGGTCGCCCGCTTCCATCCGCGCGTGGGCGGCGGCTGCCTGAACGAGCGCAAACGCCTTGTCCATGACCGGGCGCAGCTTGCCCGCTTCCACCAATGGCCACACCGTCTGGTGGATTTCCTGTGCCAGCAGCGCCTTGAATGCAGCGGTGCGCGGGCGCAGGGTGGAGCCGGTAAGCGTCAGCCGCCGCGACATGACCTGGGCCATGTTGATCTGCGCCTTGGTGCCGCCCTGCACCGCGATCGTCACATGGCGGCCATCGTCGGCCAGGCACTGCAGGTTGCGCGCCACATAGTCGCCCGCCACCATGTCGAGCACCAGGTTCACGCCCTTGCCGCCGGTGATCGCCTTGACTTCTTCCACGAAATCGCTGGCCTTGTAGTCGATCGCGTGATCGGCGCCGATGGCTTGGGCAGCCTTGCACTTGTCGGCCCCGCCGCAGGTGACGATCACGGTCAGGCCAAACAGCTTGCCCAGCATGATCGCCATGCTGCCGATCCCGCTGGTGCCGCCGTGGACCAGGATCGTCTCCCCCTCGCAGGCCCAGCCACGCTCGAACACGTTGTGCCATACGGTAAACAACGTTTCGGGCAGCGCGGCGGCCTGGTCGAGCGGGAGCCCTTCGGGCACGGGCAGGCAATGCCCGGCCTGCGCCAGGCAATATTGCGCATAGCCGCCGCCCGAAACGAGCGCGCAGACATTCTGCCCCATCAGCGGCTGGGTGACGCCATCGCCGGCCGCGACCACCTGGCCGGAAATCTCCAGCCCCGGAATGGGCGAGGCGCCGGGCGGCGGTGGATAGGAGCCTTGCCGCTGGATCACGTCGGGACGGTTGACCCCGGCATAGGCCACCTTGACGAGCACCTGGCCTGGGCCAGGGCGCGGCAAGGCCAGCGTTTCGGGACGAAGCACATCGGGCGTGCCCGGCGCATCGAATCCCATCGCCGTCATCTGCCCCGGAAGTTCCAGCATCTGCCGCCCCACGCTTTTTTGACGTCATTTTCGTATCAGCGACCGGCTCTAGCCATCGGACAGGTTGACAGCAAGCGTTTGCCGTCCAACATTGTGCACTGCGATGGACGCAGAAGACCTTCCGCGCCGCAAGGGCGATCTGGCCGGGCAACTGGCCAACCAGCCGCTCGATTCGTTTTCGGTGGACGAATTGAACGCGCGGATCGCGCTGCTGGAATCGGAGATCCAAAGAACCCTGCAGCATCGCGAGCAGGCCGGACGAACCCGCGCTGCTGCCGAGGCGCTCTTCGGCAGTACACGGCCGCCGGCTCCGCCCCCTCCATCGGCCGATACCGGACGATGAACGGCGCCGCCCTTCTCCTTGCCGGGCGGCATCACCATATAGGGTTTCCGACCCAAAGACCGTGTCTATCGATTGAAGCATCCGTGGCGACCGCCCAACCTGGTTCGGCGGCGGTTAACCAACCTCGTGCTTTTCTCCCGCAAGGGAACCATCCCATGACGGAATGCTTCCGTCATGGCCAAGAGTGAGCCCCAGAAAGCGAGCCTATGCCCAGTTTCGCCCAGAGCCTCGAAAAGACGCTGCACAGCGCCCTGGCCAATGCCTCGGAGCGCAGCCATGAATACGCAACGCTCGAACATCTCCTGCTTGCCCTGATCGACGATGCAGACGCGGCGCAGGTGATGCAGGCCTGCGGCGTGGATCTTGGCGATCTGGGCGACGTGGTACGCCAGTACCTCGACCAGGAATATCAATCGCTCAAAACCGCCGAAAAGGCCGATCCGCAGCCCACTGCCGGGTTCCAGCGGGTGATCCAGCGCGCGATCCTGCATGTGCAGTCTTCGGGCAAGGACACCGTGACCGGCGCCAACGTGCTGGTTGCGCTGTTTTCCGAGCGCGATTCCTATGCCGTCTATTTCCTGCAGCAGCAGGACATGAGCCGGCTCGATGCTGTCAGCTATATCAGCCACGGCATCGGCAAGGGTGGCCGCCAGGCAAACACCGGCGCTGCCAAGCCGAACGAGGAAGAAGCACCCAAGCCGGAAGAAAAGGCCGAGGCCAAGGGCGGGAACAAGAAGGATTCCGCGCTCGACCAGTTCTGCGTCAACCTCAATGACAAGGCGCTGTCGGGCAAGGTCGATCCGTTGATCGGGCGTGGGCCGGAAGTGGACCGCACCATCCAGATCCTGTGCCGCCGTTCCAAGAACAACCCGCTTTACGTGGGTGATCCGGGCGTGGGCAAGACGGCGATTGCCGAAGGCCTGGCGCGCAAGATCGTGGAAGGCGAAGTTCCCGAGGTGCTCGCCAAGGCGGTCATCTATTCGCTCGACATGGGCAGCCTGCTTGCCGGCACCCGCTATCGCGGCGATTTCGAGGAACGGTTGAAGCAGGTCGTTTCCGAACTGGAAAAGATGCCGCACGCGATCCTGTTCATCGACGAAATCCACACTGTGATCGGCGCCGGCGCCACCAGCGGCGGGGCGATGGACGCTTCGAACTTGCTCAAGCCCGCGCTTTCGGGCGGGACGATCCGGTGCATCGGTTCGACCACCTACAAGGAGTTCCGCAACCACTTCGAAAAGGACCGCGCCCTGCTGCGCCGGTTCCAGAAGATCGACGTGAACGAACCCACCGTGGAAGACACGATCAAGATCCTCAAAGGCCTGCGCACGGCGTTCGAGGAGCACCACAAGGTCAAGTACACGCCCGAGGCGATCAAGACCGCGGTGGAGCTTTCCGCACGCTACATCAACGACCGCAAGCTGCCCGACAAGGCGATCGACGTGATCGACGAAGTGGGCGCGATGCAGATGCTGGTGCCGCCGTCCAAGCGCAAGAAGACCATCACCGCGCGCGAGATCGAGGCCGTGATCGCGACGATGGCGCGCATCCCGCCCAAGTCGGTCAGCAGCGACGACAAGAAGGTGCTGGAGCATCTGGAGCGCGACCTCAAGCGCCTGGTGTTTGGCCAGGACAAGGCGATCGAGGTTCTTTCAAGCGCCATGAAGCTGAGCCGCGCCGGCCTGCGCGACCCGGACAAGCCGATCGGTTCGTTCCTGTTCTCCGGCCCGACCGGCGTCGGCAAGACCGAAGTGGCCCGCAGCCTTGCCCAGATCATGGGCATTCCGCTGCAGCGCTTCGACATGTCGGAATATATGGAGCGCCATTCGGTCAGCCGCCTGATCGGTGCCCCTCCGGGCTATGTCGGGTTCGACCAGGGCGGGCTGCTCACCGATGCCATCGACCAGCAGCCGCATTGCGTGCTGTTGCTGGACGAAATCGAGAAGGCGCACCCCGATCTGTTCAACATCCTGCTGCAGGTGATGGACAACGGCCGCCTGACCGATCACCACGGCAAAACGGTGGATTTCCGCAACGTGGTCCTGATCATGACCACCAATGCCGGCGCATCGGACATGGCCAAGCAAGGCATCGGGTTCGGCGACGTGTCCAAGCAGGATGCGGGCGACGAAGCGGTGAAGAACCTGTTCACGCCGGAATTCCGCAACCGCCTGGATGCCATCGTGCCCTTCGGCTACCTGCCGCCCGAAGTTGTCAGCCGCGTGGTCGACAAGTTCGTGCTGCAACTGGAACTCCAGCTGGCCGAGCAGAACGTGCACATCCAGTTCGACAGCGATGCGCGCGCCTGGCTGGCCACGCGCGGCTATGACCGGCTCTATGGCGCGCGGCCGATGGCCCGCCTGATCCAGGAGAAGGTCAAGAAGCCGCTGGCCGAGGAGCTGCTGTTCGGCAAGCTGGCCAATGGCGGGGAAGTGCATGTCAGCCTGAAGGACGATGGGCTGAACTTCGAACTGACCCCGGCGGCGCCCAAGCTGGTCAAGAAAAAGGCCAGCAAGCGCAAGGCGAGCGACACCGCGAGCGAGCCCAACGCCGACGAGGCATAAGGCGCGCTGACAGCCAATGAACGACGAGGGCCGGAAAAGCGCGCTGCTTTTCCGGCCCTTTTCTATTGCTCTCCCGGCGCTTCCCCGCGCGCGCCATCGGCCCAGCGTTGCACCGTATCGACCATGGCATTGAGGCCAAGCCGGCCCGCCTGGTCGTGCCAGGCATCGGCGGCCATGACGATCGGCGCGGTCAGGTCGTTGGGTGGCAGCTGATCGGCCCAGTTGGCAATGGCGTGGGAATTGAACAGGGCAAGCGCCAGGCTGCTGCTGATCAGCACGCCCCAGGTCCAGCGCCAGCCGTTTTGCAGCGTGGGGCTGGCTTCGTCGGCCAGGTCGATGGGCGATTCGCCCCAGGGTAGACCGTCTTCGTTCGGGCTGTCTGTCATGCCGGCACCCTTAGAACTGGAAGTAGATGAACGGGGCCATGCCCCCGCCGCGCAGGCCTTCGACCACCAGCAGCACCGCCGTGGCGATCAGGCCCACGGCCCAGCCCGGCAGGATGGCCAGCGCCTGCGCCGACCGCTGAACCGCATGGCGCGGACCGAAATGGCAGGCCATGCCCAGCACGATCAGCGCCAGCACCCAGGCACTGGCCAGCGGCGCGCCGCTGCCGCGCCATGCGACCATGCCTTGCAGGAACGCGACGGCGCCGGAAAATTCGCTGCAACGGAAGAATATCCAGCCCAGTGCCACGATGTGGAACGTGATCACCGTTCCGGCCCAGGCGGGAAGCGGCGGCCAGCCGGACGGCCGCGCGCGCTTCCACAGCCGCTCTGCCACCAGAACGCCGCCGTGCAGCGCACCCCAGATCACGAAATTCCAGCTGGCGCCGTGCCACAGGCCGCCCAGCACCATCGTGCCGAACAGCGCCAGGCATGTGCGCCACAGCGCCTGGCGCGAGCCACCGAATGCGCCGATGTAGAGATAGTCGCGCAGCCAGCTCGACAGGCTGATATGCCAGCGCCGCCAGAATTCCTGTAGCGAGGTAGAGCGATAGGGCTGGTCGAAATTGCGCGGAAAGCGGAAGCCGAGCAAGCCGGCCAGGCCGATCGCCATGTCGGTATAGGCCGAAAAATCGCAATAGATCTGAACCGCATAGCCATAGGCGGCGAGCACCAGTTCCAGGCTGGAGTGGCCGGCCGGATCGGAAAAGACCGGATCGACCAGATGCACCGAAATATCGTTGGCGATCACCGCCTTCTTGATCGTACCCCACAGGATCAGGATGAGGCAGGCCACCGCTTCCTGCCGGCCCAGGCGTGGCGGGTGGCGCAATTGCGGCAGCAGGTGGCTGGGCCGCACGATCGGCCCGGCCACCAGATGCGGGAAAAAGCTCATCAGCAGCGTGAGGTCGAGCAGCCGTGCCGGACGCGTACGGCCGTTGTACACGTCGATCACATAGCTCAGGCCCTGGAAGGTGAAGAACGAGATGCCGACCGGCAGGATGATCGCCTGCGCCAGCGGCATCCCGGCCAGATCGGCGAGGAACCCGGCATACTTGAACCCGCCGAGCACGCCCAGGTTTCCTAGGATCGCCAGCCACAGCAGGGCCAACCGGTGGCCGGTCGCGCGGCTGATCAAGCGCGCAAATCCCCAGTTCCACGCCGAGCTGGCAATGAGCAGCGCCACGAAGCGCGCGTCCCACAGGCCATAGAACAGCCAGGACGCCAGCAGCAGCATGATCACGCGCCAATCGCGCGCGCGGGCCATCAGGCGGTTGAGGGCAAAGACCGCCAGGAAAAAGATGTGGAAGGCCAGCGTGGGAAACAGCATGAAGCGGCGCTCAACGCACCCGTGCCGGCGGCAGGGCACTGGCCGCTGCCAGCAGGTCTGCCGCAAGGCCCGCGCCGATCAGGCGGCCGCCTTCGCGCGTGAAATGAACGTGATCGCCGCGTTGCAGCCCCTGCCCCACCCAGGCCATCGTGGTGCAGGGACCGCCCATGGCGCCCTGCCAATCCCAGAAACCCAAGCCCAGCGTGTTGGCCAACCGCCGTTCGAGCGTGCGCATCTGCGCCAGATGCCCGGGCACGGACCAGCCACCACCGCAAGCCAGGGTTTCGGGCATACCGGGCAGCGCGACGGCCGCGCGGCTGCTGGCGGCATCGGGCGGACCGACCAGCAGGATCGGCACCGTGGTGCCGGCCATGCGGCGGATACGCGCCACGGCAGTGCGCAGCACGGATTCGGTTTCCGCCAGCCCCAACGCCGGATCGAACCCTTCGTTGGTGCCGAAAGCCAGGATCACCAGGTCGGGCCGGGCTGCGGCCAGCTCTGCCCCGGCCACGGCATCGTCTGCGCGCGCCAGATGCATCGCCCGCGCGCCCACCACGCCCAGGTTCGCCAGGATCACGCCCGGCGCGCCGGTGCGCGTTTCCCAGGCCGTGAGGCTGACGGTGCGGGTGTCTAGCGTGGCGACCGTCACTTGGCCTACCGGCATGGCAGAGGTGCGCACGAAGCACGCCGCGCCCGGTGCACCTGCGGAAAAGCTGATGGGTTCGGCCGGCATGCCATCGAAAGTGACGGTCACGGCCCCGGCATCGGGGCCGGTCAGGCCGCACAGGGTAAACCGCGTGAAGCGCGTGGCCGGGCCATCGGCGGTCAGGCTCATCGTGGCGGCGGGCATATTGGTTGTCTGGGTAAAGCCGGAAAACCCCAGCAGCGCGCCATCGGCGTGGCGCTGCGGCCCGAACAGCGCGTTGCCTTGCCACTCGGCGCTTTGCCGGGCCGTCACGCCCCACGACAGATAACCCTGATAGGGCTTGCCGGCCGGCATCATGCCACGCCCGGCATTGCCCAGCCGCGCCTGGAGCACGCTGCGCAGGCCCTGGCTGACCATGTCACCGGCCGTGTGGCTGTCTCCGATCTGCACGATCGACAGCACGCCCGCCGGGGCTCCGCCGGCCAGGCGCGCGAGGAACGGTGCGAGCGCGGCCGCATTGCTCAACTGCCCCGGCACCGCTCCGGTGATCGCAGGTGCAGGCGCAGGTACAGGCGGGAGCAGGACATCCTGCGCGCGCGCCGTTGCAGGCGACAGGGCAGCCAGGGCCAGGCCAAGGCGCAGCGCGATACGGCGAGTCATGGGCGGGTTCCCCTGGATGGCGCGGGGGCCGGCGTGCCGGTCGGCTTGGGTTCGGGTTTCGTGTCAGGCTTGGATTCGGGCTTGCTGTCGGGCTTGGCCGTGGGTTTGGCCTCGGGCCGTGCTTCCGCCTTGGGTTCGACATGCGTGGGGGCAGGCGATGGCTCTGTGGACAACCCTGTGGGCTTGGCTGTGGGAACGTCTGTTGGCCCGGCATGATGTTCGGCGGGCCGCTTGAGCTGGTCCGATCGGGGCCTGTCCGACTGGGGCTTGTCCGACTGGGGCCTGTCCGATCGGGGCTTGTCCGACCGGGCCTTGGCCACCGGCGTCGGTACCGGGCTTGCAGTCTTCCCCGGCGCGGGAGACGAGGGCGGCGCCAGCAGCGCGAGGATCGGCTTGACCACCGGCCGGCTGATCACTTCATACCCGTGAAAGGTCATGTGCTTGCCATCGTTGGCGCGGGCCAGGTAATCCTTCCCCGTGGCCGGATCGACCAGCCGCTGGGAAAAGCGATGCTGGCGATCCTCGCTCACCGGAACGGCATCGGCAAAGGGCACGCCCAGGCGGCAGGTGACCTTGGCCTGGAAGCGGTTCATGGCCTGGATGTCGCGATCGAACGCGGCATCGCGCATGCGCGGCAGGCCCACCCAGCCCACGGCGATGCCGCGCTGTTGCAGCATGCGCACCAGTGCCGTGATGCGGCCGTCCACCGTTTCCTGCCAGGCCGGGGTCATGTAGGCAGCGGCATGGCCATTGACGAACAGGCCCTGCGTATCGTTGGCGCCGATGCTGATCAGGGCCACATCGATCGGCTGGGCCGCCACGCGGGCCTTGGCATCTTCCAGCAGATCGCGCGTGCGATAGCGGGTGAAGCCGGTACCTTCGTGGCTGAACTGGTGGACCTTGACGTCGGGAAACTTGCGGAAGGCCTGGTCGGTGGCCGCCCACAGGCCATCGCCGAACGAATCGCCCAAGACACCGATATGCAACGGGCGGTGCGTCGCCAGCGCTTCATCCACGCGCGACGAGCGCGGAAAGCGGCCGCCACAGCCCGGCGCCAGCACGGCCAGGGGCGCATGGGCGGCAACGGGCGCATCGCCAGCCACAGGCGGCTCTACCGCAGGGGGATTGTCCCAACCGGGCAGCGCCCGCCAGGGCTTGCCGCCGGTCTGGAACGACAGGGCCAGTACGGCGCCCACGGCCATGCCGATGAACAGGACCGCCCCGCGATCGGCCACCATGATCCATCTGCGCTTGCCCAAGGAAACCGTCCCGCCTTTCTGCTGCCGCTCCTATGGAGGGCAGCCAATGGCGTCAACGGCTTCGCGCCAGTTCGACCAGCCGGCAACGACCGGTGCTTGGACCGGTGCTTGGACCGGTGCTGGGGTCAGCGCGGCGCGCCCGGCCGCAGTGCCATGAACGCAGCCAGGCGGGCGCGATAGGCCGCCAGTTGCGCCGGATCGACGCTGCGCGTGCGGGCGATCATGCTGATGGACGAAGGATCGACCACCTGCCCGCCGCGATAGAGTTCATAGTGCAGGTGCGGCCCGGTCGACAGCCCGGTGGAGCCGACATAGCCGATCACCTGGCCGCGCACGACATGGCTGCCGGGCGAGACGGCAATGCGGCTCATGTGGCCATAACCGGTGCCAATGCCGCCGCCATGATCAAGCCGCACATATTCGCCATGCCCGCCGTGCCAGCCGGCAAAGCTGACCGTGCCATCGCTGACCGCATGGATCGGCGCGCCCCAGGCGGCACCGAAATCGATGCCGGCATGCATGCGCACGTAGCCAAGGATCGGATGGCGCCGCAGGCCAAAGCCAGATGTGATGTGCCCTTCCACCGGCGCTGCCAACAGGCCGGAGGATGCCGCCCCCTCCATCGTGCCCTTCATCGCTTCGGGGCTCATGAACTCGCCCTGGCTGCCCCAGCGCAGCAATTGCGCACGCGGCTGCCCGGCGCGTTGCACGCCGGCATAGAGCAGGTCGCCCATCTCGCCCTGGCCATCGGCCGCGCGCTTGTAGGAAACCACGATATCGAACTCGTCGCTGGGGGCGATATCCTCGAACGGCAGGACCGTGTCGATCGTGCGCAGATAGTCCTGCACTGCCTGCGGGCTGACGCCGGCTGCGCGCGCCGAGCGATAGAGGCTGCTGCCGACGATGCCGGAAAGCCGCAAGGGTGCAGTCTCCACCGGGATCGCCCGCTGGTGCAGCGCGAGGCCGCCACCCTGGCGCACGATGTCGATCGCCAGGTCGAACCGGGCGCGCACGCTCAACTTTTCCAGTGGGCGCGAATCGAGCGGGTTGGCGTGGGCGCCCAGCGTCATCTGGAAGCGCGTGCCCGGAACCAGTTGATCGGGCGGCATTGCACGCGTGATCAGCCCGGCTACTTGCGCGGCATCGCTATCGGCGAGGCCGGACCGCTGGAGCATCCGCGCCAGGCTGTCGTTCGCGCCCAATGTGGCCGTCATCGCGATGCTCGGGCGTTCGGGCGCCGCTGCCAGGTGCACCACGCGCGGCGTGGCGGCAAAATGGCGGCCGTTGCCAGCCCCTTGCGCCAGCGGGCGAATGCCTTGCGCGGCCAGCTCGTCGGCCATGCCATCGTCCAGTGTCTGGAGCGGCGCAGCCTGAAGCGGGGAAAAACTGGGCCACAGCGCCAGCGCGGCGGCAGCCAGCGTGGCGCACGTGGCCGCGCCATGCAGCCAGTGG
>Ga0065704_10070782_pt1 | contig 16170 bp, 9 predicted proteins | sample SwiRhicommuniRL2_FD_59091 | JGI IMG/M metagenome (GOLD analysis project Ga0065704, IMG submission 59091) | Switchgrass rhizosphere bacterial communities from Rose Lake, Michigan, USA - RL2 v2 (version 2) | ecosystem: Host-associated > Plants > Roots > Rhizosphere > Soil | place: East Lansing, MI
GTTGCTGAACAAACATTACCTTAAAGAAAATGGACAGCATCAATTCCAAAAAATGACTGCTGCTATTGAAGGCGATGGCTTTTTGAATGACCTGATACGGGAAGCTAGAAATTTAAAAAGCAGTGATATTCATATTGAGATTTATGAAGAGCGTTGCAGGGTAAGGATTCGTATCGACGGGATGATGGTTGAGCGTTATGTTTTAAAAAGAACCGAATATCCGGCACTCATCAATAAGATCAAGATCATGGCGAATCTTGACATTGCCGAAAAACGCCTCCCACAGGATGGTCGGATCAACTTTAAGAATGGTGAACAACAATTCGATATCCGTGTTTCTGTATTGCCAACTCTTCATGGAGAAAAGGTAGTGCTCCGTCTGCTAAATAACAATGCAGCGAATATTGACCTTAACCATGTAGGATTTTCAGATTTCGATCTTGCCAATTACCTGCAGGGAGTGAAAAGGCCAAACGGTATCATATTGATCAGCGGGCCTACCGGATCAGGTAAAACAACCACATTGTATGCTACGCTTAAATACCTCAATAAAGAAACAAGGAATATCTTAACCATAGAAGATCCTATAGAGTATACCCTTGCCGGCATCAATCAGGTACAATTGAAGGAGAGCATAGGCCTTACCTTTGCCTCTGCTTTAAGAACATTTCTAAGGCAAGATCCTGATGTGATTATGGTTGGGGAGATTCGTGACCCGGAAACGGCCAACATGGCCATAAGGGCTGCCTTAACTGGTCACCTTGTACTCTCTACGGTGCATACCAATTCTGCGTGGGGCACGGTTTCCCGTTTAATGGATATGGGAATCCCCTCATTCCTTGTAGCAAATACTTTAAATACTTCTGTTGCACAAAGACTGGTTAGATTACTTTGCAAAAAATGTAAGGAAAAGGCAGATTTCGATCCTTCATCATCCTATCCAAAACAGTTTAAGCCATTTGCCCCAGTGTCGGAACATTACGTTGCCAAAGGATGTGAACATTGTTATTACACAGGTTATAGCGGGCGTAAAGCGGTTTATGAAGTTATTCCGCTCGATCAGGAATTAACTTTTGAAATAAAGCAAGGCAATATGTATATTAACCCCCTGTTGGAAGCCAGGGGAATAAGAAGTTTAGCTGAAAATGCTTTTGCTTTATTTGCCTCAGGTGATACAACCATTGAAGAAATATACCCATTACTATTTACAAATTAATGAACGCTCTAAAGATCAACAACAAAGGATTCGTGTACGCATTGATCTGCATCCTGCTGCTATTGCTACAGGTAAATACCGCCTCGGCACAAACACCAGAATCGGATGAAAGGGTTAGGCGAGTGGAGGAGCGGTTAAGGAATCTTGCCATCACCGTTCCTGGACTGAACCAGAAAGTCCAGATAAATTTATCAAATGTTTCTGCTCAGGAGTTCTTAAGGGCTCTTGCTCAGTCAAACAACCTTAACATCAATATAGATCCTAACCTCAATTTCAAAGTCTTTAACAATTTTACCAATGAAACGGCCTTAAATGTATTGGTGTTTCTGACCAAAGAGTATGGCTTGGATATTAACCTTATAGGTTCTATCATGTCTGTGGTAAAAGTTCAGGAACCTATCCAAAGGATTCCGGTAAAAGAAATTAATGCGAGTTACAATTCGCAGAATAAAACTTTGAGCGTAGAGCTGAACAGTGATACCTTATCAAAGGTGGCCAGAAAGATTACCATGGTCTCCCAAAAGAATGTAGTGGTTCCCAATGCACTTTTGAATAAAACAGTAACTGCATTTTTAGCTGATGCACCTTTCGAAGATGCTTTAAACAAGATCGCATTTGCCAATGATCTGAAAATGGTTAAAACGAACGATAATGTTTATATATTTGAGCCGCTTGCAGAGGGAGAAGAGCTGTACATCAATAGTGATAAGGCAACTGCGGTAAGAAGAAACCCTAAACCATTAAATAATATGGGAGGGAATGCTGCGCCAGGTAATTTTAGACTATCAAACAGAGTTGTGCAAGGCAAGCCATTGATCAGTGTGGATGCGGTCAACGTGCCAATCATGGATCTGGTAAAAAATGCTGCCGAGGAAATTAATGCCAGTTATTTTCTCTTTTCTAACATTAATGGAAACATTACTTCGAGGGTAAACGACATCAGTTTTGATAACCTCCTTACTTCTGTGTTTCAGGGTACAGAATATACCTATAAAGTAGAAAATGGAATTTATTTGATAGGCGACAGAAGGGTGGAGGGCTTGCGCTCTCATAAATTACTGAAACTACAGAACCGTTCTATTGATACTATTCAAAATATGATCCCTACAGAATGGCGGAAAGGAGTTGAGATTAAGGAATTCAGAGAACAAAACACCATTCTGTTGTCCGGATCCGCGCCGCAGATTGCCGAAATCGAAGCTTATGTAAAACAGTTGGATAAACTGGTACCTATGGTTTTAATTGAGGTTACCTTAATTGATGTACGTAAAGGGAAAAGCATCAAGACTGGAATTACTGCAGGCGTGTCTGACAGTGTAAAGCGAGGGGGAACGGTATTCCCTGGGCTAGACTATACCTTTGGGGCCAATTCCATTAATGATTTACTGGGACGGCTTGGGCGAAACAACTCCATTAATATTGGGCGCGTTACCCCGAATTTTTATGTGAAGTTAAGCGCACTAGAAACCAACAGTAATGTAGAAGTGCGTTCAGTACCAAAGCTTTCTACTTTAAATGGACATGTTGCCAATTTGAGTATTGGAAGTACAAGATACTATAGTAACAAAACGCAGAACGTTATTCCATCACTTACTACACAAACCACCATAACAGAACAGTTTGTGCCAGTGGAGGCCAATCTTGAAGTAAAAATCAGGCCTATAGTCTCCGGTGATGACCAGGTTACCTTAAACATCAAGGTGGATATATCAGACTTTATTGGAGATCCGCCTGAAAATGCGCCGCCTCCAACGTCGACCAGTAAATTCGAATCCATTATCAGGGCTAAAAATGAAGATATGATTGTACTGGGTGGACTGGAGCGCACAGAAACTGTTGAGAGCGGAAGTGGTGTGCCTTTCTTGTCAAGGATTCCGATATTGAAATGGCTCTTTAGTAGTCGTACCAAATCTAATAGCAAAGTGGTTACCATCGTCTTTATTAAGCCTACAATTATCTACTAGTATGTCTGCCTTATTGAGTTTAAACCATAACTTAACTGCCTGTGCCGGTGCAGAGGTGCATCTCAAACTGGATGGTTCCTATGATGTGAGGTTACTTAAGTTATCGTTGAATAAAAAGCTCATTCAGATAGATGCTAAGAAAAGATATTCAGGTTCATCAGCTAAAATTATTACCGATAGCTTAGCTGAGCCCCTAGCGATTACAATTACAGGTAAAGGGGTTCTGATCAAGAAAACAAACCGACTGGATGTAATATCTGAAGGGAGCTTACAGCATCTTTTTCCTACGTTTAAGCTGGCAGAATTTTATATGCAGCATTTTGCGGCTGGAGAAAACTCTTATATTTCCATTGTAAGAAAGGAAATAGCAGATGCTGTGATTGAAGCCTTTAAAAAACAGGGGGTAGAGGTATTTATGCTGAGTCTTGGTCCTTTTGTAGTAGATCAGGTTATCCCTCAAATCAATTCATATGAGGGTATTTTAAAATTTGATGGTCACCAGGTTACACTAAACGCAGAGAAGGACTGGACTGCCTATACCTATGATGCAGAAGTAAAATCCGCTTTTCCCTTAAAGATTGATATCGAAAAAATGCCTGAAGAGTTTTTGGTGGCTTATGCAACTGCATTTCAGCTTATCCTGAACGATAAACTTGAGCTGGTTGAAGTAGAATCAGAACAGATCAGCCGCAAGTTATCAGAGCTGATGGCGAAGCAGAAATTTAAGAAATATGGAGCTGCTGCGCTTTTCTTTTTCTTTGGGTTATTGATGCTTAATTTTTTAGTGCTGAGCGCTTACAATTCAAATAATCAGGAGTTGATGAGTAAGGCGGGTCAGCAATCCTACATTTATGAAAATCGACAAAAGCTCGAAGAGGAGGTAAAAGGGAAAGAGAATCTGGTAAAGAAAATCGGCTGGAATAAGGGATATAGTTATGCTTATTTATGTGACCAGATTGGACGTTCTGTGCCGAAGGAAGTTTTGCTGGATGAGTTATCCATCAACTCCTTGTCTGGAGGCAGTACAGGTTTAATTAAGGAAACCCCATTAGAAACTGGGCGCTTAATAATTAAAGGACAAACAAGCAGTATATATGCTATAAATGAGTGGATTTATAATTTGCAACAAAAGAGCTGGGTTAAGAATGTACAGCTAGAGAAATACACTGCTGACGATCAGAAACAGGCTCAGGTTTTTACGATATTATTAAAGTATTGATACATTATGCTCAACAGGTTTAGTTACGTACAGAAGAATAAGTTATTACTCCCGGTATTTGGGGTAGGCTTGTTGTTGTGTTGGTTTCTGGCATTTAATAAAACCTTTGAAGCGATTAAGTTGAACAATAAGCTTAGTGAAGAATCAAAACTGGGCAGTGATATTTCTTTTAACCCTTCTTATGTACAGCGGAAGTTAACTGCGCTGGATAAAATACTTAAGGGTTACAAGGTTACCGAAGATTGGAATGATAAGCTGTGGATTCAGTCGTCGGCCATTGCAGCGAAGCAAAATGTGGGGGTTGATTTTGTGTTAAACAAAGTTACGGCTGAGGCGGATAGTACGAGCGTGGGTAGAACCCAAGCTCTTTATTTTTATAGTAACTATGTACAATTGGTTAAGCTGGTTGATACCCTTGAAAGCCTGAACGGTATAGGGAAAATCTCTGCTTTACAGGTTAAGTCCCCTAAGGTTGATCCAACAGATGAAAAAAGTAAAAAATGTGTGTTGAGATTGGATTTTAGGGCTTTGTAGAATTTTCATGTTACATCTATTTTTAGCATTAAAAATAATCAGGAGCTACTTACAATTCTATATAGTTTTTTCTATCTTTAGAGGAAATTTAATGCTTTCAAAAAATATTAAACTATCTTATTATGCTCTCAAAAACCGCACTTACTAAGGAATTCCTATTGGAGGATATTCATTCTCACTATATTTCAACAAAAACAACTTCAAAAAATTCTTCTTTTTAATAAATACGCTCTCGTATGAATAAGAAATTATTAAGGGTTTTAGTAACCTGTTTGATTTTTGTATTTGCCTTTTGCCTGAACAAAAGCCAAGCACAAAATTTATTGGATCTAACTGGCTGGACGATTGGTTCAGGAACATCGGGTGTTTTTACCATGAATGGTCAGGCATCAGAAAATACCAGAGAATGGGATGATGGGCCTAATGGCAATCGCGTAATCGTATGGAAAGCTCAACCTGAAGGGGCTTCTAATGCCGATGGGGGTTGGAATAGTCAGGCATTCCCAATTATTCATACCAATATGTATCGTTTTTCAGTGTGGTTAAGAAAGACGAATTCTAGCGGCGGTGCATCATACTTTGGATGCAAAAATGTATCTACCTTGTCTAATGTAGTGACTTCTAACCCATATTTTTGGCAGGGGGATTTGCCACAACTTAACAAATGGTTTCTGTTGGTCGGTTATATTCATGGCAGCGGTGATACTTCTACAATCAATTATGGTGGACTTTATGATGGATTGAGCGGGGCAAAGTTGGCAAATGCGGTTGATTACAAGTTTGAAGAGGGGACTACAACCTCAGTACATAGAGCATATCTTTTTAATGATCCTAATGTAAATGATCAGCAGTACTTTTATGCTCCCCGAGTGGACCTTGTGAACGGAAATGAGCCTTCATTATCAGAATTACTAGGGCTACAAAACGCATCCTCAGATCAGGTATATTTTGCTGGCAAAGTGGGCATAAAAACTACTACCCCTGGGGATTATGATTTAGCTGTAAATGGGAAAATTCGTGCCCAGGAGATTAAAGTAGAAGCCGCTAACTGGCCAGACTATGTTTTTCAAGAGGATTATAAATCTATGCCTTTACCTGAGTTGAAGAAATTTATCGAAACATATAAGCACCTGCCGGAGATACCCTCTGCCAAGGAGGTGCAGCTAAGCGGAGTGAGTTTAGGGGAAATGAATAAGCTGCTGGTGAAGAAGATAGAAGAACTCACCCTTATGCTTATTGACCAGCATGAAAAAAGCAAAAAACAAGGTGAACAAATAAATAAACTTAAGTCAGAAGTAGCTGACCTTAAAGAAAAACTATAGATCATGAAAAAACTATATATTCTAATTTGCTTTGTGTTCTTATCTGTAACATCCAGAGCGCAATCTTACGAAGTCTTAAATTATAGCTTGAATGCCACACCGGTAAATGGTGTGAATATTAAAACAAATCTACCGTTCACAAGTGGTTCCCAAATGGTAACTCTCAAGATTGAGGGTTATAGCTATGGTTTAAGCGCAGCTATCTCTCTTGATCTTGTATGGTACGTATATGATGGCACATTTAGAAATACTTCAATCTCCTCATCTGGGGCATATACTCCTGAAATATTTCTAACCAACAACGGCGGATTTGTAAATGTTTACATTAATGATAGAGTTTATTTCCAACGATTTAAAGTAACAGCTTTCGCTAAAGGAAGGGGTGAGCAAAGTGCATGGTTCGAGGGGTGGACAGTGGTAGATGAGGTAATGCAGGGCACACAAGCACTAAACTTGGTTTATAAAAATAACTTCAAAGGAACAGTAACCAACCAGGGTGATCTGTTTTCTACAGGAAACATGGGCATTGGTACAACCGATACCAAGGGGTATAAATTAGCTGTAAACGGAAAAATCCGTACACAAGAGATTAAAGTAGAAGCAGCCAACTGGCCAGATTATGTGTTTGCTAAGGATTATAAACTTCTGTCACTTAAAGAAACTGAACAGCACATAAAAGAAAAAGGCCATTTGCCTGGAATTCCATCAGCGGAAGAGGTTAAAGCGAATGGAGTTGATTTGGGTGAAATGAATATAAAGCTCTTAAAAAAGATAGAGGAATTGACGCTGCATTTGATAGAGATCAAAAAAGAGCTGGACACCCTGAAAAAACTAAAGAAATAATTTATTTACTCCGAAATAATTTTAATTATCCATGAAATATATTAGCATTTTATTACTGTCGACTTTAAGTTTTTATGTCTCTTTTTGCGAGGCACAGACCAGCTCAGGGAATAGTGATTTAAAAAAAGTAGTCACCGCGTCTCCAAATGCCTCATCGTTGGGGCAATATGGGAATACAGATATTGGGTTATATACAGGAGTGCCTAAAATTAACATCCCACTTTACGAGATTAAAGAAACGGGTATGACGCTTCCAATTGACCTTAATTATAATGCAGGCGGGATCAAGGTTACAGAGTATGCTTCTTTTGTAGGTTTAGGTTGGAATTTAAATGCAGGTGGCGTTATCAATCGGAGTATGTATGGTACACCTGATGAATTAAGAAATTTTAGTTTCCCGATTCCTACTGCACCAACTTCGCAGGAGCTTGAGGATATGGCTACCGGTCAAAGAGATTTTCAGCCTGATGTATTCTATTTTAATTTTTCCGGTAAATCAGGTAAATTTTTTTTAGGGCAGAATGATGAAATCACTATCATCCCGTATCAGAAAATTAATATAGTACCATTAAGAACAAATGGCATTTCTGATCTGCAAGGTTGGAGGGTTACGACCGAGGATGGAGTGGTATATGAATTTAGAGATTATGAGAAAACAAAGAATGTAGGATATGAACCTAATAATACAAGTTCTGATCCGAGTGCACCAGGTCCAGGCAATCCTCCCGCATCAATAAACAGTTGGTACATGACACAAATAATACCTGTGGTAGGGAATGCAATCAATTTTACATATGAGAATTATACCCTTAGTTATGACATGCCGAGTTCCGAGCAGCGATACGTGTTACTTAACCCAGCAGGTGTAGGTCCGCCACCTAGACAGGAATTTACTTCAAATGTAAACAGGACGACGAGTGAAAGTAAACGACTAAAAATAATTTCATTTTCCAACGGTAAAATTGAATTTAACTATGACAAGGACAGAAGAGATTTAATCGGTGATAAAATGCTTACTTCAATTAAAATAAAAACTTTAGAGGGGCTTGTCAAAAAAGAATACAGATTTGGCTACAAATATATGATCGGGACCTCAATGGTAGATGTTGATGGAACCGGAACGGGATTCGAAGATAATTTTCTACAGTATGACCAGTATCAAACTAAACATAGAAGATTAGCATTGGAAAGTGTTAAGGAAATAAGTAGCGTCAACCAACAAGGAATGGTTTACTTCATGGAATACGAAACGGGGTTGCCTCCCAGGGATTCAAAATCAAGGGATCACTGGGGATACTACAATGGATATACTTTTGCTGGTAACGATTTTCTACCGTATCAGTTGGTAGGTAATTATTTAAGTAGTGACAGTTATGTGCTTATGGGTAAAGATCCAAATTTAGCCTCTTGCAAAAGCGGGACATTAAAAAAAATAACTTACCCTACTGGCGGATCTACGGAGTTTAATTATGAACTTCATCAAGTCAAATCTACTGGACTGTTACCTCCAACTGCTCAACCTCAATCTCATGATTTGAGCATAAACTATTTACAGTATAGCTCATTGGCATACAGCTCTTATATTGAAAATGGGTTAAAAAAATATTATAAAGATTTTAGTGTCGTAACAACCGCCTCTACGACTAGTATTAATTTGCAGATTAAAGGGTATGCTTTTCAGCCCATTAGACCCGGATCTATGAGTTTTGAGATTCATAATACCTCAGGAACTGTGGTCATTTCCATGTTCGATATTGATGCCAACGCTCAGAAAACCATTAATCAAACAAACGGAACAGTTGAATACAATTATACATTTGTTCTTGCGCCGGGAAATTATAGATTAGTGTTTAAGCCTGTTGCTACCTTTATTGATAATAACACCTATTTTGATGCCTTTCACGAGCTACCATATGCAAAGGTATTTGGGTGGTCGAATATTATACCATCACAACCTGGTCCATTAGTGAGGGATGTTGGTGGATTAAGAATCAAATCAATGAAGGATTACGATCCTGTTTCTGGTAAAAATCTAGAGAAAAACTATGAATATAAATTCCCAAATGGTTCTGCGTCTGGGTCTTTACTATCCGATGTTAAGCATATTTATGATTATTCTGAAGTACGTAGTTACGAGATTTCCATACCAACCACTGTCATTAGAGAGTTTCTTTACAAGGTAATAAATAGTGATACAAACTATCCTTTAAGTACCACACAGGGCAGTAATGTTGGGTATGCCGAAGTAACAGTTAAAAGTATAGATCCTACCAATTCTAGTCCTAATGGGAAAAGTATTTTTAGATACACATCTCCTGAAAATTACCCGGATTATTACGGCGGAAGTTCAGGACCTGTAAATAATTTTCCTTATCCGCCAGCCGATGGCCGTGATTGGCAAAGGGGGTTGCTGCTTGAGCAAGAAGACTATAAATCTGTTGCTGATACATTTAATTTGGTAAAAAAAATTACAAATAACTATAGTAGCCCTATTTTTATGAAAACGGTTCAGGGCGCAATGGCTAAATATATAAGACGGGGATTTCCTGGTTCTTATGCGATGGAAAATTTGCCTAATTTATATAGCTATAAGATATATGATTTTAAATCAGGATTAATGCAGCTAAATACAACGACGGAAGAAACCTTTGATGGTGGAAGTCCAACCCGTGTAGAAACTGCTTATAGTTACGGTTCTCCGCTTTTACATCTGTTGCCAATTGAAATAAGGAAAAATACCAGCCGTGGGGAGGTAACGGCGACTAAAATTAAGTACGCCCCGGAATATGCAAACATTACAGCCACAGATAATGTCAGTTTGGGAATAAAGAATCTACAAGCAAAAAATGTAATCTCTGCTGAAATTGAAAAAGCTGTGTTTCGACAAGATGCAAATGGAGCCAATTCGGCAATGATATCAAGTCAATTTACTTCTTATAAGCCAAGTCAAGCATTGCCTGAGGCCATTCATAGAATGGAAAATTCAACTCTCCTTACGGATTTTAGTCTTTCTACTGTGGCATTGGGTGCTGTAAAAAAAGACAGCCGCTATTATACTGTGGTCTCAATGGATTCATATAATTCTAAAGGGAACCTAACACAGCAAAAAAGGCAATTTGGTATCGCTCATAGTTACAAATGGGGATATAATGACCAATATCCTATTGCAGAGATTAAAAATGCCACGGAAACCGAGTTTTATTGTCAGAATTTTGAGGAGAGTGGTGGGGTATCAGGGAACGCTCATTCAGGGTTAAAATTTTATAATGGAAGTTATACTGTAAATTGGACTCGACCCAATACAAGAGCTTATAAGATAGGCTATTTCTATTTAATTTCAGGTTTATGGAAATTTAAAGAAGAGGATTATGCCGCCAACAGTAAACTGTTAAGCGGGGGGACAGCTTATGATGATATTAGAATTTACCCTGCTGATGCGGAAATAACCACCTATACCTGCGACCCACTGATAGGTATAACGAGTATGACAGACCCAAAAGGAATGACTACTTTTTATGAGTACGATAATTTTCAGCGGTTGATGAATATAAAGGACCAGGATGGAAATATCATCAAGAATTACGATTACCATTACAAACCATAAGCGCGCTCAGGTATGAATAACAGAATAATTTCAGCTCCATGGCGAGCAATAATAATGATGGTTTTACTACATTTTCTAAATGTCAATAATGTAATTGCTCAGCATCCTATTTACAGTATTTATAGCGGCCAGTCGGAGATTATGGCTAGCGGCAGTATTACCTTGACCAATGGATTTACGGTTCCTGCGGGGAGTAATTTCCGAGCTTATATTAGTGCCAGTGCCGATTGTGTGCCACTGGCTTCATTTCCAAGTCAGAATCAGAATTATATTATTACCAATATTATAAAGCAGCCGGGAATTAAGGATGTCAACGGGCTGGCAAACCGAAATGTTTGCGACCTGAACCAAACGATTCAGTATCTTGATGGATTGGGTCGCCCATTACAAATGGTGACGGTAAAGGGGAGCCCGTCACTAAAAGACATTGTTCAGCCTGTGACCTATGATGCCTTTGGGCGTGAGGTAACCAAATACCTGCCTTATGCTGATCCTGGTGTTGCCAACGGCAGTTTTAAAACCAATGCCTTAACATCAGGAGCAGGTGTACTAGCTTTTTACAACCCAACGGGCAGCACTGACAACCCGCAGGCCAATGGTATGGTACGAACAGCTTACCCCTTCGGCCAGACGGTCTTTGAAGCCAGCCCTTTAAACCGGGTACTGGAACAGGGTGCCCCTGGATTACCCTGGCAGCCTGCCACCACCCGTGCCGCTACAGGCCGCACTGTGGTTAGTGATTACAGCAGTAACGTGGGTACCGGAGCAGAAGCGGTAAAACTATGGACAGTAACCCCCAATGGAGCCAGTTGTGGCACTATCGTATATGCTGCAAATAAGCTGTATAAAACCATTACCAAGGATGAGAACTGGACTACAGGGAAGATCGGCACCGTTGAAGAATATAAAGATTTTGAAGGACATATGGTATTAAAGCGCATATGGGAGACAGAAGCCATATCCCTTTCTACCTATTATGTTTATGATGACTTTGGCAACCTGAGGTATGTGATCCCACCAGCCGTTACCGCAACGAGCTTTACAGAGGCAGAAGCCGTTTTTGCCCAATACATCTATGGTTACAAATACGATGGCAGACAACGTCTGATTGAAAAGAAGATCCCGGGCAAGGGCTGGGAATATATGGTCTACAATAATGTGGACCAGGTGGTGCTTACCCAGGATGCAGTTCAGCGCGGTAAGGCAAATCAGGACTGGACCCTGACTAAATATGATGCCTTAGGCCGTGTAATCCTTACGGCTGTGCATAACTATGGAGCTACAGCCAATATTGCTTATCGTGCAGCCATACAGGGACTGGTAAATGCTCAGGCCGTAGTTCAGCCTAATCAATGGGAAAACAAGGCTGCCTCAGGTATAGGCTATACCCTTGACCGCACCTATCCGGTAAACGGACCAAGCAGTAGTATCTTAAGCATCAACTATTATGATGATTATGCTGCACCGGGTATACCCCCTGCTGCCAATCTAAATAGTAATGCATCTTACAGCAAAATGCTCAAAGGCTTGCCTACAGCGAGCAAGGTGAACGTGCTGGGTACTACGGATATGCTATGGACGGTGAATTATTATGATGAAGAAGCAAGAGTAGTTAAGACCTATAAACAGCATTACCAAAGTGGTGTTGCAGATACAACCAGATACGATGAGGTGAGCAATATTTACAACTTTGCAGGTGAGCTGTTGAACAGCACAAGGAAGCACCGCAATGGATCGGCCATTACCATCATAGCCAATACCTATGAGTACGATCATATAGGCAGAAAGAAACTGGTGAAGGAGAGGATCAATTCAGATCCTGAAGTGGTATTGAGCAGACTAGCCTACAATGAGGTTGGACAGTTGTTAAAGAAAGAATTGCATAGTGCCGATGGAACAGCCTTTCTGCAAAACACCACCTATGCCTACAATGAGCGGGGCTGGCTGAAGACCGGCACATCAGCACAGTTTAGCAATTTGCTGAAGTATGAGGATGGCACCACCCCGCAGTATAATGGAAATATAGCCAACCAGAACTGGGGAGCAGCGGCAAGTTTACCCAATGTCTATACGTACAGTTACGACAGGCTGAATCGTTTATTGAACGGTACCAGCACAGGAGTGGTAATGAGCGAGGTGCTGAGCTACGATGTGATGGGGAACATCAAAACGATGAACCGCGATGTAGCTGCAGCAGTAAGTACCTACAACTACACAGGTAACCGGCTGACTAACATCACAGGAGGGGCACTGGCCACAGGGAACTACAGCTATGATGTAAACGGGAATGTGACTACAGATGGGAGAACAGGAGTGGTGCTAACCTATAACCTGCTGAACCTACCTGCTACGGCCAAGCGAACGACTCCTGCGCCGATAGTGGACCTGGCTTATACTTACGATGCAACAGGGAATAAATTGAGAAAGATAAGCACAGGGGCATCAGCAAGTACGAGACATTATGTAGATGGAATAGAATACAATGGGAATGCCATTGAAATCATTCAGACAGAAGAAGGGTTGGCGAGAAATAATGCAGGGGCATATACCTACGAATACAACCTGACGGACCATTTGGGTAATGTGCGGTACACTTTCAACAAGCACCCAACTACAGGGGCACTTCAAAGGTTACAGGCAGACAACTACTATGCTTTTGGTAAGAGAAAGAGTTTGCAATCCGGAACAAATAAGTATCTTTATAATGGAAAGGAGGTTCAGGATGAGTTAGGAGAACAATATGATTATGGGGCAAGGTTCTATGACCCGGTGATAGGGAGATGGAATGTAATTGATCCGTTGGCAGAAACTATGAGGAGGTATTCACCGTATACTTACGCCTTCAATAATCCGATAAGATTTGTTGACCCGGATGGAATGAGGCCTATATGGCCTGAAATACTGAAAATGCATATTAAAATGGCTCAAACGCTATATTCACTTAAGGTTGTTGGTGTTGCAGGGGTAGTAAATCTTTTTAGATCTCCATCTGAAGCAGTTTTCGTTGGTCGGAACACTCTCGTTTCTTCTGGGGTTGCTGGGATTGCATATAGCGCACAAAAAATGGCAGCTCGTGCGGATCTTGGTAATAATGCCCCTGGGGGTACTCAAAACGCTTTCAGGCACGTATTAGGCCAAAGTGCTGTTGCCTCAAAGTTTGGAACTCGAATAGCTAAGGAAGCTGGAGATGCACATGAAGGGAAATATGGACAAGAGAAAGTGTTGGAGAATAACAAAGGCTTGGTTAGTGAATTAAATGACAAAGGAAGTGTGACAATGAATCTTGATATTGCAGATTCATTTGTTGACCAATTAAATAATCAAGCCGGCAGAAATATTGCAGAGTCTAATCCAGATGCTTCATCGAAAGAATTAATGGTTAAATCTTTGGAAGCTGTAAGAGATGGTAAAGCCTATGTTTACGAAATTAATGATAAAACGGGAAAGGCTACTGTTAAACCTTCCTCAATGACAGAGAAACAATTCAACAAAGCATTAAAATCCATTCAGTAATGAAATTATTTAATACTATCATTTTTGTATCTATCTTGCTCTTCCTCACTTCATGTTCAGGTTCAAATAACGAATTGGGGAATAGATTGAAAGAAGTAATTATAGATAAGAGTAACTCGGCAATTAAAGATAAAAAAAACTATTCTAATTTTTATTTAAGTGAGATCACAGATTTTGATTGGGACAAGTTTTATATTTTTGAAGAATATGTAACTAATCGGGATATTAATAATATTACTGGAATAAAATGGAGTGGAGATGATGTGCCAAGTGGACGCAGGCGAATTCTATTCATTTATAAAGATGAAATTGTGCAATATGTAGATTTTGAGGTGGGAGTATTCCCAGTCTTCTTTTATCCTTGCGAGAAGACTGAGCAATTTGTATTTGGTAAAAAAGATGATTTGTTTGCGGTTTTTAAAAGATGTGATAAAAATGGGTGTCGTTATGCGATGGTTCCAAGAAGATGTGTTAATGCTTACTTCGAAAATACCAAAGAATAATCTTTAGGCGAAATTACGGGGCACGTTTCTACGACCCGGTGATAGGTAGGTGAAATTTTGAACAGTAATTTTTTATCCGTTTTTTTAAGTAATTATTTCATTTATGTTTTGGGGGCCGGGTTATGCTAAAGAACTTTTATCAATTCATTGCGGAAAATAGCTAAAGTCGATTTACATATATGATTGCAATGAGAAACAGGAGAATAAAAAGCTCTTTGACTACGGGGCAAGATTCTATTTTAAGACAGGTCGGATTTGGAGTATTAATATGGTCATAGGTGTTGTTTTTTATAAGTTGCCTGAGCTTTATCTCCAGGAAGTTATCCAAATGTAGAAATAGATGGATTTGATATCAATGAGCGTGATTTATTAAGATGAATAATTGAGTTTAAAGCTAAGAATCTAGAATAGTATCTACTTTTATATCCTGATAGTGAGGAACTAATATGTGTGGACATGGCCCTAAAGGGATTAGGCAAAGCAATGACTTCGGAGCTTATTACCGCCGCTAAGGTTACTGGCGCCACAGATGTGGAGATCCATGATACAGTTTTAATTGCTGCTGCTTTTTGTATGTTCAACAGATATGTTGACGGATTGGGGACTACAGCTCCTTTGGACAGACAGTTTTACATCAACAGGGCACCACAAAGAGCAGAAGACGGATTTTAGTATTGAGGTGACAATGTTGGTTGGTTTCAAATGACGACATCTACCAAATTGCTCAGATAAAAGATTATTGAGCAATATTGAGTTCCCAATCATTTTCCAAAACATTTTTGCCAAAAGACTTAACGTAGAGCCCGTATAACACGTTTTAAAATTATTAGTTAATTATCCCTAGTTGGTAATATCAAAATTCTAATTGCTGAAGGCGATGAGCTTAAGCTCATTACTTTATAATTCCGTTTAAAGAAAGATAACGATCAGTTCATCCTTGCCAGAGACGAGGCTAAAAACAAAAGGAATGCTGATGCTTAATAATCCGTTTGACGAAAAAATCACAAGGCCAATCAAGATCCCTCTGTATAGGCCTTCGGGGTTCCTCTATGCAGGTGCTTTCATCATGGCGACTGATCCGGCAGGCCCTGCTAACCGGCATGCCAGGGAATAGCTGAAAGAAAAGTTTCTGAGTATTTTCGAGGGTTAGGTTAAACCAGGAATTCGTTTGACATCACCACTTCTGCCAAAGAAAAGGACGAATCAAGTCAGGCACCTGTAGCTACGTATACTATTTTATAATTTTGAGTTAAAAATCAAAATTTTGGTGATTATGAACTCGAAATAAATATTTCTGTCTTCCTTATGAAATTTGATGTTTAACCACATCATAACTAAAAGACAGAACTATGGCAACCTTAAGCATTCCTCAAAATGGCCAGGCCTTAAAAGGAAAAAACAGAACCCGAAAAGCAGTTCCCTCAGTAGATCTTACCGCAATGGTGGATCTGG
>Ga0065704_10070784_pt1 | contig 16142 bp, 9 predicted proteins | sample SwiRhicommuniRL2_FD_59091 | JGI IMG/M metagenome (GOLD analysis project Ga0065704, IMG submission 59091) | Switchgrass rhizosphere bacterial communities from Rose Lake, Michigan, USA - RL2 v2 (version 2) | ecosystem: Host-associated > Plants > Roots > Rhizosphere > Soil | place: East Lansing, MI
CGGCCAGCAATATTTCTTTGATGGAAAAGCTACATTGGGTACAAGTCTTGCCGACATTAAAAATCGTAACCTTAAATGGGAAACCACGGAAGAATATGATTTTGGATTGGAGTTCACCACGCTCAAACAAAGACTGACAGGTGAGATCAATTACTACAACAAGAAAACCATTGATGCATTGGTTGGCGTAAAGATCCCCGGTCTCTTAGGCGATCCTGATAACGAATATATCACCAATGCTGGTTCGTTTGTGAATAAGGGATGGGAATTCACACTGCAATGGAAGGATAAGATCAATGATGATTTCGATTATACTTTTGGCGGCAACCTTACCCTCAATGATAATGAAGTAACCGGCCTGAACCAGGGCCAGCCATTATTAAAAGGAGGTGTAGGCGGGCAGGGTCCTGTAACCAAAACAGCCAATGGCCACCCCATTGGCAGCTTCTTTGTATATGATGCGCAGGGTGTATTTGTAGACCAGGCAGCAGTAGATGCCTATTTGAATAAGGATGGGCAGAAGATCCAGCCGGATGCCAAACCCGGAGACCTGCGTTACAGGGATGCAAATAATGATGGCCGTATTACAATAGACGATAAGATCTACGCAGGCTCCTATCAGCCTAAATTGTATTACGGCCTCAATGCCGGTGTGAATTACAAAAGTATTGACCTGAGCCTTGATTTTTATGGCAATGCCGGCAACAAGATCTACAATGGTAAAAAGGCGTTCCGCTACGAGATTACAGATAACGTGGAATCAGACTATGCCGATAAACGGTGGACCGCTACCCGGCCTTCTGCAACAGATCCACGGGTATTGAGTAATAGCATGCCTGCTTCCACCTACTTTATTGAATCCGGTAATTTCTTCCGCCTCAATAACGTTACGCTGGGATATACTTTACCAAAGCAATTACTGGAACGGATGAAAATGAGCAGGCTGAGAATCTATATCACTTCTCAGAATCTTTTCACCGTAAAACGTTTTTCCGGTTTCTCACCTGAAATGATCTCCACCAATCCCAAAGCGGATGGCTTTATCTCTGCACAGAATAATGCCAGTCCACTGGAAAGTGGTATAGAGCTGATGCCATATCCTACTACCAGAACGTTTGCTGCAGGATTGAATGTTACATTTTAAACCACGTTATCATGAAAAGACTAATCAACATACATATTTTACTGCTTTGTTTCCTGCTGATGTATGTCAGCTGCGGCAAGGGATTCCTTGATATTCCGCCGCAGGGAAGAGTAACAGAAGAAGAGATAAGGAATAATCCCAATGCAGCAGTGGACCTGGTGAATGGCGTATACAATGTAATGTGGCTGGGAGGTTTTGGCCCTGATGTGCATGGTTTGCAAATGGTAGTACTCACCAGCATTGCCAGTGACGAAGGAGATAAAGGCAGCACGCCGCAGGATTATGGGCCCGCATTGGAGATAGATAATTTCACTTATACAGCGGCCAATTCAAACGTCCAGAATTTCTGGACGGGTTATTACCAGGCCATTGCACGTACCAATCAGGCCCTGGATAAATTGCCATTAAGCCCGCTGGACGATGTTACTAAAAACAGGCTGATAGGAGAAGTGCGTTTCCTCCGTGGGTATTTTTATTTTAACCTCGTGAGGACTTTTGGCGGCGTACCCAAACTGGACCGCGTGCCCAAACCGGAAGAAGCGAATGCAGATGAGTTCCAGACCCGTGCCACCGCAACAGAGATCTATGATCTTATTATCAGCGATCTGCAGTTTGCCGTTGATAATCTTCCATTGAAAGGAGCAACCCCTGTAGGCCGTATCACTAAAGGAGCTGCACAAGGCATGCTGGCCAAAGTATATCTTTACAAAAAGGATTATCAGAAAGCCTTTGACCTGTCGAAAGCCGTGATCGATTCCAGGTTGTATGATACGATTTCCAATTATGCCGATATTTGGCGTGCAAAGGGAGCGAATTCAATGGAGTCCATCTTTGAAGTGCAAACAGGTACCAGCGCCGCCTGTAATTCTGCAATAGAATTATACGCAAATTGCCAGGGCATCCGGGCAAAGAAAGGCTGGTCCGATTTCGGATTTGGATTTAATAATCCTACCGCTGATCTGGCTGCAGCTTACGAGCCTGGTGACAAACGTAAAGAAGGTACTATTATTACCATTCAGCCCGGAGGCACTGTATTGTGGGATGGCTTCAGGGTCCCTTCCAGGGATTCCGTGGAAAACGACCGTTATAATTATAAAGCGTATCATAGCCGCACACAGGAACCTTATTGCGGAAGTCCGGACCGTACGCCCAAAAACCTTCGTGTACTGCGTTATGGAGAAGTGTTGCTGATTTATGCAGAAGCCGCGAATGAAATAAACAACCAGGGAGAAGCATTGGCCAAACTGAATATTATCCGTAAACGGGCAGGCCTGGCAAATGCGCCGGCAGCAGGCCAGGCAGACATGCGCCTGGCTATCTGGAAAGAGAGGAGAGTGGAACTGGCCATGGAACATGATCGTTTCTGGGACCTTGTAAGGCAGGGGCGTGCAGGCCAGGTGATGAGAGCACATGGAAAAAACTTTGTAGACGGTAAACATGAATTATTTCCTATTCCGCAGGAGCAAATACTCTTAAGCGGTGGGCGTTTAGAACAAAATCCGAATTACTGATGCGTTTAATCTTATTAAGCCTGCTTATCGGCTCCGTTTTACCGGCAGCCGCACAGAAGAAACAGTTCCCCCGGCCACAGCTGGGGGACTCTGCTTTGCTGACCCTCGTGCAACAGAAGACCTTTGATTATTTCTGGAAGTTTGCGCATCCTGTATCAGGCCTGGCTCCTGAACGTACCACCACACCGGAAGTTGTTACGATCGGCGGTTCCGGATTTGGTGTGATGGCTATTCTTGTAGGAATAGAACGGAAGTTCATTACAAGGGAACAGGGGCTGGACCGTTTGTTGAAGATCATCCGTTTCCTGGAAAAAGCAGATCACTATCACGGCATCTGGCCGCATTGGATGAATGGAGCCACAGGTAAAACCATTCCTTTCAGTCGTAAAGATGATGGGGGAGATCTTGTGGAATCTGCCTTTATGTTCCAGGGATTATTGGCCGTGCAGCAATACTTTGACCGTAACACGCCTAAAGAGCAGGAATTGCGGAATAGGATCACCTGGCTCTGGAATGATGCAGAATGGAACTGGTATACACAGGGAGGGCAGGATGTATTATACTGGCACTGGTCGCCTAACAACGGGTGGTCTATGAACCATACCATCCGTGGATGGAATGAATGCCTTATAACTTATGTGCTGGCCGCTTCCTCTCCAAAGTTCCCCATTCCAGCTAAAGCATATCATCAAGGTTGGGTAGTGAGCAATTATTTTAAGAACGGGAAAGAATTCTTTGGAATTAAATTGCCCTTAGGCTTTGATTTCGGCGGCCCGCTTTTCTTTGCACATTATTCTTTCCTGGGCCTGGATCCCCGGGGATTAAAAGACCAGTATGCAGATTACTGGGAGCAGAACACCAATCATACTTTGATCAACCGGCAGTATTGTATCAATAACCCCAAACAATTCAAGGGCTATGGTGCAGATTGCTGGGGGCTCACTGCCAGCGATAACCATGAGTTCTACAATGCACATTCTCCTACCAACGATCTGGGTGTTATAACACCTACTGCCGCATTATCCTCTTTTCCATATACGCCTGCCCATTCCATGCAAGCCCTTAAATATTTCTATAATAAAGTAGGGGCAAGGCTTTGGGGCGAATTTGGATTCTATGACGCCTTTTCCGAAACCCATAACTGGTTCGATCATCAATACCTGGCCATAGACCAGGGGCCCATTGTGGTAATGATAGAGAACTACCGCTCAGGGCTGCTTTGGCGACTTTTTATGAGCCATCCGGATATCAAAAAAGGACTGAAGGAACTGGGGTTTTCCAGCCCGGCTATTTGAAATGCTAATTAAATATCGAAAAAGGTTAAAATAATGTATATGAAAGTGCAACCGATTGCATAACTTGTGTTACGGATTCAATACCTTTATTGCGCAGAAGTGTCCTGAAGGATGCAAACGTTTGCAAAACTAAGACGACAAACTCTTTTTTATATGCCCACGTGGGCACCGCGTTATGAAGATTAGACACGTTTTTTCATTACAATTAAGATCATGCTTTGCTGCTATTCACGGGTTGTACGGTTTGTAGATACCGTACTTCCTGTGAAGGGCAGAGGCTGGTAAACCACGTTCAACAGATCACACTACATGAAGTTCCACGCAATTGTATTATTAACACTCGCAACTGTCGGGGCCTATGGTCAACAAAGCAAACTGGTGCAAACCGGGGGCAATGGAAAACTGGTCTATGCTACCTACGCAAATGAAGGCGAGAACAACAGTATTAATAAGATACCTGACTATTCTCATGCTGGTTACAAAGGAGGAGGCATTGCATTACCACAGGTGCCTGTAAAGAAAATCTTAAGCCCACAGGCAGGAGATAATCATAAATATATACAAGATGCCATTGAAGCAGTGGAACAACTCCCCCAGGATGCAAATGGCATCCGCGGAGCTATTCTGCTGAAAGCCGGTACCTATGAACTGAACGGATTGCTCTCCATTAAAAAGAACGGGGTGGTATTAAGAGGTGAAGGTCAGGGAGAGAATGGCACTGTATTAAAGGATCTGGTCCCCGGCCAGCACAGTTTCATACGCATCCAGGGGAGTGGCAAAGGGCATGGCAATGACAATGATCGCCATAACATTACCACAGCATATCTGCCCACCGGCGCAACAATATTAGAAGTAGATAATACCACAGGATTGAAAGCCGGAGACAGTATTATATTGGTAAGGCAACCCAATCAACAATGGATCGATGCGTTGAACATGGCGCAGTTTGGATGGAAACCTGCCGGTTATAAAGCGGAATTTGAAAGGACCATCCTCAAAATATCCGGTAACCAGGTGACCCTCAAAGAACCTGTTGTGGACCCTGTTCAGCAACAATACGGCGGTGGATATATTTATAAAGCAAAACGGAGCGGACGCATCAGCAATTGTGGGATTGAGAACATGCGTTTGGAATCTGCCTATAAAACGGATACCAGCGAAGATCACGGATGGGATGCAGTAGCGCTGCTAAGAGCGGAGAATTGCTGGGTGAAAGAAGTAACAGCTAAGTATTTCGGTTATGCCTGTGTATCTATTGAGTCACAGTCTGTATACAACACAATATTGGAATGTGCGATGCTGGACCCTAAATCCATCACCACCGGCGGCAGGAAATATTCTTTTGTGGTAGAGAGCGGCTCTGCATTTAATTTTCTGAATCGCTGTTATACCCGCGGCGGAAGACATGATTTTGTAACAGGTTCTGTTGTACCCGGCCCTAATGTATTCCTGGATTGTTATTCCACGGATACTTATGCAGACATTGGACCGCATCACCGCTGGGCAACCGGTTTGCTCTTTGATAATGTATACGGCGGACAGATCAGGGTACAGAATCGTGGAGCAATGGGAACGGGCCATGGATGGTCTGGCGCACAGGTGATGTTCTGGAATAATTATTCTTATAAAAGCGATTTTAAAGTGAATAGTGCCCCGGGTTCAAAGAACTGGGCCATAGGTTGTTCCGGGCAAAAACAGGATGGGCCTACGGGTTACTGGGAAAGCTGGGGAGCGAATGTAACACCCCGCAGCCTGTACCTTCAGCAGTTGAAAGACAGGTTAGGAGATAAAGCAGTAAAGAATACAATTATTAAAGCGCAGGAATCCGGGAATATCTGGGAATTACTGGCAGCATGGAAAGGAGAAGGTAAACTACGTTAATATGAGAAGTTTCGTTTTTGGATTGGTATTAATAAGCACACCATTGCTTACACTGGGCCAGAAAGCAGATCCCCTGCTCAGGCTCTGGTATCAGCAACCGGCTGCAAACTGGAATGAAGCCCTCCCCATTGGGAACGGTCGCATTGGCGCTATGATATATGGTACCGTACAGGAAGAAAAAATGCAATTGAACGAAGCTTTCTTATGGAGCGGCAGCCCCAAAGACGGCAACAATCCCGGCGCAAAAACACAACTGCCGGTTGTACGCGAAGCCCTGTGGAATGCGGAATACATGAAGGCTGATTCCATCAGCCGTTTAATGCTGGGGCCTTATTCTGCCAGGTATCTCACTCTTGGTAATTTATTATTACGCAACGACCAGGAAGTAACCGCTACAAAATATGAAAGAGAACTGAACCTGAATAACGCTGTAGCCAAAGTTAAGTATAGCGCAAACGGTGTGGAATATACAAGAGAAACATTTGTAAGTTATCCGAACCAGTTACTCGTGATCCGATGGCGCAGTTCAAAAGCAGGCGCCCTCAACTTTCATGTGGCTTTCGATAATCCCATGCCCACTAAACTTACTAAACGTGATAACAGCCACATTGTATTGAGTGGTCAATGCCCTTCTTACGTACCGCACCGCCCGTATGAAACAAGGAAATTTGAATATGATCCTAAGAATGGTATTAAGTATGAAGTGCATGTACAGGCAAAATTAAAAAGCGGCAGCAGTGTGGCAGATGAAAATGGCCTGCAGGTAAAGAACGCTACAGAAGCTGTACTGCTGGTTTCCATCGGAACCAGTTTTAACGGAGCCTTGAAAAATCCCGTGAGTGAAGGAAAAGATCCTGCAGCGGAAGCATTAAAATACCTGGACAAACCAAAAGATTACAACACTTTATTGCAACAGCACATTGCTGATTATACAAAATTATTCAACCGTGTAAAACTGGACCTTGGCGATGATGGTTCCGGACCCAAAGCAACGGATGTACGCCTGAAGGAATATACAAAAGCAGGTGGTAACAGGGACCCGCAACTGACCACCCTGTTATTCCAATATGGCCGTTACCTGATGATTGCCGGTTCACGTAAAGGAGGTCCTGCCATGAACCTGCAGGGTATCTGGAATGATAAGATGCAGCCACCATGGGGCTCTAACTATACTACCAATATCAACACGGAAATGAATTACTGGCCGGCAGAAACGGCTAACCTTTCTGAATGCGCTGATCCGCTCTTTGATTTTATTCAGCAGATCTCCGTAACAGGAAAGAAAACGGCGGAAGTGAATTACGGTATGAAAGGCTGGGCTGTACATCACAACGTGGATATCTGGGCCTTGTCTTCTCCCTCCGGAGGCTTCGACTGGAAAGACCCGAAAGGTGATCCGCGCTGGGGCATCTGGCCAATGGCAGGCGCCTGGTTATGCAGGCATTTGTGGGAACATTATACTTACACCGGTGATGAAAAATTCCTGCGGGATAAAGCATACCCGCTGATGAAAGGTGCCACAGAATTTATGCTGGACTGGCTGGTGAAAAATCCCCAGGGCCAATGGGTAACTAATCCTTCTACTTCACCGGAAAATAATTTCCTGATCAATGGCGCAAGGAAGGGAAGTGTGAGCATTGCCTCTACAATGGATCTGTCTATCATCCATGATCTGTTGAACAGAACTGCACAGGCTGCCAATGAATTGAGAACAGATAAAGCATTCGTTGAAAAAATAAATACCGTATTAAAAGATCTCTATCCTTTCCATGCAGGCCGTTTAGGCCAGTTGCAGGAGTGGTACCTGGATTGGGATGATGCAAAAGACAGCCACCGTCACCTGTCACATCTCTATGGCCTGTTCCCCGGTAATATCATCACGCCCCGCCGTCAGCCGGAACTGGCTGCTGCTGCTAAACGCAGTTTGGAATTACGCGGAGATGGCGGTACCGGATGGTCCAAAGCATGGAAGATCAATTGGTGGGCCAGGCTGGAAGATGGGGACCATGCTTACCTGATGCTGAACAAACAACTCTTTTACGCTTCCATTGATTCAATCAGTGTAGCAGATAACAGCGGCGGTTCTTATGCAAATCTTTTTGATGCACATCCGCCTTTCCAGATAGATGGCAACTTTGGGGTTACTTCCGGTATCATAGAAATGCTGGTACAGAGCCACGATGGTGTGATCCATTTATTGCCCGCGTTACCTTCTGCATGGCCCAGCGGCAGTGTAAAAGGACTGAAAATAAAAGGTGGTTTTGAAGTGGATATTACCTGGAAAGATAAACGACTGGTAAAAGCCGTGATCCGTTCCTCATATGAGGGTGGAAGACAGGTGATCCGTACGTTTGAACCGGTACAGATAAAATCTCCCATTGTACCTCCAACACCGGATTATGCCCTGGTAAAAGATTACGACTTTCCGGTAAATAAAGAAATAAAGGATGCTTCCAAATTACCGGAACTGAACCTGAAAAAAGTGTATGACCAAAATGTGATGCTCACTGCCGGCGCACATGAGATAACAGTAAAATGAACGGAGTAAGAACGTACATAGCAGCAGCACTATTGACTGTATCAGCCAATGCCTCCGCCCAGTTCAAGGGAGATGACGATGGCATCCTGATGCAGAAAGCAGCATCACGCGACAGTATGGCAATTGTCAATGCCGTGAATGGTTGGTGGACTGCCTCCATGAAAGATCATGATAAAAGGATTGAATGGTGGAGAGAAGCAAAGTTCGGTTGTTTCATTCACTGGGGCGTATATTCTGTACCCGGTGGTGAATGGAAAGGAAAAAAAGTAGGCGGATATGCAGAACACCTGATGCGGAAAGAAAAGATCTCCCGCCAGGAGTATAAGGACCAACTGATCAAAACTTTCAATCCCACTGCGTTTAACGCGGATGAATGGGTGAAGCTGATCAAAGCAGCAGGCATGCGTTACCTGATCATCACTGCCAAACACCACGATGGTGTAGCTATGTATCCTTCTGCCATAGGAGATTACACTTTAAAGCAATCCGCTTTCAAAAGAGATCCCATGCAGGAGCTGTCTGCCGCGTGTAAGAAATATGGCATCAAATTCGGTTTCTATTACTCCCATGCATTCGACTGGGAAGAACCCAACGCTCCTGGTAACGACTGGGATTACAACAATCCCGGTGGTGATAAGAATCTCTTCGGAGGCGCCCGCTGGTACGACGAACATCCTGAACTTCTGCCTAAAGCAGTAAAGTATGTAGATGAAAAATCCATCCCGCAGATCCAGGAGTTACTGCGTAAATATCATCCGGATATCCTCTGGTTTGATACGCCGCATAAACTGCCTTTATCTGAAAACATCAGGATCCTCGAAGCTATTCGAAAAGTAGATAACAACGTAGTAGTGAATGGACGCCTTGCCCGTACATCCGCTGTTTCATTCGGAGATTATAAGAACACGGCAGACCGCCCTGCGGAGTTTTACCCGGTAACAGGAGATTGGGAAGCTATCCCTACAACCAATGAATCATATGGTTATTCCCGGTACGATAATAGTCACAAACCCGCAGGCTTCTTTATACAGTTAATGGCAAAAGCAGCCGCAAAAGGTGGTAACCTGCTGATGAATATCGGCCCGATGGGAAATGGATTGATCGATCCAAGAGATACAACCATCCTGCATAAAGTAGGAGCGTGGTTAATTCCAAATGGGGAAAGTATTTATGGAACAGAAGGTGTTTTTGAAGTACCACAGCCCTGGGGAGTGGTAACAGAAAAGGGAGATAAGAAATACCTGCATGTTTTCAAATGGCCAAAGGATGGTAAGTTATTCGTGAATGGCATCTATCAGATCAATAACGCAAAACTGCTTACCAGTAATAAAGCATTAACGGTAAAGAAGGTCAGTCCTTTCAACTGGGAGATCACTGTTCCGCAACAGGCACCGGATGAAAATAACACCGTACTGGTACTGGAAACTACTAAAGGCCCGGCACCGGAGAGCAAAGCAGAAAGACTGTTCACAAAAGATTACGCAAACACCCTGTTAGCATTTGATGCCATACAGCAAGGAAAAGGGTTTGGATTTGGTGATGGAAAAACGAACAGGTATTATGTACAGAACTGGACGAAGGATAACCAATCCCTGCAATGGCTGATCCGCAACGACGAACCGGTGACATACAAAGTGAAGTTAAAATATGAAGCAGAAGGTGGAGGAAGTTATACCGTATCAGTCGCAGATAAAAAGCTCAACACGGCTGTGCTACCAGGTTTACAGGAACAGGAGATAGGAAGTATCACATTGCCGAAAGGAGAACATACCCTGGAAATTAAACCGGAAAAAATAGCCGGAAAGGAACTGATGAAGTTAATGGAAGTGACGCTAACACCAATAAAATGAGAAGGAGTACTCTAATCATATTATGCCTGCTTGCTGCCCAGCTTACAAAAGCGGACTGGCTGAAACAAGCGCTGGACGCCCGTAAAGCAGACATTCAAAAGAAAGCGGAATGGGCCATGCAGCAAAAGCCGGTTACAGTCACCGCTGCAAAGTCTGAACGCAGTGCCGGAGGTTTGCATGATTTTTATTCAGAAGGAGATTACTGGTGGCCCAATCCTGTAAGTGCAGATAGCCCGTATATTCAAAAGGATGGGCAGACCAACCCGCAGAATTTTGTGGCACACCGCCAGGCCATGGTGCGTTTCAGCAGAGTAGTGGGAGACCTGGCAGCGGCTTATATAGCCAATGGTAACAAGCGTTACCTGGATCATGCATTGATACATATCAAAGCATGGTTTGTGAACCCGGATACAAAGATGAACCCGAATTTACTGTATGCACAGGCCATAAAAGGCCGCGCAACAGGCCGTGGGATCGGGATCATTGATACCATTCATTTTATAGAGATCGCGCAGGCTTTGCGTATTATGGAAAAGGCCGGTATAGTCCCTCCGAAAGATCTGGTGGCCATCAAAGAATGGTTTGCAGCTTACCTGAAATGGATGACGGAACATAAGTATGGTCAGGATGAAATGAATGCGGCTAATAATCATGGTACCTGTTGGGTAATGCAGGTCGCCGCTTTTTCCACTTTCCTGCAGGATCAGCATTGGATGGAATTTTGCCGCAACAGGTATAAAGAGGTTTTGCTGCCGAAACAGATGGCAGAAGATGGAAGTTTTCCTTTGGAAATTCGCAGAACAAAACCTTATGGTTATGCGTTATTCAATTTAGATGCGATGGCAACCGTATGCCAGATACTCAGCACTAAAACAGATGATCTCTGGAAGTATACAGCTTCAACAAAGGCAATCAGCAAAGGCATTGCGTATATGTACCCATATGTGCTGAATAAAGCGAGCTGGCCGTTTGCAAAAGATGTGATGTATTGGGATGAATGGCCGGTGGCACATCCTTTCCTCCTTTTTGGCGCAGCAGCTTACAACAATCCAGTCTACTTTTCATTATGGAAAAAACTTGAGCATAATCCTCAGGTGGAAGAAGTATTGCGTAATCTGCCGATACGGAACCCCGAGATTTTCATGGTTACCATTTAACCTAAAAAGATAATCATAAACGTACTAAAGATTTTACTGTAGACGTGGAATATGATAACGCCGGTCTCGTCTGAGCCGGCATCTTTTTTTCTATAAGCAGGTGTGGTTTTTTTTATGGAGCAAGCGGCTGATCATTATTCAGCCGCCGTTGTGTCACTCACTTGTACGGTTTGTTCTTTATTGAGCACTGTACACTTGATCACTGCATTATCTTCCTCCTATAAATCCCCCAGCAACTCCTGCGCTTTATCATAGTTCTCCGCATTCTGAGGTATCTTCAGCAACCACTCCCTGCATTTGGCTATATTCTTTTCTTTCAGATAACTCAGGGCAGTAAAGAAAGCCCCTTCATATTTAAAAACAGATTCTCCGTTATAGATCGCTTCCAGGTCAGGACGTGCTTTTTCAGGCTGGTCATTTTCCAGGTAAGAAAGCCCGCGGTAATAACGTGCATAAGCATCCCCCGGTTGATCGGTTAATAATTTATCCAGCGTAACGATGGCTGCTTTATAATGCCGTTGATTGAATTGTTCCGCTGCCTGTTGCGCCAGGGAATCTTTAGCAGAACCACGTTCAGCAGGGGAGATCATTTCTTCTATGGCGTATTGCGAATAGAGATCTTTCTTCCAGGGGCTCCAGTACATCAGCGCTGCAATCAGCACTGCCACAGAGGCCGCCGCTGCCATGAACCTGCGGATGGAAACAACCTTCCCTTTCTCTTTGAACTGGTAACGGTTACTTTGCAGTGTTTGTATTAAAGCCTCCCGCTGGGGATCGGTCTGCAGGGACCGGCGTAAGGTATCACTCACATCAGACCAGGTAGCTACCATCTCCCGGAATTCGGGATCTGCCTGCCTGCGGTTTTCAAAAGCGGCCAGTTCTTCCGGCGTCATCCGGCCGGAAAAGTATTGCTCTATCAGTTCATAATCGATGTCGTTCATGTCAATCCCCATTTTGAAAGGTTATCTTTAATAGCACTGATCAGGGAGGCCATACATTCAGATTTCTTCTTGCGAAGGTATCCGTAAGTAACGCCCAGTTTGGCGGCAATCTCTTCCTGGGGTTTATCCGTCAGCGAAAGCCGGATGATCTCCTGGCAGCGTTCCCCCATCTGTCCCAGCATGGTTTTAAAGAGCCGGGCTTTTTCATTGTCTGCCCAGGTCTTTTCCGCATCCCGGAAGCTATCCTCGCCAACATTAAATTGCTCATCGAGATCTTTTGTTACCCCCTGGCGGCCTCTTTTTTTGAGTTCGTTGAGCCACTTGCGTTTACATACCATTAAAAGGAAAGCCTCAAAAGGGCAGGTGAGCTGCAGGCCCTTGTATTGGGCCTGGTTATATATATCCACCAGCGATTCCTGGAAGATATCGGCTGCATCATCAGCAGAGCCGCTGTTCTGCAACACATAGTATTTCACCTTGGGCGCAAAACGCCGGTAGATCTCTCCCACCACCTGCGTTTCATTATGCAGGAGCGCTTCGATATAATATTGATCTGCGTGTATGGATTGGGTGGACATATAAAAATAAAGATATTAAAAATCCGGGGGTAACAAATCAGGGCGGGAGGTTATCTATTGGCAACAGCTCCGTTCCTGTTAACGCCAGATACACCCAAAAGGCCTCCTGTAATTCACAGGAGGGCCTTTTGCCGTTACAGTTAAAATGATATATATTACTGTGGTTTAAACTGTCGGAGCAAGAGAGCCTCAGCTATATATATCCTAAATACCGCTTTATGTCGAAATATTTATTCGCCTCCATACTCTTGCTGATACTTACAGGATCCGCCATGGGTCAACAAAGAGTAGCGCCGGATACCATTCCTGCCACCATAGATGTGGAGCAGGATGAGAATAAGACGGTCATAAAAGCCGGCCTGCGCCCCCTCCGTCAGATAGCCGGAGCACCCGAAGCCTTCTATACCTACTTCTGGGAATTCGGGGATGGCACCTTCAGTTTTGCCCCGCAACCTGTACATCATTATAAAGATACCGGCAACTACGAGATCCGCCTCTATGCCACCAATAACTACGATGATGGCAAAGCCCCCAAAGGAAAACCCCGCCGCATTAAAGTGAAAAAGACCATGTACGCCGCAGCAGAAACACCTTCTTCCTTCTTTGCTGCCTCAGACATGCTGGCCATGAAAACCAACCGGATGCCCAAACCCGGAGAGGAAATGGTAACCATCGTAGGTTACCGGCATCCCGGTGGAACCAGTGCTGTGAGCGGTTCTCTGCTGTTATTCTATAACGAAAAGCAATTTGCCCAAAAGAACTTTGTACTTTCTGAAGAACGTAAATACAATCATGAACGTAAGTTCGGCTTAGACTCACTCATGGCCATGGCCCCTTCAGAGGACCTGTATGTACCCCTGGCGGGTGGCCCCTCTGGCACAGCCTGGATAGATCCTGTCAGGAAAACGGCCCTTTCGGGCATGCTGGCAGAAAAGAAAGCCCTCTTCAGGGAGCAACATATCTGGCGGGTGGAAGATCTGAAGGCAGGAGAAGAAAAATTCCTCTTCCTCTCTATGGAAACTACCCCTGAAATGATCAAAGACACCAACGCTGTAGTGACCATCAGCGGAATGTTTGTACCGGACGATCCTGCTTATCCCATTTCACAATACAACCTGGACATGCAGATAGTGGCCTCACATGATCCCAACAGAATGCAGCTGAAGAACAGGCGCATGAATTACCGTTTTGTAAGTAAATCAAAAGAATTAAGCTATAAAGTTCAGTTTCAAAATACGGGCAAAGGCCCTGCCAGCAAAGTGGCTATCGGTGTTGCTGTACCGGGTATGCTGAACGGCCAGTCCCTGGAGATCACGGACTATTCCCCTAAATGCGTGATGTGCGATTCTGCTTATGAACGCCAGAGCTGCCTGGATACCATCATCCGGAAAGACAGTATCTTTTTCGTCTTCAATAACATTTACCTCAAAGGTGTAAAACAGGAAGGGGTGGAAGACCAGGACTCTACAAAAGGATTTATCAAATACAGGATCCGTTTCAGTAAAGAGTTGAAAAAACTCCCCTTCACCAGCCAGGCTGCTATTGTGTTCGACAAGAACGAACCCGTGATCACCAACCGTTCCAAAGGAAGGTTTAAACCCGGCCTTTCACCAGGTGTGATCTTAGGTTATGGTAAAGGCATGAGTAAAGGAGAACTCCCCTTAGGCATCCCTGCCGGAACACTGGGTTTTACTATTTCCGCGTTTGCTCCTTATAAACCTTACTTCCAGGCAGAGCTGTATTTCAATGTACAGCAGAAGAATGAAACGTTAAAGTCATTTTCCCGGGACCAGCGGGATACAACTATCGGCACGGGCAAATACCTGGTGATAGGCAGGGAAAATTATGAGGTAGTGAGCAGAACAACCATGGATGTGGTACCTGTACATTTGCGTTATAATATCACAGGCTGGTTAGGAGTAGGTGCGGGTATTATGGTGAGTGTGGTAACCTCTGAAAAAACACAGGAGAAGAAAGTGGTGCAGGCAACTGAGATGGTAGTCCCTCCCCCGGGTACTGTTCAAAGATTTCAGAACCTCGCCGGCACCATCACTAAAAACTTCTCAGCGGCAGACGGCGCTATATTCGCAGATCTGAATATAGGTAAAGTACGGGCCGGCCCCGCTTTGGGTATACGCATTCTGCAATATGTAAAAGACCCCCAACAGCGGCTGTTCTTTTATGGCATCTGGAGATTCTGATCAAGCTTATCCCTGCAACAATGCCTGTTACTGATGGCATCTGGAGATTTTAATTATCTTTAAGAAGGAGGTACCTCCTTCTTAAAGCATGATCAGGATCTGTTTTCTTCTCTCTTTCTTATTCGCTATATCGGCAACAGCCGCTTTTAGTTCCGTGGACCTTCCGGGAACTCTGAAAGAAAAAACAGCACAACTCAAAAAGGAAGACAACCTGGAAGAGTGGATCTACTACATGCTCGATTATGTATACGAACAACCCCTCAGCCGCATAGCCGTACTAAACGAAATCGATAACTGGGCATGGCGTAAACCAAAAAATGAAGACGAACGCGCTGCCTGGCTGGATATGCTCATAGCCCAGGGATATTATCTCATGTATGAAGGGAATATCCTTCCTTCCATTGAAACCTACGAAGAAGCTTACCGCTTTTATAACACTGCACCTTTCCCCGGAACAGATATCCTCGAATACATATTAAAGCCACTCGGCAACAATTACACCCGCCTGGGAGATTATGAAAGAGCCGCATTCATTCATACCAAAGCATTGGAAATAGCCCGTAAAGAAGGGAATGCAAGACAGATAGCAGGTGTATACAATAACCTGGCAGTAGTATTCCAGATGCAGGACATGTTTGCCGATGCCATCCGTTCAGGGCTCGCAGGTTTACAGCATGCCCCGGCCAATAGCAGCATGGCAGGTTTGCTGCATTCATCTTTAGCGGATGTTTATTTAAAAGCCGGCAAAACGGATAGTGCAGCCATGAGTGCAACACAGGCCGTAAAGATCTTACGGCAACCCGGCATCCTCAAAGAAGAGAATGCACCTTACTGGTTGTCCTCCGCCTTACAGATGTCCGGCGATGTTGCGTTTAACCAGCATCGTTACAAAGCAGCACAGGTGTTCTTTAATGAAGGATGGCAGGTAATGGAATCCCATTACGCAGGTGCGCGGAAAAGAGAAAAAGCAAGATTGCTCGAAAAATCCGGCCGCACCGCTTTGCATCTGAAAGAAAAGGCGGATGATTTTGATAAAGCCATTCAT
>Ga0065704_10000611_pt1 | contig 16117 bp, 19 predicted proteins | sample SwiRhicommuniRL2_FD_59091 | JGI IMG/M metagenome (GOLD analysis project Ga0065704, IMG submission 59091) | Switchgrass rhizosphere bacterial communities from Rose Lake, Michigan, USA - RL2 v2 (version 2) | ecosystem: Host-associated > Plants > Roots > Rhizosphere > Soil | place: East Lansing, MI
TCGCCCCGCCTGCGGCACCCCTCAGTCCATCCCCATCAACGCCCGCGTCACCGCCGCAGCGCCCACGCCGGGGAACCGGCCGGGACGCGTGCCTGACCACAGCGGCGAGAAGTCATCCCGCCCGCGCGCTTCCGCCGCCGCACGCAGGGGGGCGAGGGCCTGCGATGCCCAAGGGAAGGCGGGCGGCAGCGTGGAGATCGCGCCGAGGTCGCGCATCAAGCGATTGACCAGGCCGCGCGCGGGGCGGCCACTGAACAGGTTGGTGATCGCGCTGTCGCGACCCTCCTGCTGGAGCGCGGCGCGATGCACGGCCGACGTGGTGGCTTCCGGGCACAACAGATAGGCGGTGCCAGCCTGCACCGCGCTGGCGCCTGCCGCCAGCAGCCGCTGCACGTCGGTACGGTCGCCGATGCCGCCTGCCGCGATGACCGGCACCGTCAGCACCTTCGACAGCGCGGCGACGAGGTCGAGGGTGGTCGGTTGCACGGAGACGTCGTCGGCAAGGAAATGCCCACGATGGCCGCCCGCTTCGGTCCCCTGCGCGATCACCAGGTCGACACCGCGTTGCTGCAGCCAGCGGCCTTCCTCCACCGTGGTGGCGGACGCCATCACCCGTGCGCCCCACGCCTTCATGCGCGCCAGCAGCGCGGCGTCGGGCAGGCCGAAGTGGAAGCTGAGGACCTTCGGCTGGAACGGTTCCAGCAGATCCACGGTGGCCGCATCGATGGGCCGGCGTGCACCGGCCGTGGAAGGCGGCGGAGGTTCGACGCCGAACGCGTCGAAGTACGGCGCGAGCGCGTTCCGCCATCGCTGCTCATCCGCCGGGTCGGGATCCGCCATCGCGTGGCAGAAGAAGTTGAGGTTGATGGGGCGGTCCAGCGTAGCGAACGTCCGCAATGCCGCTTCCAGTTGCGTGGCGCCGAGCAGCGCGCATGGCAGCGAACCGAGGCCGCCCGCGTGGGCCACGGCCAGTGCGAGCGCTTCATCCTGCACGCCCGCCATGGGCGCCTGGATGAGCGGAAGGTCGATGCCCGGCAGGGACGGGATGAGAGCCATGGTGGAACTCCGGCGACGTGCGGTGGGTAGCTTACGCTTGCGTCAGGTTCTCCATTCCATCGGCATGATCAGGCGCAGTGGTACGCGTCGCATGTGGCGCCCTTACTGCACAGCCATTCCCGATTCCAGCAGCAGGGCAACCGCCGCATGCAGGTTGTCCGCGCCTTCCGATCCGGTGTCCGGATGGTTCTGCAGTGCGGCTTGCAGATGCAGAAGATCATGGGGGTCCATCTCGCCGTGCAGCACGGTGGCAAGAAGGGTGGGGCTGCGCAGACGGTCCACCAGCGTGGCGACGGATGCCATGCCCCGGCGTGCGACCAGCGCACGCACGGCACGGCGCTGCAGCCACAGGTCGATGGCACTGAAAGGCGATCCGGTGCCGGGTGACGAGAGTGCGAGCCGGTGGATGCGGTCGTCGTCGGGCGCATCACGCCGGAGGATGTCCAGTGCCACCGAAAGTTGCGGCAGTCGTTCGTGCAGCAGGGCTTCGTCCCATGCCGGAGACGTTCCTTCCTGCACGAGCAGCCAGCCGGCCAGGTACGCGTCCAGCGCATCGCGTGCGTCGTCGAGGGGCAGGGGATGGGGCGGTTCGCCCTCCGTGTGCCGGAGCCACGCCCAGGCGTCGGGCAGGTCGCACGCGGCGAGCCATTGCTGCAGGCGCTCGTGCAGCGCCGGTCCCAGGACATCGCGCAGCGGCGTCCCGGTCTTCCCGTCCAGTCGGTCGGTCCACGCGCGACACAGCATCACGATGGCGGCGACGGGATCGTCCGCCGCCGCCGCGCGCAACCAGGTCTGCTGCCAGTCAGTGGCTTCCTGCAGGTGGACGGGCAGGAGGAGGGGATCGGGCACAAGCGGTACGCGCGCTTCCAGCGCGACCAGGTGCGCGGCGAACGCGCTGTGTTCCGTGCAGTAGCCGCACATGGGACAGGACTCCGGATCAATCGGGACATGATCAGGATTCGTGTCTCAGGGCGTGAGCCGGACGGCAGAGGCGAGGGAACCGGCCTCTGCGGACGCGCGCGGGGCACGCCATGACGTGGTGATGACGCGCGCCGTCCTACGCTGTGACCCATCCCGGAGGAGCATGGCCATGGCACAGACCACCCGCGAAGACGTCATCCTGCAGCTGGACCGCGTGGACACCGCGCTGGAAGCCCCCGAGGCCGACACGGCGGCGATCCTGCGCGACGCGCTGGAGTGGCTGGCGGACAACCCGCCGAAGATCGCCGCCGATGCGCTGTACTACCGCGAACGCCTGCAGGTGATCCGCGAGCGCCACGGCGCGGCGTGAGCGCTGCCGTCAGGCCTGGTACTGCTTCTCTTCGACGAAGCGCGAGCCGGCCAGGCGGTTGATCGTGTTCTTCACTTCGATGCGCTTGCCGTTGTGCTGCGCCACCGCGCGCGCCAGTGCGATGAAGTCGGCGTCGAAGGCCTGCGCCGCTTCCTTGGCGCGCAAGGCGTCCTGCACGTCCCACATCAATTCGTTGATGGTGCGCAGGTCCACCTTCAGGCCCGCCAGTTCCGGCTGCGCGGCCGCCAGCCCGCTCCACAGGGCGTTCAGGCCATCCAGCTCCACCTGCACGTGCGCGCGCTTGCCGGCATCGTCGATGCGCTCGGCCTTGATTTCGAGGATGGAGAGTTTGTCGGCCAGTTCGCCGATGGAGACGGGGATCAGGATGGTATTCATGCCGGCATTCTAGCGCCCGTCCGTGTCGCGACGGGCTGCGTGGCATGATGCCCCGTCGTCCTTATGGCCGGAGAACGTCCGCATGCTGCAGCGCCTGTTCGTGTCGATCCTCGCCCTGGCCGTGCCCGCGTGGGCAGTCGCGGCGCCGTCGCAGGTCCGCATCGTGCAGCAGGAGGGCGCATACGTATTGCTGGTGGACGGACAGCCCTTCCACGTGAAAGGGGCCGGCATGGCCGGCGCCGGTCAGGAGGCGCTGGCCGCGCGAGGCGGCAACAGCTTCCGCACCTGGAGCACGGGAACCGATCACGTCGACGTGCGCGCGATGCTGGACCGCGCGCAGCGCAACGGGCTGAAGGTGGCGATGGGCATCGAGGTGGGCAACGAGCGCCATGGCTTCGACTACGACAACGACGCCGCAGTGGCGGAACAGCTCGAACGCATCCGCCGGGAAGTGGGCCTCTACAGCGACCATCCCGCCGTGCTGATGTGGGTGGTGGGCAACGAACTGAACCTGCATTACAGCAACCCGAAGGTGTGGAATGCGGTCGGGCAGATCGCGGACATGATCCATCGCGAGGACCCGCACCACCCGGTGATGACCACGCTGGCCGGTTTCGACCGGAAGCTGATCGACCTGTTGAAGGCGCGCGCGCCGTCGCTGGACCTGATCGGCATCCAGCTTTACGGCGACATCGGCGCATTGCCGGAGAAGCTGGCGACCAGCGGCTGGACCGGTCCGTACGTGGTCACCGAATGGGGCCCGACCGGGCACTGGGAAAGCCCGCTGACGGCGTGGAAGGCACCGATCGAGGACGATGCCTCGCGCAAGGCGATGCTGTTGCAACAACGCTACGAACAGGTGATCGCGGCGGATACGGAACAGGGACTGGGTTCGTATGTGTTCCTGTGGGGCAACAAGCAGGAGCGCACGCCCACGTGGTACGGCCTGTTCCTGCCGAGCGGGGAGAGCACGCCGGCGGTGGATGCGATGCAGTACGTCTGGACCGGCGCGTGGCCGTCCAACCGTGCGCCATCGGTCCAGCCGTTGACGCTGGACGGCCGGCGCGCCATCGACAGCATCACGCTGGAGCCGGGCAGGGAGTACACCGCGCAGGTCGATGCGCGCGACACCGACGGCGATACGCTGCGCTATCGCTGGACGGTGCTGCATGAAACCACCGCCACCAGCATCGGCGGCGATCGCGAGGACGTGCCGCCGCAGGTGGTGCTGGCGATGCAGGACGACGGCAAGGGCGGGGTGCGTTTCGCTGCCCCTGGCAAGCCCGGTGCGTACCGGCTGTTCGTGGACGTGCTCGATGGGCATGGCCATGCCGCATACGCCAACCTGCCGTTCCGCGTGGCGGAACGCTGAGCCGAACCGCAGGATTGCGCGCCTGACCGGACTGCGATGGAATGGCGCATGCGCGCCGGGGGCGCCTCCAAGGGGACTGCATGCGGAACTTGATGATGGGCCTGCTGCTGCAGGCGGGCGTGGCGGTGTCCGTGTCGGCGCAGGAGCAGGCGCCGCTGGCAGCGGCGGTGGAGACCGGCACGTTGGTGGTGGACGTCAAGCCGTTCACCAGCGAGAAGGAACTGCCGAAGAAGGTGGACGAGCAGCTGAAGAGCGGCGCGCTGGAATGGGGGGTGCGCGATGGCCAGGTGGTGTTTTCGCTGGTCAACAAGCAGTTCATCGATTTCCCGCTCAACCACATGACCCGCTATGGCCAGCAGGAGACCCTTTCGTTGCCGGCGGGCGACTACCGCGTCACCGGCATCGGCCTGGAGATGACCACCGCCTTCAGCGTGAAGAAGGTGCTGGAACGGGCGCGTTCGTGAACGAGGACGTGGTGGCATTCCGGATCGAGCCGGGCAAGACCACCACGCTGTCGGTGAATCCGGTGATCCGTCGCGACGCGACCTTCGCGGTCAACTTCTGGATGCCCACACTGATGACGCGCGTCATGACCGAGGCAGGCGAAACGCCGGAAACCGCGCTCAACACGCGTGGCCCCGCCTCGATCGCCTGGCCGCAGTACACGGGACCGCTGAAGTTCGTCGCCAAGTGAGGCAGTGCGGGGGCTGACGGCGGATAGCGGACAGCGTTCCAGTCGTGGGGTCGACTGCAACTGCTGCGCCGCAGCATAATGCGTCATGGACGTTACGCCGCCGATCTCCTTCCCCTCCGTCGCAGACCAGCTCACCGCGCGCCAGATCGGCCTGATCCTGTTCGCGCTGACGCTGGGGGGCTTCGCCATCGGCACCAGCGAATTCGCCAGCATGGGGCTGATGCCGAACATGGTGGCCTCGCTCGGCGTGACCGAGCCGCAGGTCGGCCACCTGATCAGCGCCTACGCGCTGGGCGTGGTGGTGGGCGCGCCGCTGCTGGCCATCCTCGGTGCGGGCTGGAAGCGCAAGACGCTGCTGCTCGCCCTGATGGGCTTCTATGCGTTGGGCAACCTGGCCAGCGCGCTGGGGCCGACCTACGAAAGCCTGCTGGTGTTCCGCTTCATCGCGGGGCTGCCGCATGGCGCGTACTTCGGCGTTGCCGCACTGACGGCGGTGGCGATCAGCCCGCCCAACAAGCGCGGCCGTGCGATCAGCCTGGTGATGCTGGGCCTGACGTTGGCCATCCTGATCGGCAATCCGCTGGCGACCTGGCTGGGCCAGGTGATCGACTGGCGCTGGGTGTTCGCCTTCGTCGCGATCATCGCGCTGGTGACCGGCGTGCTGCTGGCGGTCTGGCTGCCGGTCGGCATCGATGGTCCGAAGGCCAGGCCACTGGATGAGCTGCGTGCCTTCAACCGCGTGCCGGTCTGGCAGGCGCTGGGCATCGGCGCGATCGGTTTCGCGGGCATGTTCTGCGTCTTCAGCTACCTCGCGCCGACGATGCTGGACGTGACGCGCGTATCGCCGGCATGGATTCCGCTGGGCCTGGCCGGCTTCGGCGTGGGCGGCGTGATCGGCAACTTCGTCGGTGGCTGGCTGTTCGACCGTTTCCAGCTGCGCGGCGCATGGATGGTGCTGGCGTGGGCGATCGTGGCGCTGCTGCTGTTTCCGTGGCTGGCGACCACGTTGCCGACGATCCTGCTGGCCACCGTCGCCATTGGCCTGATGGGCGCGCTGGGGCCGATCCTGCAGTCGCACCTGATGGACGTGGCGGGCGATGCGCAGACGCTTGCCGCCGCGTCACACCACGCGGCCTTCAATACCGCGAACGCACTCGGCCCCTGGCTGGGCGGCATGGCGATCACCGCCGGCCTGGGCTGGACATCGACCGGCTACGTCGGTGCGGCGACCGCCGTGGTGGGCCTGCTGGTCTATGCATGGGCGCGGCATACCGCCCGTGCCGAGGCGACGGCGCTCGCCTGCGAGCCGTCGCGCTGAGCTACGCGGGCTGTCGTGCGGCAAAATGGATGTCATCAAACTGAAACAAAGAGATGGCGGTCGTGGATTGCGGAATGCAGGGCGGCGGCGCGTCAATTCGCCGTGCCGCGCGCCGCTAAGGAAGGTGCATTCCTTCCCAACGTCGTACTGCCATGTCGTCCTATTCTGCTTCCCGACCCCTCAGCCTGCAGACCAAGCTGCTGGGCGCCCTGACCCTGGGGCTTGCCGTCATCCTGTTGTGCGCGCTGGCCGGCCTGGGTTCGGCGTGGCTCAGCCTTTCCACCGAGGTGCCCGAAGAGGTGGCCCAGGCCGCGGAGGGTGAGCGCCTGAGCCGCGACTTCCGCGTGCAGGTGCAGGAGTGGAAGAACATCCTCATCCGCGGGCACGACGAGGAGCAGCGGGCGAAGTACGTCGGCGCCTTCGATAGGAAGGGGCGCGAGGTGGCCGCCCTGGCGAAGACCCTGGCCAGCGGGATCGCCGATCCGCAGGCGCGCAGGCTGGCGGCCGATTTCGCCACCCAGCATCACGCGTTGGAAGGCAACTACCGCGCCGCACTGGTGCAGTTCGCGGCAGGGGGCTACGACACGCAGGAAGGCGATCGCCTGGTGAAGGGCATGGACCGCCAGTTGGGCGAAACGCTCGAAGCCCTGGTGGCGCGCACCAAGACGATTGCCGATGCGGCGGTGGTGGCGCGCTCGCAGGACGCGCGCCGCATGCTGGTGGGGTGCGCGGCCTTGTCGGTGGTGGCGGCGATCGTGCTGGTGCTTGTACTGGCGTGGTGGATTCGGCGGTCGGTGATCCGTCCCGTGGTCGAGGCCGCCGCTGCCGCGCGGGCGGTCGCGGCCGGGCGCCTGGACAAGCGGGTCGACGTGCGCAGTGGCGACGAGATCGGCCAGCTGGGCACGGCGATGGCCGACATGACCGCGACCCTGCAGGGCGTCATCGCCGAGCAGGGCGAAATGGCGTTGCGCCATGACGAAGGCAGGATCAGCTTCCGCATGGACGATTCGCGCTTCCCCGGCGAGTACGGGCGCATGGTGCGCGACACCAACGCGCTGGTGGCGTCGCACATCGCGGTGATGCAGCGGCTGGTGGAGATCATGCAGTGCTACGCGGTCGGCGACCTGTCCATCGACATGGAGGCGCTGCCCGGTGAGAAAGCCGCATTGACGGACGCCATGCGCACCACCAAGGCGAATCTCTCTGCGATCAACGCCGAAATCAGGCAGCTGGCACTGGCGGCGGCGTCGGGCGATTTCAGCCGTCGCGGCGACACGCAGCGATACCGGCACGATTTCCGCGACATGGTGGACGGCCTGAACCGCCTGATGGAAACCACGGATGGCAACCTGGCGGATGTCTCGTCGCTGCTGCAGGCCATCGCGCGCGGCGACCTGACGGCGCGCATGGAAGGCGACTTCCACGGCGTGTTCGCCACCATGCGCGACGATGCCAATGCCACGGTGGCGCAACTGCGCACCATCGTGCGCCAGATCCAGGGCGCGTCGTCGTCGATCAACACGGCGGCGGGCGAGATCGCCGCGGGCAACAGCGACCTGTCGCGCCGCACCGAGCAGCAAGCGGCCAATCTGGAAGAAACCGCCGCTTCGATGGAAGAACTGACCTCCACGGTGCGACAGAACGCCGAATCCGCACGCCAGGCGAACCAGCTGGCGATCGGCGCGGCCAGCGTGGCATCGGAAGGCGGTGCGACGGTCTCACGCGTGGTCACGACGATGACCGAGATCGAGCAGTCTTCCCGGAAGATCGCCGAGATCATCTCGGTCATCGACGGCATCGCCTTCCAGACCAACATCCTGGCCCTCAATGCGGCGGTGGAAGCAGCGCGGGCCGGCGAGCAGGGCCGCGGGTTCGCCGTGGTCGCCTCGGAAGTGCGTACGCTGGCCCAGCGCAGCGCCAATGCCGCCAAGGAGATCAAGGGCCTGATCGAGACCTCGGTGGACAAGGTGGCCGATGGCTCGGCGCTGGTGAACCAGGCCGGTGCGACGATGGGCGAAATCGTCACCGCCGTGCAGCGGGTGACCGACATCATGGCGGAGATTTCGGCGGCTTCGCAGGAGCAGAGTGCCGGTATCGAGCAGGTCAACCAGGCCATCGTGCAGATGGACGAAACCACCCAGCAGAACGCCGCGCTGGTGGAAGAGGCATCGGCCGCCGCCCGCTCGATGGAAGATCAGGCGCGTGAACTCATCGGGGCGGTGAATGTGTTCGTGCTGGATCTGCGTGCGTCGCCTGGTCTCGCCCCTGGCCGTGTACGCGCACTGGCCGCTGCCTAGTCGGGTACCAGCGCTGGCGGACTATTCGGGTGAGGTGGTCGCGGGGGGCGAACCCGACCGCCAGCGCCGCGTGGTGCGCTGGAAGAAGTGGCTGTTGGGGATCTGCAGCACGGTGTCGCCGCGCAGCACGTCTTCTTCCAGCAAGGTGGTGTAAAGCAGATTGATGTCGATCACGCGCCCGCGCAGGCCGGGCTTGTCGCCGTTCTCCAGCACTTCGATGTGGTCGTGCACGCGGAACGGACGCGTGGTCAGGATCAGCACGCTGCAGAAGATGTTGGACAGCACGCTCCATGCGGCGAAGAACGCGACTGCGGCGACCGCGGTGAAGCCCGTCAGTGCGGTCCACAGCACGCTGCCCGATACGCCGAGCCGTCCCAATGCGAGCATGAACGCCGAAACGTAGAGCAGCACGCCGAGCAACCGGCGCGCGCTCACGGCGACCTGCGCGGGCAACCGGTAGTGATCGCAGATCCGGCGCACCACGATGCGCAGCAGGCGCAACAGCAGCCAGGCGGCGAGCAGGATCCCGAGCGCCTGCGCGACGGGAATCGCGAGGCTCGCCCATTCCTGCAACCAGTCGGGAAGTCGCAGCGCCGCCATCAGTCGTCCTGCCGCGATGCATGCAGCGCCGTCGGCGCTTTTGCCAGTGAGGGTTGGATGTTCATGCTGGAAGGGTGGCCCGCGCCTCGCGGATGGTCAACCACGCGCCCATCACGGATCGAAGGGATGGGCCTTGCCGCATGCGTAGACGTGGTTGTAGTCGCTGGACATGCACTGGTAGAAGTCGCGCCGCGCGCCGGTGGCGGCCGCGCAGTCTTCCGCGGTCAGTGCAGCCAGCAGGCGCTTCAGCGCCGGGGTGGCCGCATCGTAGGCGGGCTGGCTCATGTAGCCGGCGCGCAGGTTCTTCTCGCCGACCTCCAGCATGGTCTCCACGCCCCAGCGGGCGTTCTCCACGGCCTTGTCGCATGACAGGGCCGGCGAGGTGTCGCTCACCTGCGCCAGGTGCCCGGCGATCGCGGTGACATCGGTCTGGACGTCCGGAGGGAGTTCACGCGGGGCGGCCGGCTCGCCGCCGCAGGCCATGCCCGCCACCAGCAACAACGCTGCCAGCGCCGGAATGCGGAGAACCCCATGGCGGTGGGAACGGCAGGGTCCTGCGGTCATGGATTTGATGCGCGTTTGAAGTTTGATTGCGCATTCTATGGCAGGTGGATCGTGGGTCCGGTACGGCAGGTGCAGCGCGCGAAGGCACGGGCTGCTTGTGGTGCACGGTCCCCCTTGCAAGAATGCCGGGGGGCCGGGTCTGGCGCGGGCAGGAAGCGCCGCCCGTCGTATCCGGACCCCAGACACTTCCACTATGTGAGGATCACATGACCTACAAGCTACTTGCCGCCATCGCGCTCGCCCTGTCGAGCGTGGCGCCCGCGGCCATCGCGGGTGAATGCGAGGACAACTTCAGCAAGTCCGGCAGCATTTTCTCCGGCACCGATTTCAGCAGCCGCGTCACCGTACCGGACTCGACCGTCAAGGATGCGATGGGCCAGCTGCGCGGCATCATGATCGCCGAGAAGATGGACGTGATCACCGAGGATGCGGAGAGCGGTTCCATGCTGGTCGAACAGCGTTCCACCGGTACCACGCGCGCCATTCCCACCCTGATCAACGTGAGCGCCGAGGGCAAGGACGCGATCGTGCAGATGACGGTCAAGACCGAGAAGGGCCAGATCGCCAAAGCCGATGCCATGCGTCCCTATATGTGCACGCTGTTCGCCAAGTTGAAGGGGGGCAAGGAAGGCCGTGCCGCCGCGGCCCAGGGCGCGAAGACGCAGAACAACGCCGATGTCACGGTGAAGGACGTCTTCATTTTCTCGCGCGAGATCGCGCGTGAAGCCAAGGGCAATGCCGTGGCCGTCACCGCGCGCCACAAGGGCCGCAACTACGCGTTGCGTGGCCGGGTGGACTACGTGCAGGAAGATGGCGAGGACTACAACGTGTCCTTCGAGATCCCCGACCAGAGCAAGATGCTGATCCAGGTGCCGGGCGACAACGAGCCGCGCGTGGGCGTGGCGTGCCTGTTCCGTCCCAACCAGCTGGCCAACGTGCTGACGTTCCGCAAGGGCGACAAGGTGACGTTCAAGGGCCAGTTCCTGCGCTATGACGATTTCAAGCGCGTACTGTGGCTGCAGAACTGCGTGCAGACGCGATGACCCGCATCCGGTCCCGGACGTGAACGGCCGGGAACGACGTGCAAAGGAAGGGCGCCCCATGGGCGCCCTTCTTGTGTCAGTTGCTGAGGGGTGTGTGGCAGGCGTGGCGTTCCGCCGTGGCGTCAGCTGTCCTGGCGACGGTAGACGCCGACATTGGTGTAGCAGCGGCCATCACTGAGATGGCCGCGCATGCGGATCACGAGGGTGTCCGGATCGACCAGCTCGCGCTCGGACCATTGCACTTCGCGGCCGTCGTGCCAGGTGGTGGAGTGCAGTTGCGTGGGAGATACGGACTCGAAGCTCAGCGCATCGGCATGCGGCGTGCTGTGGTACGGATACGGGGTGCCGTCGACACGGCCGTCGAAGGCGGCCCGATGCCGCTTGCCGTTCTTGCCCAGCCATTCCGACGCGATCGACAGCGCACCGTCGGCGGCGCAGTCGAGTTGATACAGCCCCCTCCGCGGAGGGCGCCCGAGTTGGTAGTCGCACTGCTCGGGTAGCAGGTGCCAGGTGCCGGCGAATCCGGCGGCCGCATGTGTGGTCATGTGCGCTCCTTGCGCGAGAACCGGGCCGGTGACGGCCCGACCACGCCATGCTAGCGACAACCCCCGGGTGGCCGGTTGCTAACACCGTCGCACTTCCACATTCCGTCGTGATGATGAACGGGGCAGCGCGGCAGGCGTTCGGCGTGACTGTGAGCTGGATTGCGACGCATGCCTCAGCATGCGGGCGGGAAACGCGCGCAACGGCCGCGGCCGGCGGGCTGTCACGCCGTGACGCGGTACGGCGTCCTGGATGGCATGACGGCTCGAAGCGCTGTCATTCCATCCAGTCCAAGGGAGTCGATCCATGAAAGTCGTCGTTGTGGGAGGTACCGGTCTGATCGGGAAGCGCCTGGTTGCGCTGCTCACGGCCGAGGGGCATGAAGTGGTGGCCGCAGCGCCGTCCACCGGTGTGAACGCCGTGACCGGGGAAGGCGTGGCGGCCGCACTCGAGGGCGCCGATGTGGTGGTCGATGTCGCCAATGCGCCTTCGTTCGAGGATGCGGCGGTGAAGGCGTTCTTCGAAGCCTCCACCGGGCACCTGCTGGCAGCAGCAGCGCACGCCGGTGTGCGTCATTACGTGGCGCTGTCGGTGGTCGGTACAGAGCGCCTGCAGGGAAGCGGCTATTTCCGCGCCAAGTGGGCGCAGGAGCAGCGCATCCGGGCGGGTGGGGTGCCTTATACCCTCGTGCGTGCGACCCAGTTCTTCGAGTTCATGGATGGCATCGCGCAATCCGGCGTGCAGGGCGAAGACATCCTGCTGCCGATAGCGCGCATGCAACCGATGGCGGCCGATGACGTGGCCGCCATGCTGGCGGTCGTGGTCGATTCGACGCCGGTGGAGGGCATCGTGGAAATCGCCGGGCCGGAGGCGCGCCCGATGGCGACCTTCGTTGCGGACCACCTGCGAACCTGCGGTGACAAGCGCGAGGTCAGGGCTACCGCCGGGGCCCTGTATTTCGGCGTGTCGCTGGACGACGACACGTTGCTGCCCACGGGCGCCGCCCGCATCGCGCCGACGGACTACGCAGCCTGGTCATCGCGGATGTAGGGCGCCGAGCCGGTCAGGTGCGCGCACGTGCCGTCAGGGCATCGACAAGGCCCTGGGTGGTCAGGACGGCGTGCGCGTAGGTGGGGGCGTTGATTTCGTGCGCGGCATGCATCGCGGCCGCACTGGCGGCTGCGGTGGCATCGCGCACAAGGGTCACGTGGTAGCCCAACTCCGAGGCGAACCGGCCCGTGGTTTCGATGCAGGTGTTGGCGATCAGGCCTACCAGGATCACGTGGGTGATGCGGTGCTGTTTCAGCAGATAATCGAGGTCGGTGTTGGAGAAGCCACTGCCTCCCCAGTGTTCCTTGGCGATGATGTCGCCGGGTTGCGGCGCGAAATCCGGGTGCCACTCGCCGCCCCAGCTGTTCTTTGCGAAGGGCTGCACGCGTGCCGCGCCCAACTGGTACGGCGTCGGATGGTCCCAGCCCTTGAAATCATCCGGCTCCGAGCGATGGTGCGGCACGATGAACACGGGCAATCCCGCCTGCCTGACGCAGGACACCACGGTGCGCAAGTGGGTATGCAGATCCACGCTGCGCGCAATGTCGGCCACCAGCGGCCAGAGTTTTCCGTCTTCCGCGAGGAAGTCGTTGTAGGGGTCTACGAAGAGCAGCGCGGTGCGCCCGGCGGGATAGCCCTGCATGGGAGACATGGCAGCGTGCCCTCATGACGCGGACGGTGGTCCGAGACGGCAGCATCGCGCCGCAGGCCTCCCCCGCATTGCATCGGCGTGCGCGACGAGCCGCAGCGTGCTGCCGTCATCAGGCTTGCCGGGCGCGCGGGTCCGCCGGTTCCGCCGTCGCGCCATCCGGCAGTTCGTCTATTGGCATGGCGTCGCCTGCGCCCGCGTGGCCGACCCAGGGCGGCACGTCCATTTCATGGTCCAGGGCATCGGTGACCAGCAGCTGGACCAGCGCGTCATGCAGCGCTGGATCGGACCGTCTCAGGACGGCCAGGGCCGCGGCCTGCTCTTCATCGCCCATGTCGGAATAGGCGTCGAACAGTTCCAGCGCGAGCGTCAGGCAGGCCTTCATCCCATCGCCGCCCTGTCAGACGACGGGGACGGCTCCGCTTCCGGGGCCGTGAATCTTTGAGGGAGGGGAAGGTTTTCGCTCACATCGGGATCATTCGCCTTCCGGCCGCAATCCCGGACGTGCGGCGTAATGAAAGATACGCGCGCTGCCCGGTCAGAACGGTTCAGGCAGTTCACCGTCGCCAAGGTGACTGAACAGGAACGCGCGCGCCTTGCGCCAATCCCGGCGCACGGTGCGCTCGGTCACCTTCAGCACGCCGGCGATCTCAAGCTCGCTGAGGCCCCCGAAATAGCGCATCTCCACCACCTGCGCCAACCGGGCATCCAGCTTGGCAAGGTCGTTCAACGCCTGATCGAGGATCAGCAGTTGCTCCAGCCGTGAACCCTGACCCGGCTCCGTGTTCTCGTCCAGCGGCAACAGGTCCATGCCTTCGCCGCGCTTTTCCGCCAGCGCACGCCGCACTTCGTCCAACAGCACGAAGCGCATCGCGCGCGCCACCAGCGCGACCAGGTGGGCACGATTCTCGACGCTGAAATCGGCGCTGGCGAGCTTGAGCCAGGTCTCGCTGATCAGCGAGGTAGGAGACCTCACATGACTGCGGCGCTGCTGGCGGATCTGCGACCGGGCAATCTGGTGCAGGTCCCGGTACAGCAACGCGTAGATCTGGTTCCAGGCTCCGGGCTGCCCGTTCTCCACGTTGCGCAGCAATTGGGTGACCGAATCCGGGTCCGGCGGGGCCAGATCCTCGTTGTCTCGGGGGTGCAGCATGCCGCTCGTATCAGGTCCAGCGCCATCCGGGTCCCTCTTCTCTCTCATGTCCGGACTGTGCCTTTCATCACGATCTCGTCCCATATATGACCCGGCTGCGCTTGGACATGCAAGCCGTAACGGCGCATTCGCGGGTCACGTCGCAGTGGAGAAGGCATCCCTGCCAAGGGATGGGAAGTGGGGGGCCTGGGTGTTTCCGGGCGAACGGTCGACCAGCAAGAGGGGTGTCATGCATAGCGTGAAAAGAGTCTGTGGTAGGGGTCTTCCAGCCGATCTGGCCATGAGGCGGGGATTTTCCCTCGCTGCGGCCCGAGGGTTTCCGCATGCGGCATGAGGCATTGATCGGCACGTTGCGTGAAGAAGGCGACGAACTCGTGACACGTCAGCACCCCCTCGTCGCAGGGCGGCAATCCTGGCCTCTGCCCCAGGGGCTGGGCCCGCGTGCCATCAGCCAATGGCCGATTACGCAGCGACTCAGTGCGGAGGAATGGAGTTTCCTGATGCAGGCGCTCCCGGGCCGGGTTGGCGCGCGTGCGCGCCACGGCGGCAATGCGCGCCGGTTTATCGAAGCGGTTCTCTGGGTGGCGCAGACCGGCGCGTACTGGTCGGATCTGCCGCGCGAATTCGGCTCCTGGCACGGCATCTATGTGCGGTTCATCCGTTGGGCGCAGGACGGCAACTGGAACGAGGTACTTGCGCGGTTCGATCGGCAGGACCAGCGTGGGCGAGACCTCCAGGCCCTGGTCGAACGCTATCTCCATCGCAACAACACCAAGCATCTCAGCCGGGCAATGCGCGCATCGTGAGGCGCGTTTCGCGCGGCATGTACAGGAAGTGGAAAGCAGGGCGCCCGGTGGAAAGCCTCCCCCGGGTGCGGTAGCCCGCGCTGCATCGCGTGATGGCCCGGTGTCATGGCGCAACATGCATCCGCGGATTCATCACGCGGTGAGGGGGAATGCTTCTGCAGGCGCCGTCGCCTGCGCGACATCGCCTCTTCCCGAAGGCTATCTGTCGGCGCTCCCCGCCCGACAGCTAGGTGGGCCGGCCCGATCCCCAAGGAACCGGCTCGCAGCCCGTCATGCCCGACACATGACGGGTATCGCGCTTCGGCGCCTGAGGGGGAGGTGCAATGCCTCCCCCTCGTTTTTTGCGCACACACGGATTGATCACATTCCGCTTCAGTCCGCTTAACGGTTCGCCGCCTATGCTTGGGCACCCTGGTGTCAGGAGCACCCGCATGAGCACCCATGTCTTCACGGCGCAGGATGCTGAAGGTCGTCGCTGCCGTATCGAGGTACATCGTGGCAACGCAGGCGATGCGACGCATGGCGACGCTCCCGACATGCCGAGGTATGTGCTGGAGGATGGAAGCCGCGTACGTCGCATCGACAACGACACCTTCCTGGTCGTCGGCACCGGGGCCTATGTGAGCCGCGTCATCGATTGAGCGCGGTGACCGTGCCAGACGGCGACGCGATGGATGTCAGAACACCACCGATGCGTACAGCGGCGCGGGATGGGTCCACGCGCTGCGCGCTCCCAGGAAGCCGAGTTCGACCAGTACGCCTGTCCCGACCACCGTGGCGCCCTGTTGCTCGACCAGCTGCACGGCCGCCTTGAGCGTGCCACCTGTCGCCAGCACGTCGTCCACCACGATGACGCGCGCGCCCGCAGGCATGGCATCGGCGTGGATCTCGAGGCGATCACGCCCGTACTCCAGTCCGTAGTCCAGCGCCAGCGTATGCGCCGGCAGCTTGCCCGGCTTGCGCACGGGCACGAAGCCGACTCCCAGTTCCCGCGCCACTGCGGCGCCCAGGATGAAGCCGCGGGCTTCCACGCCCACCACCGCGTCGATGCCTGCGTCACGCCAGGGTTCGGCCATCGAGGTGATCGCATCGGCGAAGGCAACCGCGTGCGCCAGTACCGGCGTGATGTCCTTGAACAGGATGCCGGTCTTGGGGAAGTCGGGCACGTCGCGGATGTGATCGGTCCAGGCGGGCATGGGGAGCTCGGATGCAGGGAGGCCGCCGATGCTAACGCAGTCGCATCATCCGCAGAAAAAAGAAGAGCCGCTGGCAGGGCCAGCGGCTC
>Ga0065704_10000572_pt1 | contig 16112 bp, 10 predicted proteins | sample SwiRhicommuniRL2_FD_59091 | JGI IMG/M metagenome (GOLD analysis project Ga0065704, IMG submission 59091) | Switchgrass rhizosphere bacterial communities from Rose Lake, Michigan, USA - RL2 v2 (version 2) | ecosystem: Host-associated > Plants > Roots > Rhizosphere > Soil | place: East Lansing, MI
GTCCACCTCTTCCCATTCCGAACAGAGAAGTTAAGCCCACCAGAGCCGATGGTACTGCGGTAACACGTGGGAGAGTAGGTCGGTGCCAAATCTTAAGCAAAACCCTGTAGCTAAACGCTGCAGGGTTTTTTGTGTTTATATACATTTCTGAAAGAAAAACCTTCTTNATAGAATGCTATGTTATTCTTATATTCATAAATACCTTACATAATAATCAACCAGATAAGGGGATAGGGGCCTTAGATTATTTCTTAATAAAGTATTGGTGCAACCATCTTTATGCAATAATTTTGGTATATTTGATACAAATTTAAAATAATATAAACGAATGAATTTATTCGCGGAAAAGAGAAGGGAAGTAATGTTACATATAGAAGGCTATATGCTTGATATGATGGAAACATACCTGAAACCGATTGATACAAATTGGCAGCCATCTGATTTTTTGCCCGATTCTACTAGTGAAACTTTCTACCAGGATATAAAATTATTACGTGAGAATGCTAAGGATCTTTCTTATGATCTTGTAGCTGTTTTAATAGGTGATACAATTACGGAAGAAGCATTACCGACATACGAGTCGTGGCTTTGTATGGTGGACGGGATTACTAGAAATGAACAAGGTGGATGGATGAAATGGGTACGTCACTGGACTGCGGAGGAAAACAGGCATGGTGACCTATTAAATAAATATCTTTACTTGTCAGGTCGCGTTGATATGCGCCAGATGGAAATATCAACTCAATACTTAATTGCAGATGGGTTTGATATAGGAACCGGCCATGATCCATATAGAAATTTTATATATACTAGTTTTCAGGAGTTAGCTACAAATATTTCTCACAGGAGAGTAGCTTCTTTAGCTAAAAAGGATGGTGACACATTACTTTCTAAAATGTGTGGAGTAATTGCATCTGATGAAGCACGTCATGCAAAGGCATATAAAGATTTTATGTCGAAAATATTTGAAGTTGATCCAAATGAGGCTATGGTCGCTTTTGAAGATATGATGAGAAAGAAGATCGTAATGCCTGCTCACTTTTTACGCGAAATGGGTATGAAAATTGGACAAACATTCGGACATTTTACTGATGCTGCTCAACGTTTAGGAGTGTATACTGCGATTGATTATGTGGAAATCATGCAACAGTTAATTGAAGAGTGGAAGTTAGAAAGTATGCGTGATTTAAATGAAGCCGGAGAAAAAGCACGTGATTATATCATGGCTTTACCAAACAGGCTGTTGCGCGTTGCTGAGAGAATGAACAATCCAACAATGGACTATAAATTTAGCTGGATTCATGCTTAACTAAAAGCTGTATCTTTTAATACTAAAAAAGGCCTGAGTTTAAGAATTCAGGCCTTTTTTAGTATTAATTGTTTTACATATTTCGTCTATATTGGCCCCCAACCTCATAAAGTGCATTAGAGATTTGACCTAAAGAACATATCTTACATACTTCCATAAGTTCATTAAATATATTCTCTCCGGCAATAGCAGTTTTTTGAAGTTTTTTTAGTGCTGCTGCCGACAAGTCTGAATTTCTATCTTGAAAGGTCTTAAGTGCTGTAATTTGATATTGTTTTTCTTCTTCTGTTGCTCTAATTACCTCTCCGGGTATTATTGTAGGTGAGCCATTTTTATTTAGAAAGGTATTTACCCCTACAATAGGATATTCACCAGTATGTTTCAACGTCTCGTAGTATAAGCTTTCTTCCTGTATTTTACCACGCTGATACATGGTTTCCATTGCTCCTAATACCCCTCCTCTGTCATTAATACGTTTAAACTCTAACAATACTGCCTCCTCAACCAGATCAGTTAAATCTTCAATGATAAAGGCTCCTTGCAGTGGGTTTTCATTTTTAGCTAAGCCTAGTTCTCTGTTAATGATCAACTGAATAGCCATCGCCCTGCGCACAGATTCTTCGGTTGGAGTCGTTATAGCCTCGTCATAAGCATTTGTGTGAAGAGAATTACAGTTATCATAGATTGCATATAAAGCCTGTAAGGTTGTGCGTATATCATTAAAATCAATTTCCTGAGCATGCAATGAACGGCCTGAGGTCTGGATATGATATTTCAGTTTTTGGGACCTATCATTTCCTTTGTATTTGTTTTTAATTGCTTTAGCCCATATACGCCTTGCTACACGGCCAATCACCGAATATTCAGGATCGATGCCGTTAGAGAAGAAGAAAGATAGATTAGGCGCAAAATCATCAATGTTCATTCCTCTGCTCAGATAATATTCAACAAAAGTAAAACCATTACTCAATGTAAAGGCAAGTTGAGATATTGGATTTGCACCTGCTTCAGCAATATGATATCCGGAGATTGATACTGAATAGAAGTTGCGTACTTTTTCGGTAATAAAATAGTTTTGAATGTCACCCATCATCCTTAGGGCAAATTCAGTAGAGAAAATACAGGTGTTTTGTGCCTGATCTTCCTTAAGAATATCTGCCTGGACAGTGCCGCGCACGGTACTTATGGCATGTGCTTTAATTTTAACGTATACATCTGCTGGTAATACCTTATCGCCGGTTACGCCAAGAAGCATTAATCCCAGACCATCGTTCCCCTCAGGTAAAGAGCCATTATATGTTGGTCTTTGCTGTCCCTTTTCCTTATATATCGAAAGAATTTTGTTCTCTACTTCTTTTTGTAGTCCATTTTCAATTATGTATTTCTCGCATTGCTGATCTATTGCTGCATTCATGAAAAATCCTAATAACATAGGTGCGGGCCCATTTATTGTCATGGACACTGAGGTTGATGAAGCACAAAGATCAAAACCGGAGTATAATTTTTTAGCATCATCGAGAGTTGCTATACTTACACCAGAGTTGCCTATTTTGCCATAAATGTCGGGGCGTACATGTGGATCTTCTCCGTAAAGAGTTACAGAATCAAAGGCCGTGGATAAGCGGTGTGCAGGCTGACCTAAGGATACATAATGAAATCTTTTATTGGTTCTTTCTGGTCCACCTTCTCCTGCAAACATGCGGGTTGGGTCTTCTCCTTCGCGTTTTAAGGGAAAAACACCGGCGGCATACGGGAATTCACCAGGGACATTCTCTGTCAATAACCACTGAAGAATGTCGCCCCAATCCTTATATCGAGGGAGCGATACCTTTGGGATTTGCAATTTAGAGAGTGATTCGTAAAAGAGTGGTTGTTTGATCTCTTTATCTCTTACCTTATATACAAAGAACTTTTGCTGGTATTTGGTTTTAGTCTCGGGCCATTGGCGCAGTAATTTCCTACATTCTCCATCCAGTTGTTCCTCTTGATGTTGATAAATCTCTTTTAAGGTGTTTGTTAGGTTTTCCTCAGTTGAAAGATCAATAACACTTTGTAATTGATACATTTTTCTAGCAATTGCAGCTTGTTTATCTACCCATTCATTGTATGTCTGGCTAGATTCAGCGATCTCTGCGAGATATCGTATTCTGTCTGGGGGAATTATATAAATCTTTTCGGATTCTCCTCCTATAAGCTCCATTTGGGCTTTAAAATCGATTCCTGTCTTTTCCTTTATCTTTTGCATTAAGGCAGTAAAGAGATTGTTCATGCCCGGATCGTTAAATTGAGAAGCCATTGTACCATAAACAGGAAGACTGTCGTCATCTGCAGTGAACAGATTGTGATTGCGTTTAAATTGTTTTCGGACATCACGTAAAGCATCCAGGGCACCACGCTTATCGAACTTATTGATGGCAACAAGGTCAGCAAAATCGAGCATATCAATCTTTTCCAACTGGGTAGCTGCACCGAACTCGGGAGTCATTACATATAAAGAGATGTCGCAATGCTCCGTTATTTCAGTATCTGATTGCCCAATACCGGAAGTCTCAACTATAATTAGATCATAACCTGCAGCTTTGCAGATATCAATGCTCTCCTGAACGTTTTTTGAAAGTGCTAAATTGGCTTGCCTTGTAGCCAATGAGCGCATATATATTCGGGAATTATTTATTGCATTCATCCTGATCCTATCTCCAAGTAAGGCGCCTCCAGTTTTGCGCTTTGATGGATCAACTGAGATAATTGCAAGTGTTTTATCTTTTACCTCTGTTAGGAATCTTCTTACCAACTCGTCAACTAAGGATGACTTACCAGATCCACCAGTTCCTGTAATACCAAGTACCGGAGCATTGTTGTTGATAGTCAGTTTTTTTAACTCGTTTACGAAAGATTGAGCAGCATCTGGATCATTTTCTGCAACTGTGATTGCTGCAGCAATACTTTTGATATCTTTTTTTGGGATGTTTTTTAATTCCCCATTTAAAGATTTTGTAGTGATGAAATCAGTTTGTTCAAGCATATTATTAATCATGCCTTGCAACCCCATTTTACGGCCATCATCAGGGGAATAGATTCTTGTAATACCGTAAGCCTGTAATTCCGCAATTTCCGAAGGCAGGATCACACCACCACCACCACCAAATATTTTGATATGGGGTGCCCCACGTTCCTGAAGCAAATCATACATATATTTAAAATATTCGATATGACCACCTTGATAGGAAGTCATCGCAATCCCTTGAACATCTTCCTGTATAGCGCAGTTTACAACTTCTTCAACCGAGCGATTATGGCCTAAATGTATTACTTCTGCCCCCGAGGATTGAAGAATCCTTCTCATGATATTGATTGTAGCATCATGTCCGTCAAATAATGCCGCGGCAGTTACAAAACGGATTTTATGTTTGGGCTTATAGATTTCAATTTGTTCCATAGCTGGTTTAATAATTGGTAATCAAAGGTAACAAAAAGGCCACTCAAAAATATTCTTGAGTGGCCTTCTTGTACCTATAAAGATTTTATTGATGTGTTAGTTCTGTTATAGGTTCGCCTATACAGCCACTAGGCATCTGAATATGGAGCATTGCAGCCAGGGTAGCTGCAATATCTGTCATGTAATGAGTTTTATTTGTTTTTCCTGGTTTTACATTCCATCCCATAAATACACACGGAATGTGCGAGTCATATGGGAACCATGCACCATGAGTTGTTCCTGTTTTTCCACCTTCGAAATAGTTTGATTTCAATATATAATAAACATCGCCACTTCTACGTGCATTATATCCATTAGTAATGGCTTTCTTTATTGGTTCAGGTAGGGTAGAACTAGCTAATTTAGTGAGATCTACTGCATCCATAACTCCATCTTGCTCCTTTATTGTTGCAATTGTTAATGCTTTTATTGCATCAAAGTCGGCATTGGCGTCCTTAATTGCCTGATGGTTGAAGTAAAACTGGCTGTTAGTAGAAGTGATGATTGCCTTTTTTACTTTAAATTTTTCTTCAATTGTAGTATTTAAACTCTTTATAACCGGAGAGTCATTGAATAGCCCCCCAGGTAGTTTATTCTCAGTCATAAAACCTGGAACATGCGCTGCCCCATGATCAGCAGATAAAAACACTAGATAATTTCCTTTGCCAATTTTAGTATCCAGATAATTAAAGAACTGTTCCAAATCTTTATCTAACCTTAGGTACGTGTCCTCTGCTTCTATTGAATTTGGCCCATATTGATGTCCAACATAGTCTGTTGCAGAACAGCTGACAGCAAGGAAATCAGTGGAACTTCCCTCACCAAGGTGCTCTGAATTTATAGCAAGTTTGGCCAACTCTAAAGTCATTGTATTTCCATAAGGAGAACTTTTTATCATTTCATAATTCTTTCCTGCATACAATTTGAAAGGATGAGGGAAGGTAGGGGTTTGTTCTCCTCTAGATTTTCCTTCATACTCTTTGTTGTCGCTAGTGCTTTGATCATAAGTTTCAATTGGATATAATGTATTCCAGTTCTTCTCAAAATACTTGTCTGCCATTTTCAACTTGTTATAATCTACTACCCATGATGGTAATTGAGTCATGTAGTGTGTACTGGTAATCCAATCGCCAGTTCCCCCATCAAACCAATAGGCCGCATTTGCAGAATGACCTGCTGGTAAAATTGATCCTCTGTCTTTTAGTGATATGCCAATTACTTTACTTTTAAAGTTTGTAGCTAAACGAAGTTCATCAGTAATGGTTGTGGTAAGTAAGTTTTTAGGAGACATTAAGCCAGCTCTGGTATCACTACCTACCGTTTTAACTGTGGTATCTTCGGCACAATAAACTCCTCGTTTTAATTGTGGATCGTACCAATCGTTTCCAATGATCCCGTTAATAGCTGGAACTGATCCGGTATAGATACTCGAGTGTCCGCATGCTGTATAGGTAGGAGTGTATGGAATAAAAGTATTCTCAGCAGAGAACCCTTCATTTACCATTCGCTTAAATCCACCATTTGAATATCTGCTATAGTAACGATACAGATAGTCCCATCTCATTTGATCAACAACTAAGCCTACAACTAATTTTGGTCTGTTTAATGTATTAGAAGATGTGTTTTTTGCTAGTGCTGTTTTTTTTTGTGCTATTGATCCCGTCGAGAACAGGGCTAAAATGGTAAATAAAAGGATAATTCTTTTCATCATTATTTGTTGAATTTTTAGAGTTTATAAGGCAAGAGAACAGTTTTATTAGGATTTTATAAAGTTAATTACTTGGCCATAGGTATCGTTTAATATAGTGTAAAAGTTTTATGGTATTTCGGCCACTACGAAAGTACTTCCACCTATATAAATAAGGTCATCGGCATTTGCATTTTTCTTAGCTGCATTTATTGCAAGTTCGACAGTTGGAAATACGAATCCTTTTAACCCATGGTTTTCTGCTTCACTTGCAAGTTCCTGAGCAGGCAGTGCCCTTTCTAGTTGTGGTTGGCAAAAATAATACGTGGCTTTTGCAGGAAGAAGATTTAATACACCACTTATGTCTTTATCCTTCACCATCCCAATTACAACATGAAGTTTATTATGTGGTGTATCGTTGATGTTTTGCATCACTTCTGTTATACCTGCAATATTATGCCCGGTATCACAAACTATTAAAGGGTTTTTACTTAATATTTGCCAGCGCCCCATTAAACCGGTCAAACCTTTTACCTCTTTTAATGCAGCATAAAGTGCATCATTATCAATCTTAAAATCTAATGCCCTTAAAGTCTCGACTGCCTGAATAACAGTTAAAATATTCTTTAATTGGTACGTTCCAGTAAGATCAAGCAAGAGATTTTCAATCAATACATTTCCATTCTGCGAGATGGAAACTTTTAAATACTCATCTTCTTTAACTGACTTGCTAATTTGCAATTGCTTGTCGGCAAAAAGAATCAGGCTTTGTGTCTCCTTTGCTTTTTGAATAAAAACCTGATCTGTTTCTGGATGGCTTTCCCCAATTACGACAGGAATACCTGGTTTTATAATTCCAGCTTTTTCTCCTGCAATTTCCCTTAATGTATTGCCGAGGATGTTGGTGTGATCAAGACTAATATTGGTGATAACAGACAATTCTGGAGTTATAATGTTTGTTGAGTCTAATCGTCCACCCAAACCTACTTCAATTATAGCAATATCCACATTCTGTTCAGAAAAATATGAAAATGCCATGGCTACGGTAACTTCAAAAAAAGAAGGACTAAGTTCCTCAATTATTTCTTGTTGTTGATCAACAAAATCTATGACGAAATCTTTAGAAACCATTTCGCCGTTAATTCTGATGCGTTCCCTGAAATCCTTTAAATGAGGAGAGGTATACAATCCGGTTTTATAACCCGCTTGTTGAAAAATGGCGGCTAACATATGGGAGGTTGAACCTTTCCCATTTGTGCCGCCAATATGTATCGTCTTAAAATTATTTTGCGGATTATCCAGCCTTTCGCACATAGCGATGGTATTGTGCAAATCTTTTTTAAAGGCAACAGCACCCACCCTGGTAAACATTGGTAGTTTGCGGTATAAATAATCTATGGTTTGTTCGTAATTCATTTCTGATGCTTAATAACATCACAAAAGTATCAAAGCTACCTGATTATTTAACTTTAAAGTTGAAAACAACTACACCAATTTGAATATCTGGGGCGGTTTCTGATGGCGCTAAGCGAGCACCCATTAAAGCTTCCTTGCATTTTTGCCATAATTCCCTATCATTTAGGGTAGTTCCTTTAACTCCGGGAGTAGCATCTATAACAAGACCGGCTTTGTTTATTTTTATGCGTACAGCGATTTTACCAGTTTTCTGACCATCGTCCTGTGGAGTAACCAGGTTTGTGAATTTCCTTAATGCAATGGGAGTTTCCCCAAAACCAGATCCCCCTTCGCCATAATTATTAGCTAGCGGATCTCCATTTTTACTCCCTTGATTTCCTGGTGTATCACCTGTTCCATCACCTGCACCAGCTCCCTTACTGGATTTTCCTTTGTAGAGGGCATTTTGATTCACAACTGGTTTTGACGGTTTTGTCTCTGTATTAGTAGCAGTAGGAGTTGCTTCTTTTTTAGTTGCTTTACTCTTTACAACTACGGCATCTTCAGAGTTTTGCGTAACGATCTCTTTTTCGCTTGTTTGTGGAGTAGGAGTCTCTTTAGTTACTTCTTCTGGTGTAACTTTATCTGGTTTACGGTTATTTGCATTCGGATCGGCAGATGGCTCTTCTATACTGGTGTAATCTGATCCCATACCTGTAGGAGAAGTTCCATAGTTAACAACCATACCCCCCATACCTGCTTCTTCAGGCTCAAAGCTTCCTATAACGATAAAGAAGCTTAAAGCAAGCAATGCAGCCATGATACCGGTAGATATTGCCAGTGCCTTGGGATAATTGTTTTCTTCTTTAGGATAAGTCATTATTTCTTAGGTTCTACAGCGAGTACAACTTTGAGTTTCAATTTGTTACCTACATCGTAGATAGACATCACGTTTTCAATGGAAACCTTTCTTTCAGCGTAAACGACTATAGTTAAATCTGGTGATGCCTTTTGCATGGTTTCAACTACAGCCAGAATATTTTCAGGCTTAGTAGGTTGCTTATCTACAAAATAATTTAAATTATCATCTATGGATATAGTAACGGTTTTTTGGGAATTAGATTGTTGTCCTGCTTCTGAACGAGGTAATAATAACTTCACTACCTGTGGATTAACTACAGCTGATGCCAATAGAAAAAACAAAAGCAGGAAGAACATGATGTCGTTCAAAGCAGAGGTATGTACTTCTACAGTTCCTTTATTTCTTTTGCGTAAATTCATTATTTTCCTGGCTCCTCTAATAGATCAATAAATTCGATAGCATCAGTTTCCATTCTTAAAATTATACGCTCAACCATCATATTTAAAATATGATATAGCACATAAGCAATAATACCTATGATCAGTCCTGTTGCTGAGGTAATCATTTTTGTATAAAGACCACCAGAAATTGTACCAATTTCAATAGCACCCTTAATGGAAACGTCATGGAAAATAGTAATTACCCCAATAATTGTTCCTACGAAACCAAGCATGGGAGCAATACCTGCAATAATTCCTAATATGCCTATGTTTTTCTCTAATTTCGATACTTCTAATTTTCCGTTGTTTTCAATGGCAGCTTCAATATCTTTAATAGGGCGACCAATACGTTTTAATCCTTTCTCAAGCATTCTTGCCAATGGAGAGTTATTATTGCGACATAAAGTTATTGCATTTTCTAATCTTCCATCATGAATGTATTGCTTAATCTGAAGCATTAGATTTGATTCAGTTTTAGAAGCTTTTCTTATTGTCAGGTATCTTTCAACAAAGATCACTAATCCCAAAAATGCCAAAAAAGCTAAAGGGAGCATTACCCATCCGCCTTTAAATAAAAGGTCTATGAAATGAAGCTCTGGTGGGGCAGTTGTAATTGCTTGGTTTAAGTTATTAGCGGTATCAATAAGCTTGTTAGCGGTATCAGTTGCACCTTGTAATAAAACGATCATATTTATTGTGGTTTGTGTGTGTGTTTATTTTGATGTATATAAATTCCTGGATCTTTTAATTTTGTAACTAGCAGTTTGCGTCCTTCCCTTGCACTTTCCTCATCTTTAAATGTTGCAATGCTAATTTTCAATCTCCTTTTACCAGGAAGGGTTGGGATAACTTTTGCAGTTATACCTATTGCTTTCATTTGGGCGATAAATTTATCTGCTTCCTTTTGATTAATTACTGAAGCACCAATAACCTCCCATGTAACAGGACCTTCAGGGCCACTAACTGTAGCTCCGGAAACAGCTGGCGTTGGAGCAGGACTAACAGCCAAACTATCCTTTTTTATTGAATCTGCAGTTTGTATTGCTCTCTCGTTAGCTATTCTGATACTATCTGCCTGGGCAATTGAATCAGTTTTGATTTTATCATTATTTTTGATCAGTTCAGAATTATCGTGAAGACCATTGTCGGATTTATTTAAAGCACCATTAAAAAGTTCGGGCTTAATAAAATACGCGGCCAATCCTATTGCTACTATTATTGCAAAGGCAATAATAATTTTTAGGTAGAACGGAAGTCCCTGATTTTCTTCTTCAATCTCTATTGGTTCAGCAATCTGTGGCTCTAGTGGACTTGGTGTGTTAAAGAATGGAGTATTGGTAACTTTTGGAGCAATAGGCTCTTCAACAACATTTGAGTCATCATCTAAACCCTCTGGGGTTTCAATCGAAATTGAAGAGGCAGGTTTTTGGGCTATTTTAACTTCTGATATCTCGTCATAAACAGGTTGGTCATCCCGTGCAGGTTTTTCTTCATGATGATGAACAATAACTTCTATCTCATCTGATCCATCACTCAAATCGGCATTATTATCTTCAAGATTCAATTGCTCTTCTGTAATGATAGGCTCTTGTTCAAAAGAAAGTGGTTGTTCAATAGCTGGTTCATCAGCTATTTCAGGTTCCGCAATGTTTTCATTAATAATGGCAGTTGCGTCTTCTTTTAAAGGAGGTAAACCATAAAAGTCAAAGCCAAAGTTTAGTTGATTTTTGGGGTTGAAAATTAAGTTTCCGGGTGTGCCAGATAGTATACCTATTTCTCCAAAATCAGCGTATTGCTTCTCGGAAAGCAGCTTTATTGTCTCATCAGTAAACTGGTCAATATAATAAGTAGCCGCCTCGGTTGATACGTTCCTTTTTTTACTGATGTAGGCGATAAGAGATTGAGATTCTCTATTCTCTTCTGCAAATGCCAAAGTATAACTTGGCGGCAGAAAAGAGTGTGTTTCAACATCGTACCTTCCTGGCGATTTCTTTTTATAAAAAGTACCCAGTCCAGAAATTCCAACTTCTTTACGAGTTTTTATAAGTTCAGTAAGGTATGATAAGATATCCATTCTGGTAAAAATAAATTTTAATTCCGTATCAACCAATTATTAATTAAAAACCTATTAGAATGAGTAGCTTATACCTCCGAAAACATTGAGCCCAATTACCTCATAATGCAGGTATCTGCTATACGATGAGTTTAACAAATTGTTGGCTCTCGCGAATGCAGAAAACTTATTATTTATTTTATATGATACTCCGGCTCCTAGATCGACAAATCCCTTAACAGTAACTACTGTTTCATTTGCAGGATCAGGTGTATAATAAGGATTAGCAGGAGCTGCAGTATAAATTTTTGCTTTGCTATCATCCTGAAGCGCTACAGAAGCATTAAGGGTTACTTTTTTGTTGATCACATATGATAGATCAGAACTTAAACGCATTTGAGGTTTAAACCAGCTTTGTGTTTCTGCGGCTGGTTTATAATCTTCAAAATTTAATTTACCTGTCCATTTTAAGGCATCACTTACCTGTACAGAGAGTTCCCCTTCTATTCCAATAAGTTTCATAGTTCCGAAATCGTAGATCACATCAAATTTATTGAAATTTGAAAAGTTGTTTACGAACAATGGCATGTCTTCAATGCTCTTGTGGTATACTCTTGCTTTGTATCCAAAACCAGGACCGCCTGTGCCTTTAATACCGCCACTGATACTTAGTTTTTCGATAGAATTTCTGATGGTAATATTGTTGTTCAAGAATGGATTCTCATCACTAAATTGTTTTAAAGAACTACGGTTTACATCGCCTTTTACTTCTCCAAATATTTGCAGGTAATCAGGTATTAATGTAAAATCAGCTGTAACAGCCGGGAAAATCCTACTTGATGAGAATGCGCCAAATTCCTGTACAAAATTAATTCCAGCGGTTATTTTTACACCGCTGGCCTGTAATCTGATATAAGGATTTAACTTTAAAAGATTGTTGCCAACACTTACTAGCTCATCTTTAGTGCTTCCGAATTCAGTTGATGCAGCAAGACCTAAGTTAAACTTACTGATTCTCTTATTTACATATCCATTTAAAACAACTGAGTTTTCTTTGGCATTAAATTTATCACTCCAGATATATCCGTTAAGTTTCAATGCATAACTAAGGGCGTCGGGATCTTCTGTGTATTTATTTACAAGTTCCCCTTCTGCTTCAAAGAAATTAAGTGTTTGTTTTTCAGGATCGGGATTTAATGTCGGATTGTTCTTATCAATGCCATAGAAATATAATCCGTTTCTTTGAAAATTAACACGACCACTTAAGGTAACAACATCGCCAATGCTACGGCCAAAAACACTAAGTTTTTGCTGACTAGACTGTTGTTTATTTAGCTTGCCTGACTGACTAAAATGTTGAAAATATCCACCAGCTTGCATAGCCTCATCACGGCCCAGGTTTATATAGGCCTCGCCAAAAATAGTTTTCGCAGATCCGAAACCACCTTTAATATAGTTGTTTATTAGCTCTTCTTGTTTTTCGGCAACTACTTCCTGGGCTTGTAATTTATTAATGTCGGAATTTAGTTCTAATTTTCTATCTGTAAGGCTATAGTTAAATTTAGCCTTATATGTTTTTATATCATTCAGATCAGGGCTTCTTCTCAGTTTTACTGCCTCTGCTAAAATAGGTTTGTAAGGTCTTACAACTTCAATTTCTTCGGTAACAGCCTTCTCATCCGTCTTCTTTTCTGTAGTCTTTGTATCCTGAGCTTTCAACCCTAGGGATGTAGCTGTGATAAAGAAAAGGGTACTATATATTAATTTAGTTAATCTCATGTCGCTTAATCTTATTTAATTTTTTCTAATTTCTCTTTAGCAGTTGGAACGATATCATCCTTGCCTTCATAATTGTCGATAATACTTAAGAGCGTACTTTTAGCTTGTAACTTATCTTTTAGAGCTACATAATTATCTGCCAATAAAAGGAACGATTTGGCAACCCAATAGTCATAAGAGGCCATATTGTTAATCAGATCAAAACATGTTTTAGTTGAGGTTTTATAATCACCTTTGGCATATTGTACTGCAGCAATATTGTATTTAGCTTCGGCTGCTGCCAGGGTTTTAGTTTTACTTACTACATTATTGAAGGCTTTTACTGCACTTGTTGTATCGGCCTTTAATAAATAGGCCTTACCCGCATATAGATCAGCACTGTTCTTCTCTTCCTCAGAACCTTTTTCAGACTCTTTAATCAACTGAACATACTTGATCATATCATCAGGCATCTTTAATGCGTCGTAGGCTTTCAGGAGGTTATTTATAGCGTAACTATGGTGAACTTTGTAATCGGCAGTAGTTTCTAGTCTTTTTAGGTAAACAATTGCTTCGTTATATTTCTTCTGATCTAAAAACAATTGAGAAATACTTACCAGTGAACGTTCAGTATAATCACTTGTCCAGTCATTAAGAATGTACTCATAATCTGCAACAGCTTCCAGAGGGCGACCAAGCTTAACCAATGACTCAGCTCTAACAAACTTAGCTTCTTTGTCATGTATTGCTTTCGGATACTTATCAAAATAAGCATTTACAGCTTCAAAAGCACCTTTGAAGTCGCCTTTTAAATAAAGGTTATTTGCTCCCTGGAAAACTATATTATCTTGTTCTGCTTCGGAGAAATTACCTAGGGGAGTTGAATTAGCATAGGTGATGAAACCTTGTGAATCACCACGGTCAACATAGATATTTTTAATAGATTCTAATGCCTGTTTTGCTTCTTCGCTACTGGCGTAATCTCTGATTACTTTTTTGAATGACTCTAATGCCTGATCGTCTTTATCCTGATTATATTGAACAAGGCCAATGGTAACCAAGGCTCTTGGAACATAACTGCTATTAGGATATAAACTAACTAAACTAATAAGATCTGTACTAGATTTATCGAAATTGCCAATATTGAAATAAGTATAGGCAGTTTCGAAACCAGCATCATCAGCATAATTAGAATTAGGGAACTGTTTAAGAAGATCCTGCATGGTTCCAATTTTAGCCTCATTTTGATTTTCCAATCCCTGGATCATACCACGTTGAAAAAGTGCATAATCTTCGCCCGTAGATCTGGCATTGATGATCTTGTTATAGTTTACAAGTGCATTGCCGTAACTTTTATTTACAAAATAAGAGTCAGCTAACCTTATGATGGCATCGTTAACTGTTTTTTGATCCTTATCGTTACCCGCTAAGAAGCGTTCAAAGTATGTAGCTGCTTTTCCGTAGCTTTCGTTTTCAAATGCAGCGTAGGCAAGGGCATAATTTGCAAAATTATAAACCCCGGTTTTATCAGCATCAGGCATTCCAAGGAATGTTTCGAAATGTTTAACAGCTTCACCAAATTTTCTTAATTCGTAAGAAGCCTCGGCTTTCCAATACGTACTTAATGCGTGAATTTCTTTATCTTCGGGGAACTTCTCAGAACGTAAGAACATTGATAAAGCGTTAGGGAATGCTCGTTCGTTATAAAACTCCAGTCCTCTAAAGTAAGTCACTTTTTGATAAGCTTCTCTGGCCTCTGGCGATTTGCTTTGAATCGGTTCAAGAATATCTATTGCAGCCTGATAGTTTTTACTGGTCAATAGAATTTCTCCAAGTAAGGTTTTTGCTTCGTTAATTTTGCGAGAAGTTGGAAACTGTTTTAAAAAGTTCTGGGTCGCTTCAAGAGCTTGCTGATTAAAGTCTAGTTCATAACTTAACCTTGCATAATTGATCCATGATTCTTCTTGTATAACTTTATCAAAATCAAGTCTTGATGCCCTGAAGAAGGCACTTCTTGCTTTCTCTTTGTCTTTAAGAATAATGAAAGAGCGACCTAAAGTGTACATCCCGCTTTGAAGGTATACATCATCCGTATCAAGCTTTTCCAAAATTGAAACTGATTCAGGATATCTTTTCAATTGAAATAACGAGTATCCGTATTGATAAATGAAAAGGTTATTTTTAACATTTGATTTATCTTTAGCGTAGAACTCTTTGAAATACTTCTCTGCATTTACAAAATCAGATTTTGCAAAATATGAAGCAGCAATAAGACTTAACATCTCTGCCTCATATTGTTGTTTTGAAGATTTAAGAATGGGCAGGGCGTATTCTAATACATCATCATATCTTTCATCAAGATAATACATTGAAGTAATGTAATAAGGGTAACTAGCTTCGTATGTTGGAGATCCTTTAAGTTTCTCAAAGTTGCTTAATGCAGTTTTATATTCTTTGTTCAGGTAATTGATGTACGCAAAATAATAGGTAGCACTTTCCTGGAAAGGAGATTTTTCTTTTTTAACAGTTTCAAATAAAGGCTCGGCCTTTTCAATGTCGTTCTGTAAAAAATAAGCGTATCCTTGCTTAAACTGATATTCTAAACGTTGCTTAGCAGAAAGAGTAGAAGGATCTGTTTTTTCAAACCACTCTAATGCTTTCTTGTAGTTTTTCTGATCAAAATATGATTTTCCTACATGAAAATAGGCAAGTTTTGTATTGGGATTAAGTGGATAATCTTTTATGAAATTTTGAAATAAACTCTCTGCATCATTATTGCCCAATTCTAATGCGCAAACAGCAGCATAGAATTTAGCATTTTCTTTTAATAAGGAAAGTTCCGAGTTGCTTTCCTGTTGTGTTCCTGGTTTTTGTCTAAGCTGTTCAACCAGTTTAAATTGCTGGGCAGCAGCAACGTATTTTTCATTGTCAAGCAGTTCGAGTCCTGTTTGATAATTTTTATTGAGGTTAACTAGTAGGCTCGACTGGGCATAACTTGCAGTATAGCCGCCTGCTAGTAACAGCGGAATAAAAAAGTATTTTTTTTGCATCTGATTTCAAATATGGTTGGTACTAATATAGATATAGTATTGTGTCTTGATAGCATAAGAAATTAACATGTGTTAATAACACA
>Ga0065704_10070785_pt1 | contig 16112 bp, 16 predicted proteins | sample SwiRhicommuniRL2_FD_59091 | JGI IMG/M metagenome (GOLD analysis project Ga0065704, IMG submission 59091) | Switchgrass rhizosphere bacterial communities from Rose Lake, Michigan, USA - RL2 v2 (version 2) | ecosystem: Host-associated > Plants > Roots > Rhizosphere > Soil | place: East Lansing, MI
CTCATATCGGTTTTGAAAATCAGAATATTATTATCCGTTTTCAATTCTCTTAATTTCGCTGTCCATTTTGCTGGTTCCCAATATTGAACCTGAGAGTCGTGGAATCCTGTGGTAATTAAGATATTAGGGTAATTTTTTGCTTCGATATTATCATATGGCGAATAGGATTTCATATAATCATAATATTCCTTCTCATTCGGATTTCCCCATTCATCGTACTCTCCAGTCGTTAAAGGAATTGTTTCGTCCAACATTGTTGTCACAACATCCACGAAAGGAACTTGCGCTACAATTCCATTGAAAAGCTCCGGATTGTAATTCATCACTGCGCCAACCAAAAGTCCGCCGGCACTTCCGCCCATTGCATAAAGGTGTTTTGGTGATGTGTAATTCTCTGATATTAAGTACTTTGAAGAATCTATGAAATCAAAAAACGTATTCTTTTTCTGAAGCATTTTTCCATCTTCGTACCATTCTCTTCCAAGGTATTCTCCACCTCTTATGTGTGCGATTGCAAAAATATAACCTCGGTCTAATAGTGATAATCTTGTACTAGAAAAGCTTGCATCAACGGTGTGGCCATAACTCCCGTAACCGTAGAGTAGAAGCGGGGTATCTGCAGATTTTTTGGTGTCTTTGTGATAGACCAAAGAAATGGCAATTTCTTTTCCGTCCCTTGCATTTGCCCAGATTCTTTCCGAGATATAATTTTCTGAGAAGAATTTTCCACCCAAAACTTCCTGTTCTTTCAGAAGCTTGATGGTTTTTTCCTTCATATCGTATTCGTAAGTGGAAGAGGGTTTTGTCAATGATGTATATCCGAAACGTAGTTTTTCTGTATCGAATTCCATATTCGTTCCGATGTAAGCTGTGTAAGTCGGGTCCGAAAATGGCAGATAATGAGAATCTCCGGTTTTGCTTTCTATGATCTTGATTTGAAGAAGCCCTTTTTCCCGTTCCTCAATCACGAAATAATCATTGAAAATCTCAAAACCTTCCAGTAATACATTTTCTCTGTGCGGAATAAAATCTACCCAGTTTTCAATCTTCGGCTGAGAAACCTTAGTCTTTACGATTTTGAAATTTATAGAGTCATCGGCATTCGTAATGATATAAAAATCATCCTGATAATGCTCAACAGAATATTCCAGATCTTCCGTTCTTTCCTGAATGATTTTCCAATCTGCAAAAACATTATCAGCTGGAATGAATCTGTGCTCATCTTCATTCGTACTTGACGAAGAAATAAAGATGTATTGTAATGATTTGGTCTTGAAAACATTAACGTCAAAGGTTTCATCTTCTTCGTGGAATATCAGAACGTCTTTTTCCGTATTGGTTCCTATTTCGTGTCTATGGATCTGAAATGCTCTCAGACTTTCATCTTTTCTGATGTAGAAAACGTGTTGGTTATCACCTGCCCAAACAGCTTTTCCGGTTGTGTTTTCGATTTTATCTTCGAGGATTTCTCCGGTTTTGAGATTTTTGAAGAATATGGTATAAATTCTTCGCCCGGTTTTATCAGAAGAATATGCAATGAAATCATTGTTTACACTGACAGAAACGCTTCCGATATCAAAATATTCTTCACCTTCTGCCAGAATGTTCACATCTAAAAGAACTTCTTCTTCATTTTCCAAAGTTTGAAACTTCCTTGAGAAGATCGGATATTCTTTCCCATCTTCATAACGGACGATATACCAATATTGATTAAAAAAATAAGGCAAAGACTGGTCGTCTTTTTTGTAACGGGATTTCATTTCCTCATATAACTCGTTTTGAAGGTCTTCCGTGTCCTTCATTACAAAATCGGTGTAAGCGTTTTCTTCTTCGAGGTATTTTATAACCTCTGGATTTTCACGTTCATTCATCCAGAAAAAAGGGTCGTTTCTTTTATCGTTGTGAATTTCGAGAGTTTTATCTATTTTTTTAGCTTTTGGAGCGTTCATTTGAAATTGTATTAATTAAAACCATATAGACACATAGATTAAAATTTTATTTAAAGAAAATAGAGAGAATTTAAATGTCTTCTATTTTTTAAACTTTAACAATCCAATTAATTATTCAGAAAACGATGTATCTATGTGGTTAAAAGTTTTCTGAATAGATTTGCAGATTTAACAAAAGTAAACAAAAAACCATCTTCTCAGAAAGAAGACGGTTTTGATTATGTGGTCAACAATTATTTATTGATGCTTCTGACATATTTTTCTATGGCCATTGTCATAGATGGTGTTTCTTTGGTTGGTGCCATTACATTGACGGTCAATCCTGCTTCTTCTGCAGCAGCCTGGGTTGTTGTTCCAAAAACCGCAATTTTGGTATCATTTTGTTTAAAATCAGGAAAATTGATTCCTAATGATTTTATTCCCTGATGGCTGAAAAATACCAACATATCATAATCCTTGATATTGATATCGGTCAAATCACTTGCAACGGTTTTGTACATTATTGCTTTGGTCCAATCCACATTAGCGGCATCCAGAACTTTTGGAATTTCCGGGCCTAGAACATCGGAAGAAGGCAAAAGATATTTTTCGGAAGGATATTTTTTGAATAGAGCAGCCAAGTCAGAGAAATTCTTCTCTCCGAAACTGATTTTTCTTTTCCTGTAAACAATGTGTTTCTGCAGATAATTGGCAATCGCTTCTGACTGGCAGATGTACCTCATAGAATCTGGAACAGAGAATCTCATTTCCTCAGCAAGACGAAAATAATGGTCGATTGCATTTTTACTCGTGAAAATTATTCCGGTATATTGGGCCAGGTCAATTTTCTGGGTTCTGAGTTCTTTCGCATCCACACCTTCTACGTGAATAAAAGGACGAAAATCGATTTTGATTTTCTCTTTTTTTGCAATTTCCAAATAAGGTGATGATTCATTCGGAGCAGGTTGCGAAACTAAAATAGATTTGATTTTCATCTTATAACGTGTATGTTATATTAATAAAATAAGAACTTCCAAAGCACCAAAACGGGTACTATTTGAAGCGTGCAAATATACAAAAATTTATAATACCATTTTTCGGGTAAAATAGACTGGTTATGGAAAATATATATTAAATTTTTCAAAATGAATGAACCAACAACCAGACCAATAATGAAATAGAAATATTTTACCAAGTCAATTGGGAAAAAATAAAGGGCAAATGCAGCAACAATAAAAGCAATGGATTCCAAAAAATAGAATTTGCTTGAGACCAAGGTCAATCCTTTCAGATTTTTACCGCTGCCAACACTGGAGTAGAAGAGGAAGGTCAGTATATTTTTGATGATGTCAAAACTCAACAACGTCAAAAATGTAAAACCGAATTTGTTGATCTGAAACCCGAATACATCAATGGAAAAAAGTTTTGGGACAATCGGGACAAATTGTGATAGTAGGAGGGCCGTCATTATACATTTCACGATAGATATAATTAGCCAGGATGGTGTAAGATTGCTGGAATCTTCTATTTTTTGCAGCAAAAAGTCCTTGATGTTGGCATCCCTTTGAAAAACAGACAAAAGAATAATATATATAAAGATACTCCCAAGAATACAATATACTACCCAATCATTATGTTCTGCGATTCTTACCAACGGTCAAAAATTTTTGCAAAAATAAGAATTAGAACGGACAGATTTGTTTATTGGTCAATAAAAATTCATTTTTCCTTGTAATGCTTTCGTGATGTTTAAAATAACATAATTGATGATAAAGAAATCTATGAAACATCGTGTTATGATGAATGGAAAAATGAATGTTTTTTTATTGGCCTGGGTCTATCAAAAAATAAAAGCTAATATTTTTCAATTTTCCGACATTTCACATTGTTAATATTAAAAGTATGTTAAATATTCTTTTTTTCATGATTAAACCACTATTTTTGTATAATTATTGATTTGGTCTATTAGTTTTGAAAATGATTTCAAGAAAACTGATAATCATTGTTGATATAATCTTATCGTTATGGCGCATTCATACAAAGCTATTTTCGAAAATAATAAAAAGTGGGTTGAGTCAAAGATTTCGGATGACCCGGAATATTTTCACAATCTTGCCAAAACACAACATCCCGACTATCTCTATATTGGATGTTCTGATAGTCGTGCAACGGCTGAGGAGCTGATGGGATTAGGGCCAGGCGAAGTATTTGTGCACAGAAATATTGCCAACGTTGTAAACACTCTGGACATGAGTTCTACAGCTGTTATCCAATATGCAGTGGAACATTTGAAAGTGAAGCACATTATTGTTTGCGGACATTATAATTGTGGTGGTGTAAAAGCAGCGATGACATCTCAGGACCTTGGTCTATTGAATCCATGGTTGAGAAATATCCGGGATGTTTACAGACTGCATCAGGAAGAATTGGATTCTATAGATGAAGATAAAAAATACGACCGCCTTGTGGAACTGAATGTTCAGGAGCAATGTATCAACGTCATCAAAATGGCCTGCGTGCAGGAACGTTATATCTTGGAAGAGTTTCCAGTTGTTCATGGCTGGGTCTTCGACCTTAGAACGGGAAAAATAATCGACCTTGAGATCGATTTTGAAAAAATATTAAAGGACATTCAGAAGATCTATAACCTGACAGACTCTGATTGGGTGATGAGCAGAAAAAAATAAGCGCATCAAGAAAGTATATGAAGTATCTAAGTATCATAACATTAATGGTTTTTCTAAACTTTACGGCTCTTCCGGGAATTGCCGCATTATTTGGTTGGGAATTGCCGAGAACCAATGTTTTGGTCAGCGAAGAGGAACATTCCCACTCGAATAATACGATCATAATCTACGAAAAAACAATTCCTAAACCGATGGACATCCATGATTTCCTGAAGTTTTATGAAGCGGACACTCATAATAAGATCACTGTGAACTGGGAATCTACATTATATTTTCCGCCTTCACTCAGTATATTCTCCCCTCCACCCGAAGCTTAATATACCGTAATCGTTTTTCTACAAACGTTTTCTTTGTGCTGTTATTTAATTCTCAGCAACTAAATTTCGTATTAAGTCAATCAACATTTTTAAAGAATAATTGATATTCATTATCAATGACTTCTGCTATTTTATTATGCAAAAATCAAAATCTTTGCTGGGAGGGATAAAAGAAAATTTCCCATCCGGATTGGTCGTATTCCTTGTGGCACTACCATTATGCCTCGGTATCGCATTAGCCTCGGGAGCACCACCATTATCAGGTATCATTTCAGGAATTGTTGGAGGAATCGTAGTTGGGTCTCTCAGTAATTCTAATATTTCTGTATCCGGACCTGCTGCGGGGCTTACCGCAATTGTCTTAGTCGCCATTACTGATATTGGCGCTTTTGAATTATTTCTTTGCGCAGGGATTATTGCCGGTATCATTCAGTTGATCCTTGGCTTTATAAGGGCTGGCAGTATATCCAATTATTTCCCGAATAATGTCATAGAAGGAATGCTTGCAGGTATAGGGATCATTATCATTCTAAAGCAAGTCTCTCACGCAGTAGGGTTTGACAAAGATTATGAAGGACACGAATCTCTTTTCGATAACGGATTCAATATCGGATATTTTACTGAACTATTGGGGGCGATACATCCTGGAGCAATCATTATCACTTTGATATCGATGGGGATCTTACTGGCCTGGGACCATATTCCGTCCCTTAAAAGATTGAAGTTATTGCCTGGTGCCTTGGTCGCAGTTATTGCTGGAATTTTGATCAACGAATTTTTCAAGATTTCCGAAAGCTCATTAGCTGTTTCGCCGGAACACCTGGTTAATCTGCCTGTTCCTACTTCTTTGGAGGAGTTTCAAAATCTAGTGACATTTCCTGATTTTGCAGGCTTTACAAATCCTAAGGTTTGGGTCACCGGGGCAACCATTGCAATAGTAGCATCTATCGAAACGTTACTTTGTATAGAAGCATCTGACAGATTGGACGTTAGAAGAAGGATCACAGATACGAATCTGGAACTGAAAGCGCAGGGAATCGGGAATCTGGTCAGTTCATTTATTGGAGGATTACCAATGACATCCGTCGTTGTAAGAAGTTCCGCCAATGCCAATGCAGGAGCAACGTCCAAAGTATCAGCAATCATACATGGTATTTTATTATTGATCTGTGTATTGACAATCCCTGTTATATTGAATTTGATTCCATTGGCAACGTTAGCGGCCGTTCTGATCTTGGTAGGTTATAAATTGGCAAAACCTGCAACGTTCAAACATTTTTGGTACAATGGGAAGTACCAATTCATTCCTTTTGTGGCAACTGTTGTAGCCGTTGTGGCAACCGATCTTTTGAAAGGTGTAGGAATTGGATTGCTGATCTCTATTGTTTATATCTTACAAGGGAATATGAAACGTGCCTACTACCTTAGCAGAGAAACATTGAACGACGCCGACGAGATCACGATAAAACTTGCTGAGGAAGTTTCCTTTCTAAATAAAGCAGCAATCAAGAAAACATTGAAGAACATCAAGTCTGGCTCGAAAGTAATCATCGATGCAAAAACGACTTCTTATATAACAACAGATGTACTGGAAATGATCCAGGATTTTGCCAATGTAAGAGCAAAAGAAGAGGACATTGATGTTGAACTGGTAGGATTCAAAACATCGTATAGAGATTATGCGAGCGATCAGGATTCTCATGTGGTGGTAACACATAAAAGAGCCATGTAAATTATCAAAATTTTAATTATTAACAATTAAAAAAACGCACTTAAAATTTAAAAAAATATGAAAGCACATACATCGGAAACACAATCTACTATCAACCCAGAAAAAGCATTAGAGATTCTAAAAGAAGGGAACCGGAGATTTGTGAACAATCTGAAAGCAAATAGAGATCTTTTGGCACAGGTGAATGACACCCGCGAAGGGCAATGGCCATTTGCGGTGGTATTAAGCTGTATCGATAGCCGTACATCTGCTGAACTGATCTTTGATCAAGGCCTTGGCGATATCTTCAGTGTAAGAATTGCGGGTAATTTTGTAAATCAGGATATTCTTGGATCTATGGAATTTGGCTGCAACGTTGCAGGCTCTAAACTAGTTGTAGTTTTAGGCCATACCAAATGCGGCGCATTGAAAGGAGGATTGGATGCCGCAAAGATAGAAGGTCTGGGAATGGATAATCTCAATCATTTGATCGGACATTTTGACCCGATCATCAAAAATATCATTAAAGATGGTGAAGAACGCTCTTCTAAGAACGAAGATCTTCTAGAAAGATTGAACCATCACAATGTAAAACATGCCATAGAAGATATTCGTAAACAAAGCGCAACTTTGAAAAGACTGGAGGACGAAGGTAAGATCAAGATCGTTGGCGCAAATTATGACGTAGAAACCGGCGTTGTAACTTGGTTATAAAAATTTTTTTTCTTCATACAATTAGGGTGGTAGGCCGGATAATTTATTATCCGGCTTACTTATTTAATAAACACATAATATAATTGATTTTATTTTTCGAAAAAAGACAATCTATTAAACCGTTCATGGAGAACTGATTTATTTACCATTGAAAGCACTCATTGTATTCTGAACACCCGCAAATACAAAAGATAAAGCAGCCTGAGCAAACTTCTCGATTCTTTCCGGCAATTTTGAGTATTCCTCTTCATTCCACTTTCCAAGCACATAATCTATTTGTTGACCATCTTTGAACTCTGCAGAGATCCCGAATCGCAGTCTTGTATATTGATTGGTATTAAGAACGGCTTCTATATTTTTCAATCCGTTGTGTCCGGCTGGACTTCCTTTCATTTTCATTCTCAATGAACCAAAAGGTAATGCCAGATCATCAGTAATAATTAAAATATTTTCCAACGGAATATTTTCTTTCTGCATCCAGAATTTGACAGCATTGCCCGAGAGGTTTACGTATGTGTCGGGCTTCAGTACAAATACTTTTCTGCCCTTATATTTGCCTTCAGCAAGTAGTCCGAAATTGGAAGATCTGAAAGGAGCTTCTATCTTTTCGGCAATTTTCTCTACCACTTTGAACCCGATATTATGTCGTGTTTCTGCATATTCTTCCCCTTTGTTCCCGATTCCGACAAGTAGATATTTCATTTGGAAAAAAATTATTTTACGTATTCAAAAGTAACCGTTCCATATGCAGAAGTTCCAATTGTTGGATAGGCGTCCGCATCATAAACATAGCTCATATTTGAGGTTAACGATTCTGCATTTGTGGTAATTTTGCTAGTTTTATAATTATTGGCTGAGAAACTATAGACAATATTGTTGGTTACATCAAAATGTGAGCTTACCAGTTTGAAAGCTGTTGGTAGATTTCCAAGAGGGTTTTTCTTCGTATCATAACCACTAAAAGACATGTCAAATATAATGGGTGTAACAGTAACAGGACCTGAAATAACTGTTTTTAAGGTGTATTTGTAAGCTGAAACATTATTTCCGGAGAATGTATAATCTGTTTGAAGATTGTACAGATCTTCTGTATTGGCCTCGTCTTTTATTTTTGTAACAATGCTTTTAATTTTGTCCGAATTGTATGTATAAGTCGTTGATGATACATAAATTATACCCCCGCCAGAAGTAGAATTACCCTCTGACTTTGTCAATTTCCCGCCCGTATAAGATAAGTTTTGAGTATTTGTAATCTCTGTCCCCATATCATCTACAGATCTGTATATGATTTTAGTAATATTATCTCCTGTATAGGTCAGATTATAGGAAAAAGAATTATCACTAGATGTCACACTAGTTAGCTTAGTGCCGGAATAATTATAGGTGGCAACGATTTTTTCGCCATCCATATCCACGGTTGTAACCTTCCTAATGTTTTTAACAGTCGAATTATTTGAACCCCCAGAAGAGCTTCCGTCGGTATAATCCACACCATTCAGAAAATCGCCGTTCGCATCCTGACTAGGGTCACAAGAGGACAATGTAAAGATCCCGAAGGCAATTGTAATATAATATAAAATGTTTTTCATTATTTCTTTTTTCTGGTTGCAAAGTTAATTTTTTAAAATTAATTATTTTTTGATGGAAACTATTTGTAATCAAAACTTTCTAAAGAATTTTGACTTTTAACCTGATTCAATTCTTCTAGATAAGTCGTAAGCTGTTTTTCGTTTAGAGTTCCGTTTTTCTTATAAATCTCAACTCTTCTTTTGACTTCAGAATCAAAATAGGTTTTGAAGCTTTCAATAGTTTCCTTCTTGTTCCACAGATCATAGTATTCGCAGATATTGCCAAGGAGGTCATTTAGCTCTTCGGTTGTTTTTTCGTCTGTGTTTTTGCCAAAAGCCTTTACCGAACAATAGATGGGTTTTCTATTCGGTTCCGTTTTGGTCATAAACTCGCGGTACTTGTCGTCAATCAGAGATTCGATTTGTTCTTTGTTGAAGTAGATATCTTCATCAATGTCTTTCATCTTTACAAAATCTCCGGAACTGTAATTATTATTAAAACGATAATTCGCATAAACCACAATTTCACCTTTTCCCAAGCCTGGCGAGATCCCATAATGTTCTGAAAGATAGAACAGAGCCGGCTCAGAGTAATCGATATTGTCTTTTAGATTTGCGACAAACAGTTCGATTTTTGTTCCATCTTTGTCTGTGGCGATTCTTTTTTCCAAATCTCGATAAGATTGGTATTCATACAAAGTGTCCGAAGTTTTTTTGAAATAGCGGATGGGCGATTCTGCACTGTAAGTTCGGAAACCATTACCCGAAACATACTTTTTGTTATAAAGCAAACCATCTATTCTGTAGATATTTTTCCGATAAGCATAATAGAAATTAATTGTATTTCTAATGGATTTCTTCTCAGAATTAAATTCAATGGAATAAACGGGAACTGATTTATCCTTAGAATTAAATTTTACCGAAATCCCCGCTTCATTATCTGCCTCGCTTAGAAAAGTCATTTCCTTATCGTAATGGTATTTCAGGGTTTGGGCATTGTAACAACTAATGGATATTATGAAAATTAGTAGTATAAATTTATGTTTGATTAGATTGAAGGGGAAAATAGTCATTAAATCTAAATTTCAAAGAAGTTATACGTTTTATTATCTGGATTTTGTCTATTGGAAAAGAATGAAATAATCTCAACCCTATCAGCTATAATTCTGTAATACAAAGTGTTGAATTTCATAATAACTACTTTTCTTATTTTATATTTATCTGAGAACGGAAAAATAGTAGGATTATATGTGATAATTGACAGAATTCTTTCAATTTCATTTCCCAAGCTCCCAATTTCTCTTTCAGTAAATTCTTGTTCCAAATATTCAACAGTCTGGGCAAGTTCTTCCAGAGCCAAATCCGCCCATAGAATTTCAAGGCCTTTTTCCATAGATTTCTCTTGCTTTGGAATGTGGATTTAATTTTCCTTCATTCGCTTGGGCGATCCCTTTTTCGATTGATTGTTTTTCAGCATCACAAATTTCATCTGACCAGTCTTTTTTTCTTTCACGAGAAATCAAATCTGAAATCTTTTCAAGAAAGCTCAAATCTTCAATTGTAGATAACCATTGAATTAGCTCCAGTTTTTTATTTTGTATCTGTAAATCAGTATTCATTTCTAAAATTTTATTAATCAAATATAATTAAATTTAAGCCAAAATCCTATTCAAAACCAGGTTTACTTCATCCACATTTTTCACATTATCTTTCCTCATCATCAGCTGATTATTCTTTTCTTTTAACGTAGCTTCAGCCGGATTTTGTGTGAGATAAGATATGATTTTTTTGAATTTTTCACTTTGATAGAATTTGTCCTGAGGATTCGCAGGGAAATAGCCTAAGAAAACTTTGTTCTTCACCACCAATCTATCAAATCCAATTTCCGCCGCGAGCCATTTCAGTTCTACAGATTTCAGAAGATTAATCGCTTCACTTGGCAATTCTCCAAATCGGTCTTTCAGTTCATTTTCAAAAGCTTGTAACTCTTTCGCATTCTGGATATCTGCGAGTTTTTGATAAAGCGACAAACGTTCTTCTGTCGAGCTCACATAATCATCAGGCAACATCAATTCCAAATCTGTATCGATGTTGACTTCTTTGGTCGATTTGAAAAGTTTGTTTCTGTCTTCTTCATTTTCGAAAAGATTTTCAAAATTCTCATCGTCTTTCAATTCTTCCAAAGCTTCCTGCATCATTTTCTGATAAGTTTCAAATCCCATTTCGTTAATAAATCCGCTTTGTTCTCCACCAAGCAAATCTCCGGCTCCTCTGATTTCCAAATCTTTCATCGCAATCTGGAAACCACTTCCCAAATCCGAAAATTGTTCAATCGCCTCAAGACGTTTTCTCGCATCGGAAGTCATCATATCAAACGGAGGCGTTATCAGATAACAAAACGCTTTTCTGTTGCTTCGTCCAACTCTACCACGCATCTGGTGCAGATCCGCCATCCCGAATCTATGCGCATCATTAATGAAAATCGTATTCGCATTTGGAACGTCCACACCACTTTCTACGATGGTTGTCGCCACTAGAACATCATATTTCCCTTCCATGAAATCGAGGATATTTTGTTCCATTTGTTTTCCGTCCATTTGTCCGTGACCTGTGATCACTCTTGCATCGGGAACCAATCTTTGAATCAATCCGGCAATGTCCTTCAGATTTTCGATTCTGTTATTGATGAAATAAACCTGTCCGTCTCTTTGCAATTCGTAAGAGATCGCATCACGCAGAATCTCTTCATTAAAGCCAACAATGCTCGTATCAACGGGCTGACGGTTTGGCGGAGGTGTTTTGATCACGGATAGATCTCGTGCCGCCATCAATGAGAATTGTAAAGTCCTCGGAATTGGCGTTGCGGTTAATGTCAACGTGTCGACATTGGTTTTCATCGTCTTCAATTTATCTTTAACAGAAACTCCGAATTTATGTTCCTCATCGATAATCAATAAGCCTAAATCCTTGAACTTGATATCTTTACCAACCAACTGATGTGTTCCGATGACGATGTCAATTTTACCGTTCTTAAGACCTTCTTTGGTTTCCGATTTCTGCTTCGCCGTTCGGAATCGATTTAAATAAGAAATATTGACAGGGAAATCCTTCAAACGTTCTTTGAAACTTCTGTAATGCTGGAAAGCCAGAATCGTGGTCGGAACCAGAATTGCGACTTGTTTACTGTCCGTTGCCGCTTTGAACGCCGCACGAATCGCAACTTCTGTCTTCCCAAATCCAACATCGCCACAGATCAATCGGTCCATAACACCTTCATCTTCCATATCTTTTTTCACGTCCAAAGTCGCTTTCTCCTGGTCAGGCGTATCCTCGTAAAGGAAACTCGCTTCCAATTCATTCTGAAGATAAGAATCCGGTGAATATTGGAAGCCTTTAGCGGTTTTTCTTTCCGCATATAATTTAATCAAATCAAAAGCGATTTGCTTGACTCTGGCTTTCGTCTTCTGTTTCAGGGATTTCCAAGCAGGCGAACCGAGCTTGCTGAGAACGATTTCTTTTCCGTCCGGACCGTTATATTTTGAAATTTTATGAAGAGAATGAATACTCACATAAAGCAAGTCTCCATTTTTATAACTCAGTTTAAAACATTCCTGGATTTTCCCGTCATTATTGACTTTTACCAATCCCATAAATTTCCCAATCCCGTGGTCGATATGCGCAATGTAATCGCCAACTTTCAAAGACATTAAATCTTTGAGTGTCAGTTGCTCCGATTTCGCAAAAGTATCCTTGGATTTGTAACGCTGATATCGGTCAAAAATCTGATGGTCTGTGTAAACCAGAATCTTGTTTTCAGAATCTACAAAACCTTCGTGCAATTCGGATTTGAAACTTTTGAACGGAATCTCGTACTCCAATTCTTCAAAGATCGATTCTAATCTTTCCTTTTGTTTTTCACTCGAAAATGAAATCCATGTGTCAAAGCCCTGATTTTGCTTCTCTTCCAAATCCTGAATCAACAATTCGAAATTTTTATGAAAACTCGGTTGTTGCGTTTGATTAAGTTCTACCGTTTTAATCTTTGGAAGTTCAAAAGTCTGTGAACTGAAATCAATCGTTTTGAATTTGATTAATTTATTCTGAAACTCCGATTCAGAAATGAATAATTCGTCAGGCGTTCTATGTTTGATGTCTTTGCTTAATGTCTCAAATTTTTCTAATGCTTTTTCGTGAAAATCCCTGATTCTTTTGGTGGAAAGGTAAAGATTCTTTGAAACCACAAAACTGTCATCCGGCAATAATTCAAACAAAGAAACTTTGCTCCCGGAAACTGAAAAATTCATATTGGAAACCAACTGAAATTCATCGATTTTATCCAGAGAAAGTTGAGATTCTATATCAAAAGTTTTGATGCTTTCCACTTCATTTCCAAAAAATGTGATTCGGAAAGGTTTCTCATTAGAAAAAGAAAAAACATCCACAATTCCGCCTCGGACAGAGAATTCTCCCGGCTCTGAAACAAAATCTGTTTGGTTAAATTGATAATGATTCAGCAATTCATCCACAAAATCAAAATCCAATTGGTCGCCGACTTTTATCTGATGAGAAATTGCTTTGAAATCTTCCTTTTTCAAAACTTTTTCAGACAAAGCGCCGACAAAAGCGACAATCACTTTTGGTGATTTTCCGGAATTAAGTTTATTGATGACCTCGGTTCTCAGAACGAGATTCGCATTTTGAGTTTTCTCAACTTGGTAAGGTTCCAGATGTGTTGCAGGAAAATAAAGCACGTTTTCCTTACCCAGCAAATCTTCCATTTCTGCATTGACGTAAAGCGCATCTTCCTTTTCATCAACAAGATAAAGAATTGTTTTGTTCTGAGTCAAAAAAAGTTCCGAAGCCAAAATTGAAACTGCAGAACCTGCACTTCCTTTGACCGAAATATGCTGATGTTTTGATATTTGTGAAAAAATCTCGTTCCCGAATTGTTTCTGAAGCAAGTCTGGCAATAGATTTTGATTGATTTTTTTTAATTCCATTAATGTAGGTATAAACGCAAAAAGCGATTCCGAGATATTTTCGGAATCGTTATTTGTTACAAAGATACTATTTTTAATAAAAATTAGTTTTAATTTTACATCCCTAAACTATGAGCGCTTGAAATTCCGTTTCAAAATACAAGCCATTTTTTGTGTGCTTTTTCTTCTTTTGGTACAATGTAAAGAAGACGATGCATCCATTTTCCGTGCCTATGTAGAAGGGAAAATCACATATTCCGATGCCAAATTTCTGGAAGACCCAATTCATCTTGTAAAAGACAAAAAGATCATTGCGGAAACTTTTCCGAAAGAAAGCGGAAGTTTTGTTTTGGCAGGACCTTATGACAAAGGCACATATAAATTCCAACTAAAGAACTTCAGGATAAGATCTTTTTCTACCGACACACAAGGTTGCAAAATCTCCAGTGATTCGCTTAGTATCGAAATTCCTGACGGTGTGACCTACATTATTTTCAATGATATAACTTTGAAATAATGAGAAGATTTTTACTCTTTTCTTTCGCCGTGATTTCCATTTCAGCTTTTTCACAAAGAAGAAAAAAACAAAACTGGACGGAAAATGTAAAATACGCCATCGAACCTCACGTAAAAGTGATGACATCGCTCGGAAACAATTTTATGAAAGATGCCTTCGAGTATTTTTATGGTTTCGGAATTGGTGGAAATATCAATCTTTATAAGAATTTCGGATTGGGCGTTGAGTATACTTATTTTCTGGCTAATGTCAAAAGACCGGAATTGTTCGGCTATCTTGGGTCACCATCGATGAATAATTTTGATTGGTACGTTTTTCATCAGGACAAAATCACGGAAGATTTTTTTGTGGAAGAAATCGTGGGTTATAGCACTTATCGGATGAAAAGTCCTTACCTGGATGATCGTGGAGATTTCTCCGAAGGAAACGGCGGTTTCAATCTGGGCGCAAAAGCCATCTATACTGTGGATGACAACGGCACGCAGCAGATCGTCCTTAATACAAGACTTAATTTCTATAATTCTAAGATCGGGAATCAGAATCCGGACATCGAAAAATATTATTCCAAAGCAACTTTACTGAATATCGGTATTGCTTATCGTATTAATTTTTAAGGCGTTTTTAAGTTGTTATAATTTCTGGTTAAAGTTTTTTATTCTTAATTTTAGAATGATTTTTAATATAAATTTGTCAAACCAAAACAGCACTGAAAATGAAAAATTTATTCACAGCGTTGCTGCTTACTTTCGGAGTAGGACTAGCAACAGCACAAACAACAGCACCGGCTACTGCAAAAAAAGAAGCTAAAAAAACAGAAAAGAAAGCTACGAAATCTGTAGAGGCTCAGGCTGCGAAAGTGGCAAACACACCAGATGTTAAACTAAAAAAAGACGGAACTCCTGATAAACGTTACAAAGCGGCCAAAACGTTGAAAAAAGATGGCACGCCGGACAAGCGTTACAAGGTCAACAAATAATTTTCCTAATCGATGAAGAAGAGAGGGATAATTTAATTTTTCATAACTTTTATTTTTTTAAGACTTTACAAGTAATGTAAAGTCTTTTGTTTTTTGGTTCACGATTTGTTTATCTCTACTTATCAATCCAAAAAAAATATTATTATGAGCACTAGATCAATGCTTACGCTCTCCCAGGTTATGGAGAAGCTAAGAGAAAAAGGAATTACGGATGAGATCATAATGAATGACAAAAAACAATTCGTCATTCATAGCACGCAAAAAGCATATCGAGCCGAAGACCTGAAAATTATCCGTACTTACAGGTTTGAGGGGGCGAGTGACCCAGCGGACAATGTTGCCTTGTATCTTGTGGAAGATGTTTACGGAAACAAGGCGATGATCATAGATTCCTACGGTGCCAATAGCAACTACGACGGCCAAGAGTTTGATAACTTTATTAAATCTTTGCCAACAGAAGAGAAAGAAGAATATGATTTTTAAAATCTGAACTATAAAAAAAGATGCTCAAAATTTTACGTTTTGAGCATCTTTTTTATTCTTAATACAATTATTTCTTTTTTTCAGCAATATTATTTTTAGCTTCTTTTATTTTCTTCTTTGTTTCTTTCACGGACTCTTTCACATCTTCAACATTTTCCTTCACTTTGTCAACATTGATACTGATTAAAGTCTTTTTCAATCCATCTTCGATACCTTTCCAGAACAGATTGAA
>Ga0065704_10070786_pt1 | contig 16102 bp, 11 predicted proteins | sample SwiRhicommuniRL2_FD_59091 | JGI IMG/M metagenome (GOLD analysis project Ga0065704, IMG submission 59091) | Switchgrass rhizosphere bacterial communities from Rose Lake, Michigan, USA - RL2 v2 (version 2) | ecosystem: Host-associated > Plants > Roots > Rhizosphere > Soil | place: East Lansing, MI
CGGCCCGCCGTTCCATCGGCGCCGGCACCGGGCCCAAGAGTTCGATGCCGGTGAGGTTCTGCTCCGCCAGCAAGCGCTCTGCCTCGCTGCAGGCCTCATCGAGAAAGCCTTCGGCTTGCCCCGGCTTGTGGGCTTCGGCCCGCAACAGCGCCAGGTGGGCAAAAGGTGGGAGGCCGGCGCTGCGGCGTTCGCTCAAGGCCTGCTCGGCGAAGGCGAAATAACCTTGTTCGGTCAGTTGGATCAGCAACGGGTGATCGGCCAGGTGGGTCTGGATGATCACTTTACCCGGCTCCTCGGCCCGCCCGGCCCGGCCTGCGACCTGGACGATCAACTGCGCCATGCGCTCGCTGGCGCGGAAGTCACCGGAAAACAGTCCGCCATCGGCGTCGAGGATCGACACCAGCGTGACCCGTGGGAAGTGGTGTCCCTTGGCGAGCATCTGCGTGCCCACCAGGATGCACGGCTGGCCCTTCTGGATCGTGGCGAACAACTGGTTCATCGCGTCCTTGCGCGAAGTGCTGTCGCGATCCACCCGCAGTACCGGGTAATCGGGGAACAGGATGCCCAGCCGTTCTTCTGCGCGTTCGGTGCCGGCGCCGACCGGGCGCAAGTCCACTTTGCCGCACTGCGGGCAGTGCCTTGGCACGCGCTCGACGTGGCCACAATGGTGGCAACGCAGCTCGCCATGGCGTTGATGCACGGTCATCCGCGCATCGCAGCGTTCGCAGCCGGACATCCAGCCGCAGTCGTGGCACAACAGCGTCGGAGCGAAACCGCGGCGATTGAGGAACACCAGGACCTGTTGCCCGGCAGCCAGGGTCTGGCCGATGGCTTGCTGCATCGGTCCCGAAATACCGCTGTCCAGCGGGCGACTTTTCACGTCCAGGCGCAGGAAACGCGGTTGCTTGGCGCCGCCGGCCCGCTCATTGAGGCGCAGCAGGCCGTAGCGGCCGGTATAGGCGTTGTGCAGGCTTTCCAGCGATGGCGTGGCCGAGCCGAGGACGATCGGGATGTTTTCCTGGCGGGCGCGCACCAATGCCAGGTCGCGGGCGTGATAGCGCAGGCCTTCTTGCTGTTTATAAGAACCGTCGTGTTCTTCGTCGATGATGATAAGGCCAGGGTTCTTCATCGGAGTGAACAGGGCCGACCGGGTGCCGATGATGATGTCGGCCTCGCCGTCACGGGCGGCGAGCCAGGCTTCCAGGCGTTCGCGGTCGTTGACCGCCGAGTGCACCAGGGCGATCCGGGCGTTGAAGCGCTGTTCGAAGCGCGCCAGGGTTTGTGGGCCGAGGTTGATTTCCGGAATCAGTACCAGCGCCTGCTTGCCGGCCTCCAGGGTCTGGCGGATCAGTTGCAGGTAGACCTCGGTCTTGCCGCTGCCGGTGACACCTGCCAGCAGAAAGGCGTGATAACTGTCGAAACCTGCGCGAATCGCTTCGCAAGCGGCCCGCTGTTCGGCGTTGAGCGGCAGTTCCGGCTGGGCCAGCCAATGTTCATGGCGGGCGCCGGGGGCGTGCCTGCGCACTTCCACCTGAACCAGGTCCTTGGCCAGCAACAGGTCGAGGCTGTCCTTGCTGAGCATCAGTTTGCTCAACAATTGATGCGCCACGCCGTGGGGATGTTGGGCCAGGGTCGCCAAGGCCTCGCGCTGGCGCGGGGCGCGGGCGATGCGTGGATCGTCCAGCGAGGCGCCGGGCGCCACCGACCAGAACCGCTCCTGGCGCGCCTCGGCCGGTTCGCCCTGGCGCAGCAGCACGGGCAGCGCCCAACTCAGGGTGTCGCCGAGGCTGTGCTGGTAATACTGGGACGTCCACAGGCACAACTTGAACAGCGCGGCGGGCAGTGGTGGCGTGGCATCGAGCAGGGCCAGGGCCGGTTTGAGCTTGTCGACCGGGACCTCGCTGTGGTCGGTGACCTCCACCAGGATGCCAATCATCTCCCGCCGGCCGAACGGCACCCGCAGGCGCATGCCCGGGTGCAACTGGGCGCGCAGGACCCCGGCCGGGGCGCGGTAGTCGAACAGGCGGCGCAGGGGCGAAGGCAAGGCGAGGCGCAGGATGGCGTCGGGCACGCGGGGGATCTCGATAGGCGGACAAATTCGCAAGGCTGAGCACGATTCAATGTGGGAGCGAGCTTGCTCGCGATGGCGGTGGTTCAGTGACGGTGATGTCGACTGTGCTGTCGCAATCGCGAGCAAGCTCGCTCCCACAGGGATTGTGCTTGAGGCCGGGAGCCTAGCAGACGGTTGGTACAAGTCATAGCTTGCGTGATTGATGTTGTCTGGTAGAATCCGCGGCCTAATTACGTGCGGTATTCAACAATAGTGTTGGGTGGCGGCACGCTAGCCTGAGGAAAACAGCATGAAAACCGATATCCATCCGGAATACCCAGTAATTGCCGTAACCTGCAGCTGCGGCAACAAGTTCGAAACGCGTTCGACCTACGGCAAAGCCCTGGCGATCGACGTTTGCAACGAATGCCACCCGTTCTACACCGGCAAGCAAAAGACTCTGGATACCGGCGGCCGTGTTCAGAAGTTCGCCGATCGTTTCGGTGCTTTCGGCAAAGTTACTCCAAAAGCCTGAGGCTGATCATTTTGGATGGTCGTCTCGACCGCTCCAGACTGATGAAAAAGGCGCCCCTTGTGGGCGCCTTTTTTGTGTCTGCGATTTGGCTCTGTGGCGCCCAGGCGTCCTGTCCTTCGCCGGGTAACCTGCCCCAGGTGGCGGTGCAACGGGTGGTGGATGGCGATACCTTGTACTTGGAGGATGGCCGGCGCATTCGGATGATTGGGCTCAATAGTCCGGAACTGGGCAAGCGAGGCCGCGCCGACGAACCATTCGCCGTGGCGGCGCGTCAGCGACTCGAGGCCTTGGTAGCCGCCAGCGATGGCCGAGTGGGCGTGTTGCCTGGCAAGGATGATCGGGATGATTACGGTCGCACGCTGGCCCATGTCTACAACGCCCAGGGCGAGAACCTCGAGGAGCGTTTGATTGCCGAGGGGCTGGGGTTTCTGGTGGCGGTCGCGCCGAACGTCGACCTGGTCAGTTGTCAGCAAGTGGCCGAACGTCATGCGCGGCAAGCTGGATCCGGTCTCTGGAAAAAATCGCCCGTCGTGCGAGCGGAGCAAATCAATGCGCCCGGTTTCGTGCTGATGAGCGCACGTGTCGAAAACGTGCAGCGCAATCGCGGTGGCATCTGGATTGAATTGCAGGGGTCGGTTGTCTTGCACATTGCACCTGGTGTGCAGAGGCGCTTCGACGCCTCGGCCCTGAAGCGGTTAAAGGGCCGAAAAATCGAGGCCCGTGGCTGGGTCGTCGACCGCGCCCGGCGTGGTGGCCACAAGGCCGGGCAGGCGCGATGGATGTTGCCGCTGACCGATCCAGCCATGCTGCAAACGGTCTTGTAAGAAAAAATTGTAGACATTTTATCAGTGAATTGTATGCATGTTGCCCTTGTGTTTCGCGGCTCTTGGCCCAAAGTCGTAGGGCAGGGCGCTTGACAGCAGTGACTGGTCAGTCTTGTGGGGACTTTGCGAGGCGCGTATCCTCGGCGGTCCGTCTGTCCAACACAGTAAAAAGCGGAATGCCCACATGTCTGATCTGAAAACTGCCGCTCTCGAGTATCACGCTAATCCTCGTCCAGGGAAGCTGAGTGTCGAGCTCACCAAGGCCACCGCTACTGCTCGCGACTTGTCGCTGGCCTACAGCCCCGGCGTAGCCGAACCAGTCCGCGAAATCGCTCGCGACCCTGAACTGGCCTACAAATACACCGGTAAAGGCAACCTGGTTGCAGTCATTTCCGATGGCACCGCGATTCTCGGCCTGGGTAACCTCGGCCCATTGGCTTCCAAGCCAGTCATGGAAGGCAAGGGCGTGCTGTTCAAGCGCTTCGCCGGTATCGACGTATTCGACATCGAAGTCGATTCCGAGAGCCCGCAAGCCTTCATCGACACCGTCAAGCGCATCTCCATCACTTTCGGCGGCATCAACCTGGAAGACATCAAGGCACCAGAGTGCTTCGAGATCGAGCGCGCCCTGATCGAACAGTGCGACATTCCGGTATTCCACGATGACCAGCACGGCACCGCGATCGTCACCGCGGCCGGCATGATCAACGCCCTGGAAATCGCCGGCAAGACCCTGCCGGAAGCCAAGATCGTCTGCCTCGGCGCTGGCGCTGCGGCCATCTCCTGCATGAAGTTGCTGGTGAGCATGGGTGCCAAGATCGAAAACATCTTTATGGTCGACCGTACCGGCGTGATCCACTCCGGCCGTGACGACCTGAACCAGTACAAGGCCGTGTTTGCCCACACGACCGAGAAGCGCTCCCTGGCGGACGCGCTGGACGGTGCCGACGTGTTTGTTGGCCTGTCGGGTCCGAACCTGCTGAGCGCGGAAAACCTGCTGCGCATGGCGCCGAACCCAATCGTGTTCGCTTGCTCGAACCCGGATCCGGAAATCGCCCCGGAACTGGCTCACGCAACTCGTAACGACGTGATCATGGCCACCGGCCGTTCGGACTACCCGAACCAGGTCAACAACGTACTGGGCTTCCCGTTCATCTTCCGCGGTGCCCTGGACGTTCGCGCCAAGCGCATCAACGAAGAAATGAAAGTCGCGGCCGCCAACGCCCTGCGCGAACTGGCCAAGCTGCCGGTGCCTCAGGAAGTGTGCGACGCCTACGGCGGCATCAAGCTGGAATTCGGTCGTGAGTACATCATCCCGAAACCAATGGACGCCCGTCTGATCACCCTGATCTCCGACGCCGTGGCCAAGGCCGCCATCGAGACTGGCGTGGCCACCCTGCCGTATCCGAAGAACTACCCGCTCAAGAGCGTGGATGATGTGTTCAACGGCTAAGCCGTTGTAGCGCTTCAAAAAAAGCCCCGGCTCCTGTGAGTCGGGGCTTTTTTGTGCCAGCCGGTTTTGTGTGACCACTGCAGAATCCCTGTGGGAGCGAGCTTGTTCGCGATTACGGTCGGGCATTCAACATCGATGCAAGCTGAGCTGCCGCCATCGCGAGCAAGCTCTGCTCCCACAGGGATGTATGTTGATCGTTCCCACGCTCCGCGTGGGAATGTAGCCTGGGACGCTCCGCGTTCCATCAAGAGCCGAACGCGGAGCGTCCGTAGAGGCATTCCCACGCGGAGCGTGGGAACGATCAACACAAAAAAAGCCCCGCACTTCTTCCGAAGGCGGGGCTTTTGGGGTGGGGCCCGGTCAGAACAGATCGATCGGCGCCGCCTCGTCCGCCGGCAGCGGGCTACCCGGTGCGACGCCGTTGCCCAGCTCGTTGGCCGACGGTGGCGTGTCTTCGCTCTTGAACAGTTCGAAGTACGCACCCGGGGTGCCCGGTGTAGCGGCGCGGCCACTGACCGGGTCGACCCGCAGGCTGAGGATGCCTTCCGGTTCCGGCTGGGTGTGAGGCGGTTTGTCCTTGAGGGCGGCGCCCATGTAGCTCATCCAGATCGGCAACGCCACGGTGCCGCCGAACTCGCGGCGACCCAGGCTTTCGGGTTGGTCGAAACCGGTCCAGACGGTGGTCACGTAGTCGGCGTTGTAGCCGGAGAACCAGGCGTCCTTGGATTCGTTGGTGGTACCGGTCTTGCCCGCCAGGTCCGTGCGGCCCAGGGCCAGGGCGCGACGGCCGGTGCCGAGCTTGATCACGTCCTGCAGCATGCTGTTGAGGATGTAAGTGGTGCGGCCATCGACAATGCGTTCCGCGATGGCGGGCGCCTGGGGCAGGCCCGGGGCCGTGGTGGCTTCGCCCGGTGTCGCATTGACCGTAAACGTCTCAGTGGATGGTGCGGCGACGCCATCGCCGGCCTGCTCACCCGTGGGGACGCGTGGCGGGTTGGCGACGAACAGCGTCTCGCCGTTGCGGCTTTCGATCTTGTCGATGATGTACGGGGTGATCTTGTACCCGCCGTTGGCGAACGTACTCCAGCCGGTGGCGATCTCCATCGGCGTCAAGGTCGCGGTGCCCAGGGCCAGGGACAGGTTGCGCGGCAGGTCCTGCTTGTTGAAGCCGAACTTGCTGATGTAGTCGATGGTGCGGTCCACGCCCAATGCCTGCAGCAGGCGGATCGAGACCAGGTTGCGGGATTTGTACAGCGCCTCACGCAAGCGAATCGGGCCGAGGAACGTATTGGTGTCGTTCTTCGGTCGCCAGACCTTGTCCAGGTATTCATCGACGAACACGATCGGTGCGTCGTTCACCAGGCTGGCGGCGGTGTAGCCGTTATCCAGGGCGGCGCTGTAGACGAACGGCTTGAAGCTCGAGCCCGGTTGGCGCTTGGCCTGCAACGCGCGGTTGTAATTGCTTTGCTCGAAGGCGAAGCCACCCACCAACGAACGGATGGCACCGTCCTGCGGGTCGAGGGACACCAGGGCGCCCTGGGCGGCCGGGATCTGGCTGAACTTGAGAGTGTTGTCCGCCTGGCGCTGGACACGGACCAGGTCGCCGACCTGGGCAACGTCGGACGGTTGCCGTGGGTTGGCGCCCATGCTGTTGGTATTGAGGAACGGCCGGGCCCATTTCATGGTGTCCCAGGCCACATGTTCTTCCTGCTCGCCGTTACGGGTCAGCACCTTGATGCCGTCCTTGTCCGCCGACGTGACAATCGCCGGCTCCAGGCTGCTGATGGTGCGCTGCTTGGTCAGCTCCAGGGCCCAGGCTTCCTTGGTCTTGCCCGGCAGGCGTGATTCAGGGCCACGGTAGCCGTGGCGCTGGTCGTAGGTCATCAGGCCCTCGTGCAGCGCGGTGTTGGCCATTTCCTGCAAGTTGCTCGGCACCGTGGTGGTCACCCGGAAACCTTCGGTGTAAGCGTCGCTGCCATAGCGCCCGACCATCTCGGCACGGGCCATCTCGGCGATATACGGGGCGTTCACTTCCGGGGTCGGTACGTGATAGCTGGCGTTCAGCGGCTCATTGATCGCGGCGGTGTAGTCGGCCTCGCTGATCTTGCCGAGCTTGTACATGCGCCCCAGGATCCAGTCGCGACGCTCCTTGCTGCGCGCCGGGTTGGCCAGCGGGTTGAAGCGCGAGGGTGCCTTGGGCAGTCCGGCGATCATCGCCATCTGTGCCAGGCTCACGTCGCGGATCGACTTGCCGTAATACACCTGTGCCGCCGCCTCGATGCCGTAGGCGCGGTTGCCCAGGTAAATCTTGTTCACGTACAGCTCGAGGATTTCATCCTTGGTCAGCTGCCGCTCGATTTGCAGGGCCAGGAGGATCTCGGTGGTCTTGCGCGAGAAGCTGCGCTCGCTGGTCAGGAAGAAGTTCTTGGCCACCTGCATGGTGATGGTGCTGCCGCCGGACTGGATATGCCCGCTCTTGACCAGCTGGCTGGCGGCGCGCATCAGGCTGCCCGGGTCGACGCCGTAGTGATTGGCGAAGTTATCGTCTTCAGCACTTAGTAACGCATTGATGAAATTGGGGGGAATGTCGGCGAAACGGATCGGCGTGCGGCGCATTTCGCCAAATTCGGCGATCAACTTGTTGTCGCTGCTGTACACCCGCAAAGGAATCTGCAACTGAATACTTCTCAGCGCCTCCACGGACGGCAATCCCGGACTAAGGTAAAGAAAGGCACCGCTCAGGCCCAAGAGCAGTCCGCAGAAAACGGCGACGATGGACCATCCGAAAAATTTCAGCAGACGAATCAAGGCTTTTGGATATCCAGGCAAAGAATGAAAAAGGCGCCAGGTGCAGGGATGGACCCGTGCTTGCAACAAAGCGAAAAAAAACGCTGGGCATTATAAGCATTTTTTTTCGTCGGGAATGCCATCCGGACGTCCGTCGGACCGGTGTGATTGAACGCAATGCATATTAGAGAGTCCGTAACTCACGGATAGTCATAGGGAATTGGTAGTGCTACGACTCTTCAATAAAAAAGCCCATGCGCTTCTGGGGATCGACATCAGTTCGACGTCGGTGAAGCTGCTGGAGTTGAGCCGCCAGGGCGATCGATACCGCGTCGAGTCCTACGCGGTCGAACCGTTGCCAGCCAACGCTGTGGTCGAGAAGAACATCGCCGAGCTCGAAGGGGTGGGGCAGGCGTTGTCGCGCCTGTTGGCCAAGGCCAAGACGCCCTTGCGTAGCGTGGCGGTGGCGGTGGCGGGTTCAGCGGTGATCACCAAGACCATCGAGATGGACGCCGGCCTGTCCGACGATGACATGGAAAACCAGCTCAAGATCGAGGCCGATCAATACATCCCCTATCCCCTGGATGAGGTGGCCATCGATTTCGAAGTGATGGGTGTTTCGCCACGCAGTGCCGAGCGCGTCGAAGTGCTGCTGGCGGCGTGCCGCAAGGAAAACGTCGAGGTCCGCGAGGCCGCATTGGCGCTCGCCGGGCTGACGGCCCGGGTGGTCGATGTGGAGGCTTATGCGCTGGAGCGTGCTTTTGGCCTGCTCGCCACGCAACTGGCTGCCTCCCAGGAACGGCTGACTGTGGCGGTCGTCGATATCGGCGCCACCATGACCACCCTCAGCGTGCTGCACAACGGGCGCATCATCTATACCCGCGAACAATTGTTCGGCGGCCGCCAACTGACCGAGGAGATCCAGCGCCGCTATGGCCTGACACCCGAGCAGGCTGGCCAGGCAAAGAAGCAGGGTGGCCTGCCGGACGACTATCTCAGCGAAGTGCTGCAACCTTTTCGCGAGGCTCTGGTACAGCAGGTCTCGCGGTCCTTGCAGTTCTTCTTCGCCTCGGGCCAGTACAGTGCGGTGGACCACATTCTGCTGGCCGGGGGCACGGCTTCGGTCGCCGGCCTGGATCGGCTGATCGAGCAGCGCCTGGGCACGCCGACCCAGGTGGCCAACCCGTTTACCAACATGGCCCTGAGCAGCAAGGTCAATGCCGGCGCCCTGGCCGGTGATGCGCCGGCACTGATGATTGCCTGTGGGCTGGCCCTCAGGAGTTTTGACTGATGGCACGGATCAACCTGCTTCCCTGGCGCGAAGAGCTGCGTGAAGAACGGCGTAAACGCTTTTTGCTGGCCTTGGTGGGGGCGCTGATCGGCGCGGTCGGCGTGGTCCTGGTCGCGGTCCGCTACATTGACAGCGCCATCGACCGCCAGGTCGCTCGCAATAGCCATCTTTCCGAGCAGATCGCCGTGCTGGACGAGCGCATCAAGCAGATCAGCGAATTGAAGGCTCGTCGCCAGCAATTGCTGGAGCGCATGCGCATCATCCAGGACTTGCAAGGTAACCGGCCGGTCAGTGGGCGCATCTTCGACCAATTGGTGCGGACCTTGCCGGACGGGGTGTATTTCACCGAAGTGAAGATGGAAGACCGGACGCTCTCGATCAAGGGGGCCGCGGAATCGAACAACCGGGTCTCGGACCTGATGCGCAACCTGGACTCGTCGGACCTGTTCGACACGCCCAGCCTGACGGAGGTCAAGGCCACCACCGCTGGGCAGCTCGACCAGGCCAATGTCTTCCAGCTGACGGTACGCCAGACTCGCCCGGCCGATGCGGAGGACGCCCAATGAAACCGGGGGAGTGGTTCGACGCACTGCGCAAGATCGATCTCAGTGACCTGGACACCAACAACATCGGTTCCTGGCCCGCGCCGATCAAATGGCTGGCGGGTGTCCTGCTGGTGGTCCTGGTGCTGGGGCTGGGCTATAACTTTGCCTTGAGTGACCTGGAGAACCAGTTGCAGCAGGTGCGCGAGGAAGAAAACACCCTCAAGGCGCAATTCGCGGGCAAGGCCCACATGGCCGCGAACCTGGAGCGCTACACCGAGCAGATGAAGCAGATGGAAACGTCTTTTGGTGTGCTGTTGCGGCAATTGCCCAGCGATACCGAAGTGCCGGGCCTGCTGGAGGACATTACTCGCACCGGCCTGGGCAGCGGCCTGGAGTTCGAGGAAATCAAGCTGCTGCCGGAGGTCACCCAGCCGTTCTACATCGAGTTGCCGATCCAGATCACCGTGACCGGCGGCTACCACGACCTGGCGACGTTCGTCAGTGGGGTGGCGGGGCTGCCGCGGATTGTCACGCTGCACGACTTCGAGATCGCGCCGATGGAGCCCGAGGCCGGCGCGAAGCTGCGCATGAGCATCCAGGCCAAGACCTACCGGTACAACGAGCAGGAGGCGCAACCATGAGGCCGGTGTGTCGCATCTGCCTGCTGGCAGGCCTGGTCGCGCTGGCGGGCTGCGGTAACGACAACGGTTTCAGTGATTTGGACGCCTACATGAACGAAGTGCGCCTGCGGCCACCCGGCAAGATCGAGCCGACGCCGACGTTCAGACCCTACGAAACCTTTACCTACAGTGCCGCCAACCTGCGCAGCCCGTTTTCCCGGCAGGTCCGGGTGGACCAGGCCGAACGGCAGCGGGGCTCGCGCAACGTCCGGCCCGACCCGAACCGGGTCAAACAGTATCTGGAAGGCTTCAACATCGAGCAGTTTGAAATGGTCGGTACGATCTCCAACGTCAGTGGCTCCTTCGCGCTCCTGCGGGGCGCGGGCGGGGTGCACCGGCTCAAGGTCGGTGACTATCTGGGACGCAACGACGGGCGGATCGTCAACATCAGTGCCACCCAGGTCGATGTGGTCGAAATCGTTCCCGATGGCGAGGGTGCCTGGCTGGAGCGACCACGGACCATTCCTTTGAAAGAGCATTCATAGTGGAACTCGAACAATGAACAGGTTTTTTTCAGCCCTCGGTATTTCGCTATGGATAGCGCTGTTGTCGCCGATGGTTCTCGGGGCCAGCCTGAAGACGTTGGATGTGGCGGCGTTGCCGGGGGACCGTGTCGAGTTGAAGCTCTCCTTCGACGGGCCGCCGCCGTCACCCCGGGGCTACACCACCGAACAACCGGCGCGGATTGCGCTGGACCTGCCGGGCGTGACCAATCAACTTTCCAGCAAGCGCCGCGACCTGGGCGGGGGCAATGCACGCAGCGCCACTGTGGTCGAGGCTGGGGATCGTACTCGGTTGATCATCGGCCTTACCCAGCTGGCGCCGTATGACACCCGGATCGAAGGTAACAACCTGTTCGTGGTGGTTGGCAAGGGCGCCGCCCCGAAGAGCACTGCCCCGAAGAACTCCACCACCCAGGCCCCGCGCCCGGCGGTTGCCAGCGCTGCGCCTGCGAGGGCCAGTGCGCCGGTGGGCAAGGCGATCCGTGGGGTGGACTTCCAGCGCGGGACCCAGGGCGAAGGCAACGTGGTGATCGACCTGTCTGATCCGTCCATCGCCCCGGACATCCAGGAGCGCGAAGGCAAGATCATCCTCAATTTCGCCAGGACCCAGTTGCCCGAGCCGCTGCGGGTGCGCCTGGACGTCAAGGACTTCGCCACCCCGGTGCAATTCGTCAATGCCAGCGCCGGCAGCGACCGGGCGACCATCAGCATCGAACCCAGCGGGACTTTCGACTACTCGACCTACCAGACCGACAACAAGCTCACCGTCAGCGTCCGGCCCATGACCGTCGACGACCTGCAAAAACGCAACGCCGACCGCGCGGCCTACAGTGGCGAGAAGCTCTCGCTCAACTTCCAGGACATCGAGGTGCGTTCGGTCCTGCAACTGATTGCCGATTTTACCAACCTGAACCTCGTGGCCAGCGACACGGTGCAGGGTGGCATCACCCTGCGGTTGCAGAATGTGCCCTGGGACCAGGCGCTCGACCTGGTGCTCAAGACCAAGGGGTTGGACAAGCGCAAGGTCGGCAACGTGCTGTTGGTGGCTCCGGCCGATGAAATTGCCGCTCGTGAGCGCCAGGAACTGGAGTCGCAGAAGCAGATTGCCGACCTGGCACCGCTGCGGCGTGAACTGTTGCAGGTCAACTATGCGAAGGCGGCCGACATCGCCAAGCTGTTCCAGTCGGTGACCAGTGCCGAGGCCAAAGCCGATGAGCGCGGCACGATCACGGTCGATGAGCGAACCAACAACATCATTGCCTACCAGACCCAGGACCGCCTCGACGAACTGCGCCGGATCGTGGCGCAACTGGATATTCCGGTGCGCCAGGTGATGATCGAGGCGCGGATTGTCGAAGCCAATGTCGACTACGACAAAAGCCTGGGCGTGCGCTGGGGCGGTTCGGTTCAAAACAAGGGCAACTGGAGCTCCTCGGGGGTTACCACGGGCGATTCCACCACCGTTGGCACGCCGGGTAGCACCAGCACCAACCAGCCGTTCGTCGACCTGGGCGCCTCGGGCAATACCTCGGGCATCGGCATTGCCTTCATCACCGACAACGTATTGCTGGACCTTGAGCTGACGGCCATGGAGAAAACCGGCAACGGGGAGATCGTCTCCCAGCCCAAGGTGGTGACGTCCGACAAGGAGACGGCAAAGATCCTCAAGGGCACGGAAATTCCTTATCAGGAAGCCAGTTCCAGCGGCGCTACGTCGGTGTCGTTCAAGGAGGCTTCGCTGTCGCTGGAGGTGACCCCGCAGATCACTCCAGACAACCGGATCATCATGGAGGTCAAGGTCACCAAGGATGAGCCGGACTACCTGAACAAGGTGAATGATGTACCGCCGATCAAGAAAAACGAGGTCAATGCCAAGGTCCTGGTCAATGATGGCGAGACCATTGTGATTGGCGGGGTTTTCTCAAATACTCAGAGCAAGGTTGTAGATAAGGTGCCATTTCTTGGCGATGTGCCGTATCTTGGCCGCCTTTTCCGGCGTGATGTGGTTTCGGATAGCAAATCCGAGCTGCTGGTGTTCCTCACTCCGCGTATCATGAATAACCAGGCGATTGCTGTGAGTCGTTGATTCTGTGCGAAATTTGATTCTTGTTGGGCCGATGGGCGCTGGAAAAAGCACCATCGGCCGTTTGCTGGCCAAAGAGCTGCGCCTGCCGTTCAAAGATTCCGACAAGGAAATTGAATTGCGCACGGGTGCCAATATCCCATGGATTTTCGACAAGGAAGGCGAACCGGGCTTTCGTGACCGTGAGCAGGCGATGATCGCCGAGCTGTGCGCGTTCGATGGCGTGGTGCTCGCCACCGGTGGCGGCGCGGTGATGCGCGAAGCCAATCGTCGGGCGCTGCATGCCGGCGGACGAGTGGTCTATCTGCATGCTTCTGTCGAGCAGCAGGTGGGTCGCACCGCTCGGGATCGCAACCGCCCGTTGTTGCGCACCGCCGACCCGGCCAAGACCCTGCGCGACCTCCTGGAGCTGCGTGATCCGCTGTATCGGGAGATCGCCGACCTGGTGGTGGAAACCGACGAGCGGCCGCCGCGGATGGTGGTGCTGGACATTCTCGATCGCCTTCAGCAACTGCCTCCCCGTTAATGCGCCTGGCGAAATGCGCTATCCTCGACGTCCCGTCATGGCCCGCCTGGGGCGTGGCGGATGGCCATTAACTGGCGTCAGAACAAGCACCGTGGACTTTCGTTAATTGCAGGCAGGACGCCTGATTCCATCTTCACTGTGGGGACACATGCAGACACTTAAGGTCGACCTGGGCGAGCGCAGCTACCCGATTCATATTGGCGAAGGCTTGCTGGACCAGCCCGAACTGCTGGCGCCGCATATCGCCGGGCGGCAAGTGGCGATCATTTCCAATGAAACCGTCGCGCCCCTGTATCTGGAACGTCTGACCCGCAGCCTGTCGGCCTTCTCGGTCATTTCCGTGGTATTGCCCGACGGCGAAGCCTTCAAGAACTGGGAAACCCTGCAACTTATTTTCGATGGCCTGCTGACTGCGCGCCACGATCGCCGCACCACGGTGGTTGCCTTGGGTGGCGGTGTGATCGGCGACATGGCCGGTTTTGCAGCCGCCTGCTATCAGCGCGGCGTCGATTTCATCCAGATCCCCACCACGCTGCTGTCGCAGGTCGACTCGTCGGTGGGCGGCAAGACCGGGATCAACCATCCGCTGGGCAAGAACATGGTCGGTGCTTTCTATCAGCCCAACGTGGTGCTGATCGACACCGCCACCCTCAATACCTTGCCGGCTCGCGAACTGTCTGCGGGGCTGGCAGAAGTCATCAAGTACGGGCTGATCTGCGACGAGCCGTTCCTGGGCTGGCTCGAGGAGAACGTCGACCGCCTGCGGGCACTGGATCAAGTGGCCCTGACCTACGCCATCGAACGCTCCTGCGCCGCCAAGGCTGCCGTGGTGGGGGCCGATGAGCGTGAGTCGGGGGTGCGCGCCACCCTCAACTTGGGGCACACCTTCGGCCATGCCATCGAAACCCACATGGGCTATGGTGTCTGGCTGCACGGTGAAGCGGTTGCGGCCGGTACGGTCATGGCCCTGGAGATGTCTGCGCGCCTGGGCTGGATCAGCGAACAGGAGCGTGATCGCGGTATTCGTCTGTTCCAGCGCGCCGGGTTGCCGGTGGTTCCGCCCGAGGAAATGAGCGAGGCGGATTTTCTTGAACACATGGCAATCGACAAAAAAGTGATCGACGGTCGTCTGCGTCTGGTGCTGCTGCGCCACATGGGCGAAGCGGTGGTGACCGACGATTATCCGAAAGAAGTTCTACAGGCCACGCTGGGAGCGGACTACCGCGCCCTGGCTCAGCTTAAAGGTTAATAAGATCCGATGACTAGTTTGCATGCCGACGAGGCTTTCCTCGGCCATTTCCAATTGAGTCATGACCCTTTTGCACCGCGGGTCCCGGGCTTCAAGTTCTTCCCTGCTCAGCGCAAACCGGTACTGGGCCAGTTGCATCACCTGGCGCGCTACAGCCAGTTGCTGCTGGTGGTCACCGGTCCCCAGGGCAGCGGCAAGACCTTGCTGCGCCAGGCCCTGGTGGCCAGCACCAACAAGCAGTCCGTGCAAAGCGTGGTGGTATCGGCCCGTGGCGCCGGCGATGCAGCCGGTATATTGCGTCAGGTGGCCCAGGCGCTGAACGTCGCGCAGGCCGAAGTCGGTGCAATTCTCGATCAGATCGTGCAACTGGCGCTGACCGGGCAGGAAGTCTATCTGCTGGTGGACGATGCCGAGCAACTCGACGAGTCGGCCCTCGAGGCCCTGCTGGCCTTGGCGGCCGGTGCGCCGGAGGGTCGCCCTCATGTGTTCCTGTTCGGCGAGTCGTCGCTGATCGCTGATCTGGACCAATTGAATCTTGAGGAAGAGCGCTTCCACGTCATCGAGCTGGCGCCCTACACCGAGGAAGAAACGCGTGAATACCTGGCCCAGCGTCTTGAGGGTGCGGGCCGGGGTATCGAACTTTTTACCGCCGATCAGATCTCTGAGATTCACGAAAGCGCCGACGGTTGGCCTGGCAACATCAACCAGGTCGCCCGCGATGCTCTGATCGAAGTCATGATTGCCAGCCGCTCAGCGGTGAAGCGTCCAAGTATGGGGTTCAACATGCCGAAGAAACACGTATTGGCAATTTCCGCCGTCGTCGTGGTCGCGGTTGCCGCCGCCTGGCTGATGCCGGGTCGCACCAAGGCACCCACCACGGGTGCCCCTGCCAACGAACAGGCGCAACTGCCTCTCGGCCAGGGGACGCCGCAACCCAACGGTGGTGCGCCGGCAGTGGAATTCGCCGGCAACACTCAGCCGATGCCACTGCCGCTGGTCGGCCAGTCGCAACCGGTCATGCGCGGTCCGCTGGCTGAAGCGGCCGGTGGCATCACCGAAGGCGACGACGGCGCAGCGCCACCGGTCGACGACAGCAGCGACGTGCCGCCGACCGTGACCACCACCGCACCGCCTGTGGGCGTGCCCGCCGGTCCTGCCCCGACGCCTGCCCCGGCCGCCAAGCCGACTCCGGCGCCCACCCAGGTGGCCACCGCCAAGCCTGCCCCGGTTCCAACGCCTGCCAAGCCGGCGGCGCCAGCACCCGCACCCGCAGCCAAGCCTGCTGCTCCGGCCAAGGCCACGGGCGGTAGCTGGTACGCTGGCCAGGCACCGGGCAACTACGTAGTGCAGATCCTCGGCACCAGTTCCGAAGCCGCGGCACAGAACTTCGTCAAGGAGCAGGGCGGCGAGTACCGCTATTTCAAGAAAGTCCTCAATGGCAAGCCGCTGTATGTCATCACCTATGGCAGCTTTGCCAACCGTGATGCAGCCGTTTCCGCCATCAAGGCCTTGCCAGCGAAGGTTCAGGCTGGTAAACCTTGGCCTCGCACTGTCGCCAGCGTCCAACAGGAACTGG
>Ga0065704_10000574_pt1 | contig 16094 bp, 23 predicted proteins | sample SwiRhicommuniRL2_FD_59091 | JGI IMG/M metagenome (GOLD analysis project Ga0065704, IMG submission 59091) | Switchgrass rhizosphere bacterial communities from Rose Lake, Michigan, USA - RL2 v2 (version 2) | ecosystem: Host-associated > Plants > Roots > Rhizosphere > Soil | place: East Lansing, MI
TCATGGGAGCCGGGTTACGGCGTCCCCGCTTGGCGGGGATCACGGCCTGAACACCATGGAAGGCGATCTCCTCGCGGATGGCGTCGGCATCATAGCCGCGATCGGCCAGCAGTGCTTTGGCCTTGTCGGCNACCATCCGGAACAGCGGGCTGAAGCCCTTCACNTCGTGAGCTTCGCCGGGCGTCANGACGAAACCGAGCGGGCGGCCCTTTCCATCGCAGGAGGCGTGGAGCTTTGTCGTGAAACCGCCTCGCGATCGACCAAGCGCCTCGGTCGCTTGAGTCCCTTTTTTATGCCGACAGCGCAGTGGTGCGCCGGACAACAGCGGACTGCACGCGCGCATGGCTGGACACACCCTCTGGCTACACCCGCCAGACATTTTTCCGGAGCGATGGCCGCACGCCCCGCACAATCAAAGGCTTGTGGAAATCCTGGCTGGGGCGGCAGGAGACTCTGACAGAGGCATTTTTGAGCCAGCCATCTCGGGTTTTCCTTGATTTTCCGAGGCTCCTGCCACACAAAGCTGTCACACGAACCTGTCACACAGAGGGACGAATGGCCTTCCTGCTCCGCCGCCACAACCGCTACTCAGCCCGAGTGCGCGTCCCGGTCGAACATCGGGACCGCCATGATGGCAAGGAGTTCCTTCAACGGTCTTTAGGCACTTCTGAACTGAAGATCGCCAAGGCCGAGGCAGCGGCGTGGGAGGCCGCGCTTCGGAAGGAGTGGACAACCCCTTCGAACGGCGCTGAGCCGACCTCAGGCACCCTCAGGGTCACCTACGAACGCCTACGCGATAAAGCGGAAAGAGGTGCTTTCATCGCGACTCCACAGCCCGCGCATGAGTATGACCTCGACACCCCGGAACTATCCGGCATCCGCCATGAGATTGAGCGGATCGCTGAAATAGACGAGGCGCAAGGGTTAACGCCTGATGAAGAGGCGCAGCTATGGGCGCTCCAAGATGCCCAAAGAACCATTCTGGGCGACCCCCTGCCCCTGCGCCGGGAACTAGAGCCATCCTTCCTTGAGCTGAGCGCCGACCGCATGAGGCTTTGGAAGACGCAAGCCAGCCTGAAGGAAACGAACACGGAGCAGCAGAAGGAGGCGACCTTCAGGCTCTTCTCGGGCTTTTTCAAGAACCGGCCCATACGCGGGGTCCGCAAGAAGGACGCAGCGGGCTTCGTGGACGCGTTGCGGCAGATGGACCCGCTGTGGGCGCGGTCGCCTAAGGCGAAGCAAATGACTTGGACGGAGCTTCAGAAGACCTTTGGGGGCCGCTCACGGGGCCTGTCGGATGCCACTATCAACCGACATATGGCCACCTTGAAGGAACTCTGGGCATGGGCGCAGGAGCGCGACTTCTGCGAAGGAAACAACCCTTTCTCTGGCTTCCACAAAAAGCTGCGCGAGGGCGTGAACGTCAACGGCTATCAGGCGTGGGAAGCTGACGAACTGAACCGCCTCTTCAACCCACCGCCGAAGCGCCCAGAGTTGTCCGAGTTGATGCTGGTCGGCATGTATACCGGGATGCGTCTGGACGAGATTGCGTCCCTGACATGGGGACAGATCAGAAAGGCCGAGGGCGTCGATTACATACAAGTGGAGGATGCGAAGACGCCTGCGGGGAACCGTAAGGTGCCACTTCACGCCGCCTTGGGGTGGCTGAAGGACCGAGCGGAAAGCAAAAAGCCTGAAGTCCGCATCTGGCCGACCTTCAATGAGGAAGGACCGGGAAAGAAGCCGGGTGCGGATGCGGGCAAGGAGTTCTCACGGCTCAAGCAGGCGCGAGGGTTCGATAACCGGTGCAAGGTATTCCACTCATTCCGCAACAATGTCGTGGCCCAACTAGAGGAGCATGGGGTGCCAATCAACGACATCGCCCAGATCGTGGGGCATGAGAAGACTTTCACATCCAAGAAATACAATAAGGCAGGCGTGTCGCTGCGCAAGCTGTCGAGGGCCATTGCGCGTCTGTCCTATCCCGACGTTGCGGCTACCGTCAAAGCATGACGGAGATCGGTGGCGCGGGACCAACTTTGACACTCGGCTACCATACAGACTGTAATATTTTCTTGCCTAAGACGTTCATTTCAAAGCCGAAATAAACACCTGTGCCGCCGATGACTTTTAGGTGTGGCGCATGTCATCTTTTGCTTCTCAGGAGGAAGCATTGAAACACGGCGCAAGGATCAAAAAGCTGCGAGACGCCCAAGGAGGCTACTGTGCAGGGTGCGGCTTCAAATTAGCCAAGCGCCGCTCTGTTAAGGTAGCGAAGCACTGCCGTTCAAACGCAATAACTTTCGACCATGTGGTGCCTCGCCACCAAGGAGGGCTGAGGACACTGTGCAACGGCCTCGCCAAACACCGCTCCTGCAATATGCGTCGGGGCAGCGCGCTCGCAAGCGGGTGCGATTTGATCTGGCAAGCAGTCGTTTATGCGCGGCTGGACCTACAACCGTGAGCCGCGATGCCGCCCCCTTCAACGCCCATCAGCTGTTGAACTGGTCCCGTGGGCTCTTCATTCTCGCCAGCCACACGCCTGCGCGCCTCTCGCTCCCGCAGGCCGCCATATTTCTGCTGGCGGCGACATGCGACAGCGCCGGGCAAGCGATGAGCATCACCCGCCTGAGGGAGACCCTAGAGCCCCTTGCCGGACACGGTATCAAAAACAGCTATCAAATATTCTTGGAGCTTGGCGATGGGTCGCTCGGCAGGCTTGGCTGGCTCCGCAGGGTCCAAAACCCATTAGATGCGAGAGAAAAATTCCTGAAGCTGACGCCAAAAGGAAAGTGCATTATTAACAAGGTGTTAGATGCTGGATCAAAGCGTGTTGACTATTAGGCCGCACTCTTGGGGTGGGGTATACTTAAGGGATACCTTAGGGGCCTTGAGCGCGGCTTAGGCGGGCCGATGGCGACTCCTCCCCATTCCCTGCCCGGCGAAGTGTGACGCAAGTTCGGCGGAGGTAGCCCCTGCCAGTTCCCCTCGAAAATCATGGTCTGCACCGCACACACGGACGGTTGACCAGCTCTCCCAATTAGGCCGCACTCTTGGAGTGAGAAACCCCGCCAAGCCCCTTAAGGCACCGTAGGCTGCCCTAAGGCCGCCCCTCCTCACCACTCCGCATATATTTCTCTCAGCACCTCCCGCAGTTTCCCTGTGGTCGAGGTCGGGCACCCCTGTCCGCCTTCGGCGGGGAGGATGGACGGGGGTGTCTCCCTATCCCGGCATCCCGCTGCCGTGATCCACCGAGGCCAAGGCCTCATCTTCAACCCGCCATGAAAGCTATCCGTATGACCGACATCACTGGCGCGTCCGCCGACGCCCACCTCCCTACCGACGACGACCTTCACGACCAGATCGTGAACTTCGATGTCATGAGCCTTCCCAGCAATCATTCGATTGTTGGTGACGTCCGATTGCCGTCACCAACCAAGGTCACCGCATTGGCCCCCGCGCATCGGCAGGCAATTCTCGACGAGCTGCTTACCTACCCGCCCAGTATGCGGGAAGATAAAGAGGCCGAACTCGTCAGCCAGAAGATCAAAGAGCTTGTCAAAGCTACCCGTCTCCACAGCGGCCCCGGCGAAAGCGCAACGCCCTTTCAAAAGGAGAGCTGGGAAATACGCCGAGAGATCGAAGACCTTGAACGGCAGCAGGACGCCATCATCGCTAAGTTGGCGGAGGTCTCTCATATCGATCCCATCACCGAGGAGCGCACCCTTCGGTATGCGGTCGGCACTCCCAGACGGGATGGTCTGGATGGCGAACTCCTTCGCCTTGCTCACGCTGCCGACCTCCTGAGGGGCTCTGAGGGCCAGAAGCGGCTCGCTACGGCTAAGGCCAAGACCGGCGACTTGATCCGTGCCCGAATGCAGGAGCAGGCTGACGCGGTCGAAGTTGAGAAGCGCGCTGCCACGATGGTCCGTGAAGCCGACATTAACCGCCGCGCTGCCAACCGGGCCAAGTTCATGTCGCACACGAACCTCCCCGGCGGATGAGCTATTTCCGGCAGGGCACTCGCTCGGGGACCCTCAAGGCGATAGGTCTCCGCCGGTACGCTAATGCCAACCATCCCGAACCCTACAAAACCCCTGTGGTCGCCACCGAAACCCCGACCCTCGAAGGGCCGGTTCGGGTGGACTACCGCTGAAACCGAAAGATCATCATGTCCAAAACTACCAAGTCGGAAGCGCCTTCCGATCCTGTTGCCGCGCCCATAGCCGACGCCGTCGCCCCTCCCGTGGCTGAGGTTGCCCCAGAGCCTACGTTGCCGCTCCATGTCGATGGCAAGGAGCAGTACACACCTCCCATCCCCGCCACCGAGACCTCGGTCGAACTGGGTGCGGGACTGACACAGGTCAACTACCTCTGACCTCCTCGGCGGCTGGCCGGAGATATGGCCAGCCGCCGTTCACCTTTCAGCGTAAGGAAAACCTATGCCCTTCATGCGCAAAGAACCGCCGGTCCCTGTCCCGCAGGGGTCCAAATTCTGCTTCAAGTGTTCGAAGGTCCATTTGGTCGAAGCCTTCGCTGTTGATAATTCCAAGTGGGATCGCCGTCGCCCGTGCTGCCGCTCCTGCGACGTAGCTCGCTGGTCGACCTACTATGCCGAGCGGATGCCGCAAGAGGTCCTTCAGCGCCGCCGAAGGAACTGGAAGGCAACGAAGGCTCGCTTGGAGACAGGTCTAAAAAGGGAAGGCTCTCCACATGCTTGACCCCGTGGACTTTCGACGCCTCGCCTGCGCCCTCAAGGCCGCAATGGCCGCCGTAAACGCTGCCGAGCAGGACGTCTCAAAAAGCCCAGAGGCTTACCTCCTGTCCTGTGCCGACCTCGACGAAGCAAGGGACGACCTAGCGGCTTCAATCATCGGAGCTATAGCCGCTGCCTGAACAGTGGGCGGGGGACCGAGCGCGAACTCGACCCCCTCCCTCCGCGATCTACTCAGCGCGGTCTGACTGCTTGGTGGCTTCGAGTTTGCCTTCGAAGTGCGCGAAGGGCGTCTTTGCCGAGCCCTCGAATTTCACTTGCTCCCATTGCAGAGCAAGTCCGGTCAAGCAGATAGTTATCAGAGCAAAGAGGCCATATTTGGCGAACTTCGTCTGGGTATTCTGTGGGATCGTTATAACGATCTCCCTGTAGTTGCCGTTGATCCCCAACGGTGAAGGGCGGCCCAACCTACGAGCTGCCCGAGCCATGTGCCATTTGCGAACGCCTCCCTCAATCCCCGAAGACACCCCGCCGGTCCCTGCGGGGCCCGAGCGGCCCAATAGGAAACCACGATGAACGACAATCTTATCGACGCCCTAGAGTTCGCCCGCCGCGCTTGCGCCATCTCCACAGCTGAACGGGCGTTGGCTGGGGCCAAAGCCGCATTGCGTGAGGCAGAATTGCGTGAGGACTACGCCGAGCGAGCCCTCTCAGAAGCCCGTGAAGGCTTCGAGAATTATGTTGGCTTGTTCAAGAGCCGCGCCAGCTGGTGATGAGAAACACCCGTACCTCCCGCACGGCTGCCATCGCAGCCAAGTGCAAAGACTACATCTACGACAAGTATGCGCGAGGAACTTGGCGCGAACAGGTCGCCGCGTGTGAAAGCGACTTCACATGCGCCCTCCATCCGGTCCGCCCAGTGCCCCGAGCCTGTATCGTAAACGGCGAGATACATCGACCGACCGTTTCGGCTCTGAGGCAGAAGCTAGATGCGCCCCAAAGGAGCCCCCGCGCATGACCGAAAGGTTCCCCTACGCCACCCGCGCCGCCCAGTTACGAAACCGGGACACCTACGCAGCCGCCGCGATGGCCTATCGCGAGTGGGAGCCCGAGAAGCTTCAAGCATTCGCTCAAGATCGCAAGAGGAGAAGTTAAAACGTGTGATCCCGTTACCGCCGCCGTAGTGGTTGGCGTGACCTCCGTCGTGGGAACAACGGCATCAGTCATTGGCCAAGCGCAGGCGGCCAAGGCCCAGAACAAGGCAATTGCGGCGCAAGCTGAAGCCGTAGCTGAAGAGAACCGCCTTAGCGCTTCTGCCGACATGTTCGAGCGCGACCGTGCGGCCCGCCGTGAGCAGGCCCGCATCCGCACCGCAGCCGGTGAAGCAGGCCTTGGGCTGAACTCAGGGGCCATCACACAACTATTGATGGACAGCGCGATGCAAAATGAGCTGGCCAACCAACGGACGCTCGCCAACCGGGAAAGCCGGGACAAAGCGAACGAGGCCGAGGCCAACTCCATGTATTCCAAGGTCCAATCACCGACCCTTCTCGGCGCTGGTCTCCAGATCGGGGCTTCAGCCGCGAGCGGGTGGTCGGGCGTACAGGACGCCAAACTGAAAGTTCAGACCAAAACCAAGCAAAAGGCGAAAGGATAACCCATGGCTCAGGACCTATCCCGCGTTCCGGCGCGGCGGCAGTTGCAGGGCCGGGTTACTTCCAATCGAGACGGCCTCATCCCAAGCCGCCGGGATACTGACGCCGCAGCCCGGCAAATCAATCAATCCCTGCGCTTTGCCTCTCGGGGTGACGGCGCGCAGCAGCTGGCTGAAATCTTCGGGGCTGTCGAAAGCTCCGCAAAGTCGCTTCAGGGCTACGTCAATGACAAGCACGAAGCGGACGAGGTCGGCTTCGGCGTCCAAGGCGTCCGTGACTTCCAAGCAGGCACCGTCGACCCAGAACTAGAGGCAAAATCCAACGCCTACGCTGAAGCCGTCACCACCGGCGAGGCGGAAAGAAGTTGGTTCCAACGACAGGGCGAGATCGAAGCGCAGATTGACGAGCGGCTGAACGACCCCAACCATCCCGCCTCCATTGCAGAGATCGACGACCTCATCGCGTCCAACTTTCAGGAGTTTGCGCTTGATGAAGGTCACCCTCGGGATTTCGGCTCCGCTAAGGCGAATTTCACGGTCGCCCGTGCTATGGAAGCCTCGCGGACCAAAATTCTCGAACAAGCGCACGGGATCATAAGGGTTCAGGTGGAAGAGCGTTCTATTTCGACCGCCGCCTCCAACCTTAAAGAAAAAGCAGTGCGCGGCGCTTTCAACTTCGAAGAGGCGCTGGCTCAGGTCGTACCGGGGACTGACCTCAAGAAAACCAAAGCGGCGCTGATCGACACCACTCAGGAAACCGCTACATCGCTCATCGACACCGATCCTGACAAGGCTCTCGGTCTGGTAGACAGCCTGCTCGCGTCCAAGCGGCAGGATGGGACTTCCTCTCTTGCCCCGAATGAACTCGAAAGTGTCCGCACGTTCCGTCGACGCCTCGCCAGCGAAGCTGAAGATGCCAAAGCGACTAATCAGCGTCGGGAAAGGGAAGCCACCTCAGACGCCTTCATGGACCGTCTGATGCGCATCCCCGGCACGGGTTCTTATCCAAGCGCCACTGAAATCCAACAGGCCCGCGCATCGGGCAAGCTGGAAGCTGAAGGAGCCCGAACGCTCCTCAACTGGATCGAAAGCGACGTACGGGAAGCAGAAGCAGACCGACGCGCTCGCGAAAGATCAGCCGGGGCACCTATCTCGGGTTATCCGCCATCAGGCAGCAGCATCATGGCGATGGTCTATGAAGGACGCATGTCCCCGCAGGCCGCGAAGGGTGAGATTGTACGCCGCGCTGGTCTCGGCGAATATGGCGCGGGCAATGATCGCCGGAAAGCGGTTAGCTCGATGCTGTCCGAAATTAGCAACCTCGATGCCGTGCATAAGGGCGGCTTCGCTACGGCGACCTCGGCGTTTCAATCGGAGGTGATTTCCATGCGGCGCGACATTCGCCGTCTGCCTGCTCCTCAACGGAAAAAGGCCGAGCAATGGATCAAGACCGTTCAGGATGCTGGCGTGGCCACAATCGGTGCCCAGATGCACAAAGCGGGCGCTGACGGCCAGAGGGTTGGCGATGCCGTCTCCCGCAGCGTTGTCCGTGACTTCCTCTCCGCTTTCCCCGATCTAGCACAATAAGGAGGCCCCATGGGCATCTACGATGAAATGAAGCGCCAACGGGCGCAGGTCGGAGAGCCCGCCAAGGCCCGTTCTGTCACCGCCCCACGGCGAACCACGACCGCCCCTACAGCGGCGGCACGGCGGGCGGCGCTCTCTTACGTGCAGCAGAAGGGCTACCAGCCCGTTGCGGGTGTAGACGAGCGCGTCCGTGAAGGCGGCGGCTGGGGGTTCTCAGCCGACACAGAACGCACCGTCTATTCCAACCGAGGCGATGCCATATCTACCGTGACTAACGGCCTCTGGTCGATTGTCGAAGGCGGCTACATGGCGCTTCAGGGTGCCGGTGCCGCCGCCGAGGTGGCTGCCGAGGAAGTTGATAATCTAGCCCGCCGCACTGGCGCTGCCGAGAAACTCTCATGGCAGGGCAATCTCTTCCTGCCCGGCACCGCCGTCATGGCGCTGTCGGAAGCATTCCCAGCAGGAACCGAAGGTCTCCTCTCGGCACCCCAAGGAATGGTGAAGGCTGGCGCTGCCCAAGCCGTCCGCCGCGTGGCCCCGCGCCCTGTGATCCTCAAGGCTCCCCAGCGGGCCGCAAGGGCGATTGAAGCGGAAGTCGAGGCGGCACCGAAGCCGATGGGTAAGCCTGCCCTCGAAGCCGGGACGCCGCCGAGACCGACAGCACAGGCACCCGAGGCGGGCGCGATCTTATCGTCGGATGAACTGAAGGCACTCCAGCCGCAGGACATCAAGGCGAAGGTAGAGCAGCGCCTCGCCCCTATGTCGCATGAGGATGCAACAGCCCTCCTGTCGCGCATCGAAAAAGCGGAGGCTGATGGTCTCACCTTCGACGACCCCCACTATCGGTCGCTGCTGAATGTCGACTTCGAAGGAACCGACATCGACCCGCAGCGGGTACTGACTGCCGTCAACGCCTTCGAGGAAACCCAAGAGGCGCTATTCGAGAAGGTCGGCAGCACTCGCCAGTCCATGGCGCAGCTTGATGCGGATGTGACGAGCAGCCTTGAAGGTGGCCTATTGGTGGATGAACTGTCGGAGGCGCTTGAACGCAGCCGTCAGAATGTTCGCGACGTCCGCACCGCCGCCCATGTCATGAGCCTGTCGGGCGTCCAGTTGCTCCGAGCGAAAGACGAACTGCTCCCTCAGGTATTGAAGGGCATTGAAGGTTCCCGCCAGCTCCTCACGGATGCCGTGGTGAAATCGACGCAGCTCTACGCCATGGGGCGCGGCATCGTGTCCAACTCAGGCCGGGCGCTGCGATCCCTGCAAGGGAAGCTGGGCCTGCTGGTCGAAGACGTCGCAGACGATGTCTGGGAGCTTCAGGCGGACCAGATCAGGTCGCGGGTTGAAAAGGCGCTGAAGAACCTGAATGACGATGACCTTTCAGCCTTGATCGGTCGTATGCGGACGCAGGACGACCTCGCACAGGTCGGTGAGCTGCTTCAGAAGCCAGAACAGGCCGCCAGCTACTCGGCATGGCGGCGGACCCTCAACTCCGTTTCCAACATGGTTCGGTCCAACGCCCTGTCGCCAGCCACCGGCCTGTTCAACTCGGCGTCAGCCGTGATGCACGACTATTTCCGCAATGACCTCGGTCGCCGCTGGGCAGCCTTAAAGGCCGCCAATGGCGGAATGGCGGACGAAGCTATGGCCCTACGGCTGGAGCTTCAGGTCGGCAACGCAGTTTACTGGCAGGCGCACCGCGAGGGCGTCTCCGCAATGCTGAAGCGGGTCCAGTGGGAGTTTTGGGGTGACGTTGAAAAAGTCGCCGGTGTCGGCTTCGATGGCGGCAAGGTTGCGCGTGGCAAGCGCGCCAAGCTGGTCGATGGCGGTTACATTCCGCCCGCGATCCGCGAAGCGCATAACAAACCCCGTGCCGTTGTTTCTGACGTCAGCGCCTTCAACGAAAGGTTGGCCGCTCGCCGGGTTGAGGGAGGCTCCTTCGCCGCCCTGATGAACACCGCAGAGCGCACAGGCGCGGCGTTCCTCAACACCACCGATGCCCTTGGCTCTGCTTCCATGAAGCTGTTCACGGGCGCGGTGGATGACTGGGGCCGCAGCTTCGTGCGGGTTAAAGAGACCTACATGCAATCCGCCCGCTATGCGGTGCGCGAAGGCATTGAGATCGGCCTCGAAGGCGGGGAACTGTCCAGCTATGTGACCAACAGGGCGCGGCAGCTGGCCGAAGTTCCGAATGAGGAAATCCTCCGCCGCGTCGAAGACAGCCTCTTGCAGGGCCGCGAGTTGTCCAAAGAGGACCGCTTCCTTGTTTCCCGTGACGAGATCGTCGAACGCGAAGCTGAAGCGGTTCTGTTCATGGACGGCCCTCAGACCTCCTTCGGGGAAACCTCAGCCAAGTTTGCGGCGGGCGTCGACAAGATCGCCGGTCTCGGATTGGTCGAAGGCGTCCTCATGCCCTACATCCGCACCCCCGTCCGTCTCTTTGAGCGCGGGCTGGTCGACTATACGCCGTGGGGCGGCAACGCCAAGGCCATCAGGGAAACCCTCGCGAAGGGTGGCCCCGAAGCCGAGCTGACCAAAGCTCGCATGGAGATCGGCGGCATGGCCATCGCCGCAGGCATGGCTATGGGTCTTACCGGCACCCTCGTCCTGACCAACGGGGAATGGGGGAACACCGGATGGCTCGACAGCGGGCCGCCGAACCGTCTCCAGATGGGTGACAAGTTCGTCGAGGTCAGTCGCTTGGACCCCTTCTCCCTGACTGTCGCTATGGGCGGCATCGTGGGTCAGGCCATCCGGCAGGGCTTCCACGACGGCACCGACCACGACGCCTCCGAAGGCATCCGAGGGGCCCTTCAGGTCGCGTGGATGGCGTCCTTGGACTCGGTCCTCAGCAAGTCATATCTAACTGGCCTGAGGGACTTCACCGAGATCGCTTTCGATACCTCGGTGGGTGACGCGGGCGACAAGGCAGCGAAGGTCTACAACGGCGTCCTGACGCGACTGGTCCCCATGTCGGGCACGGGCCGCATGGTGAACGACAGCAGCCGCTACAGCGCGCCCGAGGCCATCGGTCTGGCCGACCAGATGCTCCGCACCATCCCCGGTGCAGGCATACACCTACCCGTCCGCCGCGACATCCTTGGAGACCCTGTGAAGGGCCGTTCCTTGGGGATCGCCTTCGGTGACAGCGGGACCACGGAAGGGAAGCCGCTGACACCCGTCAAGGCCAAGCTCCGCGACATCGGCGTGACCCTTCAGGACCTCCGCAAGACGGACCCAAAGGGCTTCCGCTTGACAGGGGAGCAGCTTGACGAACTACGCCGCATCCGAGGCCATGAGGCCGTGGACGGCGAAGGAAGGACGATGCAGGAGGCCTTAGGTGACCTGTTCGGCTCCTCGGAGTTCGATGGGATGCGAAAGGAAGCCAAGAAGGAGGCGGTGGCCGACACCCTCCGCCAATTCAACGAACCCGCCCGCCTGCTGCTGGAGGAGCGCAACGCTCAATACCACTCCAGCCGTGAAGCGGCGCGTGTCGTGGCTGACTTTCGTAAGGACGGCATGGGCGCTGACGAGGCAGAGCAGGAGATGCTTGCCTACATCAGGTCTGAGGGGCTCCCTGAGCCGCAGAGGTGACGCGGAAAAAGCCGTCAAAATGACGCTAAGGGGTGTTGCGGGAGTTCTGGGGATCAATCCTTCAGGGCTCCCCCGCTCCGCGCTCCTCGACTAAAGATGATGGGAAAAAGCCGTTACTTTGAGCCACAAAAATCTGAAGCAGTATAGACGCGCCGACGAACACGCACGTCCCCCCATAGGGAGGGGGTGCCCACGATGCCGCCGCCGAGGTGACCTGAAAGACGCCTAAGGAATTGTCAGGGGGCCTGTAGCTGCGCGAAGGGGTACGGGAAGAGGTGCCGGGGATCAGCGGAGCGCCTGCGTATCTGATGGGTATACCCATAGGTTACGTCAAAAAAGATGAGCAGAACGTATCAACTGGGTTGACTATCCATATTTGATACGTCACTTGATTAGGGACAGGACGCAAATGGTACAGCGGCGCAACGCCAAGTCACCGACCGTCCAGCACTCTATCAAGGGGGATTATCATGGGTTACTCAGCAAAGCGTCCGCATGGCCTGTTCAAGAATGAAGCCGAACGCGCAGCGTGGACGACAGCGCAATCGGGAAGCTGGGAAGAAGCAGGCCGGGCAGCGCGGGCTAAGGGTGAAGCACTCCTTACCAAACTCGGATTGACTGAAGCGGAGCCGACGCCCCTGTCTGGAGAGCCCCTTACCGACTGGGAGAAAGCGGGACGCGAGGTACGGACAAAGACGGAGCGCCTATTCGCTCGTCTCGCATCGGTCGGCAACTAATCATGTTGGTCGGCTATGCCCGCGTCAGTTCATCCGGCCAGAGCCTAGAGGTCCAGCAGGGGCAGCTAACCGATGCCGGGTGCGAGGAAGTCTTTTCCGAGAAGCGGAGCGGTGGGACACGCGATGGCCGCGAGGAGCTCGACCGGGCGATAAAGTTCTGTCGGAAGGGTGACACTCTGATCGTCACGCGCCTTGATAGGCTGGCCCGCTCAGGAAAAGACCTTTACGAGATCGTCGATCAATTGAGCGCAAAGGGGGCTTCGTTCCGATGCCTCCAGCAAGGGGCCGTCGACACGACCACCAGCATGGGCAAGCTTGTACTGGGCATCCTTGGGGCCGTTGCGGAGTTCGAAAAGGACATACGCGCCGAACGGCAGGCCGAGGGCATAGCCAAGACCAAAGTCGCTAACCCTGAACGATACAGAGGCAGACGGCCCACGGTCGATCAGGGGGCCATTAAGTCCCTAGCGGCCCAAGGGGTCGGCCCCACGGCCATCGCCAAGCAATTGGGTTACGGCCGGATGACGGTGTATCGGGTGCTGCGCGAGCAGGAATAGCCCGCCGATCCTTAGGACACCTCAAGAGCCCCGTGGGTCCTCCTGCGGGGCTTTCTTGTGCGCGCTGGATTTCCGCTTCCGTGGCTGCTGCCCTGCTTTGTTTTTTCTGCCCGTATCGAGCCCTGTACAGCCCTCAGGAACCCCTCAGGCCTCCTTACCGCTCCCATCATCGTCCCGCGCGCTGCTGCCCAGTTCTGGCGGCATTTTCTCACCACCGTCAACACAGGAGGGCGCATGCCTCTCAAGAAGATACCTGTCCCGGTCCCGCCGGGCTCCAAATGGTGCCATCAGTGCCAGCAGCTGAAGCTGATACAGATGTTCGGGGAGGACCGGAGCAAGAAGGACGGGCTGCACTACTGCTGCCTGCGCTGCGCTGACCTGAAGGGCCGTCAAAGGGCTGTTAGGGGTGCTGAGTTCTCCCGACTAGCCAGCCGCAAAGATCAGCCTTGACGCCAATCCGATTTTGTTCTCCTTTTGAACTTTCTTTAGCGGGGTTCATCGTGGAAATTGACAAGGTTAGTGCCCTCGACGTTCAGCAGATCGAGAGAGGGGCTCTGTTCTATTTAGGCAGGCGCGGCAGCCCGGCGCTATGCCTCCGAGGCTTCAAAAGAGAACCCGATGGGACAGAAAGTGAGCGGGTGATCCCGATTGAGTTCAAGGATGACCGGCGCTCCGAAAGGCGCGCCATTTATGCCGCGTCTCTGAACGGCATCGGCCTGGTTGTGCAGGATGCGAATGTGGTGCCTGATTTATCTTCCGTCACCCATACGTCCATGACCGGGTATGGCGAAGCGGGCCTTTTCGTGTGCAATGACCGCCTTTTTCTTCCTCTGCAAACCGGCAACTTCGATGAGCCTGTGGTCGACCTCCAGACCGGAGAGGTCCTCCAAGGTCTTCCTAATGATCGGTCGTGGGCCGCGATTAGCGCGTGGCGGATAGAGGCTGGCCGCGAGACGGTGAAGACGATATTTGAGCGCCTCGCATCTGATAAAGGGGGAAATGATGAATAAGAAAACAGGCGGCGGCAATGCTCCGACCCCTACACCTCGCCCGACGCCCAAGCCGATAAACGAAGGCTTCTCAAGGAAGAGTGAGCGCACAGGGACCATCACTTCGGAGCAGGCTCCGCCGACGAGGCCTAAGAAAGGTTGACGGAGGAAGAACGCCTCGACCGCCAGTACGAGCTGCGATACCGCGCGGACTACTCTGCGAGGTATCACCGCCGTCGCGCTACCTTTTTGACCAACTTGGACACCATTCTTACGCTCGTCACCCTAGCTGCCGGTGCATCCGCCTTCGGTGCATTGGTGGCGACCAGTCCTACTTGGATTTCGAAAATAGGGGCGGCTTTGGTGGCGCTTATCTCGCTCGCTCAGGTCGTGCTGAAGCTAGCCCCGCAAGGTGCTGCCCACGCGCAATGGTTGAAGCGGTGGCAATCCCTTCAGTCCGAAATCGTGCTGACAAGCCTCCCCACGCTTGAGCAAGTTGAACGATGGACGCGCGAGAAGGACGCCATTGAGACCGAATGTGTCGGAGAGTTGCGCGCGCTCACTTTCGATTGCGAGGACGCAACCGCCAGAGCGATGGGGATCGCAGGCCGTCAGCACAAAATCCACTGGGCGCAGCGGATACTCATCCATTTCGGCACTTTTCAGCAGAGCTTCCCCCTCGTTGCTGACTGAGGCGCTACCTCCGCTCCCGGCATCTTCTTCCTGAGGGCAGTCCAATGTTGATGCCTCAAATGCCAGAATATGAAAGCTTCCTCCAATCACCCGTAGGGCCTCCCGGTGATTGGATCATCGCTGAGCTGGACACTTCGATCAGCTGGCCTGTTACACCCCAATGGGAGCAATATGCAGGGGCCGAGTTCCTGCTAGTTCCCATTACGTCAGAGAGTGTCCCCGCAGTTGCCTTTAGGCGAAATGGTCTCCCTCTGCGGGAGGCGCAGACTAAAGTGATGCGCTTTCTGAGTGCGATGTCTTGGTCCACGGCAGCAGGGATCGTCGTGACAGATTTCTCCTCAGACCGACTGCCGCGACCAATGCGGCGGCAGAAGCGCCTCTTTGGGGGAGTGATTACGCAAGATTTAGACCTGAGTTATCTACCCCTCCCGCAGGACGACCGAGGGCGACTGGCATTGGCCTTAATGCGGGAGGGACGCGGTCTCAGCCATCCGCCCTACTCATTCTTGTCGTTATACCGCGTATTGGAGGTCGCCTTCCCCAAGAAGGGGCGCGCAGAGTGGATGCATGCTGCCATCAACCGGATTAAGGGACACGGTGCACAAGAGGCGATCCAGAAGTTACGCGAAACGGGTATCGAGAACATACCAGATCATCTTTACGAAGCGCGGAGAAAAGCCATCGCTCACGCGAAGGAGCAACCAATCGTCGATCCTGACGATGCTGGGGAAAGCGAGATGATACGCCGCGAACTCCCCGTCATAGCGGGTATGGCAGAACTCGCGATTGAGGAAGTTCTAGGTATTCCAACCCGTCACACAGAGTGGTCGAACCACCTGTACGAATTGGCCGGTTTCAAGGACGCCATAGGGGCCGACGCCATTGCTGCAATCTTGTCCGGTAGCGATCCCGAACCGGAAGAAACGATCAACTTGCCGTGCATCGACGTAGAGCTGAGACGCTGCCCGCAATGGCAAGTCTTCCGCCGCTTGTGCCCTGTTCACGCTTTTCATCAGAACGGAAAACTTCAGCTTATCTACCGATCCGAAGACGGCTTGGCTGAGATAGAATTTATTCTGGATTTCCGAGAGGAGCGCCTGCGCTTCAACTGGAACGGCGGCATCCGCCTTGCAGATGACGGATCGCGAAAGGCGGCAGAATACGCTGCCGAGGTCACCACCTTCTTGCGCAACTACCTTGGTAATGGCCAGCTGCTTCTATTCGATGCCGACACCCGGCAGCAGCTTTCACGGGTTGACGCCTTCATCCCGACCAATTTCCTCCCAAACTACGACACCTTCGATGCAGAGATCATGAAGTGGGAGTCGGAAGCGGTAAGACGCGCTTCCACGGCTTCAGCTTAGGCCCGGCCAGCAACTCAAACCTGTCACACGAACCTGTCACACAGAGCGGCTAAAACTTGCGCTAACGCGCTGAAAACAAATGAAAATATGAAACTGGCTGGGGCGGCAGGATTCGAACCTGCGCATGGCGGCATCAAAAGCCGCTGCCTTACCGCTTGGCGACGCCCCAGCAGCGCCGGTTTTGCCCGACGCGGGGACGCCA
>Ga0065704_10070790_pt1 | contig 16082 bp, 13 predicted proteins | sample SwiRhicommuniRL2_FD_59091 | JGI IMG/M metagenome (GOLD analysis project Ga0065704, IMG submission 59091) | Switchgrass rhizosphere bacterial communities from Rose Lake, Michigan, USA - RL2 v2 (version 2) | ecosystem: Host-associated > Plants > Roots > Rhizosphere > Soil | place: East Lansing, MI
GCCACGAAGCACCTCGACCTGCGACACGTCGTACAGCGCCGTGTAGGCGACCTGCGCATCGGTCGGGATTTCGTCGAAATAGACCTGCACCGCCGGTGCCGTGCCTTGGTCCGGATCGAAGGTGATGCCCCGCAAAGTGGTCGTGTTGTTGCGGCCGCTGGTGTTGGTGAGCTCGAGCCCCGGCGCGAGCTGCGACACGTCCTTGGCGTCGAAGATGTTGAGGCGCTGCAGCTTCTCGCCGGTCGCCACATCCACCGCCATGGCGACGTTCTGCAGAGTCTCGTTGCGCCGCGTCGCGGTGACGATGATTTCACCCGAGTCCGATGCGACGCTCGCCTGTGGACGACCCTCGTCCTGTGCACCGACGCCAGTGGCCGGCGCTCCAGGACTGGAAGCCGCCTCCTGCGTCTGCGAAAATGCCGGCACTGCCCATGTCAGCGCGGAGCTAGCCAGTAAAATGCTAGCGCGACGGCTTATGCCCATTCTCTTCCTCCCCATTGTTTGCGTAGCGTATGGTTGTTCCTACACTGCAAATACAAGTACCCGGTACGTCAGGACGGCGCAACGGACATTTTTGTTTCGTGCAATTTCGCTCCAAATCGATCAGAGAGGAGGCACCGCGCAAAGGTCGCGCCATCGGATCATGGGGGGTAGGCTTCTGGCGAAACTCGGCTGGCGCGCACATGCGACGGCCCTGAGGGTAACCAGGCCGACTACACATCCTTCGAACCCGATCACGGCGAGCGTAACAGACAACCGCTCATTTTCAGTCATAGGAGCCATGCAGGCGCGCGTATCGGAGGTCGCGATCCGGTGGCTGGTCGAAGAGGGTGGCTGAGAGAAGCGCGCGGCCGGCCCCTGCATGTTTGCGCCTTAACGCAAAATTATGCATGGCAGAGGCGAAGGCGGTGAGATTGCGACTTCAACGCACAATCCACTACGCAAATCCACACTAACGCCGCCGGGGAAGAGCGATTGTGACGCGATCGCCATCAGGCGCCACGAAGCGCAAAGGCCCGGTGCAGCGCATAGATCCGGATTGTTCGGAGGAGGGCTGGATCGCCCTGAACCCATCGGCATCATGGAGCGGGCGAAGGGATTCGAACCCTCGACCCCAACCTTGGCAAGGTCGGCATCAACCGTTTTTGATGTTATCCCTGTTCATACCGTTCCCGGATTTCCGCCATTCTCGAAACCCATGTGTTTCTGGCGTTTTTGACGTTTACCCGAACTTTTGAGCGTTCCCAGTGGGGATTTAGTGGGGTGAAATCTGCACCCCATTTTGCGCCCTTTCAAAATTCCCCACTCGATTCCCCACTGGAAATGATACTATGCGGGCTGCAATGCAACTGGAAAGGGATCGGACATGGCAGGAGTGAAGCGCCCCATCGGTCGGCCAGGTCGATATGCGAAATATGAGGATTTGGAGGCATCGCTTCCCGCCGTCATGACCAAGCGTCCGGCCTACTGTGACGGGATCGGCCTTTTTCGGGGTGCGAAGTCCTTCACGGTATGGATCAAAGTTCGCCTGCCTCATGGGGGCATCTACAATGGCCGCTCTGTGCCACCCGGCGGCTCGATAGAGCATAAGGCGGGCAACAGGGCGTCATGGACATGGCAGCAGCTAGAAGCCGAGAGGGATCGGCTACAGGGCCTTGCCGACCGCAACGAACCGCTGGAACAGGCTCAGGCCGAAACCTTCGCAGCTTATGCCGCAGCATGGCTGGAGAGGCGCAAGCCCACGCTAAAGGGGTACGGGATCAGCAACGGCCATGTGAAAACGGCACTCAACCCGGCGTTCGGAAAGATCGCGTTGAATGCGATCACCGTGGCAGACGTGAACCGCTGGATCGGCAAGCAGAGCGCCACGCTGGCCCCTGCCACGGTCAAGAGGCAGCTAAACACCTTCAATTCGATCATGAATGAGGCGGTTAAGGAGGGTGTCATCGACGCCAATCCCTCTCAACACGCCAAGCGGGTCAAGGCTGGCGAGGAACGGCAGCGGTTCGTCACCGACAAAGAATGGCAAGTTATTTTGGAGACGTGCGACCGGATCGAACAGGAGCAAGAGGAGCGGCGCGAGCTGATGCCGCAGGAAAAGCGGGGCTGGCTTCGTCACTTCGTTGCATGGGCCTACAACTCCGGGATGCGCCGTTCGGAAATCTTGGGGTTGGAATGGGACAACGTGCGGGAGGTCGATGCCGAGCATACCGTTGTCGAGGTGCTGAATTCGAAGAACGGCAAATCTCGCTATGTGACCTGCACGGCGGAAATGCGGAAAATTCTGACCGCTCTGCAAGCCCTGCCTCGGGAGAAGGGCGACAACCGCCTATTCCCCCTGTCCCTGACAACGCTCAAACGCGCCCTGACCGCCCTTTGGAAGGAAACGGGGTTGAAGGATGTGCGCTTGCATGACCTTCGCCGGAGCCATGCCACCATCCTAGTCAGCAAGGGATTTGACGTTCGCACGGTAGCCGGACGGCTTGGGCACACGGGAACGGCGATGCTCGCAAAGCACTATGCTGTTGATCGCGGGGATATGGAAGCAGCGGCGGCTTTCGGCTGATTTCACAGGGTTGGCGGTCTAGCGCCGGTCTAGCAAAGTCTAGTGATTAGCCTAGGCCGTGTGGGCAGTTCATCTACGTCTGGTTCCAGCAACCAAAATCGACAGGCTGCACGCTCGAATGTCGTGGGAGCTGGCGCTAGTTAAGAACGAAAAGCTTTCTGTCATCGTTGTTTGCCCTTCTCCCCTTTTTCCCATCAGAGCGAATGTCAAAAATCGCAACAAGACTTCCGGTCGCGAAAAGACCCACGAAATCTCCAGACGTATCCCACCTGATAGATATGGGTGTCGCCGCAGGCATGGCAGTTAATTCCTCAGCGTTAAACGCTTCAACGATTTTTCCGCTTTCAGCCTGCGTCAGGTCGAGTAGATAAAAGTATGCTGTATCGTCATCGCGCTCGAATACAGCCGCCCACAGGCCCGTACCATCAGTTGCGCTTTCATAGACATCTGTCATGCTTGATATTCGCACGACCAGCCGGTCTCCGCAATATTGTTGTGACCAGTCGCCTTTAGCCAAAAATTCCGAATAGCTGCCGCTAGAGCCTCCAGTTCCGTCTATGTTTTAACTGAACTCCGGACGTTGCATTTCGTCTTGATGGTGGTATAATAGCCTTACGCAGCATGGTGCTGCGTAAAGTAAAGGATACTGGGATCACCCTTTCGGGGGTAACAGGGACGAAATAAGAAACAGCCGCAATGGCTCTGGCGATGGTCCCGCGATGGGGACATGTAACTAGAGTCGCCCTTTTGGGTTGGGTGGCTGACACAGTAGTCCTTGAAGCATTCTGGCCCGTTTACCGTCCATCGCATTACGGTGAAAGCGGTAAAGCCATGAATGCGAGTCCAGAATTCTATTCCGACAAAGATGTTGCGCGTATCCTCTGCATGTCGCCCGCATGGGTGCGAGGCCAGCGCCATAAGCGCCGACACGGCGAACCTTGCACGTTCGATCTTGAACCCCGCTACATTGGGGCTTGCGCCCGATATGTCCGGGAAGAGGTCGAAGCCTTCGTAACCGCGATACGAGGGTGACACGCCATGGAGGGAATAGCTGATAGCGGCCTCGTGGCCGAACCCATAGACGTGTTCGCTTTCGAACCCGAGCCACGCACATGGATGGTTGAACAACCCACTCCGGGGAAGGGCGTGTTCTTCGATCACCAGATCGACTTGCGGGAGCCGGAAGGGGGACTACTGACAGATTGGCTGGTCGAACGCTTCAACGAACAGCGCGACATGGACCGTCATCGCGGCATGGAAATGTGGCGGCTTCGAATTCGCAAGCTGGCAACCAACGCCATGCGGGGCCATTTCTTCCGCACCTGTCCAGCGGTTCTCTACTCCCGAGGTGCGGCTTCGGCGTGGTATCGGGAAAAACCCAAATGGATGAAGCACGGCGGGCTGAAGGACGCGATTGACCCGCTGATTGCGGCGGGCCTGATTGTCGGTTTTGACGGGAAGAAGATGCCTGGAGGTCATCCAGTGCCATCCTGGACAGCCTCCTATTGGGCAACAGATGAATTGATCCGAACGGCCTTAGATTTCGGGGTCACGCCAACTTCGATCATTCCGGACGTTTCCAGAGAGGACTTGGTACAACTCTACGCTACCAAGCCCAAGCCGAGATATGACAAGCTGAGAGGCGGACTGGTCCAGCCGCGCAAGGGCAAGCGGATTTTGTTCGATCCAACGCCTCAAACACATCAATGGTCTGACACACTGACCGCGATCAATGCCTTCTACCGGCAACAGAAGATCGAACCCGCTACCGACGTGCTGGAAGCATGGTTGGCTGAACGCAACGCCGATCCTGAGCGGGGTGGCCCCCGCTACCGTATGCCGGAACTCTTCGGGACGGACCTCTACCGGGTATTCAACAACGGGGACGAAGCCGATCCAAGGTTCAACTTGGGCGGGCGCTTGTTCGGCGGCTGGTGGATGTATGTTCCCGAGAAAGCGCGAAGAGCCATCACCATCAACGGACAGCCAACAGTCGAACTCGATTATGCTCAATGCCACCCCCGAATGCTCTACCACGAACGGGGTTTGCCGGGTGACGGTGAACTCTACCTAGTGCCGGAGATCGTCGCCTACGAGATCGAAACGGGCAGAGAACCCAAAACCTACCGCCCCTGCGTCAAGTGGCTGACACAAATCCTGATCAACGGCAGAGGAAGGCCCGAAGCGGTCAAGCCGCCGGGTGATATGCTGTTCCCCCCGGATATACCCCTCAAAAAGATTATCGGCTTCATTGAAGCCATGCACCAGCCGATAGCCGACTCGTTCCGAACAGGCGCGGGACTACGATTGATGCGAACGGAGTCCGACATTGCGTTGGAGATCGTGGCAACCGCGATGGCCGAAGGCTGGACGGTCCTTCCTGTCCACGACTCCTTCATCACGACAATCGACCAACGGGACCGATTGAGAGCAATGATGGTCGATGCCTATGTCCGGAGGCTGGGAAGGGAGCCAGTCTTCAAGGATGAGATAGTGAATGAAATATCAATGAATTAGATCATCCCTTAAGAGGCACCTCATAAACCATTTCTAGGAACCCGTAAGGACGAGGGACAGGCAACCGCATCGCTGGCTTTTGTTGATCCCTCACCTCCTTGGGTCATTGCCTTCGGCTTGCCGTTCTGCCCGTTGCTCTGCCTCGCCTTGGGCAATCGCCCTTTTCAGGCAATCAGTGACATCGGGCCGCCCTTCGGTTCGATTGGATTTTTCACACTGGTGGGTGGTCTGGACGGCCCAATCCATCGCCGCCTTCCATCGCTGGTCCCCCTCGATCCCGCCGCCCAACAGATAGCCGATGGCGAGAAAGACTATTCCGATGATCGTCGCCGTCAGCTTCTCTTTGTCTGTTGGCTCGCGCTGGAAGTAGTCACTCATCCGGCCTACTCCCCCTCTGCCGATGCCTGTTCGGCGTAAGCCCGACAGCCTTCGATGAAGCTCCGGCTCTTGCCGCCGCAATGGTCCGGGTCCGTGATGCCCTTTTCCTCTGCCCATGCGTATCCGGCTTCATGCCCGCCGCAATCCTGCGTGCATCCCTGCCCTACAAAGCTACCATTCGCGCCGCCCAGGGCATCGCGCCGCTGATCGAACTCTTCATAGGTCTCACCAGCGACGACCTTGTTTTCGTCGGGTCCGGCGGACTGTTTGGAGCATCCAGAAAGCGCGATCAGCGCCAGTGCGCCAGCCAATGCCACGTAGGAGCCTCTAGGAAGCCCGCTGAGAGTCGACGCCGTGCGGATAGACTGTGCTGCCCGGTTCAATGCCTTGTGCCCCCTGCGGCCCCTACAGAACAAAATGAGGCATAATAGGCCGTGGACGGAAAGTCATCATTTCTTGTCTATCCTGTCAGATGGACGAGAAGGCTATCCTCCACGAATTGGGTAAGAGGATCAGGGCGCAACGAAAGAGCATCGGCCTTACGCAAGAGGCCCTTGCCTTGGTGGCGGACGTTGATCGTTCCTATTACGGCGCTGTTGAACGTGGCGAACGCAACGTGACTTTCACGGTTCTTTGCCGGTTAAGCTTTGCGCTCCAGTGCGATATTGCCAAGCTTACCGTTGGTTTGCCAGCGGTCCTTTAAATATCTGTTTAAACTTGCGATTGTTGCGCGGTGACAGACATCGTTTGGCCTTCTAAGCTGACCGGATGTTGCATCGTGCGCCTGCCTTTATCACCCGTTCCTTCCTGCGTTCTGTATGGGCGCTGGAATTCGATGCCTACGTTGCCAGCGGTGAGGATGCGGCCTGCCTAGAGACGCTGCGGAACTGGTCCAGCCGCGTTGCACGGGGGGAAGTTGCGGATGGCGGGGCACTGATTGCTACGCTGTTCACGAACCTTTGGGGCTATCGGGATGTCGGGGCACAAGCGGATGGTGTCCATTCGGTTTATCCGCAATTCCCGGTTCCCGGTGCGGGTCCACGCGGGCGAGGTGGCGCTGCCGATGCCGCTTTGGGCTGGTTCGGCGTGGAAGGCGTCCCAGCCGGGATGCAGGTCGCTTGCGAATTCAAGCCGCTCGATACCGACTTGGACGCGCCTCAGCGTGGCAGGCACGACAATCGCACCCCGGTTGAGCAAGCATTGAATTATCTGGCGTGCGCCCGGCGGGGCATGGTCGGCAATGAGGACGTGAAGCCCACATGGGCCATCGTCACCGACATGAACGTCTTTCGGCTCTACTGGTATGATCGCGCTCCGGCGCAATATCTCAGCTTCAACATCGAGCAACGCAGCCTCTATCAAGATGCAGGGTTGCTTGGTGACGACGAGGACAGCCGGTTCGAACGGTATCTGTTCAAGCGCCTGTTCCATGCCGACAGCTTGCTCACACGGGCCGGGAAGCCGCTTCTCGAACAACTGATCGGACGGGCATGGATACGCGCCCGCGACCTCGAAAAGACGTTCTACACGGAATATCGGGACTATCGGCAACACCTTTACACGGCGCTGCTGGAGGCCAATCCAAACTTCCCCGGAACGAGAGGGCGGCTTGTCCGGCTGGCACAAAAGCTGCTGGATCGGTCAATCTTCATTTTCTACTGCGAGGATATGGGCCGGGCCATCGGCTATCCCCCGCAACTGCTGCGGGATTTCCTGATCAATCGAAGCCGCGACCCATATCTCAGCCAAGACGGCAACGAGATTTGGTCAACGCTGTGTGGCCTCTTCCGGGCCATGAATGACGGCACGGCCTTTGGCGACCATCGCCTCAATCAATTCAACGGTGGCCTGTTTCGGTATGACCCTGAGTTGGAAAGGCTGAACGTGCCCAATCGCCTGTTCTGCATTCGCGGACAGGGGCACAACGAAGCCAGCCTGTACCAGAACAAGCTGACGCTGCTCTATCTCTCCGCTTCCTACAACTACGCTGCCGATCTGGCACAGGGCTTGGGTGCAACACGACCCGATGCAGCCGAGCCGGGCACTGCCGAAGCTGCGGCAAACGCTCGCAAGGCCGATCCCGAAACCGCGTTGGGCCTCTACACGCTGGGCCATATCTTCGAACAGTCGATTACCGAACTGGAAATCCTCGAAGCGGAGGCGGACGGGCGCGTTTCCGTCAACAAGGAAAGCGGACGCAAGACCAATGGCGTTTACTACACCCCTGAATGGGTGGTGGAACGCATTGTCCGCGAAGCTCTCGGCGGGCGGCTTACCGAGATCAAACGCGAGTGCGGTTGGACGGTCGATGACTTTGGCGTTGCGACGACCGGCGATGTTGCAGCGATCGACGCCTACCGGGAGCGGCTGCAAGGCGTCCGGGTGCTTGATCCAGCTTGCGGCTCCGGCGCGTTCCTCATCACGGCCCTGAAATATCTTCTCACCGAATGGCGCTCCATCCTCGATTTGCGCCGCCGCGTGTCGGGCGATGCCATGACGAGGGACGAGGACGAGCTGATCCGGGACGTTCTGCGGACCAATCTCTACGGCGTGGACATCAACCCTTCGTCGGTCGAGATTACGCAACTTGCGCTGTGGCTGCATACGGCCCGTGGGGACCGTCCGCTATCATCGCTCGACGCTCATATCCGTGACGGCAACAGTCTAATCGACGACCATTTCTGGCTTGGACAACAGAACCTCGATTTGGACGAAGAAGGCCGGGAACGGATCAACACCTTCGATTGGGCGGAAGCATTCCCCGAGGCGATGGCCGATGGCGGGTTTGACGTGGTGTTGGGTAATCCGCCCTATGTGAAGCTGCAAAACTTCCGCAAAGCGCACCCCGATATGGCCGACTATCTGCGCAATGGTAGGCCTGGAACGGCCTTCACCGGCTATCGCAGTGCCCAATCAGGCCACTTCGACCTATACCTGCCATTTATCGAGAAGGGCATTGCCCTCCTGAGACCGGGGGGACGGCTAGGCTACATCGCGCCAAGCGTTTGGGTGATGAACGAATATGGCGAGAACCTGCGGACCCTGATTGCCGGGCAGCGTTTGCTTTCCCGTTGGCTGGACTTCCGGTCGCACCAGATTTTCGAAGAAGCGACGGTTTACACAGCCCTGCAATTCTTCCGCTGTCCCGAGCAAGGCGAGCAAACGGCGTTTGTCGAAGTTGCAGCCGCCCCCGATGGCATCGTTGCCGATGACCCTTGGCAGGGAGACGACGCGCGGCTCCCATACGGAAATTTGGACTATGGCGACCGCTGGCTCCTGCTAAGTGGAGCCGAACGGGCATTGATAGATAGGCTAAATGCAAGCTGCGATCAGCTAGGCAGTGCCGCCGCGTCTAGTGCAATTTTTGTTGGCCTTCAGACCAGCGCCGATAACACTTACCAGCTTCGCCGTGTTGCGCCGGGTCGGTATATCAGTCGTGCCTCTGGCAACATTGAAGTGCGGATCGAAGATGCGATCATGCATCCGCTGGTTTCCGGCCCGGAGGCGAAACGATACCTGGAGCCGGAGACCGAAACATATATTCTCTTCCCATACGAGCGTTCGGGTCAGTCTATGAGGCTGATTGCTGCGGACAGGATGGCTCAGGCTTTCCCTCGCGCTTGGGCATATTTGCAAAGCCATGAAGCCGACCTTCGAGCACGCGAAAATGATAAGATGGATGATGACGACGGGTGGTGGGGATACAATTACCCAAAGAACCTGACAAAGCAGGCTTTGGAAAAGCTAATCGTCGCTCAAACTGTCCCCGGAATGCGGGTTTGCCTCGACTCAACGGCTTCGAAATATCTCAACAATGTGCGGGTCAACGGCATTCTGCCTGCCGAGGGCATCGACATTGGCTATCTGTTGGCCCTGTTGAATGGTCCGGTTTGCGATTGGGTTTTCCGCCGGATCGCTAAGCCGAAGGACAACCAGTATTTCGAGGCCAATCGCCAGTTTATCGCCCCGCTCCCCATTCCTCGCGCAAATGAGGCCAGCCGAAACGCGATAGGTGCAACGGCCCGAGAACTCCAAGCGCTGCACTCGTCCCGCCGGGATACCTTGCGCGACTTGCGGCACAGATTGGATGCCAGCCCCGCACAGAACAGGCGGCTCGATTTCATCTTCCCGACATTGCGCACCGCCCGGCAACGGCGTGGAGAAGCGCCGCGTGGAGTGGACGCAGGGGCATGGGCAACAGCGGCTTTTGATGCCGAACTGGAAGAGCGTTACCGTGCGATTGCCAGCGCACTGCATCCCGAGGTGGCGTTGGAAGCCGTGTTCAAACGTGGTGAACTTCGGGTTCTCGCGGATGGTGCGACCATCATCGACGGAATTTTTGTTGATGCAGTCGAAGGCCCGTTCATCGCCGCCCAATGGAATGCCCGCCTCGATAGCTTCACCCAGCCAAGCAACAATCCGGGCCGGTCTCTGGTCAATCTGCTTCGGAGGCTGATCGTGACCGACAATCAGGCTCTCCGGGATCAGGTCATTGCCCTCGAACTCGAACAGCGGGCAGTGAAGGCAACAATCGCGGACAGGGAAACAGCGCTGAATGAGCGGCTTTATGGGCTGTATGGTCTGACCGAGGCCGAGCGCCGGATGATCGAACAGGGTTAGGGGTAACAGGTGAAGCCGTTTACACGATCCATCGTCGATCTTTTCGATGGCAAAAAGCGATACCTCATCCCTCTCTATCAGCGGCAATATGCTTGGCCGATTGCCCAGCTTGAATTGCTTTGGGAGGACATCAAGCGGGCCGTTGATCGGCTCAACACGGACCGGACCACGCTAACCCCGCATTTCATGGGCGCAATAGTTATCAGCCAGGTCAAGACCTACGGCAAACAGGTCCAAGCTTACGAGATTATCGACGGCCAGCAGCGGCTCACGACGTTCCAAATCCTGCTATCGGCATTGCGGGACGTGGCGAACGAATTTGGATCGGCCTACGGCGCGGAAATTCAGGACTACCTGTTGAACAGCGGGGTCATGGAAGCCCCGGCGGTCGAACGCCACAAGCTGTGGCCTTCGTTAACTGATCGTCGCGCGTTTGTTGCACTGATCGACCCTTCCGCCGCCCCCTCAGAGATCGAAGTGGCTGTCATTGACGAAGCCAGCTACGTGCGCCGCTCGACCGAGGCCCACGCCTACTTTCTCCAGAAGGTCCGCACCCATGTTTCACCCGATGGCGGAGAATATGAGGAGCATCGGCTAGAGCGACTATTCGAGGCGCTGAAAGAAGGGCTGGCGGATGTCTCCATCGAACTGGAGGGTGGCGACGATCCGCAGACGATCTTTGAGACGTTGAACAGCCGAGGCGTGGAATTGACGCCCGGCGACCTAATGCGGAACTTCATTTTTCAGCGGGCAAAGGGCTTGGGCCAGTCTGCCGGTTCGCTCAATATCGACAAGCTGTATGCGACCCATTGGCTCCCGCTGGACGGGTCGTTCTGGCAAACGCCAGCCTCTAGGGGGCGCTTGTTCCGTCCCCGGTTGGTCTGGATGCTGACGGACCATCTGTCGATGCAGTTGGCGGATTTGGTTTCCGTGGATGGCCTGTTCGATACCTACCGGAAATGGGTTCTCACTCAGCAGCCCTTCGCCTCCACCGAGGACGAGTTGAAGGCGATTTCGGCAACGGCAGCTATCGAGCGTCGGCTTTTCGAGCAATCGAAGGATGATGCCTTGGGGCAGTTTGGCCGGTTTGCCGAAGCCTTCGACGTTTCAACAGCCATGCCTCTGGTGATCTATCTCGCCAACGCGATCAGCAACGAGAAGACGCTTGCCGATGCGCTGGCATCCCTGAAAAGCTACATCCTTCGGCGGGACGTGTGCGGGCTGACGACCAAGAACTACAATCGGTTCTTCGTCGGCACGATCCAATGGCTGCGCAAGGCAGAGGGCGACATCGCCGCGAACCTGCGAGAATATCTGTCGGGCCGGACATCGGACATTGATCGTTGGCCGGACGACGCGGAATTCCGGAACGGCTGGCTTGGCCGGGATCAATACAAGAATGCGAGGCAACCCCGCCTGCGTCTGATTTTCGAGGGGATCGAACAGCGTAAGCGGTCCCTGTTGAATGAGGACATTGAAATCCGCTCTGCCCTCAGCATCGAACATATCATGCCCCAGTCGTGGCGCGACAACTGGCCGGTCCTCATGTGGAAGGGGAAATCGACATTTTGGGAGCGGTGGATACCGAGATCGCCCGGAGCATGTGCATCAACAAGATGGGCAACCTGACCCTACTGACGCACAGTCTCAATGCGTCGGTATCCAACGGACCATTCGACGTGAAAATGCCTGCCGTTCGCGCCCATTCGTCGCTTGCGCTCAATCGGGAGTTGGGAGCCTACCAGACATGGGACGAAGAAGCCGTAGCCGAACGCGGGGTGGCTCTGTTTGAAGTTGCCCGTTCTGTTTGGGGTGCGCCTGAAAGGCCGGAGGGCACAATTCCGGCGGGGTCTAACAGCGCAGTGGCTTATGCCGCTGGCCTGCCTCCTATCGGAACGGAATGCAGCTTTCGATATGCAGATAAGGTTTGGAACGGCGTCATCGTTGAAGGGGGAATGCAGATTGAGGGGGTGGACGGTCTGGCCTCCACTTTCACAGCGGCATCGCGGATGGTCACGGGCACGAGTCGGAACGGTTGGATGGACTGGCGGCTTCGCCTTCCCGGAACTGCATCCGTACTGCTCGCGGATGAGTGGCGGCAAGGGTTGCCCGCAATGGCTAACTGATGACGAGGCGCCGTATCTACGAGCATCTTTCGCCAAGTGGCCAATCTATGCCACACATGGCGAATGCACTGGCTGGCAGATCATAATCGCTCGGAGTTTCTAGCCTGCCCGGAACTGATACGCTTTGAGTATGCCAAGCGCGACAATGGTTTCGAACCAACGCTGCTAATCAAAGGCAGCACGTTGTTGCTGAAATATGCGGTTCTCGGGAGGCCGATGCATCTCGCGTTTTGTAGATTTGAAGGTCGGCTTCTTTGCGCTTTGAAAATCTGTGACGACGGAGATGATGGAGGAATTCTCTGGTCCATCGTTGAACGCGAACAAGAACTGAATGCCATCCGGGGCGTAGCGTTCGGATCACCTTTGACCGTGTTTCTATTCAACGAAATAGCGGTGAATGTCACATGGAACAGCATTCCAATCAGCGGTCAAACGCATGAGTTGGCGAATTGGGCAACGAGTGTGCAAACGGGTCCGCTGGACCACAATCTGATCGGAGCAAAGGTCCACCGCCTCCTGGAACGGCTCCATCGTGACGTCGAAAGTGACGGCAAGTGGATCACAATTGCTATCGGCGGGCACACAGATTGGAAGCCGATCTACAATCACTTCATCACGAACGCGGGATCATCAAGTCTGATCGACCTATTCGACCCTGACGAAGGCAAGCAACAAGAGCAGATTGGGGTTTGGCTCACAGATAATCTGCATCCGCTCGGCGTTCACTACAGTCCGCAAATCCCGAAAGGGAACGGGACAAGGGAGCTAACCGACATACTGCTAAGCTACGAATTCGGAAGCATTTTGTTGGAATCCAAGGCTCTCTCCGTCCTTTCCCGCGACCGGATGCCAGATCGAACGAAGCTGAAGGCCGATGTTTCGGGACACATTGCGAAAGCCTTTGCCCAACTCAGAGGAGGCATCCGAAAAATCAGAGCGTCTGTTGAGGTGACCGGCCGGACCGGGGAGAGGATCGACGTCGAACGGACACAACCGCCCCACGCAATTGTTCTCATTCCAGACTTGGATTTGGTGGATGACCCCACCGCCTACGGAACGGACTTCATTAAGGATTTCATGGAAAAGACAGGTGGCGGATTTCCGCACCTACTAGACATTTCGGAACTGCTTCGCGTTGTCCAAGCTGCGGAGATGATTTCAAAACAGGGCAGTACCACCACTCCCATGATGGCATTTGACTATTATCTGATGGAGCGGTTCAAAAAGGCGGTGGATGCTGGGACGTTGAAACTCGAAGTGCTTTTGCGCTTTGTGAACGATCCCAATGCCTGACACCACGCTCTTCCGTTGGAAAGGCCGTCGAGAAACGCAAGACGACGCAATGGATTGCAACTTCGAGCACGAATGGTGCGATTCACTCTTTCTCTTGAAACGCCCGATAGTTCGAGACTAGCTTTGCAAGGTGGGGGGCTGCCGAATGAGCTACAAATCAATTCCGCTGGAAAATCTTCAAGTGAATCGGTCTAATGATCGGCACGGGGAACTTGAAAATGAGACGACGGCGATAGCTTGGCTCTTTGCTAATCATCGCTCTCAGATGCGGAAGCTCACCCGCGACATTGTGAATACAGGTGGCCTTTATGAACCGCCGCTTGTCTATCCCGAAGACGCAAATTTCATTATTTTTGATGGCAACAGGCGCACAACGTGCCTCAAACTGCTGGCAAATCCTAAACGTGCGCCAGACGCGGACCTCCAGAAGTTCTTTGCAGATTTGCGGAGCCAGTGGCGAGGAACTTTTCCTTCGCGGATCATGTGCAGAGTTGAAATGGATCGAGATGAAATCGACGAAATTCTGTTTCGACGGCACACAGGCAGTCAAGGGGGTGTAGGGCAGAGCAATTGGGACGACCGCATGAAGAGCACGTTCGTCAATCGAACGGGCAAAGGCGGAAAACTCAACGTCGCCGACGAGATTGAGGAAAGGCTGAAAGCGGCTGAGTTGCTGCCAAAAGGGCGGCGCATCCCACGAAGCAATCTGAATCGGCTTCTGTCGGCGGAGGCTTTTAGGAATCGAGTCGGAATATCAACCGCTAAGGGCCGGTTCCAGTTTGTCCGCACAGAGGAAGTCACTTTAAAAGCACTGGCCCGGATCGCTGACGACCTAGCCCATCGCCGGGTCACTCTTGATGACGTTTGGGACGTTGATCGCAAATCCCAATATCTTGATGGACTGGAATCAGAGGGTATCCTGCCGACCGCCGCAGACGCCATTCCAACGGCCGCAAAGGGGGGAAAAGGCAAATCTCCGAAGCGTGGGCCAGCCAAGCCCCAGCCAAAGGCTCCAAAGCCAGACAAGCGAACCACGCTAATCCCACAGGTTGAGTATGGCGTTGCCTGGGCTGGTCGGTTTCAACGCCATCGGGCGATATGGGAGGAACTACAATTCAAGCTAGAGCTGGACGAACATCCGAATGCGATAGCCGTCCTTTGCCGCGTCCTGCTGGAGCTATCCGTGGATAACTACATCAAGCAGGCGGGCCTCACGACTGCGGCGGAAAACGACGCGCTGCTGAAAAAGCTTATTTGCGCGGCAGAGAACCTGCACTCCCATGGGAAAATCAACAAGCGGTACGTTGAGGTTGTGAAAAAGGCACGGACGATGGACGCAATCGTATCCGTCGATACGCTGAACAAATATGTTCATTCGTCCAGCCTCGCACCTGCTGCCGACCATTTGACCGCCCTTTGGGATGCGTTTTCGGAGTTGGTGGTTTTGTGCCTCAATGAGTGACGACCTGCCAATCGAGGAGGGCGAAGAATGGAAGCCGAAGCGGAGGCAAACGCGCTTCTTGGTTCGGCATGTTGTCCGTTCTGACTCTCATGGCTTTATAGGCCGTCTGTACGATCTCGGGATCGTCAGCCTCAATTTCGATACATATGAGGAGCTTTGCCAATTTCCCGACTGCAAATATGCGGTCGATAGCGTCCATTGGGCAGAAAACTTAGCCTATCGGGTAGAGTCCCTTAACCTCGCGGGCGATCTGCTCTGGCCCAAGCCGATGCCGAAAACCTTCAAGGAGATGCCAGTTAGCCGGTATCAGTGGCTCACTATCGCGGCGGACGTTTTCCTCATGCGCTATGTGTCGGTAGTGGATTGCGCGTTGCTGCTGGTGAATCAGATATACCAGCTTGATCTACCCCTCCGATCTTGCACCATGCAGAAGATATCGAAAGCCTCCATCTCGCCGGAATTAACCGACCACCTCCGTTACATGTTTGAACAACAGGAGTCCGTTCGCACTGAACGAAACGCTCGCGTCCATCACGGCTATGAACGGGCCTTCACCGACGATGACAGAACCTTCAAAACGGCTTCACTGTTCAACGACAAACTGAAAGGGATGGTCGGAACAGACATGTATGGGCGCAAGATTGACGTTGACCTCTCATTCCGCGAGGGCCTCGTTCGCCTACAGCGCGACTTCAACCGCCATGTACGCGAAATAGAACAGCAACTGGACCGCCTGTATGATCTGCTTTGGGATGTGTTTGAGGAACGGTTTGGTCCGCTCATAGCGGCGGCAACACACGGCATGAACGCAAGGGCGAAAGAAAGGCCTTCTACCGTTAGCTAGTCAATTTTTTCATTTTTTTATGTCGCGCGAGAGGCAGATTTCGAAGTCAGAATGAAAGTGGGGAATTTGCCCCTCCCCCCACCGGGGGCACCCCCGGCAACTGACCAACGAAAAGCGGTCAGACATCCCCCCCCCAAGACGGCTGACAGCAAACCGCGCGAGTGGGGAAAGCAGTGAGGATTTCAAAGCTGATGAGTGGGGATATAGTGGGGCGTTTTTCCTGAGGGTCCGCCAGACGGCGCTTAAACCCTTGAAAAAACTGGAGCGGGCGAAGGG
>Ga0065704_10070791_pt1 | contig 16076 bp, 13 predicted proteins | sample SwiRhicommuniRL2_FD_59091 | JGI IMG/M metagenome (GOLD analysis project Ga0065704, IMG submission 59091) | Switchgrass rhizosphere bacterial communities from Rose Lake, Michigan, USA - RL2 v2 (version 2) | ecosystem: Host-associated > Plants > Roots > Rhizosphere > Soil | place: East Lansing, MI
GACGCGGGCCAGGTTTTCGGAAATGGCGGGTTGGCAACACTCTTCGCGGCGCTCCATGCGTTTTACCCCGAATCGATCATCCCCTGGGTTGGATTCGCGGCGTCTCTCGCGGCAGTCAACGCAGACACCTGGGCAACCGAACTTGGAGTCCTGAATCCAACTCCTCCGCGTATGATCACAAATTTAAGAAAGCGCGTCGAAAAGGGGACCTCAGGCGGGGTCTCGTTATGGGGAACCTTCGCGTCGCTGTTAGGTGCATCCATTATTGCATTGCCCGCGGCTCTGTTTACTAGTAACTGGTCACTTCTTCCACTGATTACTTTTACGGGATTGGCAGGCTCGCTCTTTGATTCACTTCTCGGGGCAACAGTCCAAGCCATGTACTATTGCCCCACCGACAAAAAAGAGACTGAGAAACATCCGCTTCACACCTGTGGTACAGAGACCGTTCATATCCGCGGCTGGGAATGGTTGAACAATGACTGGGTCAATTTTGCGTGTGGCGCGTTTGGGGTGCTGATGGCGTTCCTATTTATCTAGGAGGAAATTTTATGACCTATATTATGGTAGATATAGAAACAGATGGTCCAATTCCTGCTGATTACTCCATGATTTGTTTCGGGCTATCATTGTCGATGAGCAACTAGATCAGACTTTTTATGGACAGCTAAAACCCATTAGTGATCAATGGCTTCCAAAAGCACTAGAAATCAGCGGATTTACTCGTCAGGAAACTTTAAATTTCGATGATGCTAAAACGGTCATGGAACATTTTGGAAAGTGGATATCTGAACATTCGAACACGCAGCCCATTTTTATTTCTGATAATAATGGTTTCGACTGGCAATTCATCAACTATTATTTCCATCACTTCCTGGGCAACAATCCATTTGGGTATAGTTCAACCAATCTCGGATCGTTATATAAAGGTTTGATGAAAGACATGACCAAAAACTTTAAACACTTACGAAAAACCATTCATTCCCATCATCCTATTGATGATGTAAGGGGAAATGCTGAAGCATTACTTTATCTAAAGAATGAAATGGGGTTAAAAATTAGTTTATAAAAACTCAACAACATCTTACAACGAAACAGGGACAGCATATTATGCGCCGTCCCTGTTCTAATTACGAGTTATTAATCCCCTTCACTCTTTGCAATCACAGTTTTTACCGTCTTTCGATTCAACCACTTCCAAATAGCCCAAAGGATTAGTGCGGGCGGGAGGACGATCGGCAAAATGACAACTCCCAGCCAGATCAGGAAATCTCCGATCCCTTGATAAACGACGGTGACTGTGCTCTTCGCATTGCCAAAGGTCTGACCAGGGTTCCAAGGAATAGGAGTAGCAGTTGGAAATGCAGTCGGGGTTGGTGTGGGAGTCAGCACAGGCAATTCAGGTTCAAGATTAAGCGTGATAGTTGAATAGGCGGAGCGGTCGTTTAGATAGTTCATCTGTCCTTTGATCTGCTCGATTTGTCCCTCAATGTTTGAGAGTTCCTGATTGATCCGCAGCGCTTCATCCACCGTTTTTGCATCTTTCAAAAAATCCTGAATACGGGCCTGTGTCGACTCAAGATTCGTCAACTGAGATTGCAAGTCCACGTATTGCTGGGTGACATCGTCACCAGCCGCAGTTTCATCCACTACTTTGATGGCTAGTCCGCGCAGGCGGCTGAGAACCTTCTCGAACTCGTTTACAGGCACGCCGATGGTGATGGCGGCATATTTCAAGTTGTTGCCATAGTAATCCTGGTACCACACGCGTGAACTGACAATATATCCACCCGCGTCGCCGATGATCTGCGTGGAGCGGTCGATGGCGACGTCCGTGTCCTTGACGGTCAAGCGCACATCTGCATTTTTTACGATCATATGATTGGAGCGTTCGATCACGGTCAGATCTCCGGATGGATTGGAAATTTCAAATGCGGCAGCTGTAGGTAATGCTGCCAAAGGCGCCTGACCAAGAGCCTGATCCTGCGGAATACTCTCTCCGTTTTTTGCAGCAGGTTGCTCAACGAGAGGAGCTTCTGCCGCAAAATATTCTGCTGGCGCTTCCGTTGCGGCGGGTGCTTCGGTAGCAGGGGGTTGAGTTGCCGGAGCCGCACCCCCACAGGCGGCCAAAAAGAGCATCAGGATGACAACAAACAACAGAAACAGACCGGATCGAGTTTTCATTTCGTCCTCCATAAAAAGATTTTATTAATCGGCGTTAATAGAATGACGATGAGAAAAAATTAAAGTTCCCCGAACGCGGACAATAGACCTCAGACGACGGACAATGGCAAGAACAAAAACCGTGAATGATTTAATTCACTCACGGTCTATGGTCCATTGTCAATGGTCTTTACTTAAGTATCACTTCTGCTCTCAGTACTCCTGCTCGTTCATGTTTGGCAGTTAACTTGATCTTTGTCCCTTTCTTCGCCTTCACCACCCATTCCACTTTGACGCGTTCATTGGTGCTTTCATCGTTTTCATCGGGGTTGACAGGTTTATAGGCGCGCCCTTCTAATTCGCCAAGTTCTTCACGCGGCTTTCCAGATTCCAAGGTCGCGCCTTTTGGCAGGCTGATCTCCACAAGAATGCCACGCGTCAATTTGCGTTCAAGCGCCTTCTTGGTTACATAAGTAGGGAGCCAGCCTTCATTCTGGATCACCAATCGGATCCGGTAGGAATCTGCTCCCAGCGAGGTAACTTTTGTTTCCAACGGAATAAGCCGCGGCGAGATCAGAGCGTGCCAGACAATCCAATCGGGGAATGGACTTATCTCCTTCTCCAAAAATTCGAGGGGTGGATTTGTCCACATGTTTAGAAAGTCCCAACCACCCAACTCCACGTTTCCAAGCTGCGGATGTTTATAGGCGTACCAGTCCACATATCCCTTGCCCTTCAGAACTTCATCATTCCATTTGAGCAACTTGAGATCATCGTCAACAGGATGTTCGCGATACCAATCAATAAATTTAAATTTTTCGATGCCCGCCTGTTTCATCGGACTCCAAAACTCAACCGTCCATGAAAAGACGCCCATGTGCTCGTATGTCCATGTATCGAAGCCGCCTGTAATGACCAGCTTCGGATGATATTTAAAATCATGAAAGACAGAGATGTTCGGGTAACTCGTGATCTGCGTTCCCTTCTCACCGATCTTTTGATACGTCCATAGATCCTCAGTTGGGAATTGATCATCAGGTCGATCATCATACGGACGCAGTAACACGCCGCTCATCGTGTGGAATGAAATCGTGCCTGTGATGTTTGGATGCTTTGCGATAAAGTCGACAAGATTGCGAGCCTCAGGTTCGGAAGTTGGGTAGGGACCTGCGCCGTTCTGATCGCTTTCCGTGCGCCAGCCCGCGGGGAAGTTGCGATTCAGGTCCAGACCTTGTTTGGGTTGAAGTACTTTGATCGTGACGCCATCGTAATTCTTCAACAGGCCCTCGGGCAAAATACGATAATACTTTCCGCCCGTCTCGATCGGGTCGCGGCGAATCATCAGGCGCGGCTCATCAGAATGCACCTTCCAGGCACCGTTCGGGTCTTCGATGCGCATCTGCAAAATGCGTCCATCACCGTCAATATCTTCGCCCCAACCCAGGCCATCAATGGGCTCATCAAGATATGGATACGCGCGCGTGCTCGAGCGGATGATCTTCGGCCTGTCGGCGAGCGCCCATTCGGCACCATCAGGATTCACGCGCGGCACAATATAAAACGCGCGGGTGTCAATTGCGCGTTTTATATTTGCATCTTTTGGATAGTGTTTGATCAATGAATCGATCAGATACAGTGCAGCCGTGGAGGCCGTGACTTCAGAGGCGTGGATGTTGCCATCCACCCAAAACGCAGGTTTCTCCGCGTCAGTCCCAGACTGAAAGTTGGTCGCCGTGATCAACCAGAGATCGCGATCCTCATGACTCTTCCCGATCGACTCCAACCGAATCAGATTCGGATTCTTCTTTGCATACTCTTTCAAGAGACGCGTCAATTCATCGTAACGATAGAATTTGTCGAAACGAACCTTTGGCATAACCATCCTCCTTCATAGAATCAAAACGACACAGAGAGAAATGAAATCACTCCATCTCTGTGCCGCGTTGGGGGTTTCATCATTCTATTGTACCGCTTGTCTTATCGCTCATTCCCTCGTAAGATGGATGAAATTTGCTCGACATGTTCCTGTTCGTGCTTCACCATCCGACGCGTTTGTGTAAAGACAGTATGTTTGCGCTCAAAAATAATTGCCGATCTGTCCCACGCCACAAGCGGTAACGCTTTTAAGACACGCAAAAGGTTCTCACGCTGCAAAGAAAATACTTGTAAAGATTCAACAAAGGGTGTTTCCTCGTAACGCGTTACGTTCGCCCATTTGCGTTCATTGATATCCGAAAACACAGGCTCATTCTCCGCGAGCATGGCATAGATGGAATGAGTCCACAGATCTGCACAGGAACGCAGATGGGCAAGGATATCGTTTGCCGACCAGGATTTCCTGTCAGATTTAAATCGCAGCCGCGCTTCGTCCAAGCCTTTTGCAATTTGCGCAATCTCCTGCGGAGTTTCAGAAAGGATCCGGAGATATTTTCCTATTTCAGAAAAGGTGGCTTTCATTATGGATCTTCAAACGCAACCACTGCATCCGGCCCCCAACCCTCTTGCACAGACTTTACGACAAGTCTCGCCAGGGTAGCAGGATAAACCTTTTCATGGAGCAATCGTTCATTGATAGGGATCCAGATTGGGATGTAGATCCCTTCTTCGGGGTCATTCGGATCTGAATCCGTATATTCCTCGCCGATGCCTGTCCCAAACTCGCCACTGGTCTGTTCCACAAGAAAATAAACCTGCCGGCTCTTCCGCCCAAACTGGATTTCGGCCACTTTTTGCTTGATAGCCACTTCAATTCCCAGTTCTTCCATCGTCTCACGGAGCGCGGCTTGTTCAGGCGATTCGCCCTCGTTTACGCCCCCACCTGGGAAGACGAAGTAGTGCAGCCCAGCGCGGTGACGTTCAATCAATGCGACCTTGTTATTTTCGATGAGTACGATGCCCGCGCGAATTCTCATAATATTCCTCCCAACTCAAAATTTAATGAATACGGCCCATATAAGCCAGAGCAAAAAACAAGACAGCTGTCATTAAGCCATGACGAAATTCACCATGTTTTGCCATCTCGACCAATTCATCCATTGGTACTAGATGGACTTCAATATCCTCGCCAGCATCCAGGTTTTGCTCACCCGCTTTTTCAGCATCCAAGGCCAGGAAACAATGTAATGTGTTGGTCTGGAGGGCAGGGTTTGGATAGAGTTGTCCCACCTGGATCAACGTGGAAGCTGAGTAGCCCGTTTCTTCCAACAGTTCACGCTTTGCTCCCTCTATAGGGTTTTCATCATCTTCCACAACGCCCCCGGGGAATTCCAGCAAGGCCTCACAAACTCCATGACGATATTGTTTTACTAAAACAACTTCACCATTTTTCGTCAACGCAACCACATTGGCCCATGAACGAAATTCAAGGATCGCGGCATCTAACAGATTGCCGTTGGGCAATTCACATTTATCGATTCGAAATCTGGGACGGAAATAGCTTGTTTCCAAAACTTTCCACGGCTTGATGGGCATAAATTATGTGTCTCTTATGAAACTGCGATCGTTTCTTGTTTTCTCAACGACTCCACCGCCGCAAACGTGGATTTGGTTACCCCAATTAGTTGTTCATAGGGAATCGGCGGTACGCCTCCTTCGCGAATGGATTTGGCAAAGACCTTCCACTCGTCTACCCAGCCTTTGTTCTGTGCGCCTTTGATTTCTTTTTTCTTTCCATCTTTCACAGTTTGCAATGAGATAAAATCATCCAACACTGCAATCTGCCCCCCACAGAAAACTTCGACACGTTCCTTGGGGAAGGATTTATCGCCATTGGAGAGATAGTCCACGATTCCGATGGAGCCATCCGGGAAAGTGAAAGTCATAGATACATTATCTTCGCGGTATTTGCCGCCATCGGGCAACGCGTGCGCGGTCACTGAAGTGGGAGCTGCGCCAACGAGGAAGGTAATGAAATCTACAAAGTGACAGCCTTCGCCAATGATCCGACCACCGCCAACCTCGGGATCCTGAGTCCAGTGGTTGAGGGGAATAGCACCCGCGTTCACCCGATAATGAACATGCATGGGTTCGCTGCGATGTAAGAAGAAAGAGGAAAGAGATTGAGCAAGAGGCGAGAATCTGCGATTAAAGCCAGTGATCAGTATACAGTTATCAGTTTTCAGTAGCTGTTTGCTGACCACGGATAGCTGAGTGCTATTGATTGCAAGGGGTTTCTCCACAAAGACATGCTTTCCTGCTTTCAAAGCTTTCACTACCAAATCCGCATGTCTGTCATGACGCGTGAGAATGGCAATAGTATTGATATTTGGGTCGTTGATAATCTCGTCAGCCTCCGATGCGGCATAGTGGAAACCAAACTTTTTGCCAGAGTGCTGGGCATGGAGTCCACCCGACGAGGCAATGCCAATCAGTTCAATGTCACCAACTTTTTTGATGGCAGGCAGCAGAATAGCGTTAGCGAAGAGACCCGCGCCCAAGAAGCCAAGTTTGCAAGTGGCAGGTTTGAATGTCGAAGTATTAAACCTTATTACTTTCGAACTTTCCAAATTTTCAACATTTTGCGGATACGTAAGGATTACACCGAGGAACTTTTCCTTCTTCTTCCCCGTAATGACTTCATAGGCCTGCGTGGCCTGGCGAATGTCAAAACGATGTGTAATGAGCGGCTTGACTTGCAACCGTCCTTTCGCCATCAAATCGACGACCGCTTCGAAGTTGCGGCCTTCTGTCCAGCGCACATAGCCAAGCGGATAATCACTTCCATCTTCTTCGTAGTTTAGATCGTAACGACCTGGTCCATAGGAACGAGAATTGATAAATGCAATTTCCTTTTCGTAATAAACTTTGCGAGGAAAGTTCATTCCTACTGCACCCGTAGCAACCACGCGGGCACGGTCACGGGCGATCACACCGGCCAACTCGACAGGATCATTGGATGATGTATCGGCGCAGATCAGAATCACATCGAAGCCGCGGTTGGCGGTAAAGGTGACAGCTGAGTCAACAGCTTCTTCACGGCGAACGGCTCGGAGTCCGAGAGAAGAACTGAGGGTAATGCGCGCGGGATCCACATCAATGCCGAGAACGTTACATCCTGCAGCAGTCGCAATCTGTGCGGCTAATAATCCCAAAAGCCCCATGCCAATGACCGCGACGTTCTCACCGATCTGCGGCTCTGCCAAGCGAAATCCATGCAGAGCGATGGCGCCGAGCGTTGTGAACGCAGCAGATTCGAAATCCACATTTTTTGGAAGAGGAGTCAACAAATTCCGTGGCACAACATTGTATTCGGCATGAACGGCATATCCCCCGCCCGCGCATGCAACGCGCTGGCCGATTTTAAGTCCCTGCATACTTTTCCCGAGTTCAACAATCGTTCCTGCTGAAGAATATCCAAGCGCCATTGGCTGGTCGAGACGATTGAACGCAGCTTGCGCTGTGTTAACCAAACCCTCGCGCCGCGCTTTATCCACAACCTGTTTGACAAGATCCGGACGGGAACGCGCTTTGCCAACAAGACTCTTCTCGGCAAATTCAACAACCATGCGCTCCGTTCCGACGGAGACCAGGCTTGCTTCCACTTTAACAAGGGCCTGCCCCTCGTGCGGGGTTGGCACAGGTACGTCTTCCACGATGGATTTCCCGGTTTTGATGTTTTGGAGGAGTTGTTTCATTGTAATTTCATCCTAAGATGCCAATCGAGTATACCCCAAGAAATCGCGGTGATATACTTTGTATATTCTTGCACGATGTCGCTCAAAACGATAAATAACTGATTGAATTCAAGGAGTTTTTTGTGTCTGATCCCCGCGTTGCAAAATTTGCAAAAGTACTTGTTGAACATTCCACTCGCATTGTGCCTGGCGACCGCGTCCTCATCGAAGCGACCACGGCTGCTGAACCGCTCGTACGAGAGTTATACATTCAAATCCTGGAAAAAGGCGGGCAGCCGCATCCGATGGTTGGTTTTCCCGGAATGGTGCCATTCATTCAGGATGATATGTATCTCACGTATGCAAAAAATACGCAGCTCGATTTTATTCCCACATTCTATAAGATCGCATACGATCAATTCGAAAGCCGAATCCGAATCCACTCCGCAACAAACACGCGCGCGACGACAAACATCGACCCGGTTAAGGCTCAACGTCGCGGGAAAGCGATAAGCACAATCACTGAATCACAGATGAGGCGTGGTGCAGAGGGCGCGTTCAAATGGGTGACAACGCTCTATCCCACCGACGCCTATGCTCAGGATGCCGGGATGAGCCTGAAGGAATATGAAGATTTTGTTTTCGGTGCGGTGCATGCGCAGGAGGAGGATCCGATTGCCTATTGGAACAGTACTGCAGCGGGCCAGCAAAAAGCAATTGACTTTTTAGCGAACAAAAGCCAGGTGGTGATGCGAGGACCTAATGTGGACCTGACTCTTTCGATCATGGGTCGCAAGTTCATGAACTCCACCGGTCGAGCGAACATGCCCGATGGTGAAATTTTCACCGGACCTGTGGAAGACTCCGTCAATGGCTGGGTGAAGTTCACCTATCCCGCGATCTACGGAGGCGTAGCTGTGGAGGGCGCGGAATTGACTTTCAACCGCGGCCGCGTCGAAAGAGCGCAAGCCGAAAAGAATCAAGCTTATCTGCTCAAGATGCTTGAATCGGATGAAGGGGCGCGCCACGTCGGTGAATACGCCATTGGAACGAACTTTGATATCAATCGCTTCACGGGCAATATCCTGTTCGATGAAAAGATCGGGGGGACGTTCCACATGGCGCTCGGCGCGGGCTATCCCGAAACGGGTTCGCACAACAAATCCGCGATCCATTGGGATATGATCTGCGACTTACGCACCGATTCAGAGATCCTCGTGGATGGAGAATTGTTCTACAAGAACGGTGAATTTGTATTTGATAAATAGTTTGAAGGTTGGAAGGTTGAGATCATAGTCTCAACCTTCTTTTATTATTTACTGGTCTCGATATAGGCTCACATGCATCTGCAGGTTTCGCCCTACTCGACCCACAGAGTAGGTTTAATAAAACCCAACCGAGTTATCAATCTTGCGCGCATAATCATCAATGCCACCCTGGACGCTAAAAACGTTTTTCCAGCCTTGTTGCGCCAGCCAGGCTGTCACTTGCCCGCTGCGGTTGCCGTGGTGACACAAAACGTAAATCGTGGCATCCTGTGACTTTGCAGACTCAGATAAAGCCTTTGTGCCTTCGCGCGCCAGTTGGCTCATCGGTGTGACCTCCAGCCGGCTATCGGTTAATTTGGCGTAATTCAACTCGGTGAGTTCGCGCACATCCAGCAGGATGAATTTGTCATCTGATTTTAGTTTCTGAGAAAGTTCGTTAACTGTAATTTCGGGGATCATATTATTTCAACGCCTTTACATATAATCGTTCCACGTATTCCTTCACCATGCGACGCGTGGAAAATCGTGGGATGTTGGTCTTCAAAGAATCTTTTACACGTGCCATCCACTCCTGGGAGATTTCCTTTGGATCACGGTGATAGTACAACGGGATAATCTCATTCTCCAGGGTACTGTATAGGCTTTCGGCGTCCTGCGCATCCTGAACACTTTGAGAATCCAGCTCCTTGTCTTCGCCAATAGACCAGCCGTTGTGACCATTGTAGGCTTCGCGCCACCAACCGTCCAACACCGAGAAATTCAGCGCACCGTTGAGGGCAGCCTTCATACCTGACGTACCGCTGGCTTCATAGGGACGTCGCGGCGTGTTCATCCACACATCTACACCCTGGACCAGATAGCGTGCCAGATTGATCTCATAATCTTCCAGGAAAACAAGGCGTCCCCCCGTTTCCGCGCGCTTGACCTGGCGATATACCTGCTGGATCAACTGTTTGCCGGGTTCATCGGCAGGATGTGCCTTGCCAGCGAAAATTATTTGAACAGGCATATTCGGACGATTGATGATATTCAATAATCTCTCTGCATCTGATAAAACCAGACTCGCTCGCTTGTAGGTTGCAAAGCGACGCGCGAACCCGATCGTCAGCGCGTAGGGGTTGATTAATACACCGGAAGAGACAACCTGTACCGGATGGAATCCACCCGCTTTCCAGCGATCGCGGACACGTTCACGCATGTAAAATGCCAGCTTGCGCTTGAGGTGTAGGCGCACTGCCCAAAGTTCGGCGTCCGGAATGTCATCAACCTTTGACCACAAATCGGGTTCATCATGATGATCGTACCAAGTGTCACCCAGGTAATCACAGAACAAATTAGTCAAACGTCGCGCCATCCAATTGGAGACATGCACCCCATTCGTGACGTGAGTAATCGGTACCGCCTTTTCCTCTTCGTCTTTCCAAAGGAAGTGCCACATCTTGCGCGCCACCTGTCCATGTAACTCAGAGACCGCATTACGGCCCTCTGCATTTCGCAACGCCAGAACGCCCATACTGAACATTTCACCCTGTGGCATTTGATGCCGCGCGATGTCGAAGAATTGATCGCGTGTCAATTTAAGCCCCGGCCAGACGGCCGCAAGATATTTCTCGATCAGCCACAATGGAAATTCATCATTGCCGGCGGCGACAGGCGTATGCGTTGTGAAGACGTTTTGTCCACGTGTCTTTTCCATGGCTTCTTCGAACGAGTGACCCGCGGCAACAAGTTCCCGTGCCCGCTCCAGGATTAGAAACGCTGCGTGACCTTCGTTCATGTGCCATACGGATGGGTTATATCCCAACGCGCGCAAGGCTCGCACTCCGCCCACACCGAGCAAAAGTTCCTGCATCACGCGGCGGTCAAGGTCCGACCAATAGAGACGCGCAGTCAATTGTTTATCGTATTCGGTATTCGGGTCCAGATTGGAATCGAGCAGATAGAGGGGAACGCGGCCGACGCGGATCTCCCATAATCCAAGTGTCACAATTCGGTCAGGAAATTCCACATCTACCGTCATTCGATTGCCTGAGTCATCTAAAACGGGCAAGGCAGGCAGATTGCGAAAATCCTGCATGTTGTTGAGGGCTTCCTGCCAGCCATCTTCCGTAATGCGCTGAGAGAAATAGCCCTCAGCATACATGAATCCAACGCCCGTCAATGGCAGACCCAGATCACTGGCTTCCTTGAGATGATCGCCGGCCAATACACCCAATCCGCCCGAATAAATTGGAAGCGTCTCATGCAGACCGAATTCCATGGAGAAATACGCGATCGGGCGCCCGGTCAATTCAGGATGTGCCTGACTTGTCCAGGTGTCAGTTTGATTCATATAGGAATCAAATTCAGCGAACACGCGCTCATAGAGGGCGCGATATTCCTTATCTCTTGAAGCCTGACTTAAGCGTGAACGATCAATTTCGCGCAAGAGCCGAATCGGATTATGACCGAGCCGCTCCCACAGATCGTAATCGAGTCGGCCAAATACGCGCGCGGCCTCAGGCTGCCAGGTCCACCATAAGTTATAAGCCAACTCACCCAGGCGGCTCAAGCGTTTGGGTAAATCAAATCCATCAGGCAATTGAGTGCGGAATGTGTTCATGGCGGGGAATGATACCAAACTTTTCAGAATCAAGTTTCGGAATTTTGAAATCGAAATCGGATTACAATGGACTCATGCCGACGGTGCAACTTTTCATTACCTGCCTGGTCGATTCTTTCTACCCGCAAACGGGTGAGGCCATCCTTAGCATTCTCCGCCGCCTCGGCCTTACCGTGGACTTTGCGCGCGATCAAACCTGCTGCGGGCAACCTCCCTTCAACGCGGGTCTGCGCGCGGAGGCAGGTCCGATCGTGGAACATACAATCCGCGTTTTTGAAAAAACTGATGGGGATATTGTCGTGCCTTCCGGATCGTGTGCGCACATGATCAAACATGGCTATCCAGAGTTGTTTCAGAATGATCCCGTCTGGCTGCCGCGCGCACAAGCCATAGGAAATCGCGTGTACGAATTCACAGAATATCTTGTAGATAAACTCGGCGTGACAGATCTGGGTGCGCGCTGGGATGGAACGCTCACTTATCATCCATCCTGTCATACATTACGCGGGTTGCACATTGACCGTCAGCCGCGCGCCTTACTGGCAAACGTCAAAGGCGCGAAGCTGGTTGATCTGCCGGAAGCCGATTCGTGCTGTGGCTTCGGCGGCATCTTTTCAATGGAACACCCGGAACTTTCAGCAGAATGGTTGAAGCGCAAGATCGGCAATCTTGAAATCACCCAATCCCCCACACTGGTTGTGACCGAGGCGGGCTGCCTCATGCATCTCGCAGGTGGATTGCACAGACAGAAGAAGAAACAAAGAGTGATCCATATTGCGGAAGTTCTAAATCATTCTTAGGGTAGCCGCTGGTCGAGTTCCACGAAGTGGTGTATCGAGACCATAACGGCGAAGCAATCTCCTCATAAGTTATGTAGACTCACCTCTAGCGGGAGTTTGCGTTGCCTGCGACACAGTCTCACAATGATGATATACGATGGAGAAACCATGTTCTCAAAATCAGCCCAATACTATGATGAAATTTATGCGTCCATTGACAAGGATTATGCTGCGGAAGCAAGCAGGGCTCATCAGTTCATTCAAAAACACAGGCAGACAAAAGGCAAGCAACTTCTCGATGTCGCCTGCGGCACAGGTTTCCATGCCAGTCTGCTCAGTAAATATTATCAAGTTGAGGGATTGGACCTTGACGCAAAGATGCTCGCGGTCGCAAAAAAGAAACATCCCAAAATTCGCTTTCATCAAGGTGATATGACGGATTTCAATCTGAAGAAACAATTTAATGTGATTGTTTGTCTGTTCAGTTCCATTGGTTATGTCAAAACAAAATCACGTTTGCAAAAAGCGATCAAGACCATGAGTGGACATCTTCTGTCCGGTGGCGTATTGCTCGTCGAACCTTGGTTCACACCCGAACAATGGAATCCCGGACGGGCATCCATGACGCAAGTGAACAAACCCGATTTGAAAATTGTGCGAATGAGTTATAGCGGGCAAAAAGGAAAAATCTCCACAATTGAATTTCAATACCTGATCGGCACGTCAAAAGGAATTGAACACGCGGTTGAAATCCACGAGTTGGGTCTGTTCACCCACAAGGAATATATGGATGCATTCAAAACCACAGGCTTGATCATCACACATGATGCAGAGGGATTGGACGGCCGTGGACTTTACATCGGCCTGAAACCAGTGAAATAAAACATGACAAGAGCAGAATTTAGAAAGCGCATCCGCACATCGCTCGCCAACCCAACGTTGCAGATTGCCCTGGATGCCAACGCCGAACGCCGTGTGAATGGACGCATCAACGCCCTGGCGTCACTGCGGAATTGGCAGGAAAAACGTCAGCAGGCCCACGCCATCCGCGCGGAGGTGATCGAGCATCTCGAAGCATATCTTGAACAATTTATCCATAAGGCGAAAGAAAACGGAATCATTGTCCATCGTGCAGCAGATGCGGCCGAGGCAATAAAGATCATTTTATCAATTACGAAAAATTCGCCACGGAGACACGGAGCACACAGAGAAGAACAAAAGGAAATCCGTGTACCTCCCAGTGAATCCATCGCGAATATTCTGATTGCCAAATCCAAATCAATGGTCACCGAAGAAATCGATCTCAACCACGCGCTCGAAGCCGAAGGGATACGGGTCGTTGAGACTGACCTCGGAGAATATATTGTGCAGCTGCGCGGGGAAAGACCTGCGCATATCATCACCCCTGCGGTGCATCTGCGCCGGGACGATGTGGGGAGACTCTTCCATGAAAAACTTGGCATTCCCTACACTGAAGACATTCCAACGCTCACCAACACGGCCCGCAAAGTTTTACGTGAAGTCTTTCTCACTGCCGATGTTGGGCTTAGCGGCGTCAATTTTGGAGTTGCAGAGACTGGAACAATTTGTGTAGTGAGCAATGAAGGTAATGCGCGCATGGTCACTACATTGCCAGCCATTCATATCGCGCTGATGGGCATGGAGCGACTGGTGCGCAATCTAGATGACCTTGGGATCATGCTATCGCTGCTTGCACGTTCAGCAACGGGACAAAAGCTCAGTGTTTATACTCAGTTGATCCATTCGCCATTCCCTGGTCAACAACGCCATCTTATCCTCCTCGATAACGGGCGTACGCGACTGCGTAACTCGCCGCTCAAAGAATCGCTCTATTGCATCCGTTGCGGCGCTTGCCTGAATGCCTGTCCTGTTTTTCGAGAGATTGGCGGGCACGCCTACCAGAGCCCATATTCCGGGCCAATCGGGTCAGTCATTTCGGCAGGATTTTTCGGCTCAGATTTTGTACCTCTCGCGCAGGCCTCATCGTTATGTGGCGCGTGCAAAGAGGCTTGTCCCGTGGATATTGATTTGCCAAAATTGTTGACGCGCATCCGTGCCGGACAAAGTGAGGAGAAAGAAGAAAAGAAGAAAGAGGGCGGTGGACTTTCTGCCCTTGGCAAAACTTTCCTTCAGATGTATAGCCGCGTCGCGCGCAACCCGCGCCTGTTTGCCATTTCACAGCGATTCGCTTCGCTGGGAACACTTCTCGTTTCTCCTTTCAGTGAGTATGTCCATTTGCCAGCATTCACCGGCTGGGGCTACAGCAAGGATTTGCCCAGGTTTGCGGGAAAGACGTTTCGAGAGAGATTTAGAGATACGCAGGGAGAAGGTGATTTCGAAAAACAAGTAAACACGCAGACAGGGAAACAGGTACGTCTTGATGAAGACAATCGTCAACAAAATTTTCACGATCAGGATGAACTCGTTTCTCAGTTTACGCAGGAACTGACAAAAGTAAGCGGGAACATTATTCGCGCAGTTCCAAATGACTTAACCAAACCAATCATTGATTTCTTGAAAGCGCGCCAGATCAACCGAATCCATCTTGAGCCAGATGTATTGGATGAAACTGCCCTCGCGAAAGCAGGAATTACTGTCAGCCACACGCCCGATGCTTCGATACGCGTGGGGGTGACAAAAGCTGTTTGTGGGCTGGCAGATACCGGGTCGATTTTGATCGCGGATGGAGAAGGGAATCCACTTCAGGCCTCGCTCCTGACAGAGATCCATATCGCAGTGTTGTGTAAAGCTGATATCCTGTCATCGCTTTCAGATGCGTTGACGTTGCCAATTGTGCGTGCATCCAGATCGGCAGTTGTCGTCACAGGCCCATCCCGAACAGGTGACATCGAAATGTCCCACACGATCGGGGTGCATGGCCCCGGCGAGGTTCACGTCTTTCTCGTCCAGGGGACTGCGAGTACGCTTGTCCACGGGACTGCGAGTACGCTTGTTGACGATTGAAGATTGGAATGATACAATCTCGCCCGCTTGTTTTGGGGCGGCTTCGCGCCGCAGCATGCCCCCATCGTCTAGTGGCCCAGGACGGAGCCCTCTCAAGGCTCAAACCGGAGTTCGAGTCTCCGTGGGGGCACAAGAGTTCATCCAAAATGATGGACTCTTTTTGTTTAAGCAGGAGCCCCTTGCAAAGCACATCCTAAGGATACTTTGAAGAGATGTCATTCGAGTTACCGATGTTGTCTACTTACACAACAATGAAAGGGATAAGAATTCAAATCTTTTTCTGGTTTTGATATACTTATTGAACAAAAATCAACCATCCTGAAATCTTTGGTTCGAACGTTCCTCCGTTAACAATACCGGCTATAACAACTGAAATTCAGAGCCTTTAGTGGTACAACTTCTAAGCACCAAACTCTTTATTCCTTCCACTCGACCGGAACTCGTTTCCCGTCCCCATCTGATCGCGCGGTTGAATGAGGCCCTGCACCATATGCCAGGCATGACCCTCATCTCTGCCCCCGCCGGTTTTGGGAAAACCACGCTGGTCAGCGAATGGCTCGCCAACTGCAAGCGACCCGCGGCCTGGGTGTCGCTGGATGAAGGAGATAACGATCCCGCACGATTTCTAACATACCTTGTATCGGCTCTACAGACGGTGGTACCAAAT
>Ga0065704_10070793_pt1 | contig 16071 bp, 9 predicted proteins | sample SwiRhicommuniRL2_FD_59091 | JGI IMG/M metagenome (GOLD analysis project Ga0065704, IMG submission 59091) | Switchgrass rhizosphere bacterial communities from Rose Lake, Michigan, USA - RL2 v2 (version 2) | ecosystem: Host-associated > Plants > Roots > Rhizosphere > Soil | place: East Lansing, MI
TAATGGATACTTATCTATTTCACCTATAAAAGTTATACCATCTTTAGCCTTAGCGGCTATTACTAATATAGGTGCGCTGGTAAGTAGAGAACTACTCTCAGCGAGGACTCCTGCAAAAGTAGTCCCAGCTGCGATCCCACCAATATTCTGATTTACCGGTATTTTAGATTTCGCTTTTTCTAGAAAGTGGATGGGACCTTTAACCAACTTAAGGTTTAATTTAACTACCACTACTATTCGCTTATTGTATTCTTACTAAAATAATCTTGAGGGTAAGGATCTTGACCTTTTAAATTTTTTCTATATTTCATTACACTAACCTGAACACCATCATCAGTTAAAAAATCATTATAAAAGTCCTGCTCTTTAGGATTTTCAAAACCCAATTTTTCAAATATTTGTTCAGATAAATTGCCAAAATTCTCGTATGATTTTCGAAAACTAAAATAATTTATAAATGCAGAAAATGAAACTGAAATAAAAAATGTTATAAGCACTGTCTCAAAGAAGAACAATATACTCTCACCAGAATAATCAGAAGAAGAAATAAAACTAAATATAAGCATCACCATGAACAAGCCAAATGACAGAGCACTAAAAAAATAGGTCTGCATCACAATAGCTCTATATCCCATTTTTACTGAACGACCCATTTCATAGATCATATACAATAGGCCTGATTTAGGATCAACAATTGCATAAACTTGATGACGTCTATCCACAGGTTTTTCGCTAATTACAGCGATTAATTGATCATTTTCTTCGTAACGCACTGTGGTAAATTGCCCTACTAATGGATATTCATCTATTTCACCAATAAAAGCTATCCCATCTTTCGCTTTTCCAGCCATTAATAAAATAGGTGAACTTGTGAGTAAGGAGCTACTTCCAACAAGTACACCTGCAAAAGCGGTACCTGCTGCGATGCCGCCCACATCCTGATTTACAGGTATTTTAGACTTTGCTTTTTCTAAAGAACGTATTGGACCTTGAACCAGTTGAAGATGTAATTTCAAAAAATCTTTACCTTTAAATAACCTGTTAGCCTTTAGTTATTATCCCCATTCTTTTATTTTTGCTCTACATAGCTTTCTGGATATGGATCACTTTCAATAACTTTTCTATATTCATATACTGATTCTAGTAACAAATGATCTTTTTCACTCAAATAACGACTTGGCAATAAAAAAACCTCTTGCGGGTCTTTAAAGCCATACAAACCAAAAATCTGTTCTGACTTTTCTGAAAAATGTTTTAATGAGTTGGATGCATTTTTAATAATAAAAAATAAAATAAAATAAAATAAAATAGCCACTCCTAAAAAAATTAATATATCAACCTGATTAAAACCTCTTGCCCAAAAATAAATTAAAGATCCCAAAAAAATTGTTATTGCGTACCAAACATTCCTACCTTTAGCTATAGAAGTCTGATGAGCTTTAACAGAAGCTCCCATCCCAACCTGCATATGAAGTAAGCCTGTTTTAGGGCTCAATACTGAATAAAGTTCATACAAATTGTTTTCAATACGTCTTACGACACAAATGACATATTCATTCTGTTCAAATAACGCACGATGAAATTGACCAATACAAACTTTCCCACCTATTTCCATAACAACTGATTTGACATGTAAACGACTACGTGAAGCGAGAAATACAGTTTGTGCAGACAATGAAACATTTTCTGCCACACCACTCAAAATCGCTGAAGATGCAATTTGAGCATCACCAGACTTTCTAAATGCACTTAAATAGTCATCATAAATCTCTAATTTTTGAATGCGACCTTCAAATTTTAACATCTCATACATTTTAAACACTCACTATCGCTTTCATAAACTCTTCATATTCTTCATCTGCAGTTTGGAATTTTTTTTCATTTCTAGATGTAGATTTAAATATTGACTCTTTTTTAGGGTCAGATGCTAATTTAAAAGCTGTTTTTTGACACCAATCTTCCATTGCATCATCCAAAACATATTTTTTAAGTAAAATTTCTACGCTAATTAAACCTAATGTTATAAGATTCAATCCAGCAATTACTCGAGCACTCATTAAAAATGCGACTAGAGCATTCGCTGTGAATTTAATTAAAACTCTTTTAATTATTGCATTTTTGCTATGTTGTAAAATAGCACTAGCTAATACACCGGCCTGTCCAATTGACAAGCCTAAGTTGATCAAAATTCTAGTAAATAACATTGTTTGGATAACAACTGAGTTTGTCTCTTTTAAGGTTTTTGAATCTACATATAAACCAGTTATTCCACCTAAAGTTCCAAGACTTCCAGCAGTCAATCTAAATGCTGCTGCAGAGGCCGCTGCACCTGTGGCAGTCCTACGGCTCCAACTCTCACCTAACATATCAAATGCAACAGCAGATACCGAGAACATCGAACCCATTAATTGTACGGATAGCTCTGGCTTATCTTTAATATCAGATTTCCAAGCATCATATTGGAAGTAAAAATTCAGTAACTCAAAAACACCTACGATAGCAAGTATTCGGTTTTTGGTAATATCAGGTTGCCCTTTAGCTGCTAAGGATACTGAGTTTTTAATTTCTATCGCCCTAGTATTGCGATAAGTATAAGTCATACCACTTTGCGGTAAAGACGAAATTGCAGCAGCTCTAAATTCTAGGTTATACATCAATCTCATTAATGGGACTTGTTGAGCCAAATTCCCTGATCTTAGATAAAGCAATTGAGCTGTATGACGTTGTGCACCTTGAGTTGCCATGACAGTAATTTGACTGATATGTATCGTTTTTAAACGTATATCACCAAACTCTTTTAGAGCTGTATTCAGCATCAAAGATATCCAGTAGAACAGTTTATCTGGCCATTTAAAATCATTTGCCGAGATAAATTTTTTCCCTTCAATACCACCTAACCAACTATCAAAGGCAGCATCGGCTGCGGTAAACACACCAAAACTCTGTTTACTATAATCCAGTAAGTCTTTTGTTGAACTTGGACTTTCAAAAATCTTGGCATATTCATCCATTAACAGTTTATTGTTAAAACAATATGCTCTCAGGAATAAGTTCTTATCTGAAACCTTTTTTTCACATATCCATTTATTGAGTAAATCTTTCCCTTTTTGCAATAAATTCATGCCATACATTAAATCCATAATGACTGCATGAAAAATAAAGCCATTGCTTTCTTTAGGTGTTTTACCCTGTTTCAATTCCTCACTTTGGTCAAAATAGAACAGACCTTTTAAAAGATTAGAGGAAACCAGCCAATTATAATGATCATCTACATAGCGAACTGCTGCACTATAACTTTCTTGAGATTTCTTATCGACATCTTGGCGGAATTTCTCCAAGCCATTCATATCTAACTGTGCTTGGTATTTTTTCCATGCATGATTACCATCCACAGTTGCTTGTTTAACAGCCTCTGCTTTATGTTTTTCAAGTTCAGCTGCAGCTTTTGCAGGCGCATTTTTTTCAAAATTTTTAAGATTCTCAAGTCCCTTTTTATCACCCATGCGTTCAGCTCTTTGAATCGCCGCTTGAAGATAAGGATCTGTAATTTTCTTCCTTTGCTGCTCATTTGAATCAATAATTTTGAACTTTGCCTGAATGGAGTTTGCAACCAAGTTTTGCTTCATATTATCAATCAAAGTCATAGTTTGAAGCTTATGTTCGTTGCTAAAGCCGTCTTTATTTTCTTTTAAGAAGCTATCAATTCCTTTAAAGCTTAATATATTACGGTCTTCATTTAATTTAGAAGTAATTCCAATCGGATCATAGAGCGCAACACCAATATGCTCTTTCGGTTTCTCACTAAATTTCTTGTTTATTGCTCCCCAACGAGCAGAACCATATGATTCCAATGGTAATGCAACAGCACTTAACTGGGCACTAGAAAGACAATGTTGCTGGACAGCTCCTTTTGTTACATCAATTTTTTGCCAGTAGCCTGAAGTCGCATACTGATCAGCATTTTTTTCAAATTGTTCTCTCATTTTTTTGGTGAGTGGAGCGTGAGCATGAAGCAAATAGACCTTCTGGGCATCATCATTATTTACCGAAGGAATAGTAATTAAAGAAGCGTTAGCACTATGCCCAGCTTTATTACATGCAAAATCTTGAGCAACAATAGGAGCTTTACTCCCGATAGGAAACTCCTGATGAAACCCCTTTTTATTAGTAATATACGCAACCCACTCTTTTTTCCCTGATTTTCTTTTTATGAGTAAATAAATATATCCTGAATCAATCATTCGAACCGTATATTTATATTCCTTAAGTGGAACATTAGTAACACTGGCTCCTAATTGTGCCGGTAATGGTTTCACTCCTAAACGAGCTACAGAATATTTAAGAGGTAATATATTTATACCCGTAGGTCGACAAAAGTTAGTACATTCCTTTTTAGACATCTGAGTGACTGGTATTTTATTATTCTGAGTCGTCGATGCAGCAGCCTGCTGACTAATTTTGCTTGGGTTTGGACTAACACCTAACTTTTGAATTACTTTCTGTTCTTGTTGTGCTGGCGTCCCAAATTTTTTCATTTGTTTCGCAAAAGTCGGTTTATCATTAGCCATGGTAGCTCTCTTTACATTCTCTTATAACTTGTGAATATTGATTTTCTTCTAAATAATCCATTGCTTTGGTAAATGAATTGGCCTCATTTCTATCAACCCAATAATGATCAAGTATGTCTGAAATCAAGTGACTTCTTATAAAATCTCTATGTAAAATAACGGAATACATTCCATAGGCTATCAGATCCGTTACATGTGAAATTCCATAATTTTTTGTTGCTTGATGAAGTGACTCTAATATCTCATCCTGACGAATCAACAAATTCTCATCATATATAAGAGATTGTTTGATCACTGTATTCGACAATTCAATTAAATCTAGTTTTGCTGACTCATCATTTGTAAAAGTAAGAGGAAAAAGTGCCCCTTTTTCCTGGATTTTCACTTCATACAAACCGTTAAAAAAAACAAAATTCCAATTATCTAAAAATGATTCAATTCGTTCACTTTTTTTATCAATAATTGCAGGCAAATAAACTAACACTCGTGGATCATACCAACGAAAAATAAATTTATTCTTTGTATCTTTTGCAATGACAAGCTTTTTAAAAGTTTGTACCGCAATTTTTAGATCATCAATTTTGCTAAATCCATGAATAAAATAACCATCCTCATTTTGATCCAAATTCATTAATAATGTATGAGTAATAAATTCTAATGAATTTACTAGATCTTCTTTCACTTTTATTTTTATAAAGAAAAGAGCTGGACGGCTATTTTTTTTAGCGGCAACTGCAATCTCTATTGGTTCTAATTCATAATCTTTTAACTTTTCGATAAACTCATCAAAAAATCCACGCAATAAAGTTTCATCACACAAAAAACTCATATGACCACTTTGTTCAAATAAGTTCAATATTAAGTCACTTAACTTTTTAGAATTTAATTCATCTTTAGAAAATAAAAGCTTCATCTTAGTCTAATATCACTTTTGCTGATCCATTTTTTGCTGCATCTGACTGTTTAGCAGAACAGTCTGGTAAATCAAGCGCAGGTGGATTTATCGATGAGCCCCCCATAAACAAATGCTGTCCTGCTTTCATCTCAAGCTTACCGCCCGTAACAGGGAAAATACCTGAACCATTCAACTTAACTTGAGATCCATTTGCAGTCAGATTAATTTCAGTTGGGCTAGTAATAAAAATCGTGTCTTCAGTTGAAGTAATTTGCACACCCTTTCGAGCAATGACATCTAAGCCATCACCTTGTGCCTGAATTTCTACTTTACCTTGACCAGCAAAAAGGCGAGCGCCTTCTTGGGCTGCAAATAGACTTATTTTTTGACTCGCATGACCCACTATACTTTTTTGTGTACTGAGATTAATACTGTCACCAGCACTTTGAGTGAGCTGACCATTTGCACTGAGGTGTATATCTTCATTACTACTTACAGCAATACTTTTTGGAGATGCTAACACCATCACCGCTGATTGAAACTCAGCAGCCCTTTTAGAGTCTTCTTGTTGGAGAACTTCAATAAAGGACTGAATATTTTCAAGCACATCTAGCGGATCAGTTTGCTGATTTTTAGCAACTTCACTGAGTGCTTTGGCATTATTGAAGCCACCTTCGATTTGTTGTTTGGCCTCATTTGCATCAAGATGTACGCCTTGAGCCTGGTCCTGTTTATAGGTACTGATGAGTAAACCACTGCCTGCTCTTACCGCACCCCACTGATCAGTTCTGAGTTCGAAACCTTCACCACGGCCATCACTTTCCGTCTTGTCTTTTGGATGGCTTAAGTTACCCAAGTTTAGTTGGCTTGCGGCATGGCTGCTTTGCAGCTGGGTACTGATTTGCCCTGTAGTGTCATCAAAACGTAGCTGGTTAAAACCTTTACCATCGACTTCTTCGGAGCGGATACCACTGAGCTTTTTAGTGTCGGGTAGTTGGCCTTTTTTGTCGAATTGCGTTGGGTGACGTTCAGCCTCATGAATACGACCCACTACAAATGGACGGTCAATATTGCCGTCAAAGAAGTCGATGACAACAATCTCACCAACACGTGGCAAGAAGCGTGCTCCATAACCTGCGCCCGCCCATGGAGTCAGCACATCGACCCAAGCTGAGTCAGTATCATTATCATTACTTCCTGCACCACCATCATGATTATGGTCATCAGCTCGAGTAAACAGGAAGCGCACTTTAATACGTCCCCACTGGTCGACATGAATACTTTCACCTTCTAACCCCACCACTCTAGCACGCTGTGGGTAAGCCGCAGGTCGGTGTTCTAACGGATGATATTCAGGAACAGTTTTAATATTTCTACGCGACAAAATGAGTTCATTACCTTGACGCTCAGTCTGGTCGTTTAGCCCTGATTGATTGTTTTGCCATTGGCTTTGGCTTTGACTAAAAAGTTGATTGATTTGTTGTTGCAAATCTTTAGGCAAATTATTTTGCAAATAGAATCTTTTACCAATAATCAGAAATTCTTTGTCTGATCCGCTATGCGTATCTATTTCTGGATGTTCATTCAATTCAAACCAATAGCCAACTTGCGCATCACGTACCGTGGTTTGTGCACGGAAGTATTTCGATTGAGATGCATAATAATCGGATAGATTTTGATTGAGTTTTTCTAGCTGTTGGTGGCCTGATGCAGTAGCTTGATCTTCTCCATTTAAGTCTTGCATCCAAGCAGGACTCATGTGCCATGCCTGCTCCAGACTTAAACTTGCATTATCCTGATTAGCACTATGACTATGCTTTGACTGAACACTCCCCACGCCTTCTTCTTGACTTAAGGCATCAGCCTGCCAGCGTTGCACATGCACGGCTGTAGATTGCAAGTTTCGAGTTGGCACAAGGGTCGTCATACTGTCTTGTTGTTCAACTGCGCTACTACGGTGATAACGGATATTTCTTCGATTTAGAGCTAAATATGATTCATTATTATCAATTAAACGTAACTTTTGTGATTGAATCTCATCCGAGCTATCAGTGGCAAACAACTGAGCTTCATCAATTAACCAGTTAATGCCTTCACTACGCCAAAGTCGGGTTAAAAACTCATAATCTGTTTCGTTACTTTGCATGACAAAAGGTCGAACATCGTAGTCCTGGCTTAGTTTTTTTAAATCCAAAGTTAAGGCAGATGCAAACAATGGGCTTTTGTTCTGCCACTCAGTAAATAGAATTTCAGTAATGTCCCGTACACTTTTATTCATAAAAACACGGCTATTTCGGCGTTTATGCCATAGCGCGGTTGGATCTTGTAATCTCAGTTTATACAATGTTAATGAACCGTCACTCTGCCCCTGACTGGCTTCTGTAATAATTCCTGTAGTTCTAAATAATTGCCCCTGATCAGTTACTTGATCGACTGCAATCTGACAACCAATAAATTGTTTTAATGAAATATGGGCATTGGTAGAAAGACAAAATAAATCAGTAGTCAGTCCTTCATTTAGCTGATGCTGCCCTTCAATACTTTGTAAAAAGACTTGAGTATTCAACGATGGATTAGAAAACTGAACGTGAAGCACGCGTTTTTGCGAGCTGATACCCAAATCTTCTAGAATTCTATGTATATGAGATAACATCTTTTTATGAAAATTTTGTCAGGATTGGCATTATTTTATAAAATACAGAAACATCTGTCTATTTTGTAAAGAAAAACTTAACCATATGAATACACGAATGAATGAGAATGCTATTCGTGATAAATATAAAAAAGTGAATTAACAACTTACGCTATTAGTTCACTTTTAAAAGTTGTTAATATTTTAGTATTCTAAGAAATTCATTTTTAATTTAAATTTATTAATAGTATCCACAAATTTTTGACTTACTACATAGATATAAGGTTTATCCGTATCTCTAGCAATAAAAAAGTCATCTGTTACAAGATCTTTTTTTATGAAGTCATCTTCATCTAATAAATTGTTTTTTCTCTTAATATACATAGCATAAATATCTACCTCTTCATTCTTCATATAGCACTTATAGAAATCACTCTCATCTTCAAGAATTTCTTTCATTTCATTAAAAAATCTTTTTGAAAATAGTAAAATTCCAGAAGATGAATAATAAAAATCAGTTTCTAATATCTCATTTAATTGATCAGAAAAAATATTATCATAATCTAAATTTATTCTAGGATTTTTTAAAAAATTATCACTTAAATCAAATTTAAAATAATCAACGATAATTTCTTGCTTTCCTTTCAAATCAAAAGAAAAATCTCTATCAATATACTCAGATGGATAAATTGTATAAAAGCTCACAAAACCTACAAGTTAGTTAAAAAAGTTATGAATATTTCAACTATATATTAAAATACACCTAAGAATTATTTAAGTTCTAAAAGCATTAGCCAGACTAATACTTTTAAAACTTTATCTATTAATTACTTAAAAATTCAATTTTGATTTTTTCAAAATTTTCAACGGGAATGACTACTTTAAAACTTCCTATAACTTTAAAAAAAATTTTAAATTTACTTTCTCTCAAACCATATCCACTGCTATTACCTTCTCTCACGTCATACATAAAATCACCAAAATCTGTAGAAGGAATATAAACTCCATTTTTTACATTTAGTGTGTCTTTTATATTTTCAATAGATAAAAAGCATATACCATCACTTTTACTCGAAAAACTACTAAAAAAGTTTTGAAAAGGAAAAGTGATACGAATAATTTTATCAAGATAATCATGAGCTATAGTCAACGTAATTTCATCTTGATCACAACTCAAATCCAATAACTTTGAATCATCACTATTTTCAATTATTTCTAATAAATTCATATATTTAAATAATAATCTATATAACCTATTTCTAATTAACTTACGCTCCTGTCATTTATTGTTGGTAAAAAAGAGTAACCTTTTGCATATATTTCAAAGCAGTGATCATATGTCCATAAAAGATAGAGATTCAAGCCATTCTGGTCATAATTTGTATAGTCTAAATTTGAATTGGATTTATGAGAATAAATATGCTCAAAATCATCATATTGAAACATTTTAAAATTATTAACATTTGTAAAAACAACTGATAACAACTCAGACGTTTTAAAACTTTTACCCTTTTCATCTTTCTTAATTTGACTAAATGTTAAATCAACTTCCAAATTATTGCCTTGTGGGTTAAATTTAAACCCATTTAACCAAAAATCAGTGCGAGATGAAAGAATCCCAAACTTTGTGTGAATTGGTAAAAAATTTAATTGTGACATATAGTTTTTCCTGCATCATTTGTAGAGAATCGACGTAAAGTGGCTTCTTGCTGTATTTCTTCAGGAGTAGCCCATCGTGTATTTACGCCAGTTTTTGACTGTTTTGCAGCGGCTAACCGTCTATTGTCTAGTGAATATACCATATTGCTTTTGGCACCTTGTTCCAATAACTTTGCTTGGACATTCTGTGGAAGATCTTTAAACCTCACCAATCTAATCGGTTCGACTTTGGCAGCATAAGAGGGATCTGCTGCCAATCTATGGGCCAGACCATTCACATTACCTCCATCTCCAAAACATGGGCTATAGCCATTTTGGCTATATCGAATTGTCTTAGGTGATTTTATTCGTTCTAATCCCAAAGGATCAACCCAAACGACGGGATTCGGTGCATAAGCATAAATATTAGATCCACCCAACAAACCAATCGGGTCTTTACTAATAAACCGCCCTACATACGGCGAATAATAACGATAACGGTTGTAATGAAGCCCTGTTTCACCATCAAAATACTGACCTTGGAAACGGATGTTATTGCTAATAATTTCTGAATTTTCAAAGAAATCCGACTTAGCTTGTTCTACCTTACACTCACCCCAAGCTTTATATTGAGCTTTCCAGACGATGGCACCTGTTTGGTTACTCATTTCTTGTGGTGTGCCTAAATGATCGCAGTGATAGAACCATACATCATCAAAACCTTGGCTTTGTTTTACTGTATTCCACAATGGGTCTTTATAAATGCTATACGATTTTTCCGTCCAATCTTGCGTGTGATGTAGCTCAATTGAGTGACGATAAGCCGCTTGCAACAAAGGCACAAAACTATCTTTTTCGTAGAAATAGTGTTTAGTTATATCAGCGCTAGATTCATAAGCTAAAGTATCACCATCCCAACCATAAATAATGTTCTGCTCTTGACATGTATGGTGGTGCTTACTTCTTTTTTGAATACGTCGGCCCAAAGCATCGTAACGATAATCCGCCGTGTATTGATTGTTTCGACTACGAACAAGACGTCCCAACACATCCCACTCAAGATTTAAATCACCTTGTGATGACTTTTGTCGAATCAGTTGTCCAAAAGCATCATATTGATATTGTTGGTCAAGATATTCCTGCACGACATTATTAACTAAGCGGTTATAGCCAAGACCTTTTTCAGTGGCAGTATGCTGTGAGGATTGCTCTTTGGTAGTGTTATATCGATCTAAAATATTACTTGCTGGGTCAAAATTAAAAGTCTCTTTCCCAAGTTTACTAGTTGCCTCTAATAAACGCCCAACAGGATCATATTTATAGTGAATGGCCCCACGACGAGTATCCTTAATGAGCGTTAACTCACCTGTTTTATCGTAGTGATATAAGCGTTCAATCAATTGATTGGTATGCTGGATGGCATTATTTTGAGTTTGGGCCTGGTAACCTTTGTCATGCCCATTCAACATTAATTGCTGAGTTAAACGTCCGACTTCATCATAACGTTGTTGCTGGCTAAGACCATTTGCATAGTGTCGTAATGTCTCTCTATGTAAATCATCTCGCTCAAAACTAACAATATCTTCACCATTTAAAGCCATGCCATAGACATGCCCACTTCCATAAGTCAGCCAATCTATTTTCTGTCCATCTGGTCTGATGGTTGTGGTTCGATTATTTAATTCATCATAGACGTGTTTCCACACAGCAGTTTTTTGTGTCACGACATCTTGATGATGCTCTTTAATTAAATTACCTGCGGCATCGTAAAACCACTGCAGGTTAGTTTCGGCATTTTTGGCCTGAACTAGATTACCTAAGCCATCATAAGAAAATTCTTCTGTTTGCTTTTCTTCAAGCTCTTGCCCTTGATAGCCATATCCTGCTGTGCGTTGTTCTAAACGGCCCATGCTGTCAAAAATAAATTGCTGAACACGGTCTTTAGGTGCAGCACGGTCTTTGAAATCTTGACCATAGGCAGAAGCGACCTCAATACTCGTAGTCAGACGCCCATTATATTCATCGTACGCATAGACAGTTTCTTTGCCATCAAAATCAATTTCTTTTACTAATCGACCCGTAGCATCATAGACAAACTCATAACTTGCGCCATTTTCATTAATTAAACGTTTTAAGCGACTTAAACGGTCCCATTGATATTTTAAAGTTTGATTTAATGGGTCAATACGCTTAGTAATTAAACCAGCTGCATCATATTCATAACGTGTCTGCTGTCCTTTAGAGTCAACATGAACTAATAAACGACTTTCTTCGTCATGAATAAAATGTTCTTCAGTACCATCAGCATGCTTAATTTTTTCGAGCTGTCCAAAAGCATTTAGTGGTAAGCCTTTTTTTAGAGGCTGTCTTGGTTCAGCAGTTAATTCCGTATAGAAATATTCAACTTTTTGCTTTAAGGCATTTTCAATAAATTTGACGCGCCCGCGATCATCGTAGTGCCAGTGCGTTTCTTTACCAGAACAATCCGTATAAGTAACCAAGTTGCCTTGATCATCATATTTGAGTGTCTTCTTACCGCCTTTAGCATCTTGAATGGAAGTCACCAATCCCATTGCATTGTAGGCATAGGCTGTTTCACGCTTCAGTGGATCAATTTCTTTAATTATATTTCCTGAAGCATCATATTCTTTAAACCAACGCCCCTGTTCAGCGTCAACAAAACCAGTCAGATTATCTTTTTCGTCGTATTCATAATAGAAGGTTGAGCCATCGGCCTGAACCATACTTAAGACATTACCGCGTTCGTCGTAGGTATACGATGTTTCTGTTCCATCTGTAGCAATATGCGATGTTATATTTTTTGCTTGGTCTCTAAAGAACCATTCTTGCAAATTATCTGGATAAATAATTCGATAGGTGTAACCCGTAATGCCATAATAGTATTCAGTCACGTTACCATCGATATCCATGACTGAAGTTACGCGAACGTTTTCATCCCAATCTAATTTAGTAGCAGAACTATAGTCATCGGCCCATTCTTCAATCGCTTTTGAACTAGGTAAAACGCCATCCCACTTTAAGTTCATTCCTCTTTGGGTAAGATCGGTATAACGAGTCAATAAGTGAGCTTGGTATTGATATTCATAAAAAGCAGCAAACTCATTGGTTGCCTTAATTAAATCGCCTTGCTCGTTATATTGATATGCGGATAGTTGTCTAATGAGTTGACCATCTTCAACCAACCAAGCTGCAACAACTTTCTGCACATCATTAATTTGTAATGCTACATGCGCCAAAGTTTGTTGTTGCTGTTTAAATATAATGTCGGATAAATAGCTATCACCATTTTCTAATTCATAGTCATAACGTAGTCCGATACTAAATCCATTTTGACGTTCTATGGAGACTAAACGAAACTCATTTTTATATTTTTGATAGAAGCGAGTTTCTGAAACACCATATGAAATTGCTCTAATTTCAGGTGAGACAACTGTATAAGTAAAAGTTTCTACTTCATCATAGTAACTCTGCCCAACTTTTATTTCTGGTAAGCGAACAGGACGGCCATCGCTGCCAATATACTCCCAACCTTCTTGCTCAATCGGTTCTTTAGGTTCATTTATGTTGTAACTAGAACAACGAGCAATCTTGGTTGTAAAAGGTGTAATCCACCGCGCTCCGAAAATCGATTGATCATACTGATATAAGTTCGATACGTACGTTCTCGAAAATTGCTCTATTAGTAACGGGTGAATTTGTGCATCGGTATGGTTTAAAAACTCAGTACCCAAGGCAAAAGTAATCGATCGTTTAGTCGCACCACCTTTACAGTTTTTACATGCATTCGCATTATGAGTCGCGTCGTGTTCAGTATTCGCCTTTTCTAATTTATTATTTTTCTTGTCATGTTTGACTTGTGTGGTTTGAGTTGGCTTAACTTGAGCTGGTTTCTTTTTCCTAAATTTAGAAGCACTCATTCTCAATACATCAAATAGCCACCCAATTGTTTGCGGCTGCGCTGCATTTCCCAAGCCTTTAATTTTAGTATTGGCAGTGATACCAATTTTATTAATCGTTGCGCCTACATTTAATATCGGCTGCTTTAAATGTGCTGGAACTAAAGAAGTAACAACTTTAGCATTGGAGTTTGCTCCTGTTTTAATAAGAGCCTTCCCCCAGTTTTCGGTCATGTAAACTAAATTTTTTCCAGCTCGCGTTAAGTCACCACTTTTTATTCCTTTAATAACACCGGCAGCTTGCTGTTGAGCGCGGTTTGTATTTGAGCCTGCATTTGTAAATACTTGGCCTTTTGTTACAACTCGAACAATTCCGCCATTAATTTGTGCCGTTGCATTTTGGACTGTTCCACCACAAGTGGCTAAAATTGAATTTAGTTTATTTAACCCAGTTTTGCAGAATTTTTCTATATCCCCTGCAACCTGATCGTTTAAATGGTTAGAGATCACCACAATAACTGCTTCTCCTAAAGCAGCTTTACCCACACGTTTAACTTCTTGACGGACTAGAAACAGGGCTGGACGAGCAGACATACGAATTGCTGTTGTTCCTGGTACAGGTGCAATCCCAATAAGGTCAATACCCATTGTGGACCAATCCATAATATCGGCATTTTGAAAACCTTTATCATAGATATAGCAAATGTCGGAAACCACATCGATGGCAGCCATCACATTTCCAATAATTGGAATGGTCCCCATTACACTTGCGACTAAGTCTAATGTCACAATTTGATGAGTATGACTTTTTAACCAATTATCTATTTTTTGTTTTGAATGGCTAACATCTTTAATAGCAACTTCTGATAACGGTTTAACAACTTCTGTTTTTCCAGACATTTTATTTCTCTACGAATTCTTTTTAAAAGGGCTTTGCAAATACTGAGGAAGAGCGTTAGTAACCAAACTACCGCTATCAACAGAACTTAATTTGCTGAAGTCATTTATTTTTTGAATTGATGCAAGATCAATGTTGTTTCCTAATTTTTGGCTTACTTCTGAAATGGGTAAAAGGCTTTTCACTTGATCAGTCACTAATCCCTGTACCTGAGTTTTTAACATTGGCATTAAAGCCTTTGCCCCTTCAGATTTTATGCTTTGTGCAGTTTGAATATTTTTCATAATATTCGCAGGATTGGTTAATTTTTTAGATAATTCACCAAGTTTGGACTGGGCTGTTTTACTCATTTGCGCAATTAATGAATCTGATTGCTCATTATCCACATCATTCTTATTTGGCCACTCAACTGGGCGTTTAAAATCACTTGCGGCATCCCAAGGATCACGGTGGTCTGGCTCAAAGAAGACTTTCACTGCACCTGTCGCTAAGCCAGAAACTCTTGCAAATCCATTATCATCCAACTTGCCAGTGACTTCTTTTCCTAAGTTGTCGACAACTGTATAACTTCCACCTTTAACAAACTCACCATGTGAATAGTCATGTAAAAGCTCGAGCACACCCTGCCCACGTTTAGGCGGAGGCGGTAGTGAAGAACTGAAATTCGCACTCCCTCCCCCCATAAACAAATGCTGCCCAGCCTTCACCTCAAACTTACCGCTAGTGACTGGGAAAATTCCTGAACCATTAATCTTGATTTGAGATCCGCCCGCCGTAATCACAATTTCTTTAGAAGCACTAATTTCAATTTTGTCTTCCGTTGAAATAATCTGAACAGCTTTACGGGCAATTAAATCTGCCCCATCGCCTTGCGCTTGTATCTCAACTTTACCTTTGCCTGCATAAAGCCTCGCTCCTTCTTGGGCCGCAAAAAGACTGATCTTGTTTTGGGCATTTGCAATCAGGTTCTTTTGTGTAGTCAGGTTAATGCTATCGCCCGCAGTTTGGCTTAACTGAGCATCTGCGCTTAAGTGGATGTCTTCATTACTAGCTATGGCAATACTGTTAGGTGCAGTTAATATCATCAAGGCTTGCTTAAAAGCAGCAGCTTTGTCTTGATCTTTTTCTTCAATTTGCTCTATGAAGGTTTTTAAGTTCTCAAGAACTTCTAATGGATCAGTTTGTTGATTTTTAGCAACTTCACTGAGTGCCTTGGCATTGTTGAGGCCGCCTTCGATTTGTTGTTTGGCCTCGTTTGCATCAAGATGTACGCCTTGAGCTTGGTCTTGTTTGTGGGTGCTGATGAGTAAACCACTTCCAGCTCGAACCGCACCCCACTGGTCAGTTCTCAGCTCAAAGCCTTCTCCACGACCATCACTTTCGGCTTTATCTTTTGGATGACTTAAGTTACCGAGGTTAAGCTGACTAGCTGCATGGCTGCTTTGTAGCTGGGCACTGATTTGTCCTGTAGTGTCATCAAAACGTAGCTGGTTAAAGCCTTTACCATCGACTTCTTCTGAGCG
>Ga0065704_10070795_pt1 | contig 16057 bp, 12 predicted proteins | sample SwiRhicommuniRL2_FD_59091 | JGI IMG/M metagenome (GOLD analysis project Ga0065704, IMG submission 59091) | Switchgrass rhizosphere bacterial communities from Rose Lake, Michigan, USA - RL2 v2 (version 2) | ecosystem: Host-associated > Plants > Roots > Rhizosphere > Soil | place: East Lansing, MI
TGTAATCATTATAAAACAAAATAGCTTTTGGATCTGCTTCATGCGCATATTGAAAGGCTTTATAAATAAAATCTTCACCGCAGATCTGATACCAAAGCGAATTGCGTAGTAGCTGGTCAGGTTCATCTGATACTGCTTCATTTACAACATCCCAAGCATATATCTGACCTTTATATCTTCCCACAACCGCATAAATATGATCTTTTAGCCTTTGAAGCAAGACTTCCTTACTAACCTGTTTTCCAAATTCGTCGTAGAACATCCATTTAGGCGTCTGGTTATGCCAACACAGGTTATGCCCGCGAACTTTTAGGTTATGTTTTTGTGCGAATGCCACAATTGCATCGGCGTCTTTCCAGAAAAACAAGTCCTCTTTCGGATGGATGGGACCCATTTTCATAGCATTCTCGGCTGTGAGGCTGTTGAAATGTGTTAAAATGAAATTCTGCTGAACAGAATCTGCTAGTTGTTTGGCAGTAACAGCCACCCCCATTGGAAAGTAATCCTGGTAATAATCCTTTAAGCCTCTTTGATCTCCAGAGGTTTGTGCAAAAACATAAATTGGGAATAACAATACTGCTATGGCAAAAAGGGTATGAGTTACAGCTTTATAAAGTAAATTCATAATTGATCAATGGTGGTACAATATAATAATTAAGACAATCGATTGCATAATATTTTGTTAGATACTTGATGGAAGACCCAGTCCATTGTTATTTTGTGTAGTATTTGAATATTAACCTGATTATTGCTAATAATCCAGATGGAATAAAAATAATTCTTGAATGATAAACATTCAAGATATTTAATATATTTGTTAGGCAATCGATTGTTTTATTGCTGAATGACCAAATAACCTTTAAAGTATGAACATTTGTAAACGATTTATATGCTGTGTCGCATTTTTTACATGCTATGCTACTTATACCTGGGGCCAAGCCTCCAGCCCGTATATCCTGAATGCAGGAAGTAAGCCTTACTTATTACGAAGCTACCTTATGTTTGAAGGAAAGAAACGTACTCACGTAATTTCCGTAGGGACTCCAGAGAAAGTGAATTACTCTTATGATCTGAAACAGGGGGCCTTATTACAGCTATGGCGTGGACAGTTTTTAGACGTTACTGAAATGTGGAAGGATAGAGGGGAGCCTCAGTTGGCAAAGCCTTTAGGCGCGGTCCTGCCTCTTACTGCGGCACCGGCTATTGCGGCATTGGCAGACAAGCAGACAGCATGGCCTGATTCTATTGCTTTTGATGATTTACAAAACAAAGGCTATGTATTGGATAAAAACAAGATGCTTACATTTTCATATTCCTCAAATGGAGCTGATGTAAATGATAAAATAGTGGTGCAAAGCGATGGTGCGGCAATAAACCGTACCATAAGCGTAAGTAATAGTAAGGGACCTTTGTATTGCAGAATTGCTGTGGGGACCTCTATAGAAGCATTGAAAAACAATGCCTATAGCATAGGAAATAAAGTTTATACTGTAAAGTTGGCCGCTGAAACCAAGGCTTTTATCAGGAAAACAAAAAATGGTGAGGAACTGCTTGCTCCCTTAGCTACGGGAGCTGATTCATTAACTTATTCGCTAATCTGGTAAATCAAAGGATGAAAAGCTCAAAATATTTACTGTCTCTTTTATTGTTTGCCGCTGGTATAGCAAAGACAACTGCTCAAACAGAAAATCAAATATTTCCAATCGTTACTGTTCCAATTCCTAAAGAAATAGCACTTGAAGTTGGAGGAATGACCGTTTTACCCAATGATGAGCTGGCTGTGGCTACCCGACGGGGAGAAGTATGGATCATTACAAATCCATATATGAAGGATGGGCAGCAACCAAAATACCGCCTATTTGCTCATGGTATGCATGAAATATTGGGCTTAAATTATATTAAGGGGGATATATACCTGACTCAGCGTGCCGAGCTTACCCGTATTAGGGATCTGGATGGTGATGGAGAGGCTGATGAGTATAAAACAATGTATTCGTGGCCATTATCAGGCAATTATCATGAGTACGCTTATGGCCCTATGCTTGATAAGGAAGGCAACATGGTGGTTACATTAAATTTAGGGTGGATAGGCTTTGGGGAAAGCATGTCTAAATGGCACGGATGGATGCTTAAATTTTCTCCGGATTTTACCATGAAACCTTTTGCTACAGGTTTCCGCTCTCCGGCGGCTTTTGCGCTGAATGGTAGCGGTGATATATTTTATGCGGAAAACCAGGGCGACTGGGTAGGCTCAGGCAGTATTACGCATGTAGAGGAAGGTGATTTTGTTGGGAATCCGGCAGGTTTGATCTGGGCTGACCAACCTGGCTCTCCGGTAAAACTTCGTAAAAAGGATATTCCTGATACGGGCGAGCCAAAATATGATGTAGCCAAAAGAGTTCCCGGGTTAAAAACCCCATCTGTATGGATTCCTCATTCTATTATGGGTAATTCGACATCCGGAATTCTGGATTATTCAGATAGCGGAAATATGGGGCCATTTAAAGGACAATTATTCGTGGGTGACCAGGCGCAGAGTAAGATCAGCAGGGTATTTCTGGAAAAGGTTAAGGGGGTATATCAAGGGGCCGTATTCCCTTTTCGGGAAGGGTTTTCTTCAGGTGTATTGAGAATGAATTGGGGTTCTGATGGTAGTATGTTTGTAGGTATGACTTCAAGAGGGTGGTCATCAACCGGAAAAGAAGAATATGGATTACAGCGTTTGACCTGGTCTGGTATTATGCCTTTTGAAATACAGACCATAAAGGCACAGCCTGATGGTTTTGAACTTGAATTTACAATGCCGGTAGATGAGAAAACTGCACGTAATGCTGGTTCATACAAATTGTCGACTTTTACTTATAAGTATCATCACATTTACGGAAGCCCGGTGATAAATCAATCTTCCCGCAATCTCAAAGCTATCGAGATTTCTCCTGATCACAAACGTGTACGTTTAGTGCTCGACAGTTTAAAAGAAGGGTATATTCATGAGATCAGAACGGAAGGAATACGCTCGGAAAGTGGCAATACACCTTTGCTTCACAATTATGCATATTATACTTTGAATCAGATTCCAAATGGAGAAAAGATAGTAGCTACGGCCGAAAATAAACCGTTGGGTGCTATGCAGGCTGATAACACGAAGCAAGGCATGGATCATCATCACATGGGGAATATGACCACTGTTACTGGTAAAGTTACCGGCAATACTGCTGCAGAAAAGCACATAACTAAACAGCCGGCAAGCTGGAAGAATGGGCCGGACAAAACAATTTTACTGGGAACTAAACCGGGGTTGAAATTTGACATTACAAATTTGACTTTAAAAGCAGGTGCTAAAGTGAAACTCACTTTTGCAAATACTGACGATATGTTGCACAATTTTGTGCTGACTATGCCCGGATCGGGCAATATTGTGGGTGAAATGGTGATGAAGATGGGACTGGACGGTGAAAAGTATGATTTTGTTCCAAATAGTGCTAAGGTATTGGTTCATACTGTTTTATTGCAGCCAGGTAAATCCGATACGGTTTATTTTACTGTACCAAAAACTCCAGGGATATATCCTTTTATCTGTTCATATCCAGGTCATTATACAGTAATGAAGGGGCAGATTAAAGTGCTGAAATAATTTTTTCATAATATTGCTTTCTGGTATTGTATAGAGTTTCAATACGCAGAACTTAGTTTATAAAATAAATATTATGACCGAAACAGAGTATTTGGAGTTTTGTAAAAAGCAAATTACAGGCCCGTTAAAAGAGGAAGATATCATTACCATGCTAACTGCCTGGGGTGCCATTAATTACTCACTTGGCTATAAGAATGCACTAATTGATCATGATATTGAAGCTAAAGAGTAGTTCTGCTGGACTAGATTTCGAATAAGAGCATATTATGTGTTAATATTGTATATGGGATTTTACGATTTAAATAAAGAGGAGCGTTTAAATCTTGTAGCCGAAATTAACAAAAACATACTTGCTGAGCTGGTTACTTCGGATTATAAAGAAACGATTCGCTATTTTGCAGATGAAGATACCTATATTAGGAAATCAGCTTATTTGTCCATTGGTAAGATATACTACACTAAAGAAGCCTTTAGGCTTGAAATAATTAGTTGCTTAGAAAGGCTTTTTCTGGAATCGGATTTTAAAATCAGGCAAACTGCTATCAATGCTGCGGGCGAGATAGGTAAAATAGATTTTGAAAGTATCCGGCATTTTTTTGATAAGGGTTTATTTGATGAACATCATTCTCCTCGTAATGCTGTAATTGGATCTATCAAAAAAATGGGGGAAGTAAACCCGCTTCCTGTGCTGAAATGGGCGAAGCTTTATCTGCATCATGAAGACAAGGAAATCAGAAGAGAGATATGTCATGGTATAGAGCTTAGGGGGCGTAAATATCCGCAGGATATTTTACCTTTATTAAAGGAGCTGCAGTATGACCAAACTACAAGGGTTAGAAATACTCTTGTTCATGTTATAGGGCAAATTTCATATAAAAAGGGCTGTATACAAACTGTAGTATCACACCTTAAATTATGGGAGAACAAACAGCTTGTTGAGCAAGCGCTTGAAGAGATTATAGATGTTCATGATCGCTATAAAGATTTTGCTGTTTTAACACAGGAGCAAGCCAGACGGTATATTGAAGATCATATTAGCTGAAAAATATATCAATTGTTATTAGAAATGAATATGGTAGGTAAAATGATTCGTTTAATTTGTGTTTTTACAATTTTTGGAACTGTAAATGTATGGGCACAAAAGGAAAGTCCTGCATCAAGCTATGCAAAAGAAGGATATAAATTGGTATGGGCAGATGAATTCAATAATAGCGGAAAACCAGATACTGCTAACTGGAAATATGAGCAAGGTTTTATGCGTAACGAAGAATTGCAGTGGTACCAAACAGATAATGCATGGTGCGAAAATGGTGTGCTTGTTATTGAGGGGCGAAAAGAAACCAAGCCCAGCCCGAGTTTTAAAAGGGATTCAGGAGATTGGAGGAATAACAAGGAAAATATTCATTATACTTCTTCAAGTATAAATACCGCCGGTAAGCATTCCTGGCAATATGGACGTTTTGTAATGCGAGGCAAGATAGATGTAAGTTCTGGTCTTTGGCCAGCCTGGTGGACACTTGGCGTATCAGGAGAATGGCCTTCTAATGGAGAAATAGACATGATGGAATATTACAGGGGCAAGATACTGGCAAATATTGCGGTTGGCACCCAAAAGAAATACACTGCCGAATGGCATAGTAATACAAAATCTATCGTAGAATTAGGTGGATCCGAATGGGTTTCAAAATTCCACATCTGGCGAATGGATTGGACAGAAAAAGATATTTCTTTATTTCTCGATGATCAGTTGCTCATTAAAGTGGATATGGATAAGTTGTGCAACAAGGATGACACCGGCACTCACCCTTTTAAGCAGCCTCATTACATGTTGCTAAACCTTGCAATGGGTGGTATGAATGGAGGCAGTCTTGTAAATACTAAATTCCCAAACCGCTTTGAAGTTGATTACGTACGTGTTTACCAGAAATAATCTCTGATTATATGGTCAATTTTCTAAGCTCTTTTTTCTGTTAATTTTCTCGATTAAAAACCTATTTTTATGCCTTGAAAGAAAACAGTTTTTTACAGATCAACCAATGACCAATCTATAGGGGTGCTGTACTCGATATTATTCTATCATAATTCGTTTATCACTGTTTCAGGGCATAAGTAATTTTTAATGATGATTGCAAAAAGAATGGAGGGGGTTAGTGAATACTATTTCTCCCAAAAACTTAGAGAAATAGAGCTCTTGAATAAAGAGGGTAAAAACATTATTAACTTAGGGATCGGAAGTCCCGATCTTCCTCCTCATCCGGATGTGATAAGGGCGTTGCAGGAAGAGGCTGCAAAGCCCGGAGTACATGGTTATCAAGGTTACAAGGGCATTCCTGCATTGCGACAGGCTTTTGCTGATTGGTATCAGCAATGGTACAACGTAGTTCTTGACCCTGATACTGAAATTTTGCCGTTAATTGGTTCTAAAGAAGGCATCATGCACATTTGTATGACCTATCTGAATGAGGGTGACGAAGCATTGATTCCTGATCCTGGTTATCCTACCTATGCCAGTGCAGTTAAGCTGGCAGGTGGTAAGTCCAGAACTTACCTTTTGCAGGAAGAACGAAACTGGTATCCTGATCTTGAAGCGTTGGCAGCTTCGGATCTGAGCAAGGTAAAGCTAATGTTTGTGAACTATCCGCATATGCCAACCGGCCAGCAGGTAGAAACCGGGATGTTTGAAAATCTGGTTCGCTTTGCGAAAGAAAATAATCTATTACTTATACATGATAATCCATACAGTTTTATTCTTAATGATAACCCTGTAAGTCTTTTGAAGGTGCCAGGTGCTAAAGAAGTAGTATTGGAGCTGAACTCTTTAAGCAAATCTCATAATATGGCTGGATGGCGTATAGGTATGCTTTGCGGATCAAAAGAACGGATTGAAGAGGTGTTAAGATTTAAGAGCAATATGGATAGTGGTATGTTTCAGCCTCTGCAAATGGCAGCTGCAAAGGCATTATCCCTTGGTAAGGAATGGTATAGCTACATTAATAACATTTATGCAGAAAGGAGAGATGAAGTATATCGCATACTTGATATTCTGGGTTGCCACTACGAACTTAAGCAGGTAGGTTTATTTGTTTGGGCCAAAATTCCAGATCAGTATAAAGACGCCTATGCCCTTAGCGATGAAGTTCTTTATGGAGCTAATGTTTTTCTGACACCAGGGGGCATATTTGGAAGTCAGGGCAATCGATACATCAGAATTAGTCTCTGCGGTGATCTTTCCAGATTTGAGCAGGCTATAATCCGGATTAGTAAATTATATAAATAGCTTTTTTGCTAATAAAAAGAAAATAAATAAACAGATGAAAATAGCAGTAGTAGGCCTTGGACTTATCGGTGGTTCGATGGCGCTGAGGTTAAAGCAAAAAGGCTTTGCTTCAAAAGTACTGGGAGTAGATAATGATGAAACACATTCAAAGAAGGCTCTGGAACTTGGAATTGTTGATGAAATAACTGATTTGAATACTGCTGTAGCAGATAGCGATCTTATTATACTTAGTGCTCCGGTAAGCGTTTGTACTACATTATTACCGGGTATTTTAGATCAGGTAAAACAACAGGTGGTATTAGATACAGGTTCAACTAAAATGTCGCTGCTAGAAGCAGTAAAAGGCCATTTAAACAGAGGGAGGTATATTGCTACCCACCCTATGTGGGGTACAGAGTTCAGTGGGCCTGAAGCTGCAACATTGGATGCGTTTGATGGTAGGGCAAATGTAATTTGTGATGCGTCGGAAAGTGATAAGGATGCGCTTGCAACGGTTGAACAATTATATACCTTGCTTGGTATGTATAATGTATATATGGGGGGGAAAGATCATGATGTACACGTGGCGTATGTTAGTCATATTTCGCACATCACCTCATTTGCATTAGCTAATACAGTTCTTGAAAAAGAAAGAGAGGAAAATGCCATATTTGAATTGGCCAGTGCTGGTTTTGAAAGTACAGTAAGGCTCGCAAAAAGTAGTCCTGCTATGTGGATGCCCATATTTAAACAAAATAAGGAAAACGTACTGGATGTGTTAAACGAGCACATCACACAATTGAGAAAATTCAAATCCTGTATAGAGAAAGAGAATTGGGCCTATCTCACCGAGTTAATGGAACATGCGAACAAAATCAAGGATGTCCTTGATAGGAAGCAATAGAATGTAAAAGGGCCTGCATCATTATTAATGAGCAGGCCCTTTTAGGTGAATTATAAAACTAATTATTTTTTAATTGAATCTTTCACTGTTGTATCGATAGCAGCTGTATCAGTTGCTGTAGTATCCATTGTAGTTACAGAAGTATCAGTCATTGTAGAATCTGTAGCATCAGCGCTTTTTTCTGATGAATTACAAGCTACAACTGATAAAGATATTGCTAAAGCTAAAAAGCCAAATTTGAATAGGTTTTTCATAATGATTTTGTTTTTAGATACATGTTTTGTTCATTTCTTAATACCCTGAATTTAAAAAGGTAACCCTTTCGAAAGTTAAGGGGCTATAATTGTGAAAAGATAAACCATAAATATTACCATCAGTACCACACCCTGCAATATGTTGGTGCGACCTGTAGCAAGCGAAAGCATAATTGTAAATTGAGCAAGAAGGAGCAATACGGTTGCCTTCATATCAATTCCCAAAGTAACAGTCATTCCCGTTATAATAGATACGATTGCTACTGCTGGAATAGTTAGGCCAATACTAGCTAAAGCTGATCCTAATGCAAGGTTTAGACTGGTTTGCAGACGGTTTTTCCTGGCGGCACGGTATGCAGCTAATCCCTCCGGAAGTAATACTACTGAGGCAATTATAACTCCAACCAACGATTTTGGTGCACCAAAGTTGATTACCGCATTTTCGATGTCTGGGGCCAGAGCTTTTGCCAGCAGCACAACAATGCCCAGGCATAGGAGCAATAAAAAAGTACTCAACAAAGCAATCTTATTGGTAGGTGGTTCGGCATGCACCTCTTCATTACCATCAGCATCCGGAGGTAAAAAGAAATCACGGTGCCTGATAGTCTGAACCATTACAAAAGCACCATATAATACAAGGCAAACCACAGCAACAAAGATGAGCTGAGTAGGGGTGTATTCAGGCCCTGCTTTGCTGGTAGTATAATTTGGAAGGATCAGCGTAAGTACTAATATTGCTGTAAGGGTTACCAGTGCTGCACTTACTCCTGGAAGGCTAAACACCTGTTCTTTAAATTTGGCTCCGCCTACAAGTAAACATAAACCGATAATTCCGGTTAAAATAATCATCACGGCAGCAAGAACGGTATCCCGGGCAAGCGCTGCGGTATCAGGACCACCTGTTAGCATTAAAGAAACAATCAACGCTACTTCAATTACAGTAATTGCAAGTGCGAGCAGCAAGGTTCCAAAAGGCTCTCCAACACGGTGAGCTACAACTTCCGCATGATGTACAGCAGCAAGCACAGCTGCAATAAGCACAGCCGCAAGAAAAAAGGTATAGAAAATCCCCAGATTCATTGAACTGCCAAAATAGGCTAGCCAGGCAACGATTGGGGATAGGATGGTCCATAAAGGAAGTGCTGGTTTTTTGCTCATAAATCTGGAATTAAATCAAAAATTAAAAAATATTTATTCGTTGATGTCCTATTTCGGAAATCTCAATTGTAATAGGGGTATAAAACAAATATTGAATCACAATTTAGATAAAAAAGAAATGGAACAAAGAATCAATTTTTTCGCAAAAGGACAAAACGCTATGAAAGCAATGTATGGTTTAGGAAGTTATCTTGCTAAATCTCCGGTTGAAAAAAAACTTTTAAACTTAATTTATTTCAGGGTATCACAAATTAATGGGTGTGCATTCTGTTTAGATATGCATTCAAAAGATTTACGTGCAGAGGGTGAAACTGAGCAACGGTTATACGTATTGAATGCATGGCGAGAAGCCCCACTATATACCGAACGTGAGTGTGCTGCATTGGCATGGGCTGAAGCAGTAACAAAAATAACTGGGGGAGACGTTTCTGATGAGGTATATAATAAGGCTATAAAGCAGTTTACTGAAGAGGAACTGATTGATTTAACAATAGCAGTTAATACAATTAACAGTTACAATCGCCTTAATATTGCTTTTCGTACTCCGGCAGGAGATTACCAACCAGGTGCGTTTGCTGTAAAAGGGTAATGATTTGTATTTTCTAACTAAACAGGCAATCCTCAGTTGATAAAGGATTGCCTGTTTTTGTCAAAATTTATTAATTATTTCGCTGTCAAATGTTTCAAAAATACCACGATCACCTTAGATAGCTGATAGTATAAGCTTTTTTGTACATATAACACTGGCTAATTTTGATTAAACTGGAATGCCCTTAGCTTCTGCTGGTTAATTCCAATCAGTAGTGTGTTGTTTATGGTAAGGGCACTTCTTACATCTCCTTTTAGATTAAGACCGCTTTGCTGTTCAGGAACATATTTAAATGTGCCTTTTCCATTGCCTTTTAGCACCACACCATGGTTGGCATCATATTTTCCAAAGCGGATTCGGGACTGGTTGATATTGCCACATAAAAGCAAGTCTTTATTTCCGTCCCCGTCGTAGTCTAAGCAGGTGATGGTATACACCGGTGCGAACTGTGCCTGTAGTGGCAATTGTTTCTCTTTGAATTTTCCATCACTGGTGTTTTCAAAATATGCCGTTTTGAGGTAATTGGCTTTTAAAATCTTTGAGCCCTTGAGTTCTTCTGCAGTAAAAACTTCATTTAGACCTGCATTCGCATAGCTTTTATAATCAGGGAAGCGTGTGCGCAAAATGCTCATTTGATCGAGAATCTCGTCTCGGGTCAGGTAAGGATAACTTTTGCCCATAATGTAGAAGCATAGGATCGGATCCAGGGCTCCGTTATCGTCAAAGTCTTTGTAGACCATCTCCGCTGGTTCCTGGTCGCTTACTCGGCATTGGCTGTTAAGGCCAAGATTGCCAACTATAAGGTCCGGTCTGCCATCGCCATTTAGATCTTCAATCTTCAGGGTGTTCCACCAACCGCTGTATTGTTTGTCAAAATATTTATCTGTCCTGTTCTTTAGTTTACCATTATCATTGATGAATGCGGTAACCGGCATCCAGTCGCCTACTACTATAAGGTCTTGTTTCTTATCGTTATTTAGGTCTAGAACGCTAGCATCCGTAACCATACCAATATACTCCAAATCAGGTGCAATTTTTCTAATCTGATTAGAAAAATGACCTTTTCCATCGTTGATCAGCAAAAAGCTCCTTGGGGTTTCAGGATACCTGGAAGTCGTGCTACGGCCGCCCACAAACAGATCAGGCTTGCCATCACCATTAAAATCGCCTACCCTTGCACAACTCTTGCTCACATGCGTTTCTGGAAGTGAGTTGATCGATTTAGTAAAATTGCCTTTACCATCATTGATATATAGTCTGTCCTGAAATAGTGGGTCATCGTCTTTAAAGCTTCCATACCCTCCGCTCACTACATACAAATCTTGGTGACCATCTCCATTAGCGTCAAAGAATATGGCATCTGTGTCTTCACTTACCGTGTCGGCTAGAAAGGGTTTTTGATTCTTCATGAATTTACCTCCTTTTTGCTGGATGAATAATGCGCTGGCTTGATTGATGTCGCCACCAACGAATATATCACTTAGCCCATCACCATTCACATCGCCCTTGGCCATACATGGCCCGGTGAAGGACAGCGCATTGACAAGCAGGGGCTGGCGCTTATAATCATTAATGTCATTTTTAACCTGTGCGGATGCTATTGGTGAGGGTATTTCGGTAAACAAGGGCTTTGATGGCTTTGGTCTCTGGTATGTGTTTTTGGCATCACTTTCTATAAGTACCAGCTGTTTGTTGGCCGCAACATTGGTGAGAACCTGATACTTCCCGCTAAGCCATACGATTCTAACTGAATCAATCATTTTTTCTTTGCCCAAACCAAAATGCAGATTTTGAGATACGCTGGACAAGTAACCTTTAGATGGCATCTGCTCTATGCACTGCTGGCGTCCTTTATTAAATATAGTTACTAAAGCACCAAGACCACCGGTATTTTTACCTGAACCCTTTAGCTTTACTTTTAAATAGTTGGTTGCGGGGCTACCCTGGTTTTGATAGAGGAAAGCTGCCTTATTGATGTTGTTGACTATTATATCAAGATCTCCATCATTATCAAGGTCACTGTATGCTGCACCATTACTGTTCGAAGGTATATTTATTCCCCAGTCAAATCCTTTATTGGTAAAGGTAAGGTCACCATTATTTTTATAGATATAGTTCTTTACATCGGAAGAAGGTACTTTCTTAAGTAAAGCGATCAAATCCTTTGCTTCTACCTGACCATTGAGGCTTCTCATATAGTTCTCGTTGTATTTAAGCACGTCCATATTAGTGAAATCGCGCATAAAACCATTTGTTACAAAAAGGTCCTTCCAGCCATCATTATCATAATCTGCGAACAAGGGCGCCCAACTCCAGTCTGTATTGGAGATGCCCGCCAGCTGTCCCACTTCACTAAAGCTGCCGTTGCCGTTATTTATATGAAGCATATTTCGCATATACTGATAATAAAAACCGTTGCGTAAATTGATATTAAATACTTCATAGTTATCCAGTCCTGATAATAATTTTTGGCGTTTATTGTCTTCGGGAAGCATATCGAGTGTGAATATATCCTGAAGACCATCGTTATTGACATCAGCAATATTGTTACCCATAGAAAACAATGAAATGTGATCCAGATTGTTCTGCAATTTATCTGTAAATGTCCCATCTCCGTTGTTGATGTACATTCGGTCGGGAATGGCATAGTCATTGGATAAATATATGTCAGGCCATCCGTCACCATTGATGTCACCAACGCCCCCGCCCAGACCATAGGATAAAGTGGACATATTTATTCCTGCTTGCTTGGTTACATCTTTGAAATGTCCATTTTCATTTCTGAGCAGTTTAGAGCTCGCAAGCGGATCATCCTGTTTTTTTAATTCTTCTATTGTCGCGTCATCCAGATTACTAAGAACCCTAATGTTATCATTCACAAGAAAGAGATCCAGGTCGCCATCACGGTCATAATCAAAGAAGACTGATTGCGTGCTGTAGGATGGATCTGCCAATCCGTAAGCTTCGGCTTCATCTTTAAATATAGGTATGCTGTCGCTGTTTAATCCCTGGTTAATAAAGAGCTGGTTTTTTGAGTCCGGCCCCGCTTCTCTGCCTGCATAACATACATAAATATCAAGGTACCCGTCACCGTTAATATCTACCATGTTGACTCCTGTTTTCCATCCCGGGGTTCGTCCAGCTACACCTGAAATTTCAGTAATATCGGCAAACCGCATACTACCGAGATTGCGATAGAGCTTGTCTCCGGTCATGTTGCCAGAGAAGTAAATGTCATCTAATCCATCATTGTTGAGGTCGCCCACAGCTACACCACCACCGCTGTAGAAACCCTGATAGAAACCGACGATTTTTTTATCAAGGTCTTCTTTGAGCACATTATTAAACATAATATTGGTACTGGAAGAATCGAGTAGGGTAAAGAGCGGGTTTTCTGCAACAGAAGTTGAATTGCCTTTTTTTGATCCAGTACAGGAAAACAGAAGAAAAAGAGCAACAATTAGGATGTAGAATTTTTGCATAAAGCGTTATTTATTTGGTTAGTGGCTGATTCAATATTTGTCAAAAACACATTACATTGTAATATTTTTGAGACTTTAAAATAAATATATAGCTTATTCTTGAATAATATTCAAAAATTTCCCTTAAAAAATTGTGGATAAAAGCATACTAATTATGTCATTGATAGATACTTAAAAGGCCAGTACAGATCTGAATTTGAAAAACTTCTTTATATTCACTGTTTAACACACAACTAATGACCGCCGTTAAATTAATCAGGAACATGTTTCTGGGAGCATGCTTTGTTTTGCTTTCTTCTTTTGTGAAATCTCAATCATTGAAAAACGACCGGATAGGTATGTTTGATTTAGGATATACCTTAAAAAAAGATCTTAATAATGAGGAAGAAATAAAAACAGCATGGGATGATGTACATGCAGTGTCTACCCTTCAGGGTATAATAAACCGAAAATCCCCAAGACTATATATCTACATGATAAAGAATGGATCAATAGATATTGACAGGTATTGGTGGAATAAGTATCGCCAAAGGGGCAGATGGTTAAACAACATTGATACTGTTGTTTATAAAGATATTGTTAGTTTAGTTAAAGCATACAGATCTGATATTAAGGGGGCGGTTGTTTATGACCCAGGTGTGGCTGCAACCAGTAATGTTGCCTCTTCCATTGCAGGGCAGGAAGATGTAATTGCGGTTCGTTATGATACTGGTAAAAATAGCTTATACAGGCGTCTTATATTGCAAGGCCCTAAATTGCCTGTTAGGGTATGGCTAATAAACAAAGATGGGTCTTCATTATTTACGGGCACCGGGAATATTCCAGGAACTAAGCGTTTATCAACAGGTTCAGCAAAAAATGATGCTTACTTGTGGTTTATGGAGAAATACACCAAGGCAGGAAAAACTAATACCAAATACGGAGCATATTATGTAGACCAACAGTGGATGAAAAATCCGAGGGCTGCAGGTCCAAATCATCACACGCTTACCAATCATGATTTTTTTGTTAGTAAGAAAGGATTTTTCTTTGACCTTAGCCCTTGGGGCGATGAACCTGCTACTGATGATCTTAATCAGAAAACAGGAACTGATCTGAATACTCTTAAAGAGTTATTGCTCACAGCTTATCAGTATAATAAAGGTAAGGATTATGCTTATCTGGGTGGTTTCCCGCCATGGGCCTTTAAATATACAAAACACGCCGGTGGCATTCATGAAGATGTGCCGACTGAGTGGGAGTACTCTGCAGTTATCAGCGCCTATAACGCATTTAAAGATGCAGATGCTATTGGTTTTGGTGCGCTGGCAAATGCATCTTTCTGGCAACATTATCCACTTAAACAGAAATATGAGCAAAAGTGGGTTACAGAAGCTGATTTAAAGAAAAGAGGTTATTTGCGCGAGGACGGAAAAGTTGACTTTAAAGGGCGCAATTTCTTTGTTTTCTATGTTGGTGATTATGATGCCTCTTCATGGGTCTCTCAAACAACTCCAACCTTATGGGATAGTCCGGAGCGTGGTAAAATTCCTTTAATGTGGTGCATTAGTCCCGTTTTACAAGAGCGGGTGCCTATGGCTATGGAATATAGACGAGAATCTGCTACAAAGAATGATTATTTTGCTGCGGCCGATAATGGAGCCGGATATTTAATGCCAGGAATGCTGCAAGAGCCAAGACCCATTTCTGCGTTGCCTGATGGTCTGGATGCCTGGGTTGCTCATAATAAGCCATATTATGCCAGGTGGGATTTAAGTATTACAGGTTTTATTATTGATGGTCAGGCACCTGGGCTTAATGAAAAAGGGCTTAATGCTTATGCTGAATTTAGCCCTAATGGGATAGTTCCTCAAAAAACTACTTTAACTTCTTTACATGGAAATATGCCTGTTTTGCGTGCAGATGATGATGTTAATGAAGATGATCCCGCAGTAGCGGCAAAGCATATTCTAGATAGGATAGGGAAACGTCCTGTGCCATTTCATTGGTTCCGCAATATCTTGAAAGATCCGGGATGGTATGTTAATGTGGTTGAAGAGTTAAAGCGTACTGATCCTAAAATTGAATTACTGGATGCTCCAACTTTTTTTGAATTGTATCGTATTTATTTAAGGCAAACGCCGGATGCGGCCAATGGAAAAATAAATTAAGCAATATCCTTTCGAAATTCCCTGCGGTATTTCAGTGGACTGAGCTTCATTTTTCTTTTGAACAGTTTATAAAAATGTGATAGGTCTCCAAAACCATTCTCAAAACAGATATCGGATATAGTTTTATCAGAATTGACGAGCTGCTGAATGGCATAGTTTATCCGGTAGTCAGTCACAGTTTCTATAAAGGTTTTCTTTGTGGTCTTTTTGTAATACTTGCAAAAAGCATTTGGTGTCATGTTTATTAAGGCGGCAGCCTGATCTAGCAAAATTTCATCCTTATAATTATCAATAATATATCCCAGGACGACATTTATTCTTTCGGCTTTTCCAGCTTGATGCGCTTTTGTACCCTGTTTGTCCAGTAATACGTATTCTTTAGAAGTAGCCAGAGTGTACAGGATTTCTAAAAATTCTATGAGCCTTCTAAAGGAATTTGGTTGTTTTGCCAATAAGATTAACTGTTGAGCAATCTCCTTTGAGGTATTATTTAAGAATTGTACCCCATGTTTACTTCTTTCTAACAGGTGGAGTATTTGTGAAAGTTCCGGTCTGGTCAGAAAATCTGCACCAAGAAAATCGTTGTTAAATTGAATAACTATAGAGGCAACCTGATTTAATGAGTCTTGG
>Ga0065704_10000690_pt1 | contig 16056 bp, 11 predicted proteins | sample SwiRhicommuniRL2_FD_59091 | JGI IMG/M metagenome (GOLD analysis project Ga0065704, IMG submission 59091) | Switchgrass rhizosphere bacterial communities from Rose Lake, Michigan, USA - RL2 v2 (version 2) | ecosystem: Host-associated > Plants > Roots > Rhizosphere > Soil | place: East Lansing, MI
CTCCCGTTGTGTTGCATTGTCGGCGAGAAAGTCCCAACGCGTTGTGTCGTTAGGGCGATACTTTAGTTGTTTTTTAGTCACATCTCAGCCTATTTGAGAAACGGCCTTAGAGCAGCATAGGAAATCGTCACCTTTTGCGAGCCGGCGGCGCAGCCAGTGATTTTGCAGGCGTCGAAGTTGAAGCGAATTCCATAGTTTGTGAAATTCCAACTCGCAAACGTCTCAGCTTTCGGGGGCAGCGGCTCGAAAGGTGACAACGCATCTGTGCAGTAACGCGCGATAAACTCAAGATACTTCGAGTTTGGCTTGAAATGGTCGGAGAGTTTTAACTCTCTATGCGACTTGAGGTCGTAGTTTATGACATCACTTGTTTGGACCGAGTGTCCAGCGCCGATTCCGTAGTCAAAGAATTCGAGGTAAATGCTGACGAGCGAATCAGCAGCGAACACGACTTCATAGTCAAGATCGACTGAATTGAAGACCCCCGGAAACTTTTCTTTGGCGTCCCGCAGATCCGCTTTGGAAGGGTTCAGCGCCCACTCGTAGTGATCGACCGCCAGTTGTCGCAATCGTCGATTGAGCTTTTTAATATGTCGATCGTTAGGGCAAGAAATCTGCGGATAACGCACGTCAATTTTATACAGTAGTCGCTCACTCTTCAGGTGTATGTCCTCAGGAGTAATCCTTAATCGACCTTCTGCAAAAACAAATTCCGAGTCAGATGGCCGTGGCGTAATCACCGGCGCGGGTGGAGGTGGAGGGGGTTGTTGTGTGACATCGGTCTTAGCTGCGATCGTTTTAGTAGTAGAGGTGTGCCACGAGTCGGCAGTGACAATGCCGGCTACAAACGCGAGTACGGCTCCAATCAAAGTCAGGATGATGGGTTTCGGTGTCATGCTAAGTGAGATGGAAGGTTAACCCGCTTTGAATCGTANTCCGCAGAGTGAAAGCCTCACGCCGGTGTGTGGTTTGCCACAGTCGACGTGGACAGGATTTTCACGATGTTTCAGGATTGACAAGATTCATTCCGTTGTAGAATCCTCAGCCGTTACACAATCAACGCGTTGAGGAGCGCCTGAATGAAGGTTACTTCGCTTGCTCTTCTGATTTTTGCAATTGCAGGTTGGTTCACAGCGAGCACGTCTCAGCAAACACAACTTACAGTCACCGCCGTTAACAAGCTCAATATCGCCCGTCAAAGCGAAACGATTGAACTAACCGCGCAGGCTCTCGCGCCACTTGCCGAAAAGGATCTGATGAAGCTGCACGTGCGCGATAGTTCGGGCAGGGAACTACTTTCTCAGGCTGTCGATACTGACTACGACGATTATCACAAACCCGACGTGCTCATCTTTCAGGCTGACTTTCAACCCAACGAGACAAAAACCTTCACCGTCGTCGCTGGACCAAAGCGTGAATACTCTCGCGAAGACTTTCGCGCGTACGGCCGCTTCGTGCGCGAGCGTTTCGACGACTTTGCGTGGGAAAACGATCTCGTTGCTCATCGCACTTACGGTAAGGCGCTGATTACCTGGAAGGGTGAACCGCTAACCAGCAGCGCCATCGATATCTGGTCGAAGCGAACCTCGAAGCTCGTGCTCAACGACTGGTACATGATCGATAACTATCACGTCGACCACGGTGAAGGCGTCGATGCGTATTCCGCCGGTCCCACCCGTGGATGCGGCGGGAATGGCATTTGGACCAAGGGCCAACTCTTCGTGCCGGCGAACTTTGTAGATTCGCGAGTGCTGACAAATGGTCCGATCCGGGTGATGTTTGAACTGGTTTACGAGCCGTTCGATGTCAATGGCGTCAAGGTTTCGCAGGTGCTGCGCGTGTCGCTCGATGCGGGTAGTCAGTTAAATCATTTCCGTGCTTCGTTTCGGGCGCCGGCGGGGAGTGATTCGCTGTCTATGGCTGTGGGGCTCAAGAAAGTGAAGGGTGGAGACAAGCACCTCAATGCAGAGCGAGGTTGGTTTACCGTCTGGGAGCCGGTGGAAAAGAACCTTGGGATGCAAGGCCTGGCAATCGTCGTCGACCCGCGCACGTTCGACGGTGTCACTGAAGACAAGTTGAATCACGTGCTCGTGCTGAAGCCGGGGATTGCCGCGCCAGTCTCTTACTGGGCTGGATTTGCGTGGGATCGCGCGGGAAAGATCACGTCAGCCGAGAGCTGGAACGCGTATATCGATCAATTTGGCGAAAAGCTGCGATCTCCGATTGAAGTAAATACGCGTTAATACATTGAGGAGAAGACGATGATCTCAAAGAGTTTGATGGCTCTGGTTATTTCCTGCCTTGTTTGTGGCGTCGCTGTACCGCAGGCGCATCAGCGAGAGAGTAAGAAAGAGCTGCGCAGCAAGCTGTTCAAGCAGGTACTTGCCGATTACTCNGACATTCGGGAGTGTGTCGAGAAAGAAGAGGGAGGCACTCGCNCCGCTGAAGANAACATGACGGTGGAGGAAGTCGACCTGAATCGTGATGGCGTCACAGAGTATCAGGTNGAACTGTCTGGTCCGTGTGCATGTGGGATGGTCAACTGTTCGATCTATGTCTACCGTCAGACTCCNGCGGGCTATGAGTCGATTCTCGAGGATGCGGCCGGCTTTGGAATCCAATTACTGAAAACATCGACGAGGGGTTATACAGATTTGCGCGTCGATGCACGAGACTCAGCGGCCGCGCAGTCGCAAACGATCTACAAGTTTGACGGCACGCGTTATCGCGAAGCGAGCACGAGCCTGGTTAACCCGCAAACTGGCGAGAGTAAACCCGCTTCGCGTCGAGTCCAGTTCAAACGTGGCGCGTCAGCCGCAACGGTGCAAGGTCGAGTATCGCTTGAATTGTCTGATACGTGGATTGTTGGAGCTCGCGCCGGTCAGGTGATGACGGTTCAACTTACGTCGCCAGGCAAAGTCAGATTCATGTTAATGACCTCACGCACGACGGAGTCGCTGGCGGACAACACGCGAAGCTGGACCGGCACCCTTCCCGAAACAGGCGACTATCTCATCCTCGTCGACACCGGCGCCAGAGCCGCCACGTACTCAATGACGATCAGCATCAAGTGATCTTTTGTGCCTTCTGTGCCTTCTTGTGGCTCACTTGCCTGAATCCATGTGCCAACCGACGTTCACGAGGTCGTCGCCGCGTCTGACAAACATTTCCGTCGCGCGACCGCTTGAGGTTGAGCGCTGACCGTTCATCTCAATCTCGTACAAATAGGTGGTGTAGACGATCACGGTGTTGCCGTAGACCTGGATTTCCGTTTTGGGAAATTCGAGTTTGAGGAGTTTTCCACCGCTATCGACAAATCTCTTTGCATTCGCAAGAACGGCAGCTCGATCGGACCAACCTGCGTCGCCCGCATCAATGGCGATCGTTTCTTCCGGGATCAACTTCTCCAGCGTAGCGCGGTCGTTTGTGAACCACGCCTTCCAGACCGCCTCGCGTGCCGCGAGTATTCGTTCGCGAATCTGGGGCGTTAGATTCACCGGGCGCGACATCTGTTCCGCACGCCATTCGGGATCGACAACCGTGTGCGACGCCACCTGAATCCAGCCGCCTTTGCGCTTCGCATAAACGTCCATGATGCGAAAACGACGCAACGTGATCGTGGTGTTGCCATCCTTTCGCTGAAACTCGCCAAAGAAATTCGCAACCGCGAGTTCCGGGCCGTAGAAGTGTACGTCGAAGTCACTGACTTTGTACGTCGTGCCGGCTGGAAAGTAAGGCTGTGATTTGAGAGCACTCGCGGGCTTGGGCCACTCAATCCCGTTCGCTCGCATGTAATCGTCTATTCCTTTTATTGGTGTGCGGGAGCCTTCCAAAAAACCTCGCCAGTCTTCTGAATGCGTCGCAAAGATTTTGGCCTCATCTCCATCGATGAACGCCTGGAAGATACTCTCAATGTGTGCACGAATAGCCGCCGCGTCGGCAGCACGATCGTCATTAGCCACAACAGAAGTCTTAGCCACAAAAAGGCACATAAAGCATAAAAGAAATATTTTGAATACTGATTTCAGAGCCATATTCGAGCTCTCCTTCCAATTCATTTTTGTGCTTTATGTGCCTTTTTGTGGCCTGCTTCAAGAAGAAATACGCGAGCGGCGTGTCTGTTGACGTGAACGGTATTGCGGCGTGTGCTGGTCGAACGATACTGTGGCAAAGTGCAATTGCCACGCCTGCGCCCATGGATGATTGTCTCGGCCGCCTGGATTGTGCCCGCCGTCTTCGCAGTTATCAATCGCATTGCTCAAACGAGACTTCGAGGCTGGGACCCTGCAACACTTCAGGAGCTTCTATTCGAGTTTGGCGACTGGTTGCTTTATGCGCTTCTCACGCCCTTCGTCTTCGCTGTCTCGAGGAAATGGCCACTCGCACGCCCTCACCTCGTTCGCCGTGCCGTTTTGCACTTCTTCTTCTCGCTCCTGTTCTGCGTTGCCTGGGCCACCTGCGGCCAGATACTACGCTTGATTCTGACTCGAAACTTCGCTCAGGTTGGAATTGAATGGTTAGGCTGGATCTTCACGACGTTGCCGTTCGGCGTAGCCGTGTATCTCTGCGTCGTGGGAATCGAGCACGCCACGCGTTACTTTATCGATGCCCGCGAACGCGAAGTTCAGGTCGCTCGACTCTCCGAACAACTTTCGAGCGCGCGTTTCGCCGCCCTTCAGGCGCAACTGAATCCACACTTTCTCTTCAATACACTCAACACGATTACGGTGCTCGTTCGTGATAACGATCGCCAGGGCGCGGTGAGCATCATCGAACATCTGAGCGAGTTGTTAAGACGGACGCTGAGCCGCCATCAGGCAAACGAAGTTACGCTTGGTGAAGAGCTCGAACTGGTTCGACAGTACGTCGCCATCGAACAGGCACGCTTCTCGGATCGTTTGCGACCTGAGTTCAGAATCCCGGAGTCGCTGATGTCTGCAACGATGCCGAGTTTTGCGTTGCAACATCTTGTCGAGAATGCGATCCGCCACGGCATCGCAAAAGATTCGGATGCCGGTGTTTTGCTTGTCACTGCCACTCGTTCGGCTGACACGTTGGAGATCACCGTCATCAACGACGGCGTGAGCATCGATCCATCGATACCGGCGCCGCCCGGTCACGGCATCGAGAACACACGCGAACGCGTGAGTGCGCTCTACGGTGACAAAGCCTCACTCGAGATCGTTCCCCGTTCCGAAGGCGGTACAATCGCAACTCTGCGAGTGCCGTATCGCGAAATGCGTCCGGAGCCAAACGGTGAAGCAAGCTAAATGGAAAGCTCTGATTGCCGACGACGAGCCTGCCGCGCGTCGAGGTGTGCGCCAGCTTCTCGCTGCCTTCCCGGAGTTTGTCGTTGCGGGCGAATGTCGCAATGGCGCGGAGGTGCTTGCGGCTCTCGATAATTCTTCGCCCGATGTCGTTTTCCTCGACATTCAGATGCCGGGCATCGACGGTTTTGAAGTGATTAAGCGACGAACTGTCGAGCGCATGCCGGCAGTCGTTTTTCTAACCGCCTACGATCAGTTTGCGATCAAGGCTTTCGAAACTGAAGCTCTCGACTATCTCGTAAAGCCCGTCAGTGAGACACGCTTTGCTGCGACCATCAATCGCTTGCTGAAACGATTGCAGTCTTCCGGGCGCGGGCGTGAAGAGACGATCCTCGTGACGACATCGCGCGGCGCGACACTGTTGCACCTGAGCGAGATCGACTGGATCGAAGCGGCAGGGAATTACTCGCAATTGTGGGTTGGCACGCGCAGTTACTTTCTTCGTGAATCACTGCAACTGCTGGAAAAGCGAGTGCTGAATAATGGTTTCATTCGCGCACATCGACGAGCACTCGTGCGTCTCGACGGCGTGCGAGAACTGACACGCACGCGGGCCGGTGCGTCGATCGCGGTGCTGTCGAGTGGTGCGCGAGTGCCGATATCACGGCGGCGTAGTGCGGCGTTCATGGCTGCATTCCGCCGGCAAAACCATCCGCAGATTACACAGATGACCTCCTCTGCGTAATCTGTGGATAAGGCCCCTTCACAACTCTTAACAAATTTTTACCTCGACTTAACACAACGATCCCCAGACCCATTTAGTATTCTCACCTCAAAATGGCACAATGGAGGAGGACTGAACCTTAAGGGAAAGAATTTTATGAAATTCGAGCAGAGCTTGTCTTATCGTCTGGCCCTTTTCCTGGCAATTAGTGGACTCTGCGCCACTCTTCTGGGCTGTGTTAACAAAGCGCAACAGAGCTTTAGTCGTCCCCCGGCGCCAGTCGTCGTGAGCACCGCATTGTCTCAGGACGTCTCAAATTACATGGACGCGCTCGGAAAAATCGTTGCCAAAGAAACGGTCTCGATTCAGCCACAGGTTTCCGGACGTATCGTCACGATTCATTTCGCTGATGGGGCGAATGTCCGTAAAGGCCAACTGCTTTTTACGATCGACCCGCGACCGTTTGATGCGAATCTGAAACAAGCGCAGGCAAATCTCGCCAAGGATATTGCCGCGAAAAAACAAGCCGAAGCGAATCTGGCGCGCGAGGTCGCGCGTGAAAATTGGGGTCTCGCCCAGGTGAACCGTTATCGCACGCTGGTTGAGCAGGGCGTCGTGGCCCGTGAGCAGTACGAACAAATACGCGTTGACTACGACACTCTCAAAGCTAACACCGAAGCAGCGCGTGCGGCGGTACGTAGCGCGGATGAAACGATCAAAGTCGACAATGCGGCAATTGAGAACACAAAGGTGCAGCTCAGTTATTGCTACATTCATTCGCCGATCGATGGGCGCGCCGGTCAGCGTCTGGTTGATATCGGCAACGTCGTGAATCCCGGTGGCCCGAGTAATTCCGCATCGAATTCCGGTGTTTCAAACAACGCATTGCTCGTGATCGAGCGTCTCGATCCGATTTACGCCGACTTCACCATCTCGCAAAACAACTTGTCGAACGTCCAGGAGCAGATGCGGGCGGGCACTTTGCTGGCTGAAGTAAGACTTCCCGATTCGACTGGGGATCCGATTTCAGGCCATCTGACATTTGTCGACAACGCAGTGCAAACAGAAACCGGACAAGTGACACTTCGCGCCACACTTCCGAATCCCGACCACCGTTTCTGGCCTGGTCGCTTCGTCAATGTCCGACTATTACTCGGAACTGTGCAGGGCGCAGTGCTTGTACCGGCAAATGCGCCGCAGATGTCAGCAGCAGGCTCGTATGTCTACGTGATCAAGCCTGATTCGACTGCCGAGCAGCGCACCGTGTCTTTGGGTCAGCGACAAGGCGATCTGGTAGTTGTTGAAAAGGGCGTGGCTGCGGGAGAGAAAGTTGTTGTGAATGGCCAACTCGGCGTTACACCCGGCGGCAAGGTAGCAATCGAACAACCGCAAACAACCCCGGCGACAGCAGTAGCGAAGTAATCCGCGTTATTAGAAGTCATGAATCTCTCTGAACCATTCATCCGGCGGCCGGTAATGACCGCGGTGCTGACTCTCTCAGTCATCCTCTTCGGAGTGATGGCTTACTTTCAGCTTCCCGTAAACGATCTGCCGGCGGTCGACTACCCGGTGATCCAGGTGACGGTGGGTTATCCGGGTGCGAGTCCGGACACGATTGCGAACAACATCGCCACGCCGCTCGAGCGCCAGTTCATGCAGATCAACGGACTGGAAGTCGTGACGTCTTCGAGCAAGCAGGGTGTAGCAACGTTCACGCTCCAGTTCAATCTCGACAAGAACATCGACGCCGCTGCGACTGACGTTCAGACCGCGATCTCACAGGCCACTGGCGCTCTACCATCTGACTTGCCTTCACCGCCGACTTATTCAAAGACGAACCCGAACGATCAACCGATCATGTACCTCGCGATGACCAGCAATTCGGTCACGTCTGGGCAACTGTATGACTACGCGAGCACGCAGGTGGGTCAGCGGCTAAGCATTCTTCCTGGCGTCTCGCAGGTCAACGTTTACGGCACAAAATCGGCGATTCGCATCAAGGCAAACCCGAGAGCGATGTGGGCGCGTGGGATCTCTATAGATGATCTGAACAACGCGATCAGGCAGGGAACAAGTTACACGGGTGCGGGCCAATTGGATAGTTCCTCGCGTACGGCGATCCTGCGGCCGCAGGGTCAACTCGAAAACGCTGAACAATATGGAAACCTGATCGTCGGTGGCACGAACAACGCGCCGATCTATCTTCGCGATGTCGCGACTGTAAAAGACTCGGTCCAGGATGAACGCGTTAACATGCGCTTCTGGGTGCGTGGTCGCGAGGTGCCGTCAGCGACCGTTATAGTTGCGGTTAACCGTCGCGCAGGCGCAAACGCCGTCGAGGTATCGAAGTCAATTTACGAGGTCCTGCCGGCGATTGGGCAGGAGTTACCAGGATCGATCAACATCCTGCCGATTTACGATCGGTCGGCAAGCATCGTTCACTCCGTCGCCGACGTTCAGGCTACGTTGATCATTGCGTTCGTGCTCGTTGTGATTGTGATCTTTGCGTTTCTCGGCAGAGTCACTGACACACTCATTCCGGTTGTCGCGCTACCGCTGTCGCTGCTCATCACGTTCATTGCCATGCGCGGTCTTGGTTATAGTCTCGATAATCTGTCGTTGATGGCACTGACGCTCGCCATCGGCTTTCTGGTTGACGATGCGATCGTGTTCCTTGAGAACACGGTTCGTCGCATGGAACGTGGTGAAGCGGCCTTCGAAGCCGCGATCAGCAGCGCGAAGGAAATCAGCTTCACCATCATGTCGATGACGATTTCACTCGCGGCGGTGTTCATTCCGCTTGTGTTCATGACCGGACTCGTGGGGCGCATCTTTCGCGAGTTCGCGATCACGATCGTAATCGCGATTCTCGCATCGGGCCTCGTGTCGTTAACACTGACTCCGTTGATGTGTGCCCGGTTGCTGAAAGAGCGTGGCCACGGCTTGCGACAGACGTGGGTGGAACGTGTTATCGGCGGTATTGAGAAACGAATTCTGTACTTGTACGGGGGATCTCTCTGGTGGTTCCTGCGTCACCGTTGGATCTCACCCGTGATTTGGGTGATCTGTTTGGCAGGCACAATCTGGTTATTTATGCTTGTGCCGAAAACCTTTCTGCCTCCGGGAGACAGTGGCGTGATCTTCGGCGCATTCATCGCGCAGGAAGGATCTTCACCGCAGCAGATGCGTGAGTATCAGGATCAAGTCGACAAAATGCTACACAATGATCCGAACGTCGTGACTGACTTCACGATGACGGGCGCGACAGGATTCCTGGCTGCAAATCAGGGCATCACGTTTACGTTCATTGGACCGCCGGAGAATCGGCAACCGATCGCGTTGGTGACCGCCGAGATGATGGGCAAGCTCAATACGATTCCCGGTGTCATGACATTCCTGCGACCGTTTCCGGTGCTCGAGATCAGCACCGGTGTCACTAATCAGACCCAGGGCCAATATGCATTTACAGTGTCGGGAGTGAACCCGAGTCAGGTTTACGAGACGGGGCAACAGCTCATGGCGAAGTTGATGACGTATCCTGGCTTTCTTAGTGTTTCTTCGGATTACTACCACAACACTCCCAATCTCAACATCGACATTCGGCGCGATCAGGCGAAGACGTACGGCGTGTCGGAGGCCCGTATTCTGACGCTGCTACGTAATGCTTACTCGCAAAACTATACGTACCTGATTAAGAAGCCTGAAGATCAATATCAGGTAATTCTCGAGATGGAAGACTCCGTGCGAGAGAAGCCCGAGGACTTGTCGCTGCTCTACATCAAGTCAGACGACGGTAGCCGGCTTATACCATTGAGTGAGCTCGTGACGTGGAAGCAGACACTTGGTCCACAAGTGGTGAACCACTTGAACCAGTTCACCAGTATGACGCTCTCCTTCAACCTGAAGCCGGGTGTCGCGCTTGGCGATGCGACTAACTACATCACGAAGGCGGCGTCTCAGATCGTTCCTTCGGGTGTGCGCGCTGAATTGCAGGGCGAAGCGCTGACGTTTAGTCGCACGGTGACCAGTTTGACGATCCTAATGGCGCTCGCGGTGTTTGTGATGTACGTGATCCTCGCGATTCTTTACGAGAGTTACGTGCATCCGTTAACTGTGCTCTCAACTTTGCCGACCGCACTCGTGGGTGGACTCCTGACGTTGATTCTCTTTGGACAGGAAGCCTCGCTGTACGCGTTCGTCGGCATGTTCATGTTGATGGGCATTGTGAAGAAGAATGGCATCATGATCGTCGACTTCGCGCGCCATCGTGTCGAAAACGGCGAGGCTGCGGACAAGGCGATACACGATGCGAGTATGGATCGTTTCCGTCCGATTCTGATGACCACCCTCGCAGCGGTTTTTGGCGCTATTCCGATCGCGCTCGGTTACGGTGCCGATGGTTCTTCACGCCGGCCGCTCGGTCTCGTGGTCGTGGGCGGTTTGATCGTGTCGCAGTTCATCACGCTCTACATCACACCGGTGATTTATCTCTATCTCGAGCAGTTTCAGGAGAACGTTCTGGACCGGACCTCATTCTTCCGCTCCCGCCGTTCGCACAAGCCGACACTCGTTGAGGCTGGAGATTAATTTAGCCACGGATAATACGGATAGAAATCGGATTTATTATCCGTTCAATCTGCGGCTAAAATGTCTCCCATGATGGAACTCGAAGAAAATGCAACCGCCACCGCTATCCTTCTGGTTGGCCCACAAGATCTCGCAAGCTCGATTTCAAGTGAGACAGGAGATGAGTTTCCGCCCGTGCTGGCAACGGCACGCATGGTGGCTCTGATGGAGATTGCCGCATCGCGCGTGCTCCTGCCTTTGCTTAACCCGGGAGAGTTGTCGGTTGGCGTAACTGTCGATATAACTCACACCGCACCCACGCCGTTGGGCGCCGAAGTCACTGCGACCGCGCGCTACACGGGTCGCGAAGGAAAACTCTTTTTATTTGAAGTCAGTGCCGCGGATCGCGGCGGGGAAGTTGGTCGAGGATGGCACAAGCGGGCGATTGTCTCGAATGAACGGCTGCAAAGCGGCGCTGCAAAGCGAGTTGGTTGAGGTGTGTCATGTCAGTTGCCAGATTGACCCTGCGTCGAAAGAAACCCTCGTCGTTAGACCAGTTTGAGAAAGAATTTGCGCTAGAGAGTCTGAAGAGCGATCGGCTGCGCGTCTCGATTTTGATCGGAGCGATCGCGAGCGCGCTGGCGTTTGTTCTCATCCTGGGGCCAATCTTTTTCGATGAGTTTCAGCGCGCTTTTCACGGCAATTTTCGCCAGTTCCTGATCGCTGTTTACGTGGTCTTTGGCGCGAACGTTTGCTATCTCACGGCCGAGCGCATTGTCCTTGGTCGTCTCATCAGAAAACAAAAAAAGCCATTCGCTGCTCTGAAATACCTGAGTGCATTTGTCGAGACGAGTATTCCCACCGCGGGCATGATGATCGGTTCGAGCTTTCTTGGTCCAGTCTATACGCTGTTTACTCCGGCAGCATTCATTTATCCGTTATTCATTTCGTTATCGGCGCTGCGTTTGAACGTAAGGCTCTGCATTTTTACGGGATTCGTTGCGGGAGTGGAGTACACGTTGCTGGCTTTGTACCTCATACGGAATGCGAGTACCGCGGTCGAACCGATTCTTACCGGTGTTCCGCATCATTTGTTCAAAGGTTTTCTTCTGTTCTTAACCGGCGTAGTCACGGGTCTCGTCACAATGCAGATCCGAAAACGTATCTTCAATTCGTTTTCGGTGGTGGCGGAACGAAATCGCATTTCCAGAACTTTCGGTGAGTATGTTTCGCCCGAGGTAATGGGAAAGCTGATGGAGTTGAAGCCGGATCTTCGAAGCGAAAACAAGAATGTGTGTGTGATGTTTCTGGACATCCGAAACTTCACGGGCTTTGCGGAGAAGAGAACTCCGGAAGAGGTGGTTCAATATCTGGAGTCGTTGTTTGAGTTCATGATCGAGATCGTCAATCGCCATCACGGGATCATAAACAAGTTTCTGGGCGACGGATTTATGGCTGTGTTTGGGGCGCCGCTGTCTGATGGGAAAGACTGTGCGAATGCATTGAAAGCAGCGCAGGAGATTCTCGCGCGGGTGCAGCAGGAAGTTGAGGCGGGCACGATCCTGCCAACCACTGTCGGTATCGGTCTGCATGCGGGTGAAGCTGTAACCGGCAGCATTGGGTCGGCATTGAGACGCGAGTACACGGTGATTGGTGATGTGGTTAATCTTGCTGCGAGGATTGAGAAGCTGAACAAGCAGTTTGATTCGCGCCTTTTGATCTCGGAGATTGTTTGGCAGGCGGTTAGTCCTGATGGTGGTAAAGCAGTCCCGATGGGCGAGGTTGAGGTGCATGGCCGCGAGCAGGCGATCCAGATCTATCAGGTCGCATAGCCACCGATGACGCGGATTTTTAAAGCGATTTTAGCGTGAGTTCCAGGGTGTTTGTGATTTCGGACGGTGTATGGCTGCGTGAAAACTCGATTGGGTTGCCGAAAGTGACTGACACCTTTCCGGGTTGGACGAAGTATTGCTTTTGCTTTTTCAACTCGAACAGGCCGTCCAGTTTTATCGGAACTACGGGCACGTTGAGTTCTGAGGCGAGCACGCCGATGCCGGCTTTGAACGGTTGCATTTGCCCGTCTTTCGTTTCTTCTCCTTCGGGAAAGATCAAAACACTCCAGCCGCTGTCCACAGCCTCACCGGCATAAGCAAAGCTTTGTCGAAATCCGCTCTGTCGCGGAAGTGAAAAGACATTGAAGAGACTTGCAGCAAGCACATAGGTCACTTTCGCTTTCGCACGCCAAAACCATCCGAGGTCGGCCGGCGGATAACGCCAGTCGCGCAAGTACTCGCCTGACATCGCGATCGCCAACCGCCGCCGGCAACGCCAGGGCAACGCAGATAAGATCAGCCCCGCATCGACGTCTGTAACATGATTCGCAATAAACAGGACTGGCTTTCCGGCGTTTGGCAATCGCTCACTGCCAACCACACGAACGCGGCACATGATCAGCGTCAACGGCAAGAGAAACAGGTGATAGACCACGGCGCGGATCCACGTCATCGGAAACCGCATGGCCCAGCGCGGATACGGATACGGAACCGAAACAGACTTTCCACGGCTAACGATCTGTTCGATATCGCCTAAGGTCGTGGCTTCCGTGATGGATGCTTCGTCAAGCTCGATTTGATACTGATCTTCGAGAGCACTCAAGAGTTCAACTCTACCGAGCGAATCAAGTTTCAGATCGTCGGAAAGATTTGCCGAGAGACTGAAACCGCCAGGCTGCGCTTTAGCAATCCGGCTGATCACCGGAAGACTCAACGGCGCCATCGTTTCCTCAGTCGCGGTTTTGACAGACTGGTTAAGCAGCGGTTTTACGGCCTGTGCAACCTGACCTTTGATCACCTTTCTGGTGCCGGTGGTTCGCGGAAAATCGTTCTTAGGCCAGACGACCCAGTGACGAATTCGCTGAAAGTCTGCGAGTGACTCATTAGCGTGTTGCACCGCCGCATTCAGATCTGAACGAAGGTCGCGCGGAATGAGTACGGCAAGTGCCTCAGTCGAGTTTGAGCCGGCGAGTGGAATTACAGCACTCGCTTTGATCTCGGGTTGACGATCGAGAGCGGCTTCGAGATCGGTAGGATAGATTTTCAAACCAGCAGCAGTGACGATCGTCTCCTTACTTCTGCCTCGGAAATAAATGTTGCCGCCCGGTCCGATCTCGCCGATGTCGCCCGTATGAATCCAACCCTGCTCGTCAGCGAGCGAGTAGCCGTTGCGGTTCCAGTAGCCGGGTGAGACGTTGTCGCCACGCACGAGAATCTCGCCCTCTTCGGTGAGCTTTATTTCCTGCCCGGGGACAGGTTTTCCAATCGAGCCCTGCCGTACGCGAAACGGATGAGAAAGACTCGTGAGCGATGCTGTCTCGGTCATGCCGTAGCCCTGAATGATCGAGTAGCCAACACTTCGCCAGAAGTTTTCCGTTTCGCTCTCGAGGGTGGCGCCGCCCGATATGAAAGCCCAGAGGCGCCAGCCGAATTGACGATGGACTTTTCGGAAGGTCCACCAGTTTCGTAAAAAGTGTCGCTGTTCAGCGGCGGCGATCTGTTCGTCTGAAATGTGCGCGTCAGTCTTAACCTTCTCGCGCAGTGTGTCCAAAACGCGTGGCACCGTGACGACAACGTTGATGCGATCTTTTTTGACTGCCGCAACGATCTCAGAAGGTTTGTACGACTCGCGGAAATAGACTTCGGCACCGAGGAACTGCGCGACGAAGATTCCCATCAACTGTCCAAACACGTGACTCAACGGTAACAGGCACAGAAAGCGCACCGGATGTACAAGTCGTTCCCAGCGCTCATATCGCCCGAACTCTTTTTCAATTGGCCTGATGTTGGCGAGGAGATTTCTGTGTGTGAGACAGACGCCTTTGGGTTCTGCGGTCGTTCCTGAAGTGAAGACGATCTCAACCAGGTCGTCAGGTTTAGCCGCTACAAGCGAATAGCGCTGATTTGAATGTTTCGCGATGCGATCTTCAAGACCCTTGAAGGCGAGGCGCGGAAGCTCAAGCTGGTCATTGTCGGCAAGCAGGAGTTTCGCGGAAACCTGTTGTTGCACTCGCTCGACAAAATCGGGCGCCGACTTCAGGTCCAGCGGCACTACAACAGCGCCGCGGAGCAGGCACCCGTAGAACGCAGCAATCCATTCCGGGCTATTCTCGCCCCAGAAGAGCACGCGGTCGCCATGTCCGATCTCGCGGGCCTCGAGTTCACGAGCAAATTGAAAGGCGACTGAGGCAAGACGGCTGTAGGACCACTTTGCGGTTCGCAGGCCATGCCAGTGGGCGACCGCAGTCTTGTCGCCATTCGTTATACAGTCATCGAGAAAAGTATTTAGCGTGTCACGCATAAACCGCGGGTAAGCTTCACAGGATTTACAAGATTTTTCAGGATTAACAGGATTATCTTGTCCATCCTGCCCAAATCATGTAAATCCTGTAACCAAATGACCAAACAATTCAAACTCCCCATCGTGATTTTAGCGCTGCTCTGCTGCGCATTCACTCTTAGTCATGCACCTTATTCAGGTGCCACAACCGTCGTTGCGCAAAAGAGTTCCCCATTTACCGGCGCGTTTGAGGTGCGAAAGTTTGGCGCGAAGGGCGATGGAAAGGCTCTCGACAGCCCCGCTATCAACAAAGCCATCGATGCGGCAGCCGCCGCCGGCGGTGGCACAGTCCTTTTTACCGCCGGCACCTATCGCTCGTTCTCGATCCGTTTGAAGAGCAATGTCGCTCTTTATCTCGACCAGGGCGCGACAATCCTCGCCGCGGATCCGCGTGACGGCGACGGCAAATACGATCCGCCTGAACCAAACCAGTGGGACCAGTATCAGGACTTCGGTCATAGCCACTGGCACAACAGTTTGATCTGGGGTGAGAACCTGGAAAACGTCTCCATCCTTGGACCAGGACGGATTTGGGGGAAGGGATTGGTTCGAACCGGCGGCCAGTCGCGCACGAAAGAACAGAACGATGCGCTCGAGAAACAAGGTCCGGATCCAAAGGCCGGGCCATTTGGTTATCCAAATGCGCGCGATGCGGTCGAACCCGGCTGGGGAAACAAAGCAATCAGTTTGAAGCTCAGCCGTAACGTGATCATTCGCGACATCAGCATTCTCCACGGCGGTCACTTCGCCATACTCGCTACCGGCGTCGACAATCTCACAATCGACAACGTAAAGATCGACACAAACCGCGACGGTATCGACGTCGATGCCTGCAAGAACGTTCGTATCTCGAACTGCACAGTCAACTCGCCGTTTGACGACGGCATTTGTCCGAAGAGCTCGTTTGCGCTCGGCTACGCGCGCGCAACGGAGAACGTGACGATCACGAATTGCCAGGTAAGCGGATACGACGAGGGAACTCTCTTCGATGGAACCTACAAACGCGACTTCCGAAACGCGAATGGGACCTTCAGCCCGACCGGGCGCATCAAGTTTGGCACCGAATCAAACGGCGGCTTCAAGAACATCACCGTGTCAAACTGCGTC
>Ga0065704_10070796_pt1 | contig 16055 bp, 14 predicted proteins | sample SwiRhicommuniRL2_FD_59091 | JGI IMG/M metagenome (GOLD analysis project Ga0065704, IMG submission 59091) | Switchgrass rhizosphere bacterial communities from Rose Lake, Michigan, USA - RL2 v2 (version 2) | ecosystem: Host-associated > Plants > Roots > Rhizosphere > Soil | place: East Lansing, MI
GGAATCGAGGGGATCACGACGTCGAAAGCGTCTTCGGCGCGACCGCCGTAAGCGGTCGGATCGGTCAGCGGGCCGATGGTCTTGAGAAACTCGAACTGCGAACCCGGCCAGCCATGGGTAAGGATCAGCGGCATGGCGTTGGGATGACGCGAACGCACATGAATGAACTGGATGTCGACACCATCGATCGTGGTGATGAATTCGGGCAATGCATTGAGCCTGGCCTCGGCCTTGCGCCAGTCATAACCGTTGCCCCAATACTTCACCAAGTCCTGTACCTGGGCCAGTTGCACGCCCTGGGAAACGTCGTTGACGGTTTCCTTGTCCGGCCAACGGGCGTCGGCAATGCGCTTGCGCAGTTCGGCCAGCTTCGCGTCATCGACATGGATGCGGTATGGACGGATGGCTTCGGATTGAGACGATTGAACCGTGCCGGATGGCGCGACGTCGACGGTGGCCGCCCAGGCCCCCGGGCTGGCAGCGAGCAGTGCGAGACTGAGCGCACTGCCCCAGGCGGTGTGAACCAGGCAACGGTGCCAGGCGCAAACGGATGAAATTGCAAGCATGATGACTCTCCTTGAGTGAGTGGCCCACGGACCTGGATCAATTGTCCTGAGCGCAGTCCTGAGCGACGGCGTTGTAGTCCAGTGCCTGGATCTGGCCGGCCGAGTCCAGGTAGGTCATGCGTGTCTCCACGACGCCGCAGCCCGAGCCTTGCTTGACCGAAAGCACCTTGGCGACATCCAGGTGGTCGCCATACATGTAGGTGTGAGGCTTGATGCTGCCTTGGGCATTGGCCGCGACAGCGCCAAGGCTCAGTGCGGCAAACAGGGACGCGATGCTGAGGTTTTTCCAGTTCATGACGTTATCTCCGACGTGGGGTGAGCCAGTGAGACGGCTTGGGCTGTCTCGGTGGGCTCATTTGACGTCGGCCAGGTATCGCGCATGTGTCAGCGACGGCCTTGAATGAAATCGTCCGTATCAACAATGGCCTTGGATACACAGAGATACATTCGTATCCGGAGGGCTCGCTGATTGCCTTACTTCACCGCCCGCCATCTGCTTCGTGCATGCAGGTACGCGGTCGTATCGCTGTAACCCAACTGAGCAGCGATCTGCGCCAGGGATTCGCCCTGCATTTCCAGGAGCAACTCCAGTTCGGCGCGAACCTGGTCGAGCAACTGCCTGAAGGTCGTGCCTTGTTCCTCAAGGCGCCTGCGCAGGGTCCTCGGCGTCTGGTGCAGTGCTTGCGCCAGATCGACCAGCGTTGGCGTTTCGCCTTTGGCCAGTGATCGCCGGACACCGTCGGCCAGCCTGGCCGACCAGCCGGTGAAACTGCGGTGCGCGGCGACCCGGCGGTCGAGTTCCTGGGTCAACAGCTCCAACATGCCGTGATGACGCGTCTGCATCGGCAGGCGTGCGCTTGGGGCATCGAAATAGAAACGGTTGTCCGGGCAGTCGAACTCGATACGGTCTCCAAACCATTGGCTGTACTGTTGGTAATACGAGGGCCGCGAATGGGCGAATCTGGCGAGAGTCGGCCGTATGTCCTGTCCCGTTCCTCGCCGTAATTGCGTAACGGCCATCACGCCATAGTGCTCTACGACGTACCGCGCCAAATCCCCCGGTGCATCGACACTCAACTCGACGCCCAGACCGTTTTCGTCATTGAGCAAGCGCACCGTGTCCGTGTCCGAGGCAAGCGCGGCGTACCGCGCCCAAAGCTGCATAGACGACAACACGTCAGGACTGTACAGGCAAAGATAAGCCAGGACGTGCCAGTCCTGAGGCGTAAATAGCGCAAACAGTTTCAGGCCGATCGCCGGATCGACACGCGCCGCTTCGCGCCAGAGCTGATCCAGCTCGATCAGGTTGTAGTCTTTTTGCCTCCCGCCAGCGTGACTGTCCAGGAAGCGCTCCAGCACCTGGCCCAATTTGCCCCGGTGAAAGCGTTGGGGTGAACGATTGACCGCTTCTCGCTCGATTCTGTCCGTTTCGCGCATTGGGAGGGCTGACTCGCTGGCTTCTAATGAAATGGCATTGCCCGCTGGGGCCTTAATCGAGAGTGCCATGAATACAACAATGCTCGCCAATAATCCTTCTGCAGTCGTGGCCGGGATATTCCTCGCCTTCATTTTGCTGGAACTTGCTTGCTCGGCCTTGCGCCAGTCATCGGGCGGCAGGCGTGATGTACTGATTGAAGTCATCGGCTCCGGGATCCTGATTGCAATCACCTTCCCCGCCGTCATGTGGCTGAGCGGCAAGTTGCTCAGCCTGGTTGCCCCGCAGATGAAAGACGCGCTGGTGGCGATCCCCTGGGCCGCCGGGTTCGTGTTGTTCCTGTTGCTGGACGACATGACTCAATACTGGTGGCATCGCCTGACACACCGGGTTCCCGCCCTCTATGCGTTGCATCGCGCCCATCATTCCGCGCCCTACATGAGTGTCCGGATCGTTTACCGCAACAACAGTTTTTATTACCTGCTCATGCCCGGGATCTGGCTGTCCGGCATGCTGATCTACCTGGGCCTCGCGCCGGTCTACTACGTTTACCTGATCATCAAGATGACTGTTATTTTCGCGGCGCACAGCAGCGTTGCATGGGATGACAAGCTTTATGGGGTTCGTGGTTTGCGGCCTGTGGTCTGGCTTCTGGAACGGATAATTTCCACCCCATCCACCCACTCTGCCCACCATGGCTTGACGGCCGAGGACGGTGTCACCCATTACAAAGGCAACTTCGGCAACCTGTTGTTTCTATGGGATGTGCTGTTCGGGACGGCAAAAATCACGCGCCGACGCCCGCCAGCCTACGGAATCGAGCACCTGTCACCGATCAGTTGGCAAGAGGAATTGTTCTGGCCCGTCGTGCGCTCACGCCGTACCGCGCCCAAGGCCAGCGCACAACCGGAGGTGACGCAATGAGCCGCCACATCGTTGTGCTGTCGGGTTCCAACCGCGGGGACAGTCAGTCGCTGAAAGTGGCGCGTTATCTGCGCCAGCGACTGACGGATCTGAACCTGTGCGACGCCAGCGACTTGATTGACCTGGCCGCCTGCCGCCTGCCGCTTTGGCCGGAAAAAGACCGCGATGAGGTGTGGCTTGCCCAACAATCGATCCTTGCCAAAGCGACAGCACTGATCGTGATCAGCCCGGAGTGGAATGGCATGGCCTGCCCCGCGCTGAAGAACTTCTTCCTCTATGCGGGGATCAATGAGCTCGGGCACAAACCCGCGCTGTTGGTGGGCGTCTCGGCTGGACTTGGCGGCGCCTATCCCATCGCCGAGCTGCGTGCGTCGAGCTACAAGAATTGCCGGATCACGTATTTGCCGGAACATCTGATCATTCGGCAGGTGGAGTCGACGCTCAACGACCAGGAACCGGCCCACGAAGACGACAATCGCATTCGGGGGCGTGCTGATTGGGCGTTGCGCATGCTCTGCCAGTACGAAGTTGCGTTTCGCGAGATACGGCTGGCCCTAGAACATCCTCCGGCGTTTGCTACCGGTATGTAGGCGCGGTCGTCACTGCAGATCCTGCCGCTCAGACCGTCCCGGCTTTGCCATGAAACGCTTGCCCCAACACCGCCAACCGCTCTGCCAACGGTGGCAGGCACTGGCTGCTGCGAGTCAGGATGCCAATGTTGTCGGCATTGCGCTCAGCCACGGCCTGGACAGTTTGCAAACGCTCATTGATGCCCATTGATACCTTGGATTGTTCCTGGGTGGTAGTGGCGATCAGGTCGTTGAAATGGTTGATCACTGCGATGTCTTCCACCACGGCGTGGAGCAGTTGCGAAGCGAGTTGGCTGGCGGACACGCAGCGCGCCACCCCATCGCGGCTGTCTTGCATGGCGACAGCGGCCTGGCGGCTGCCCTGCTGCAGCTTGGCGATGATCTGCTGGATTTCCGTGGTGGACGTCGAGGTCTTTTGGGACAGGGTCCGGACTTCGTCGGCTACCACCGCAAAACCACGGCCCTGCTCGCCGGCCCGAGCGGCTTCGATGGCCGCGTTGAGGGCCAGCAGATTGGTTTGTTCGGCGATGCCATTGATCACATCCAGCACCTGGCCGATCTGCTGTGCCTGTTCGGCCAGGACTTGCACGGTTTCGTTGGTCAGGTTGATGCGCCCGGCCAGTTCGACGATCTCTTCTCGGGTCTGGTCAACCGTGCTGCGCCCGCGGTTGACCTGTTCGTTGGCCTGGCCGGCGCGCTGCAAGGTCTGGTCGACATGGCCGGCAATGTTCTCCATGGCCTGGACCAGATGGCTGATCGCTCCGCTCATCTGCGCCACTTCATCGAGTTGGTGGCGGGCGCCGGTTTCCAGGGTCTGGCCGACTTGGGACAGGTCCTGGCCCAGGTCCGAGAGATTTCGGGTATCGCGTACCACGCCGTCCACCAGTTGGGTGATCTGCTGGAGGAAATGATCGAAACGCTCGCTCGACGAGACCTTGGCGCCCTCGCTGCGCTGCCTGCCAGCGTCGTTGCTCAATTGCGCGGCCGCCACCAGAACCTTATCGAGCACATCCTGGTTTTCCGTGGCGTCGGCCAGGCTCTGGTTCGCCAGGTAAATGAGGATCACACTTTCCACCACCACGTAGAACGCGTGGAGAAAGATCATCGACCAGCCACCGTGGGCATCCATCACGAACACCGGATAACCCTGGTGTTGGAGCCAGTGAAAACCGAGGTGATGAACCGCAATGGTGGCGGCGGCCACGACAATCGGCAGCCAGTCACGGTAGAACGTCAACACGGCCAGCAGCACGAAGATCCCGAAGTGGAACTCGATCACGCCCCGGGTCTGGTTGATGTGCAATGCCGCCATGACCATCAACGCCACCGCGATAATGCAACGCATGGCCCGAGTGCCCGCCAGGACGCGATAAAGCACGGTGCTTGCTACGCAGGTTGTCGCCCCGACCAGCAACGCCTGGGTAAACGTCGAGTGCAGGAATGCCAGGCTCAGGGAATACAACAACGTGAGCCAAAGCAGCCCCAACATGATGCGATCGGCTTTACGGTGGTGATCGTTAAAGCGCACGGGCGATGTCATGGGGTCGTCCTTTTCAAAGGCCTGGAGGGTCCGTTACCAATGCCGTTCACGTCTTGGCGGCGTTTCGACAGTGAACTGTAACTGATTATCATCAGTTAGTGGCACTACGCCACCAAGCTTTTCTCGCTGGCCTTTGCTTTATGATGTTCGCCATCTCATGACTGACTGATGGAACCCCCATGACTTTCGATTTCGACACGGTATTGGAGCGCCACGGCACCGGCAGTACCAAATGGAGCCGCTACCCGGCCGATGTGTTGCCGATGTGGGTCGCTGATATGGACTTCTCCGCCCCGTCCGTGATCATCGACGCGCTGCACAAGCGCCTGGAACATCCGATGCTGGGCTACAGCGTGGCCCAGGACGATCTGCGTGCCGCCATCGTGGCCGACCTGTGGAGCAAGTACGCCTGGCGCGTCGAGCCCCAGCAGATTGTGTTCCTGCCGGGTGTCGAACCGGGCTTCAACATGGCGCTGCATGCCTTGGTAGAACCCCAGCAGAATGTCGTGGTGCAGGTGCCCAACTACCCGCCGCTGCGCAACGCAGCGGGTAACTGGCAGTTGAACAAAGTGGAATTGCCATTCAACCCGGTCAACGGTGAATTCCACACGCCATTGGCGGCATTGCGCGACGCATTGCAGGGCGGCGGCGCGCTGTTGCTGAGCAATCCCCATAACCCGCTGGGCAAGGTGTTTGACCGCCAGGAACTCAAGGCCGTGGCAGACATTTGCCTGGAGCAGGACGCCTGGATCATCTCCGACGAAATCCATGCCGAACTGTGCTTCGACGGCCGTGTGCACATTCCAACCGCGTCCCTCAGCCCGGAAATTGCCGAGCGCACCATCACCCTGATGTCCGCCAGCAAGGCCTTCAATATAGCCGGGTTGAAAACCTCGTTCGCCATTATCCAGAACGCCAAGCTGCGCGAACGGGTCAACAGCGCCCGGGCTGGCATGGTCGACAGCGTCAATGCCCTGGGCCTTGAAGCGACCCGTGCGGCCTATAGCGAGGCCGGCCCGTGGCTAGAGGCCTTGAAGGTGTATCTGCAAGCCAACCGCGATTACCTGGTCGAAGCGGTGAACTCTCGCCTGCCGGGCATCACCATGACCGTGCCCCAGGGCACTTACCTGGCTTGGCTGGATTGTTCCGGGTTGGGACTGGATGACCCGCAGGGCTTCTTCCTGAAAGAAGCCAAGGTGGGGCTGAGTGCCGGCCTGGATTTTGGTGACGATGCCGGTCAGTTCGTGCGTTTGAACTTCGGCTGCCCGCGGACGCTGCTGGAGGAAGGGATTGCGCGGATGGAGCGTAGCCTGAAAGCCAGGGGCTGATCCAACAGGCGACAACAATCCATTGTGGCGAGGGGATTTATCCCCTCGTCACAACCGTTACTCATGCATATCCGGCGCATGGACAAAGCACAGCTTGTTCCCTTCCGGATCGCGGCAATAGGCCCCGAAATAACCTTCGCAATACTGCGGCCTCGGGCCGGGTGGGCCTTCGTCGGAGCCGCCCATGGCAATCGCCTGCTCCCAGGCAGCACGCACGGTTTGCGGGGAGTCAGCGGCGAAGCTCACTTGCATGCCATTGCCCCAGGTGGCGGGCAGGCCGTTGAAAGGCAACTGGACGAAAACCTGTGGCCAATGCTTGCCGGGGCGCTGCCACCCCTCCCCCGGCGGGCCCGAGTCGTGTTCACCTTCGATACGCTCCAGCCCCAGGCAGCCGAGGACGGCATCATAGAAAGCGACCATTTTCGGCAGGTCGCGCGCACCGATCTGTATGTGGCTGAACATTGTCCTGCTCCTTATCGAAACCAGTCCTTCCATTGAAGAATACAGCTTCATCCGACGCTCGTCACAGCGCTCGATTCACCGACGAAACGCCCGGTATCACGCTCATCGACTGGCAATAAAATCCGACCGAACTCTGCCCGAAACCCCGCAGTCCACCCTCCATCGCAACCAAGCCTGGAGAACGACAATGGTCGAATACCCTTTCCCACCTTTCCCGAAACAAAGCCAGCCGGTGCCTGGCAGCCAACGGAAAATGGATCCCTACCCGGACTGCGGCGAACAGAGCTACACCGGCTCCGGACGACTGGCGAACAAAATCGCCCTGATCACTGGCGCCGACAGCGGCATCGGTCGCGCCGTCGCCATTGCCTTTGCCCGTGAAGGCGCGGACGTGGCGATTGCCTATCTGGACGAGCATGAAGACGCCAAGGAAACCGCGCGCTGGGTCGAGCAGGCCGGGCGCCAATGCCTGTTGCTGCCCGGGGACCTGGCGAACAAAGACCAGTGCCGCAAAATCGTCGATGAAACCGTCGCCCGCTTCGGGCATATCGACGTTCTGGTCAACAATGCCGCGTTCCAGATGACCCATGAAAGTCTTGAGGAAATATCCGACGAAGAATGGGTGCGTACGTTCGATATCAACATCACGGCGATGTTCAGGATCTGCCAGGCCGCCGTGCCGCACATGAAGCCGGGTGGCTCGATCATCAACACCAGTTCGGTCAACTCCGACATGCCCAAGCCGACGCTGCTGGCGTATGCCACCACCAAGGGCGCCATCGCCAACTTCACCGGCGGCCTGGCACAAATGCTCGGCCCCAAGGGCATCCGTGTGAACAGCGTGGCACCAGGACCGATCTGGACGCCGCTGATCGTAGCGACCATGCCCGAGAAAGAGGTACAGAATTTCGGCTCCCAGACCCCGCTCGGCCGCCCCGGCCAACCGGTTGAAGTGGCGCCGATCTATGTGCTGCTCGCCTCGGACGAAGCCAGCTACATCTCCGGGGAGCGCTATGGGATTACCGGGGGTAAGCCGATACTTTGAGCCAGGCGCAACATTTTTTCGATCGTTCCCACGCTCCTGCGTGGGAATGCCGCCAGGGACGCTCCGCGTTCCGTTTCTGAAGTGTGACGCAGAGCGTCACGGGATGCATTCCCACGCGGAGCGGGGGAACGATCAGCATCTATCCCTACCGACGCTCACCGGCCACAGCCCGCTGGTGAAAGACCGGCAATTGCTGCAACGCGTATTGCGCTGCCCACAGTTGCACCTGGCCGCGACTGCCAAAGAACCGTTCGCAGCGGCTGAACAGCGCTCGCTGGCCGTTCAGATCGAACGCCCAGGCAAAACACACGGTGCCGGCAGGTATGCCGTCCTTGTCATCTGGTCCGAGCAGCCCGGTGGTCGCCACTGCGACATTGGCATTGGCGTCGCGCAAGGCGCCAAGGGCCATCTCCTCGGCCACTTCACGACTGGTCAGATTGAAGGTATCGATGGTGCGTGGACTGACACCGAGCAGACGCTGCTTGGCTTCAGGGGAATACACCACATAACCGCTTTCGATCAGTGAACCACTGCCCGGCACCTCGGCCAACAACGTAACGATCTGCCCGGCGGTACAGGACTCGGCCGTGGTCAGGCGCAGGTCATGCTCTCGTAGATAATCGACCAGGATTTTGGCTGCAGTCATGGCAAAGGGTCCTTCAGGGATGCTGATGGGTTGACTCTTGCCGTAGTGATTCATTCCCTTTATCGCCCCGTCGTCCGGCGCCAACAAATAAATGAAACCCCGGTCTTTTGCTGCACCTCAAACCTATAAGGGCCTCATGCAGAGGCCATCCTGATCAGGAGGTCGTCATGTCTGCACCTTTCGTCAAACTGTTCACGCACCCTGATTTCGCCTGGACAGACATTCGCGAGCAGGAACAGGCTCATCCGCGCCATTACCTGGCTCATCTGCTATTGCTAGCCTTGATTCCGGCGGTGTGCCTGTTCATCGGCACCACCTGGACTGGTTGGAGCCTGGTCGAAAACGAGACGGTACGGCTCAGCCGCGCCAGCGCATTTCAATTGTGCGTGCTGCTGTACCTGACCATCGTGGTCGGCGTCGCGCTGATGGGACTGTTCATTCGCTGGATGTCCCGCTCCTTCGACGTCCGTCCGACGGTCAACCAATGCATCGGCTTCGCCGCCTACACGGCGACGCCATACTTCCTGGCCGGGATTTTCGGGCTCTACCCGAATCGCTGGCTGGCGGTGGCCGTCTTGTTGCTGGCCTCGGCCTACTCGACATTCCTGCTATTCGTCGGATTGCCCAAGTTCATGAGCCTCAGGAAAGAACAGGGCCTGCTCTACTCGACGAGTGTCTGGGGCGTCGGCTTGCTGGTCCTGGTGACAATCCTGGTGGAAATGATCCTGCTATGGTTCAACTACCTGCAGCCGGAATATCTGCGAGTGCCGGTGGGCTGAAGGTGATACTGCACCCGCCAATGACGGCGGCGTTGCAGTGCTCATCGCGAGTAAGCTCGCTCCCACATGGGTTTACGGGTATTCGCAGTATCTGGACACACCAAAAAACCTGTGGGAGCGAGCTTGCTCGCGATGAGGCCGGCACATCCAAACATCACCGCAAACTGACACTCCGCCATCGCGAGCAAGCTCGCTCCCACAGGAAAGACGCGGTCTCCACCAAGAATCGGGTCGGCTGTTAGGCCGCCTCGTGGAGGACGTTGATCTCGGCACCCCGTTAAGCGGAACCATAAGTAGCCGTTACCGCAACAATGGATCCACACCCCCTATAAAACACACTACTTATCCGTCTCCCTCATACCAATACGCCTACGCATCTCAGCCGTAATGCTCTGCCGAGTCCGCTTAATCCCCGCCCAAGGCTCATGCCCAACTTCCGCCAGACGCTCATGAACATTGTGCACATTCCACAAATTCGCCCCCTTGAGCTCGGCCACCTCCTCGCGAAAAACAGGCACCGAAACCGGCAACCCTTCCCGGGTCCGGGCGGCGTAAGCGCAAATGGTGGTAGCGCCCAACCCATTGCGCAGGTAATCGATGAAAATCCGCCCTACCCGATTCTTCGGCCCGGACACCGCCGAAAAACGGTCCGGCAGCAGCTTGGCCATGTGACTGACAATCGCATGGCTGAACCCCTTGACCTCGTCCCAACCCAGCTTGCGCGTCAGCGGCACCACCACATGGATGCCCTTGCCTCCGCTGGTCTTGAGGAACGCCTTGAGCCCCAGCTCATCGAGCACCGATAACGTGAGCTGCGTCGCCTCGACCATGCTTTTCCAGGGCAGCGCCGGGTCCGGGTCAAGGTCGAGAACGAAGCGGTCAGGCTTGTCCAGATCGACCGAGGTGGCGTTCCAGGTGTGCAGCTCCACCGTGCTCATCTGCACCGCGCCGATCAGCGCTTCGGCGTTGTTGATGATCATCACCGGCTGCCCGGTCAGCGCCTTGTCCAGACTGGTGATACCGGGAATCGCCAGGCGCTCGGCGTTCTTCTGGAAGAACAGTTCCCCGGCGATGCCATCCGGCGCCCTGACCAAGGCCACCGGGCGATCCGCCAGTTCTGGCAGGATGAATTCGGCCACGCTGGCGTAGTACTCGGCCAGTTGCAGCTTGGTGGTGCCGCTGCTGGCGTCAATGACCCGCTCCGGATGAGTGATGCGGACCTTGCCGTCCAAGGCCGGTGCCTTGGCCTTGCTCTTGGTTTTGGCCGGTGTCGCGCCAGGCTCATGCTTGGCTTTGGTTTTTTTTGCCGCAGCGGTTTTTTTCACGGGCTTGACCAGCTCCTGGGTAATGTCCTTGGCCGGCTTGTCGTTGCGCAAGCCATGGAAGACCGCATGGCGCACCGAGCCGTCCTTGGTCATTTCGGCAAAGGCCACTTCGGCCAACAGCGTCGGTTCGAGCCAGTGCACGCCCTTGGCTTCGTAACCGCTGGGCGGGTTGACCACGGCGGCCTTTTTGGTCTCCAGGGGCAGCAGTTGCTGGTAGATGCTTTTAAGGGTGGTTTCGTTGAACCCGGTGCCGACCTTGCCGGCATAGCGTAACTGGCCGCTGTCAGCGTCATGCAGCCCCAGCAGCAAGGCACCGAAGGCGCTGCGAGCGCCCTTGGGATCGCTGAAGCCCACCACCACGAACTCCTGGCGATTCTTGCACTTGAGCTTGATCCAGTCGTTGCTGCGCCTGGACACATAGGCACTGCCGATGCGCTTGCCGATCAACCCTTCCATCTGCATCTGGCAGGCGCTGTTGAGCAGCGCTTCGGGAGTTTCTTCGAAAGCATCGGAAAACCGCAGCAAGGGGCTTTCATTGGGCTCCAGCACTGCGGCCAATGCCGCCCGGCGTTCTTGCACTGGCACTTTGCGCAAATCCATGCCATTGAGGTACGGCATGTCGAACAGGTAATAGGCGATCTTGCCACTGCTGCCGGCCTCGAAGGCATTCTGCAAGGCCTGGAAGTCCGGCACGCCCTGGTCGTTGGCAACCACCATCTCGCCGTCGAGCCAGGCCGATTCCAAGCCCAGCGCAGCCAAGGCTTCGGCCTGTCTTGGCAATTTGTGGGTCCAATCATGGCCGTTGCGGGTCAGCAACCTTACGTCGCCGTGTTCGATGCGCGCCATGACCCGGTAACCGTCGAACTTGATTTCATAGAGCCACTCGCCGTCGGGCGCGCTTTCCACCAGTGTTGCCAGTTCCGGCTTGAGGGTGTCCGGCAACGGTCCGGCGACCGCGCCGCTGAGGGTGGTTTTCGCGGCGCCTCTTGGCGATTTCGCCTGCACGGCCTTTTCCGGTTGTTTCACCGCTTTGGCTGCAGCGGCCTTGCCGCGGCGCTTGGGCACCAGGGTGCGATCGCTGAGCACGCTGTTCGGTTCGGCCTGGACCACGTCGTATTCACTCTCGGGGCGGGCGGCCTGGTCCTGATGTTTGATCAGGAACCACTGCTCCTGCTTGCCAGGCATGTGGGTGCGCACCAGGTTCCACAGGCCGCTGAGCTTTTCGCCTTGCAGTTCGAACTTGAGCCGGCCCTTTTCATAGGCCTCATAGGGATCATCCTGGGGAATCCAGACGCCCCGATCCCAGACGATAACGTCACCGGCGCCGTAATGGCCCTCGGGGATGTTGCCTTCGAACGTGGCGTAATCCAGCGGATGGTCTTCGACATGCACCGCCAGGCGCTTGGCTTTCGGGTCCAGGGAGGGGCCTTTGGGCACCGCCCAGCTCTTGAGCGCACCGTCCAGCTCCAGCCGAAAATCGTAATGCAGCCGCGAGGCGTCGTGTTTTTGAATACAGAACTGCAAGGCATGGGCAGTCTTCGCCGATTTGCGCGAGCGCTTCGCCGCCGGCTCCGGGGTGGCGGCAAAGTCGCGCATGCGGTTGTAGTCATCCAGGGTCTTGCTGCTCATGGCCCACCTGCCACCTGTTGCAACGCCGGATCGGCGACCGGCAGCCCGGCGGTTTCCGCGAGCAATTGATCGACCACGCGGCTCAAGGCCTGTTCGACGGAATCGCCCAGCAGCAGCCCCTGTTCGAAGAGGACGATTTGCCGGTCGGCGCTGGTGCCTTCCTGCACCATGCGGCGCACCTGCTTGAATACGTCCTGAACACCCAACTCTGCTGCGGTCTCACCGAAGGTTTGCTCGGCCAGGGTCAGCCATTCACCGATCAACATCGGCTGCTCCTGCCCCTCGACGATAAACTCCGCGAGAATCCCGTGACGCTTGGCCCGCCAGCGATTCTCCTTGAGGACCCACTGGGACATCTGGCTGTAGTTGGCGCCAGGCCGGCGCTGCGCCACGGCATGGGCCACCATCAGGCGAAACAGCGAGACCAGACAGAGGACGTCGTCGACCCGAGGACAGGCATCACAAATGCGCAGTTCCAGCGTGGGGTAACGTGAGGAAGGCCGTATCACCCACCAGCAATCGCTGGGTTGGCGAATGGACCCGGTACGCATGAGCATGTCGACGTAGCTGGCGAACGCCGACTCGTCTTCGAAAAACTCCGGCACGCCCATGCGTGGCCATTCATCGCAGGCCACTTGCCGGTAGCTGCTGAAGCCGCTGTAGGCACCGTTCCAGAACGGCGATGACGCGCTCAGGGCCAGGAACATCGGCAGCCAGGGCAGGATCTCATTCATGACTCGCACCCGATCCTGGGTGGCCGGGACTTCCACATGGACATGCAGGCCCGACAGCACGCTGCGCCGCGCCACCCGCTGGTAATCATCGAACAGTTGCTGGAAATGCAGCTCGTCGGTCGGTTGCAGCACTGGGGTGGCCATCGGGTGTGAACCGGCGCTGAGCAGGCCCAGGCCATACGGCGCCAACCGCTGGTTCAAGCCCGTACGCACCTGGCTCAGGTAGTCGGCAGCCTCTGACAGGCTGCGAAAGATGGGCGATGCCATCTCGACCTGGCACAAGAACATTTCATGGGCGAAATGCTTGCCCAGCTCGGCCTGGCACGCGGCGACAGCCTCCGCGGGTGGCTCGCCTGGCATGTGACGGGTTTGCAGATCGGTGATGAAGTACTCCTCTTCAATGCCGAATTTCATGCGCCTGTTCATCGATAATCCCTCCGATAACCCCGCCAATACCTGCGCCAATGCGGGTTACAACCAACGCCACCACGGCGATCCTTTCCACGTCCTGATAACCCGGCGTCAGCAATTCCTCACCAAACACGTCGGGGTCCAATTCCTTGTAGGTCCAGCCGAAATCCGTCGAGTCACGCCATTGACCCAGCGCTTCCAGGAACGGGTCGCGCCCATCCACCATCGCCACGCCGGTGTAAAGCACCAACGAGCCGCCCGGGGCCAGCCGGGGCAAGGCCTGTTCGACGATACGCAACGACAACCCGGCGCCTAGTGCGCCGCCGCCATGGCGATAGGCGCGCTCGGATGGATCAGCCATGTACGGCGGGTTGGCGACGATCAGGTCGAAGTTGCCTGGCACGTCCTGCAGCACGTCGCTGCGAGCGACCTCGACATTGCCCACCTCGGCCAGCGCGGCGTTCACAGCGCTCAGGCGCAAGGCTTGCGGGTTGATGTCCACCGCCAGTACTTGTGCTTCACGCCGGGCGCGGGCAATCACGATCGCACCGACGCCCGCACCACAACCGATGTCCACGGCGCGATGCACCGCCGTGAAGTTCTGTTGCAGATGAGTATGGATCAGTTGGGCAAAGCGGTAGCTGTCAGGGCCGAAAAACACCGCATCGGTGGCCTGGGTGGGGAACTGCGAATGAGCGAACAGCAAGCCATCCAGGCTCGACCAGCGCACCCGGCTACGCAACAGGCCGTCGTGTGCTTCCAGCACCTGGGCGTCTTGCAGTTGCCGCTGTTCATCGGTGCTGATCAGCCCCGGCGCAAACGGCCGTGACCAGCCGAACACGTCCCGCATGGTCTTGGCGCGCTCATTGCCGGGACGCTGGTTGACCCGCTCGTGGGTCAACGGCGTCGGGGTAATGAAACGGTAGCCGTCGGCTTGCAGGCGCCGGCCCAGTTGCAGCAGCGCAAGGTCCGTCTCGGACAGGCGTTCTTCCTCATTCATGCAGGGCTCCCTAGCGAAGTGCGGATTTGAGTTCGATGAAGCGGCGAGTCGCCAACAGCCCCGCCGGATGGCTATGACGCCGAGCACAGAGCCAGGGCATCAGGACCTGCATCTGCTCGTTGGGCGCCCGGCCTTGCAGTGCCTGTTGCAAGCTTTGTACATCGGGATCATCCATCGGTGTCGTTGGCTCGCAAGCCGCAACCGGACCGCGCCGGACGCCGGACCTTGTGCCCTCGTCCAGCCAGTCACCGGCTATCCAATCGTGCAGCAGCTGTTTTTCGTAAGGGCTGAACACCCCGAACATGGCTGCGCCAGCCCCGTTGATCAGCTTCCAGAAGCGGCTGTTCTGCGGGTCTTCATGGCGTTTGATCCAGCCTTTGTTCTGCATTGCCGCCAAGAACCCTTCCAACTGGCCTGGCGCCGAGAGCCACTGGTTGACGGTCTTGCCTTCGAACTTGCAGTAATCGGAATGCATGTGCTGGCCGAACGGGCGTTTGCGTTCAAGCATGTCCAGCACTTCGCGATCCAGGTCGAACGAGCCGATGATGTCCCGGCTGCCCTGCCCCAGGTCATTGAGGCGATAGCCCAACGTGACCCGGTGCCAGAAAGCGTCACGGTCGGCTTCCATCGGCATCAGCTGCAGCAGCGCTTGCACGGCCTTATGGGCGTGGCCGGTGCTGGCGTTGTCGATGGTGACATGAAGGGTGAAATAGTACGGATCGATGTCCAGTTCGCTCAGCTCATAGGCGCTGATCAGCAGATGCAGGGGCAATTGCTCATAGCCCAGGTTGTAGCCGATGACCTCTGGCAGGTATTCGTCGCTGGCGTAACCCAAGGCGAGCTGCACGGCGCCTTGCAGATAAAGGTCGTCATCGATGTCCGGGGCATCCGACAGGTCGTGTTCGGCGAGCAACTTGCGATAGAGCACCACATGGTTCTGCGCGGGATGACCGTCCCCCAGTTCTTCCAGGTAGGTGCACAGCAACCCTTCGAAACGGTGGTCGTGCCAGTGCTTGACCACGCCATACAGCCAGGCACCGTCCACCCGTTTGGTCGGTGCCACCGCCTGCAGGAAGTACAGGGCGTGGGCCTTGCCGCTGAAGAACTCGCGCGCGCCGCCATTTTTGCGCCGCTCCAGGTAGTCAGCGTATTGCCGGGCCACGCCGGCACTGTGCTGCTCGACCCAGGCCTGCAGCGCCGTGGGGTCATCGGGCATCTCCTGGGGAAGCGCCGCAGCCTTTGCGATGCATTCCTGGAGGAACGCTTGGGCGACGGCTTGCTTGTCAGCGTCGTCGGGGCCCTGGAACAGTTGTTCATAACATTGGCGCACGTGCCCGTCAGGCGTAACGGGGTGCACGGTAGCCGGCCGGGATTGAAGGGGTGTCAGCGCAGTCATAAGGGCCTCTTGGGTTCTCGGCGGACGCTGAATCAACACGTCTCTTCTGTTGCAGAGCGCCGGCAACGACGAAAAATTCCGTTGGGTTGAAAGGCCGGCGGATAAACGGGTTGTCCGTTCACGAGGGGAACCCTCGTTTCGCTCCAGCCCTCGAATGAGGACAAGTGCGCCAATACCAGCAAGTGAACACCCTTGTGGCGAGGGGTTTTATCTGTGGGAGCAAGGCTTGCCCGCGATAAAAACAA
>Ga0065704_10070797_pt1 | contig 16048 bp, 9 predicted proteins | sample SwiRhicommuniRL2_FD_59091 | JGI IMG/M metagenome (GOLD analysis project Ga0065704, IMG submission 59091) | Switchgrass rhizosphere bacterial communities from Rose Lake, Michigan, USA - RL2 v2 (version 2) | ecosystem: Host-associated > Plants > Roots > Rhizosphere > Soil | place: East Lansing, MI
GGGGGGGGGGGGCTCCAAGATGTCCTTACCAGTTCATGAGCTTCATGACACGAATGTTTGCTAGGAGTCACTAACCATAGGCAGATTCCGGAATTATGGTTGTGTGGAGGTGTCTAGATGCTTAAGGCAGCACTAAACTTCCCTAAAACGTCCGTTCAGTTTCCGCCCTTAAAGCCCCCAATGGCCCCAATAAACTCCCCAAAGTTCCCTATAACTTCCGTCCCCACGAGCATTCCAAATTCCTGGAAGGCATTTCGATCTTTACCGATTGAAAGTGAGTTATACGTTAAGATCTATAATTTTTCGATCAATTCCCATAAGTGGCAGCCTCCCACAAACCTAAATAATCTCTTCATGAGCTCCAAGAGACCCATTAAATGTTTATAGACGCCGCTACGTTATGGGCTAGGTTTCCACTAAGCTGTCCACGATATTTTCAGCATTAGGAATATTAACGGTTAGATCACGAGGGAGTATAACTTAGATCACGAACTAGCACACTTTAGTAGTAAAACGTAGCAACGCTTAAGTAGTCTAACCTCTCAGAAGTATAAACCTCTATGAAGCACAGCCTTGGCCACTTCAGTGTGATATGGTTCCATATGACGAGGTAGATTGGGCCAAACTCGCGTATGATGCAAACGTAACTAGCGAGGTTTCAATTCTCATTGTCAACAGTTCAATCGCCGTTACTTCGCGGAAGAAGATTTCCGAGAATAGTGACAATTTCTATCAAACAACAAATCCCTTCGGTGTTTTACATTCCAGAATCCTGGGGACTCCTCTGGGCCCGCGTCCTGCGCGGTGGCTTGAAGACAGAGAAGTATACCCACTCGTATGGGTACAGGGAAGTATCTGGTAGCATAACAGCACCTTAGAGGTCCTCAGTCAATCTGGGTCCACAAGTTATGAAATAACACTCCTTGCTAACCATCAAGAGGAAGTGATGATAAAACGAGAGGAAGTTGTGAGAAAATATAGAATGTTAGTGAGTGATTATGAGTTCTCTGCGATTCCTCAGGTATTGGTGATTGAACAGCACAATCTCCGATTAACAACGTTTTTTGTGGTTCAGTCGAATTCTTCTGATTTGGACCAACATGGGTGAATTGACTATTTGTTAGCGCTGACTTCTCATCTATTGGTCTCACTCTGTTAGCCAGAGACTAAGATAAATCAAAGCCTGATCCCATACTTATCGAATACATCAATTTTTCTCTCACAAGCTCCTTATTCTTATAATCAGGCAACTTTAACAAATTCACACACGTACTTGCTGTCGGCAACCTTTCCACATCACTACCCGAGTTTCTGATTCCAAATTTGGGGCTCAAAGCTCCAAAACCTAACAACGGTGCTCGGCCAACACTGGTGACAAACTTCAACAACTTACACCGTTCTTCCATGTTCATTTCTTCCACCACCTCCCAGAAGTACTGGACAGTGACATCGTCGTCGAAAAATCCTCCATATTCGACATTCTCCTTCCAATCCTGAATATTCACGTCGTTTTCTCCGCCGGAAATCAACATCTGTAATTCGAACGAATCAAACATACTCAACCACGATGCAGAGACGATTTCAAACAAGCCTCCCAAGAACCATTTCGTCTGGATCTGAAGCGACTGGTTAAGCTTGAAGTTAGACACCTGATGGATATAATTGAGCTTGTTGGACAGATCAACTTTGATTTTGTCTCCTCCAGGAACCAACTCAAATACGTAACTTCTTCCATCTACAACCTCATTCACCGAGAACGTCAACTCCAAAGTATCTAGTTCTTGGTCTTCCATTCTGATCAACTTCAATAAGTTTCTAAACAACTCTTCGTCCAAGGTCCGCAAGTCGTTGATGGAATTCTTCATGCTACACCATTTGTTGAGGAAGAATGGAGTAAAGGAGATATCTATCAACACATTTTCATAGAAACACTTCCCCAAGACGTTCCCCAAGAACTTGAGATACTTCAACTTCTCTGTCTGGGAAGTTACGTCGACCCTCTTGGTCAACTTCATGAAAATATCGTCGCTGGGAAATACTTGGTGTTCAGTGGTAGACTTGAACAACCCGTTCTTGGGGTCGAATCCTTCATTCACCACACTGGTAAGGAACTCTTTAGTAATCCCTCCTCCATCAATTCCTGCCTCCTTACCATAGTCGTTGTAGAAACTCACTTGTAGCTGGTTTTTGAAGGTGGACCCTGCGTGATGGTATGCCTCAAAAGCATCATCGAGTAAGTGGTTTCTACGGATATCGGCCAGTAGCTTACTCAGGGGCATGGTGAAGCTGAATGGGTTGCCGCCATTTCTCTGCCGATCCAACTCAATCAAGCTTTGGAAGATTTGGACTCGATCACGAAACGAGATGAAAAACGGAAGTTTCTTGAGCACTTCCATCTTGGAAGCCATCTCGCTAGGAACTCTCAGGACTGTCAGGTTCATCTCGTCATCTTCATCAAGTATCCTTCTCTCCTCTTCTTCCGCTACAAACTGTAACATTCCATGGACATTTATAGTCAACTCTCTTGGAGTCCAGAAATTCTCAGGTAGAAAGTGTAATCTCAAGTTCTTGAGGTATAACTGGTTAAGAAGCGTAAGGGAGATGTTCTTCAACGTTGACGCAAAGTGTTCAGACTGGAAAATCACTGTTAAAGCCAAAGTTCGAAGAAATTTGAGAAAATCCACAACATCCTCCAAATTAAGTTTATCATCTTGAAAACTTTCTAAATCGTTAGAAACAATTAACCAGTACGAGTAGAGCTCTTCAAATGCATAAACGGATTTCCAAAAGTACAGCGGAGGCGAAAGTTGTTCAAGTTGATGAGAATTAAGGATATCACCTTCGTTTTCACTGAAAGCTTTGTAGATATCAGTGGTCAGAATCTGGTTGTAGAACAATTTGTAGGAGTTTGGAGTGATAGTGATCAACATGCAAAGTTTGTTTTTGAGCGGAGGGTAGAGGTGGATGAGCGTAGAAAGGATCACAAGTCCCAAATCACTCCGATGCAAGTCAGAAGAGTTAGAAACAGAGTTAGAAACACTTAATTCACTACCAACTATACCCTCATCTTCCATATCTCTTCCTCTATATCCTTCATGGACAAAATAATCAATTGTTTGCTGAATAAACTCAGAAGAGTACAACTCTTGAATCTTCTGGATTTCGTATTCCTCTACTACTAAGAAGTCCAGAGACTCGTCCTCCGAGTCAACACTACGGTTCTCTCCGTCTTCATCTTCTTGTTGAAGAGAAAACGTCACACATTCAAGCAAATATCCAATCACATTATAGTCCTTCAACGTGAACGATTCCGAGCCATGGATCTCTAGAAAGTTGCAGAGCAAATTGATCAACTGGTGGTTCTGTAATTTTCTAATCTCCTTCAAATCAAACCGACAATGTCTAATAACGGTCAAGTTCGACTCAGACACTGTAAATATCCGTGGAATCGTAAGAAACTCAAGAAAGTTCGCCTGGGAGTCCCCAAAATTCACCGTGAAACATAAATTTATACACGTCGCCAACACATCTGGATGGAGAGAATACTCACCACTTTGCAAACGAGTTGAGATGATAAGAGACGACAAGTTTTTCAACAATCCTGGGAAATTCGACTCTTCCCTCACCAAGAACTGGATACAATCCATGATAACTTTAATGATATGTGTATCAGATTTAGTGAACTTATCAATAAGACTCACTAATGAGTTGGTGAGGATGGTTGATTCTCGCGAATTGAGGGTGGAATGGTTGCAAAGACGGGTGTAAACGAGATCGAGGTCGTGAACTGTGATCTGGGACGGTTGGTGAGGAATTGTCCATTTAGTGAGGAATTGAAATTGAAGGATCCACCGGGAGACAGTGGAAGTGTTATTAGATGAAGTGTTATTAGGTTCCCTGGGTGTTGAACAGGCTGAGATATAGTTGTCCCCATTAGTCTCCTGGGGGTAATTAGTGACGGTAGAAGGACTAGAGGACGAAGGAGGAGTCATTTCAACATCTCTAACTGTCTCCTGGTGAGAATCTCCAGGAATGCTTCCAGGAATGCTTCCAGCGACTCTTCTAGCGACGCTTCCAGCGTCACTAGTACCGCTAGAATCACTAGAATTGCCACTGGTTATATCTCCCTTGATTATTTCTCCCACTGGTCCTCGCCACTCGCTGGCCATTTTCTCCCCTATCCTCCTCATCTCCAAATATCTCCTCACATATGCCTTCAAAACCGCGACTCTTCTGTCACGCTCCCTCTGCTCCTCCCTGGCCAACCGCTGGAGTCTCTGCTGTTCCAAATAACTTCCAGCGACGCTTGATCGGGTTCGGTTTCCTAGATTTACCACCCGTTTCTTGGTCAGACCGGTAAAATTAATCATTGCAGGTTGTGGGTTCTTAGGTAATGCAGATCTTACACGTTAGGTGTCTGTAGTTGTAGTGGAGGCAAGTATGTAATCAGAGACTTGAATGTGAAGTGGTCTCGTGATAGTACTGTATATAGAAGGAATAAGCGATACTGCATATAATATATTCATTTATAGGGAAGAACTACAGAGGGAGGTTGGAAGACAATGGAGGGGACAATGGAGGATGCTATGTAAGTTATGGAAGGCATTACAAGGAGTGGGTTCTCGGAATATGTGGGAACATATATAATTTATACGAAAAGTAATATTGTTGTATAGTTTAGTAAGATCTAATTATGTAAATGTTGTAGGAATGGCCGCCACAATAAGGCTGGCTTTATAATTGGCGATAGGGAGTAGTCAGCATTAACATTGCATGGTTAAAAGTCTAGGAACCTGTAGAGGGATGATTTTAAACTGATCTGGTTCGAATTTTGTGCCAGTTTCCATTAATTTTGCAGCCAAAATTAGATGATCCCCAGAAGAGACAATGGAAAAGAAATGTAAAAGCCACTTGATTTACGTAAGTACCTCCACTTGAATCACGTAAATATGAATCAGAGAGGTACCTCTTCAGTAAATGTCTATCAGATATCGAAAGGCACTTCTTCAGTAAATATCTCCGCTAGACAAACTTATATCTCTCTATCAACCTTCAGTATATTCCTAAGACTCAAATACAAGTCCTATTTCTAAATTACTATTAGTGGTTCTAATTTTTTCTAATGAATCTCTAGAAGTATCACCACTTCCAAGAAGTGTGCGTTGATGATAGTAAACAAATTTTAGGGCAGCAGACTCACAGGTAGATATACCAGTCTATTGTTGAGCGATAATAGAAAGGAACGAGGTCTCAGCGAGTCAGCCAGGAGTCAATCATCGAGTCAGCGAGGAGCTAATCATCGAGTCAACTAGGAGTTAATCATCGAGTCAACTTGGAGTTAATCATCGAGTTAACTATTGAAACAAGAGGAGTCTATAAGGCCATATTCTCTTACCAAGAATATCTAATTCTTTTGGCATATTTTCTCACCTAATATCTCTAATTTTCAGTTATTCAGTTCTTTGATTATTCAATTCATAGTTTTTCAATTCTTTTCGTATTCTCCCTGTTTCAACTCAAATAATCATTCCTGGCTAATTAACTTTATCAAGTCTCCAAACGATTCCATATAATAACTAGGAACCAATCCGTCCTTTTCTCCACCGTTCTCCACCACCAGCTTCAAGTCATCCTCCTTTGTTCCTCCAGTTAATACCAACAACGAGCCAGCTCCACCGCCCAACTTTCCATCGTTTCCAAACTTAATATCAGTGTATAGAGTGTCTCCGATCATCAAAGTCCTTTTCCTGTCGAAACCATTCTGTTCCACTATGGCATCCAAAAACTTTCCACTAGGCTTGCCAACATCTAGGAAGTCACGGTTAGCAGTATACTTCATGTATTGGACCATACTTCCTCCTGCGGGAAGGATCAATCCTTTCGGTCCCGGATAAGTACGGTCGATATTTGCTCCGATAAATGGAATGTTTTTGTCGAGCAAGTATTGGAGGGTAGAGGCGATTCTCATATAGTTGAACTTTTTGGTAGACCCCACGGCGACAGCACGGACTTCTGGATCCACCGTCAACAAGGGATGGTTCTGATTGAACGCTTCGTCTAACCTCTCGTCGGAACCTCCCAAAACGACGTATCCCATCTCCTTCAACTCGTATTCGATCCCGTGGTCTCCGAGGACCCAGATTTTGGACCCCAAGGGGATTTTATAGGTATCACGGGCGTTAACAGCCACCGAGTAACTGGTGGGATATATTCTTTCTTTAGCGATATTGAAGCCTAGTTTCTTGAACTTTTCTACATAATCGTCACGAGATTTGGCAGAATTGTTGGTTACGAAAACGAAGTTTTTGCCGATACTCTGGAGATAGTTGAGCGTGGCACCGACTCCAGGGATAAGTTGTTCGCCGAGCCAGATCACTCCGTCACAGTCAAGTAGAAAGTTGTCGTAGGATTCGAGAAGGGTCTGAGCATCAGAGAGGGTGGCGACTTTAAGGGGGAAGTTTGTGAGTGTCATTTTTAGTGGTAATTAGTGGTAATTAGTGGTAAGTAGTGAGATTAGTTAGATTAATATTAAGATTAGTGAGATCAGCGAGTCAGTTGACGAGATCAGTGAGTCAGTTACTTTGTATCTAACAAAATTTTACGTCAGTTAGTGAGCAGATCAACGAGTGAGTTATGATAATTACACTAATTACGATTGGTGGCTAGTAATTTACCGTTTGTTAATGAGTTCTCTTAGCGATACTTCTCGAGAGTTGTGACTGATTCTTGCCGAATTTAGGTTGCCAAATTTATATACGAGTAGGATATTGTATATGCAGGAAAATAATACATAGAGAAGGAATAGAGACGGAATCAGCGAAGGTTAAAGAAGGTATATAGATAAAACTAGAGAGAACGGGTGAATGGGAGAGCATGAAAATTAATTTTGTAGAGTCGGCTTGTGTAGAGTCAGCATGTTTCGAGTTAGCTTGTTTAGAGTAGTGGCTCAACGAGCATTTCACTTCCTTACCCCCAAGTACTGGCTCTAGATTTGTTTAGAGTAAAATGACTACTATTGGTCGTAAGTTACAAGTGTGCTACATTTATACTCTCTCTAGTAAGCAAGTCATTTTTATTATCCTGCCTAGTGTCGAAGTTTACTAGACCAACAAGGGAGTCCGAGTTGTCCGTAGGTCACGTGTGAGTTATTTGCAGCTTTTGATATTGGGTCGTGTACTATACAATATAATTATACTTGCAAGTTACTACCAGATATGAGGCCGTTTCATCCCCACATCTTCCTAAAACGCTTAATGGTATGAATCATTACAGATGTGTGATTTATATATCTAGGTAAAAAAATTTCAGAGTCTGTTGATTGGAGAAGAGTCCACTAATTAGTAGACCCTATTAAAATTGAGACTTGTTTAAAAATGAATGAGTCTGAGCTATAAAATTTGAGGTGAGTTGAGTTAAAAATACTGTTAAAACCTGCTCTTGTGGTTCTAGTTACAATAATAGAGTAAATGGAGTAAATGTCGCCAATAGCTACGACATTATATTCAAATGTCGTTCCAATATTATTGATTATATAAGCAGCGGTACCGATGTTTATTTATAAAATATCCCAAATAGGTAGTCGATCCGATTACCGAATACGAAAATAAGGGTATAGTTGACTAGAGCCACCACAGCTTAAACTTCATTGTGACGAGACAAAACCCGCGAAAAGATACAAGCCCGGACGATGAATATTAGCGGTACACAAGAGAGTCAGCTGGAAATTGGCACTGACCGTGCAATTTCACCAACACAATGAACGGCTGCAAAAAAATTCAACAAACAGCCATAAATCGATGAAGGAGGGAAGCAAGAAGTCAAATCATTTTGGATTGAGTCAGGTTGACTAGAAATATTGAATCAGAGAGCTTGACAGTTCATATATCAAAAAACGGCTCTTAAAAGGGAAAATATAGAGGAATATGCTAGAGATATGAACCAAATTGTAGAGACATAGAGAACAGTACCGTAGATCTGTCCTATGCACATTCAAGAATTCCAACGAGACTTCTATTCAGTAGTCCAGAGATTCCTCTTTATCGTCCTCATAAATACCGTACTTCTCGATACTCAACTCGCTTTGCCCGTCGCTCAGTAGTAGTGCTCTAGAGATGGTGGGCTTCTGCTTCGCTACTTCTGCTTCGCTACTTCTGCTTCGCTACTTCTGCTTCACATTTCTTCTGCTTTCTAATGCACTTACTGTGAAGAATAACTGTAAATTGCAATGGAGACTATTCAAATTACCGAGTACCAGAAATATCATATCTCACTGATAATCAAATACCCAAGAGAACTATTCGCTTCGCTCATAATCCTCTCAGAGCAGTCTCATGACCGCCTGCTCAAATCCAAATCAAACTCCCCCTTATCTACCTCTCTGAAATTCCCCAGTTGAATCCTTTTCTTCCACCATTTCTTATGTTCCTTCCTATGAACTCCCTCCAAGTACAATTCCTCGTCATCATCGTCCCCATCAAAGTCTTCTATACTGGTCCTACCTTTCTCCGTCTCCACATCATCAAAATCTCCATGTAAATCCGCCTGTTTCTTGCTCTTTTCCACCATCATTTCCATAACTCCGTCGCTACTCTTAAATCTATACTTTGAACCCATATTCAAATCCTTCGCAACGACCTCACGAGTTCTACCCAACGATTCTATATCTGCAACTCTCTGCATAGTATCTTCAAGAAGCTTATCGAAATTTGGTAGCGTCGCTATTTCATGAAACGCTCTCATCATAGGAACAGAGTCAGCCCTGACTCTCGACTCGGAGTCGATGGTGAACACGTTGAGATTATCGTACTGTTGGATATAATCTGCCCTGGTCATAATCTGTCTACTTCTCCATAGTGGAAGCTCTGGGAGATGGTGGTCTCGGTAGTGGTCGTGTTGGTTGTTGCAGTCTACGGAGCCTACTATCAAGTTATTGGAACGTTTGCGATCCATCTCGACGAATTCTCGCATTAATAACATCGCACTGGTGGAGAACTTACCCGACTCCATAACATCGTCATCCATATCGTTTCCTAACAAGCCACATTGGTTAAGGAACCACGTTTTCTCACGGTCTATAATCTCATTACACGCAGTGATGATATCTCTATGACGTGCCACCTGGGAGATATGCTGAGGACGGCCACCGATGAGGTCGTAGATCTGGTGACAAAGTTCATCAGAGAAGAATCGTTCAGAGTTTTGAGCAGGTTTTTGAGCACTCTGTTGAGAATCTGTCAGTACTTGTTTGGTATTTTCAGAAACTCTTAGAGTTTCTAGAGTACTATCTGGAGTTATCAGTTTTTTGATACTATCTAGCATACTTTCTGGAGTACTCTGTATCCTTTCCCTATTACTGTGTTCCAAACTTTCTATCATCTCCTCTGGAAAATACTTGTGCCTAATATATTTCAAAGCATTGACGGTCTCGGTTCGAGTGAAGTCTCTGACATTTATGAGTTCCAACCTCGTGCCTAGCTTCTTCAATTTCTCGTAAACCCAATAATCGTCACTATTGAAGATTATGGTCACCAATCCAGAACCACTCAAACTTTCAGCCTTCTGCTGGAGCAACTCTAACAACTTGACTCCCTCCTCGTTCTCTTTGATAAGGTGGGAATTGTTGATAATTACAATCAACGGCCGGCCAATGAGCGGAACTCGTTTAATTGCTAGCTCCTCCAACTTACCGAACGCTCTCTCGATATCCAAAAGCGCCGTGGTATCTCTAGGACCTTTGATGGAGAATAAAGACCCGATATAATCCTCGTTATATGCGAAATTCAATGCCTTACCAAGTCTTAGTCTGAAAATTTCAGGATCTGCATGGGCATCAAACATCGTGACGTTGTAGCCCTCTGTTTTCTTGATGGCCTCGAGAAGTAGCGACGTTTTTCCCGTCCCTTTTTCTCCCACGATCAAGAAATAGCGACCCACAATACTTCCCGAGATTATGCCGTCCAATAACTTCTGCTGAGGACGTTCCACCCAGAACTGGTCGATCTCCTCCAACTGAGATTCGTCGTGGGTTCGTGAATGAATCGCGAGATGGGACGCTGGATCACCCTTTTCAAACGTGTCGTCCATTTTAGAAAGCACGTGAAGGTGGTAGAATTTGTGATAAAGCAAGCCAGCCACTCCAAGAATAGCGATGGACGAGAATGTTATGCCCATGGCCTCGGCACATTTTACGAGGAACGAGATGAATTTCGAGTCTGGCTTAGGTTTGGATTTGTGAGACTCATCTTCAGGTTCTTCAGAGAGATCTTGAAGAATCGTGTCTACTAGCGGGTTGAATTGGAGACGCTGCGTGGTGTGGAGATGGCGTAGAGACGAGTGATGTTTGGTGAGGTGAAAGGGGAGGTGAAAGCGGAGGTTGTCACTGAGGTGCAAGCGAGTTTTAGGGAGCTTTTGATTCAGTTTACTGAGGTAGAAATTGTGATTTGTGAGTTGACGATTCCGTTCAGTGCCCTCTAAGTTGCGTCCACTTCGAAACTTACGTGGTTCGCTTTTATAAAATTGGATTGGATGGCTTGACAGAAATCCCCGTGCCGTCGTTAGACCATTACGGAGCGCTCGATGTCGTGTAGGTATTATCATTATAGTGGCGAGAGAGAGTGAATTGTGACTTCTGAGTCGTTTCTTCTAATTGTTTTCATTTCGGAGTTGTGATAGCGCGCCGAAGATATTGAAAATAATTAATGATGTTACTGAATATTTACGGTAAATTAGCGAGGATTTATTATTTTTGAGAATTGTCGCGGAATAATGGAAGAGAAAGCGATAATTTAGCGAGGATCCAATCTTATTAGTGAATGAATATCATAATTACAGCGAGGATTTAATCATATTAGTGAGGTTTTCACGAATATACATGCTCAGGACATGTAATTCTATATAGACCCGATATTTCTACAGACGAAGTCACTTTGGTTGCACGATCTAGCAAAAAATCAGCTTGGTGATGTCTCATCAACATCAGCGTGCGATTTAAGGAGGATTTACAGATCTTATCTAGTGCTTTATGGGTCCAAATTTCCATCGTTCCACTTATCCACTGCGAAGAACTCATTCTTCAGTAAGTTAGTGAGCTTTTCACTATCAGCGAGTCTCTTCCTGAGGAGATCACTAGGTGTGAGCTTCATTTAGCGAGCACTTTTGAATTTAGTCTCTCACGAGCCAGTTCTCGTCACCAATCCTTCATTAACACCAGTATGGTTTCTGTCTATATGTATCTGGTTTTTCCTCGGGCTGTGGTTCTTCATTTTGAACTTGTTGCTGTGCCTGCATCAACATTTGCACTGTACGGATATGTGCTTCGGAGTGGATCCGATGGTTCTGAAGTCGTTTGGGTGTGCCATTAGGAAATGCGCAAGAGATATCCGAGAAGCTACCCGAGGAGTCACCTAAGGAGCCACTCGAGGAGTCACCAGAAGAGTCTGAATCATCTAATGAACGTTTTAGAGTCATGGTAGGTGGTTTAGCTCATATATTGTGATAGATATGACACTCAGAAAGTGACAGTATGAAAGTTGACAAAGTCGAAATTAGTCGAGTTCTAAGAATTCCCACTCGTCTTAGAGCTCTGGAGACGTTTCGTAGAAGTTCTAGAGACTTTTTTAGAAGTTCTTTCTTTTCTTAGAGTTTCTCACAATACTTCAGTCAGAATTCCCTAAAATTATTACTGGAATTCGCTCGAAATTGTTCTAGCCGCAGTTTCTTAGTACTTTTTCACTACCAGAGTTTCTTAGTTCTTCTTCGTAACGTTTTTGGAGGGTTTTATCGTGTGCTGCTTTTGCTTCGTGGTTGCTGATTTATGGTCTTTTAATATACTGCATATGATATTTTCATTCTCATTACGTAACATTTCACTTATTATTACGTCAGCATTCTATTTGCGGTATGGATCTCTTTCTGTTCTCATTCTCGGCCTTCATCAACCACCACTAATAACACCACAAAAGACATAAATAAACATCACTATAACTCTAAACCCTCTATCCTAACTCAATTAATGCCACCCTCCTTTTGTATCCCGCTAACTTCCCACTAGCATTACATTCGTGTCTCTCTCTTACGTCTAACTTATATCCTGCATATAGATGAATTCGCCTACCTCAAAAATGTCCCGTAATCAAAATGAAACTTACCACAACCACCACCAACAACAACAAAATGGATCTTTTAAAAGACGCTGCTAAGAACATTAACCTTTACGAGGTTAAGGCTTATGTTAGGAAGGCACAGAATGGTATGTATTACGTGATGTGATTTTGGGAGAGAAGGAGGGAGCAAGTGGCCAGCAACGAGGACGGCGATAATTGATCGGTGAAGATAATGAGCCAGGATGTGGATATTTAGTGGAGAGAAGTGATCCCGGTGACAGTTTGATGATGATCAGGGAAGAATCTTTGGAGATCAGGTATTTTCCGAGATCTTAGAGACGTTGCTCCCAAAGGGATATGTATTGGATATGGATATTTTTAGATACTGATCTGATAAACGAAGTGAAAATGGACGGATCAGAATTGGAGACCACTACGGATCAGAATTACGGACGACTACGGAGAGATTGGGGATGAATGTTCAGAATTTCTCGTGGACGACTACTCAGAAATTAGAGCCAACTACTCAGAAACTCTCGTGGACCACTTAAAGAATGGTCTAGAATCATTTGATCTAGAATTATTTGATCCGAATTTCCAAGAAGTCTCCAGGATTCTTCGGTAGATATTGTCCCTCGGAGGTGGTGGGGTGAATTCAGGTTTTCTCCGTGATATAATCCACCTCCTGATATCTTCTCATTAATTGCTGTTTGTCAAGAAGTGATCTCGTTAGAATATCATCTCATCGGAATATCGTCTCTTCATCTCTATGATTCTGCTCTATCCTCACCTAAGAAACTTCAATCCTAAATTCTTCTCTGCTTATTTTTCTCAATTTATACTAACCTCTAGTCGCCATGAATCTTACAGAAATGGAATCAAAGGTTCGTGAAGCCACTAACAATGAACCATGGGGTGCTCCAACAACCTTGATGTCTCAAATTGCTTCTGGTACCTACAACTACAGAGAAAGAGAAGAAGTTGTTGGGTTTATTTTCCGTAGATTTACTGAAAAAGCTGCCAACGAATGGAGACAAATCTACAAATCGTTACAACTTTTGGAGTATTTGATTAAAAACGGTTCTGAGAGAGTTATTGACGATGTCAGAGCCAACTTATCGCTCATTCAAATGTTGAAGTCGTTCCACTATATCGATTCTAAAGGAAGAGACCAGGGTATAAATGTAAGAAACAGATCCAAAAACTTGATTGCGTTGTTGAATGATGATTCGTTGGTTAGAACTGAACGTAAAAAGGCCAGAAGTAATGCCAACAAATTTGGAGGTGTCGCTGGAGGAGCCTCATCAATTGTGACTGGTCCTCTGGGTCAAGATAGTGATTTCACCAACAGAGTTTATGGTGACGGTGGTGTCTACGGTGAGAGATACGACGATCCTGCCTCGGCCTACAGTAACGGACAAACAGGAAATGAAAACTTTGAGGAATACGATGTAGGCAGCTCAACTTCCAAGCCTACTACCAGTTCATCTAAGGTGACTGCCAGCGCTAGCAAATCTAAATCTCAACCTAAACAACCAGAACAAGATTTATTAGGCGATGATTTGTTTGATACAGAATCTTCTTCTGCGCCAGCAGCTCCAGCTCCAGTTGATGATGAAGATGACGATGATTTCGATGATTTCCAAGCTGCACCATCCCAACCTGAGAAACCAAATTTCTCAAACAACTTGGCCAATTTGTACCAATCCAAACCACAACAATCGTTTGGTCAACAATCATTCGCTCAACAGACGCCCCAGAAATCGTTCCCTCAACAGTCTTTCCCCCAACAATCTTTCCCTCAACAAAACTTTTCAGCCCAACCAACAACCTCTTCATACCAAAACAATCAAAGTTTCAGCATAAGCAACGCTACAAGCTCGGGCCCTGCAAAGACGGTTTCCAACGATGCATTTTCTTCGTTATTCTCTTCTGCTAAGACTAAAACTAAATCCACTCCTCCAATTCCAAAGACTTCCAACGCTGCTGATGATGATTTTTTTGGAGATTTCAGCTCAAACGGAGCCAGCACCAGTAATAGCAATGGTAATGGTAACAATAATGGGAATGGGAATGGGAATTCCAAAAATACCTCGGGTGAGATTGATTTGTTGAGCTTTTAAGGTTAGTGATAAGAGGTAGTGATATTGGTGATGATTAGTGACATCTAGTGACATCTAGTGACCATTTAGTGACAGCCAGGGACAACTCCTACAATAAAATGTCCTTAGAGAACCAATATATGACTCGTGGGTGATTCCGTCCATAGGTTCTTATCGGTACACTTCTTACACTTCTTACACTTCTCACACCTTTCACTTCTGCACTTCTTGCACTACTGACTGTTAATTAGTTTCCTACTAGTTCTTATCTCGGCCTCTTCCCCTGGTTTTAGTTTCTTTATCTTCTCTCTTATTTATTCAGACACTAAGCACACTGATAATCTGAGGATTGACCGAGACAAGCCATAGCTATAGAGATGATCGAGTGTCTTATATAGCTGTGGTTATGTTAGTGTAGAACAAGAGGTGGTGTAAGTTAGTTAGTTAAAGATTCTAGGTCACGTGTTAAATCAGTGACAATTAGGGGTCCCCCAATATTGAGCAACCTCCACGTATAAGACTCGTTTATTTCCACTAATTAAAATCTCACTAATAGAACACCCACCTAGCCACGAAGTAAATAGTCAGATTTTCATAAGTGATATGAAATATATATTCAGTTATCATTAGTTTAAATAGATGTAGTGAAGAAATAGAGAGAATAGTGAGAAAATAGTGAGATTTAGTGTTTTTAACGAGACTTAGTGGAGGCTCCAATGAGGTTTAATGAAATTAGTGAGATTTAATGAGATTTAGTGAAGAATTAGGAAGACTTCGGGGAGACTTTATGAATTCTTGAATTCTTCGCTGCGCTCAGGATGAGATAAATAACTATTTACTGACAAAAATGACTAAATTACTGAGTTCAGAAATACTTAATCTCCGAAATATATAGATACACGAGGGAACTGTTCGCATCTTTCGTAGTTTTCTCATTATCAGAGCTTCAAATAATCAACTTGAAAGGTTCTTAGAGGTTATTTATATACTATATGCAGTACATTAGCATCATATGGTTTAGCTAGTGTAATATAGACCGAAATTTCTTCTACTAACTCAATTGACTGTAGACTGGCCTATAATATCTACCACTATAACATCTACCAACTCCCTGTAATTCTAAGCAGTAACCATAATATTCAACTTGAAGTATTGCTTACATAATCGTCTTCATAACACAATACTAAATGAATGCTTACTGATATGAACGAGACTTAGTGACCATACTGAATATTGGTATAAATTAGATTAGATTTAGTGTACCTTAGTGAATATTAGTGACTTATTGTGGTTATTATAGAGATTCAACAGAGGATGTACGGACTCTTGAATCTTTCGCTGGGCTCAGAATGTATTTAGTGAGAGAGTCAACCATTTACCGAGAAGAACATCTACGAATAGCGACAAAGTAGACTGTTCAATAGATTTCTGAATACTAGTGGTTCATTATTTCCCCAATATGCTTCGCTCATAGTTCTCTCTCTGTATTTAAAGCTGAAAAAATCGAACTTTAAAGGTTCTTCGAGGGTCCTATATATATTATATGCAATACATTAATATCTGTAGATTAAGCTAGAGGAATATTGACCAAAATAGCCTCTAATAACTTAACTAACATCTAGAAAAACTCAATGCTCCACCCGCTATATCGTATATGCTGAATATTATCAATTATCTTGAAAGTCACTATATTTTATAATGTTTAATACTTATTTTTATGAGATAGTCTAGTTAACTTGCAAGTTATAAATATATATACACAATATATCCGTTAGTTTCGTGCTGATTCAAATAATACATTTTCACTAATATAAAAATAATGAAGATGAAGCTTAGAATATAAAT
>Ga0065704_10000971_pt1 | contig 15989 bp, 9 predicted proteins | sample SwiRhicommuniRL2_FD_59091 | JGI IMG/M metagenome (GOLD analysis project Ga0065704, IMG submission 59091) | Switchgrass rhizosphere bacterial communities from Rose Lake, Michigan, USA - RL2 v2 (version 2) | ecosystem: Host-associated > Plants > Roots > Rhizosphere > Soil | place: East Lansing, MI
CCGGGCTGGCGACGACCAGCCGCGGATTGTCGATGGGCTCGGGCAGCACGTGGGTCGATAAACCGTCGCCCAGGCGGGCGAAGCGGTTATCGAAGGTCAAGGTTTCCAGCGTTTTCATGGCCGTCTCCGGCGCGCCGCCCTCAGGCAGCGCGCATCAGTCGAGTGTGTCTTGCGGCGGCTCGGGCACCGGTTTGATGTTGGCTACGGTCGAGGGCACGGGCGTGAGGGTCTTTTTATCAGGCTCGGCGGGCACCAGTTTGTATTCCTGGCCTTGCAGGTTCTTCAGATAGATTTCCATCTGCCGGAAGGAGATGTTGATGTGCTCCTTCTTGAACTCACGGTTGATGAACCGGTTGATCTCGTCCAATACCGGGTTGCGGTCGCCGAGGTCGCGCACGTGCATGCGCAGCTCATGGTCCAGGGTGCTTTCACCGAAGTTGAGGAAGTACACGATCGGTTCCGGTTCCTTCAGCACACGTGGGTTCTCGCGGGCGGCCTTGAGCAGCAATTCGCGCACCCGGTCCAGGTCCGAACCGTAGTCCACGCCCAGTTTCAGGGTTACCCGGGTGACGGTGTCGGTCAGCGACCAGTTGATCAGTTGCCCGGTGATGAAGGTCTTGTTCGGGACGATGATGTCCTTGCGGTCGAAGTCGGTGATGGTGGTCGCCCGAATGCGGATCTTGCTGACCGTGCCCGACAGGTTGCCGATGGTGATGGTGTCGCCGATGCGCACCGGACGCTCGAACAGGATCATGATGCCGGAGATGAAGTTGGCGAAGATCTCCTGCATGCCGAAGCCCAGGCCCACCGACAGCGCGGCCACCAGCCATTGCAGTTTGTCCCAGCTCACACCCAGGGTGGACAGGGTGGTGACGAAACCGACGCCGGCGATCACATAGGACAGCAGCGTGGTGGTGGCATAGGCACTGCCCTGGGCCAGGTTCAGTTTCGACAGCACGAACACTTCCAGCAGGCCCGGCAGGTTGCGCGCCAGGGCGAAGGTGATGCCGATGATGATCAGCGCCCCGAGCATGTCACCGATGCTGATGGGCACCATGCTCATGTTCGCGCCAGTGCCGCTGGTGTATTCGTAGAGGGTGATGTTGTCCAGGTACGAGAACACGCTGATCAGGTCCGACCAGACCCAGTACAGCGCGGCGATGAAACCGCCCAGCAGCGCCAGGCGAATCAGGCGCAGGGACTGCTCGTTGACCTTTTCGATGTCCAGGGTCGGTTCCTCGACCACCGCTTCGCCGTCGCCGGCCTCCTTGGCGGCCTGGCGCTTGGCCAGGGCACGCTGGTAGGCCAGGCGCCGCGCCGCGACCGACAGGCCGCGGACGAAGGTGGCCTCGATCACCAGCCAGAACATCAGCAGGTACAGGGTGTTGATCAACCGGTCACTGAGCTTCAGCGCGGTGTAGTAGTAGCCGAAGCACACCGCCACGAACAGCGCGATCGGCAGGGCGGTGAACAGCACCCCGACCGCCTTGCGGAATAGCGAGGTGTTCTTGTGTGTAGGGCTGCTCAGCAGCAGGCGGCTGAGCAACCACGCCATCAACGCGTAGCAGGTCAGCACCACCGGCATGCCCAGCACGTCATCGGCCAGGGCCGAGGGTTGCAGTTCGGCCACGGCCACCACGGCTACCAGCGCCAGCACCACCAGCCCGAGACGGCGGATCCAGCCCTGGAGGAATTCGACCTGGGGTTTCTCCCAGCGGAAATGCAATTCGGCCACGCCGCCGGGGGCCAGTACTCGATAGGCCGTGTAGAACACCAGCCAGGCTTGGCCGATCTGCAGCAGCGCCGCGCCGAGGTTGGCGTTCTGGCCACGAGCGTCGATCTGCAGGGCGTAGCCGCACAGGGCCAGCGCCAACGCCAACGGCATCGCCAGGAGAATATTGATCAGGATCGCCTGGGGCGTGTGCCATTGGCTGTCGCGCTTGAAGTGGCCAACGTCCTGGTGAACCTTGTTCAGTCGGGCATAGAGACTCTTGCGCCGCCACAGCAACGCACCGATCAGCAGCGCCAGGGGCAGGAACAGCAACGGCCGTTGGGTCAGGCCATCGGCCAGCTCACTGAGGCTCGAAGCCCAGGGCAGTGAGTCGATCTGTTTCTCCAGGCGCAGCGGCACGCCGCGCATCCAGTCGAAATCCAATGGTTTGTTGCTGGGGATCCAGAACATCTGCTCTTCAAGGGTCTCGCGCAGGTTTTGCGCGGTGCTGAGCAGTTGTTTCTGGTTGAGCTGCAGGGTGATGGATTCGTTGAGCACTGCGCTCAATTCGCGGTTCAGGCGTTCCAGCAGGTCGACGCGGGTCAGAGCCAGTTCCAGCAAGGTCTTGCGCAGTTGCGGTGTGGCTTGCTCCGACGGCTGGGAGGCCAGCAGGCTGTCGACATAGGCGCTGGGATTGTTCAGCAGCTCGCGCTGTTGGCTGACTTCGAACTGGTACAGGCGGATGTCGGCGATCTGGTCGGCCAGGTTCTGGTCCAGCTTCAGGCGCGGCAGGGTCTGGCGTTGCTTGTAGAGGATCTTGGAGAGCAGCAGGCTGCCCTTGAGCACGCTGATCTGCTCGTCCAGGGCGGCGTCGGTCTGGGTGACGCTGTCCAACAGTTGCTTGGTCTGCAGGTTCTGCTGGGTGACCTCGTTGAGGCGGTCGGTGCTCTTGAGCAGGTAGTCGGAGAGCTTCAGGTTGGCCGCGCTTTCGGTTGCCAGCAGGCTGCTGCCGCCGGCCTTCTGGGCTTCGATGGATTGCTGGGTCACCGTTTCCTGGGACTGGGCCAGGCGCTTCTGGTTGATCAGGTTTTGCAGGTCCTGGATTTCCTGCTCCGTGCGGGCGATTTTTTCCATCAGCAAATCGTGCTGACCGTTGCCCAGGTCCTGCAGTTGGCTGTTGCCGGCCAGCTCCTGGCGGCGCAGCGGAATCAGCGCATTGAGCGCCGCCAGCTCGGCGTTGAGCTGGTCGCGCTGCTCGGCGCTCAGGGTTTTGCCAGCGTCTCGGCCGGCCTTGAGGATGGCGTTGATCTGCTGGATGCGGGTCTGGCTGTTGGAGATTTCCGCCTGGGCCCGCTCGGGGCGGGTCTGGGCGGTGATGATCAGACTGTTGGCGTCAGCCAGGGCTTTTTGCAGGTCACCCTGCTGTGTGGAGCGATCCGTGAGCATTTGCTCGAGCTGGGGAATTGGCAGGTTGGCGTAGCGTTGCGCCACCGGCACCACCGTGGTGCCCTTGAGCCGCGCCAGTTCGCGCTGGTTCTCGATGTTCTGCTTGGGCGCAGTGGCCAGTTGCTGTTTGAGCGCCTGCAGCTTCTGTTCGTAGTCGGCCTTGTTGCTGAGCTGGGTCAGCGTGTTCTGCAAGATCGCCTGCAGGGCTTTCTGCTCGGCTTCCGGCAGTTTGCGGTCGGCGATTTTGTCCAGGCTGGACTGCACTGAAGCGCTGGCGGGAAGGTCAGCGGCTTGCAGTGTGCAGACGGAGAGACTCAGGCCCAGCAGGGCGATGGCGAAAAAGGAGCGCAGGGTAGGCATAAAGACCGGTCGAGCAAGTGAGAGTGGGAGCAGTTTAGAGGAACAAGCCGGGACCCGGGCGACTTCCTTCGGGGAATCTGACGCCCACTTTGGCGATCTTGTTCCCGTCCATGACCGCGACGGTCCATAGGGTGTTGTTCCAATCCACCTGGTCGCCGACTACCGGCGCACCGCCGACTTTCTGGGCAATGAAGCGGCCCAGGGACATGTCGGGATCGATGCCGTCCAGCTTCAGTCCGTACAGCGCCGCAACCGCGGCCAGCTGGGCGTCTCCTTCGAGTACGAAGTCGCCGAAGAAACGCAGATCCAGGCCCCGTTGCGGCGCCTGGCTGAACAGTTTTCCCAGGGCCGGCAAGTCGTGTTCATGGCCGATAACACACAGTAAATCACCGACTTCCAGCACGGTACTACCCGACGGATGGAGCAATTGCTGGCCACGAAACAGGGCGGCGATGCGCGTGCCGTTCGGCATTTTCAGGTCCCGCAGGGGCGAGCCGATGCACCATTTTTCCGCGCCCAGGCGATAGATGAACAACTCCCACTCGCTGGTGACATGGACTTCCAGCGCCGCCCGGGAAATCGGCAGCGGCTCGGGCGGGACGGTCACGTGCAGCAACTTGGCGACCCACGGCAGGCTGGTACCCTGCACCAACAGCGAGACCAGCACGATAAAGAACGCCAGGTTGAAATAGAGCTGGGCGTGGGGCAGGCCAGCCATCAGCGGGAACACCGCCAGGATGATCGGCACCGCGCCGCGCAGGCCGACCCAGGAGATAAAAGCTTTTTCGCGACCGTGGAACGCCTTGAATGGCAGCAGGCCGACCACGACCGACAGCGGACGTGCAAACAGAATCATCCACAATGCCAGGCCCAGGGCGGGCAGGGCGATGGGCAGCAGGTCGTGGGGGGTGACCAGCAACCCCAGCACCAGGAACATGCCGATCTGTGCCAGCCAGGCCATGCCATCGAGCATATGCAGGATGCCGTGGCGACTGCGCACCGGGCGGTTGCCGATCACCAGGCCGCACAGATACACCGCCAGGAAGCCGCTGCCGTGCAGGGCGTTGGTCAAGGCGAATACCGCCAGGCCGCCGCTGATGACCAGGATCGGGTACAGGCCGTTGGCCAGGTTGATGCGATTGACCAGTTGCAGCATCAGCCAGCCGCCGCCCAGGCCAAGCACCGCGCCGATGCCAAACTCGCGCACCAGATGCCCCAGCAGGCTCCAATGCAGGCCGGTTTCGCCGCTGGCGAGCATACCGATCAGGGTAACGGTCAGGAACACCGCCATGGGGTCGTTGCTGCCGGACTCGATCTCGAGGGTGGCGCTGACCCGTTCGTTCAGGCCCTTGCCGCCCAGCAGCGAGAACACCGCCGCGGCATCGGTGGAACCGACGATGGCGCCGATCAGCAGCCCCTGGATCAGGTTCAGGTTGAACAGCCACGCCGCCGCCAGGCCGGTCAGCCCGGTGGTGATCAATACACCGACGGTGGCCAGCGACAACGCCGGCCACAGTGCGACGCGAAAGCTCGACACCCGCGTGCGCAAGCCACCGTCCAACAGGATGACGGCCAATGCGAGGTTGCCGACCAGGTAGGCCGTGGCGTAGTTATCGAAAAGAATACCGGCGCCGTCGACACCGGCCACCATGCCCACGGCCAGGATGATCACCAGGATCGGGATGCCCAGGCGAGACGAAAGAGAACTCACCAGAATGCTCGCACCTACCAGCAACGCGCCGATCAAGAACAGGCTGTTGATGGTCGTCGCAGTCAAAGGCGTTACTCCGGGAAAACTGAAGGGCGGGCACAGGCTGACCATGCAGTCTGCGTGCCAGCGATTCTAACCTGTTGAAATGTGATGCTGTCAAAAAAGGTTGGGAGGGAGGGGAGCTGATCGGTCCCACGCGGAGCGTGGGACCGATCATCAGGGGTTAAAGGCTGAACCGCCCAACCATGCTGTTCAGATCCACGGCCAGGCGCGACAGTTCGGCACTGGCGGCGCTGGTCTGGTTGGCGCCGGTGGCCGATTGCACCGACAGGTCGCGGATGTTCACCAGGTTGCGGTCCACTTCACGGGCCACCTGGGCCTGTTCTTCGGCGGCACTGGCGATCACCAGGTTGCGTTCGTTGATCTCGACGATGGCGGTGTTGATCGTGTCCAGGGACATGCCGGCACCGCGGGCGATGTTCAGCGTCGACTCCGCGCGTTCGGTGCTGTTGCGCATCGAATCCACAGCGTGTTCGGTGCCGCTCTGGATGCTGCCGATCATGCGCTCGATCTCGCTGGTCGACTGTTGGGTACGGTGGGCCAGGGCGCGGACTTCGTCGGCGACCACGGCAAAACCACGACCAGCCTCACCGGCACGGGCGGCTTCGATGGCGGCGTTCAGCGCCAACAGGTTGGTCTGGTCGGCCAGGCCGCGGATCACGTCCAGCACCTTGCCGATGTCACGGGACTCATCGGCCAGGTTGCCGATCAAGGCGGCAGTGCTTTGCACATCGGCGCTCATGCGTTCGATGGCGCTGACGGTTTCCTGTACCAGGTCGCGACCATCGCCTGCGGAGGTGGTGGCGTTTTTCGAGGCTTCGGAGGTGCTCACCGCATTGCGCGCGACTTCTTCCACGGCGCTGGTCATTTCGTTGACCGCGGTGGCGGCCTGCTCGATTTCGTTGTTCTGCTGGGTCAGGCCACGAGCACTTTCGTCGGTGACGGCGTTGAGCTCTTCGGCCGCCGACGCAAGCTGTGTGGCCGACCCTGAGATCCGCTGCAAAGTGTCGCGCAGTTTTTCCTGCATGGTCGACATCGCCCGCAGCAGGCGACCGGCTTCGTCGCTGCCATCGACGACAATCGGGCGGGTCAGGTTGCCCTTGGCGATTTCCTCGGCGGCATCCAGCGCGTTGGCAATCGGCTTGGTGATGCTGTTGGTCAGCAGCCAGGCGAACAACAGGGTCAGGCCGGTGGCGATGACCAGCAGTGTGACAACCCAGTTGAAGGCCTTTGAATATTGGTGCTCTGCCCCCTTGTTCAACGCGTCGGCTTGTTGGTTATTGATCTCCAGCAGGCGGCCGAGTACCGCGTTGACGGCTTCGGAGTTGCTCAACAGCTCGGTGTTGAGCAGAGCCCGCAGATCTTCGATCTGATTGTTGCGCGACAGGGTTTTCATCCGATCTTCAAGTTGACGGTACTGCCCCAGCAGTTGCACGTATTGATCATAGGCGGCCCGTTCTTCAGGGGCGCTGATCAGCTTTTCATAGGCAGCCTGGGCCGCGCGGATCTGCTGGTTGCGCTGCTCGAACAGATCGTAGGTTTTCTGCTGGATGTCCGGTTCGCGGTTGGTCAACAAGCGATAGGACAGCACCCGCAGGCGCAGGGTGAGCTGGGTGAACTCATCCAGGGCCTTGATGCTGGGCACGCTGTTGCGGGCGATGCTTTCGCCAGATGCGCGGATGGTGCTCATCTGGGTCAGGGCAAATACCCCAAGGGCGAGCATCAGGGCGCCGATCAGGGCAAACCCCAGGAATGCCCGAGGCGCGATGTTCATATTACGTAGGGACATGGAAAGTACCGGAAGTAGCCGCGTCCGTGCGGGGCTGTGACTGCTGTTACCTGACTTATCGGTCATACGACTAAAGTCTTGAGTGACATGCGTGCTTTTGTCACAGAGCAAAGGTTGCGGTGCGACGAAGGGTCGGAACCAGATTCCCCATTTGCAGTCTCTAAAACTCGCCGCAAAGCCCTGCTACCCCGTAAAGCGTGGTATTGGCAGTGACTTTTCTTTATCGTACGCGCCCCTTGAAAATGCCTGGAAATCAATATGTTGGAAACATCCCTCAGCCAGTTGGAGCAACTGGTCAATGACCTGGTGCAACAGAACCGTCACCTCACCGGCCTGAACGAAACCCTGGGCGCGGAGCTTGCCAAGGTCAAGGATGAAAACGAAAGCCTGCAACTGAGCCTGATGGAACAGGAAGAACTGCACGGCACCACCGCCGCCCGCATCCAGGCCCTGATCGAGCGCGCCAGCGCCGGGCCTGTCAGCGCATGAAGCACGGCGCCGATGGGGTGACAGTCATCTCGATCCTGGGAGAGGACTATTCAATCAAGGCGCCGGCCGGGCAGGAACAGGCCCTGCTGGACGCCGCTTCGATGCTCAAGGCCGCACTGGCCGACACGAAAAGGAAATACCCGACGCTGATCGGTGATCGCCTGTTGGTATTGGCGGCCATGAACTTGTGTTCGCAGCAGATGGAAATGCAGAAACAACATCAAGCGGAACTCGACCGTTACCAAGAGCAAGTCAGCGCCACGGTCGATGTGATTGCCAAGACGATCCAGCAGGCCTGAAACCGCCAGTTAGGGTTGACTGTGGGAGCGAGCCTGCTCGCGATGGGATTCAGCCCCGCTGCATGATCTGGCTCAGAACCACTCATCCCGCATCCCCAGGCACGTATCATCCCGCGCCTCAAGAATCGCCAGCTCATGATGACAACCCGGCACTTCCCAGGTCAGGAAGTAGCGCGCCGCTTGCAGCTTGCCCTTATAGAAGTCGCTGTCTGCGGTATCCCCTCTGGCCAGGCCTTCCTCGGCACGAATCGCCTGTTCCAGCCAGCGCCAGCCGATCACCATGTGCCCAAATACCTTCAGGTACAGCGCCGAGTTGGCGAGGCTGCTGTTGACCTTGCCCTGGGCCAGGTCCGTCAGCAGGCCGAGGGTGACCGTTTGCAGGCGCGCCACCAGCGCTTCCAGCGGCTGGCGCAACGGTGTCAGTGATGCGTGCGCCTGGGCGCGTTCAGTGGTGTTGGCCACCAGGCGGATCAATTGCTTGAGCCCGGCACCGCCGTTCTGCGCCAGTTTGCGCCCCAGCAGGTCCAGGGACTGGATGCCGTGGGTGCCTTCATGGATCGGGTTCAGGCGGTTGTCGCGGTAATACTGCTCCACCGGGTATTCGCGGGTGTAGCCGTGGCCCCCCAGAATCTGGATCGCCAGCTCGTTGGCCTTCAGGCAGAACTCCGAGGGCCAGGATTTGACGATCGGGGTCAGCAAATCCAGCAGCTCATGGGCGCGCCGACGCTCGGCTTCGCTTTCCAGGGTGGTGGTGTCGTCGAACAAGCGCGCGGCGTACAGGCCCAGGTCAAACGAGCCTTCAACGTAGGCCTTCTGGGTCAGCAGCATGCGGCGCACGTCGGCGTGCTGGATGATCGCCACGGGGGCGGTGGTCGGGTCCTTGCTGTCGGGCACCCGGCCCTGCGGGCGTTCGCGGGCGTATTCCAGGGAATACAGGTAGCCGGCGTAACCCAGCATCACCGCACCCATGCCGACGCCGATCCGCGCCTCGTTCATCATCTGGAACATGTAGCTCAGGCCGTGGTGCGGTTTGCCTACGAGGTAACCGACACATTCGCCGTTGTCGCCGAAGTTCAACGCGGTGGAGGTGGTGCCACGCCAGCCCATCTTGTGGAACAGCCCGGCCAGCAGCACGTCGTTACGCGGGCCGAGGCTGCCGTCGTCGTTGACCAGGAATTTGGGCACAATAAACAACGAAATGCCCTTCACGCCCGGCGGCGCGTCCGGCAGTTTCGCCAGGACCATGTGCACGATGTTTTCCGACAACGGATGATCGCCGCCGGAAATGAAGATCTTGTTGCCCTTGAGTCGATAGGTGCCGTCGGATACAGGCTCCGCGCGCGTACGAATATCCGACAGCGAAGAGCCTGCATGGGGCTCGGTCAGGGCCATGGTGCCGAAGAAACGGCCGTCGATCATCGGTTGCAGGAAGCGTTGCTTCTGCTCCTCGCTGCCGAAGCTTTCGATCAGGTTCGCCGCGCCCATGGTCAGGAACGGATAAGAGGTCGAGGCGGCGTTGGCCGATTGGAAATGCGCGAAGCAGGCCTGGGACAGCAACGTCGGCAGTTGCATGCCGCCCGCCTCGAAGCTGCGTGCTGCGTTGAAAAAACCCGCCTCGAGGAAGGCATCCACCGCCGGTTTTACCTCGGGAATCAGAATCGCCTCGCCGTTCTCGTAGCGCGGTTCGTTTTCATCGTTCTTGCGGTTGTGCGGCGCGAAAAATTTCTCGGCGATGCTGCGGGCCGTACCGATGGCGGCGTCGAAGGTTTCGCGATTGTGCTCGGCAAACCGCTCGCGCTGAGTCAGGCCCTCGGCATCGAGGACTTCATACAGCTCGAAAGCCAGATTGCGGGAACTGAGCAGCGTCTCGGACATGGCGGCTTACCTTTTTTTGGGGTGGGCCGAGTCTAGGCGTGGGAATGGAGGCTGAACAGGATGATTGATGACAGTGATGCAGAGGTGCGGGCGACACTAATCCCAATGTGGGAGTGGGCTTTGTGGGAGCAAGGCTTGCCCGCGATGAAAACGCCGCGGTCTCTTGAGGGTCGCAGCGCCTGGATCGCGAGCAAGCTTTGCTCCCACAAAGCTCGCTCCCACAGGGATTTCCTCCCACAGGGATTTCCTACTACCAGGCACCCATTGCAGGTGCCTGGTTTACAGCGGTTTAGCCGATAGTCATCAGGCTGGCATTACCACCCGCGGCGGCGGTGTTGACGCTCAACGCTCGCTCGATCACCAGGCGCTCCAGCGCCACGCTGGTTTCGCCCTGGGACAGGCCATGGACCCCGACGATGGCGCCGGCGCGCTTGGCAACCTGCTGGCAGACGCTGCGCAGTTGATCCGAATCGCCGTGGTGCAGGACCGCGTCGAACAGCACCTCGTCTTTGTTCCAGTCGGCAACCCGTTGGATGCGTGCCTGAATCTCCTTCGGCAAGCGTGCGAACAAAGCCTTGCTGGTGTCGGTTTCCGGCCACACGGCCGAGCCGCCCACGGCCAGTACGGCCGCCAGTTGTGTCAGCAGGTCGCCTTCCACGTCGGCCAGGCACAACACGTGCTCGCGCGGCAGGATGGCGTAGCTGTTGCGCTCGCCAGTCGGGCCGGTCAGGGTCCGGGTAATACCGCTCTGCGACTGGGCCGCGAACTGCACGCACAGGGCGCTCAGCTCGGCGAGCTTCTGGCTGTCGGCCCAGGCTTGCAGTGCGGTCAGCGGTTTGCTCATGGCGTCGCGTAAACGCAGGTCTGGCGCTGTCAGGGCGTCGCCACGGACGAAGGATTGCTGGATCGCATCGGTAGGACGTGTCGACAGCAGGCGGTACAGGTACAGCGGACCACCGGCCTTGGGACCGGTGCCCGACAGGCCTTCGCCGCCAAACGGCTGCACGCCGACCACAGCACCGACAATGTTGCGGTTCACGTAGACGTTGCCCGCATGCACATTGTCGATGACCTTGGCGATGGTCTCGTCGATGCGCGTGTGCACGCCCAGGGTCAGGCCGTAGCCGGAAGCGTTGATCTGGTTGATCAACTGATCCAGTTCCTTGCGCTTGTAGCGCACCACGTGCAACACCGGGCCGAAGATTTCGCGCTGCAGCTCGTCGAAGCTTTCCAGCTCGATCAGGGTTGGCATGACAAAGGTGCCGCGCTTGCACTCGTCGCTGTCGGCGATTGCCATCTGGTACACGGTGCGACCTTTGTCGCGCATGGCCTGGATGTGTTTCTCGATGCCGGCCTTGGCTTCGGCGTCGATCACTGGGCCGATGTCCACGGACAGACGCTCAGGGTTGCCGAGGCGCGATTCGGCCATGGCGCCCTTGAGCATTTCGATGACGCGGTCGGCGGAATCTTCCTGCAGGCACAGGACCCGCAGGGCCGAGCAACGCTGGCCGGCACTGTCGAAGGCTGACGACACCACGTCGATGACCACTTGTTCGGTCAGCGCCGAGGAGTCGACGATCATGGCGTTCTGGCCGCCGGTTTCGGCGATCAGCGGGATCGGACGGCCCTGGTTGTCCAGGCGACCGGCGATGTTGCGTTGCAGCAGGCGAGCGACTTCGGTGGAGCCGGTGAACATTACGCCTTTGACTCGCTCGTCACCCACCAGGCGGGCGCCGACGGTTTCGCCGCGACCCGGCAGCAGTTGCAGCACGCCTTCCGGAATGCCGGCTTCGAGCATCAGGCGCACAGCCTGGGCAGCCACCAATGGCGTCTGCTCGGCGGGCTTGGCCAAGACCGGGTTGCCGGCGGCCAGGGCAGCGGCGACCTGGCCGCTGAAAATCGCCAGCGGGAAGTTCCACGGGCTGATGCAGACCACCGGACCCAGTGGGCGGTGGGCATCGTTGGTGAAATCGTTGCGCGCCTGCACCGCGTAGTAGCGCAGGAAATCCACGGCTTCACGCACTTCGGCAATGGCGTTGGCGAAGGTCTTGCCAGCTTCGCGGGCCAGCAGGCCCATCAGCGGCTGGATCTCGCCTTCCATCAGGTCAGCGGCACGTTCGAGGATCGCGGCGCGCTCGGCTGGCGGCGTGGCTTGCCAGATCGGTGCGGCGTTGAGGGCGCACTGGATGGCGTTGTCGACGTCGGCGACCGTGGCTTCCTGCACATGGCCAACCACGTCGCGGTGATCGGACGGGTTCAGTACGGGGGCCGGGGTTTCTTCGCTGGCGGCACAGCCGAGCATCGGCACGGCTTTCCAATCGTTATGGGCAGTGGCAAGCAGGGCGCAGGACAGCGACGCCAAGCGATGTTCGTTGGCCAGGTCGATGCCGCTGGAGTTGGCGCGGTCGCTGCCATACAGGTCGCGCGGCAGTGGGATGCGCGGGTGCGGCAGGCCGAAACCGCCTTCCAGCGTCGCCATTTGCTCGATGCTGGCCACTGGATCGGCCACCAGCTCCTGAATCGAGATGGACTGGTCGGCGATACGGTTGACGAACGAAGTGTTCGCGCCGTTTTCCAGCAGACGACGTACCAGGTACGCCAGCAGTGTTTCGTGAGTGCCGACCGGAGCGTACACACGGCACGGACGGTTCAGCTTGCCTTCGGAAACCTTGCCTACAACCTGTTCGTACAGTGGTTCACCCATGCCGTGCAGGCACTGGAATTCGTACTGGCCCGGATAATAGTTCTGACCGGCGATGTGGTAGATGGCTGCCAGGGTATGGGCGTTGTGCGTGGCGAACTGCGGGTAGATGACTTCCGGCACCGACAGCAACTTGCGGGCGCAAGCGATGTAGGACACGTCGGTGTACACCTTGCGGGTATAGACCGGATAGCCTTCCAGGCCTTCGACCTGGGCGCGCTTGATCTCGCTGTCCCAGTACGCGCCTTTTACCAGGCGAATCATCAACCGGTGGCGGCTACGGCGGGCCAGGTCGATGACGTAGTCGATCACGTATGGGCAACGCTTCTGGTAGGCCTGGATCACGAAACCGATGCCGTTCCAGCCGGTCAGTTGCGGCTCGAAGCACAGACGCTCCAGCAGATCCAGCGACAGCTCAAGGCGGTCGGCTTCTTCGGCGTCGATGTTCAGGCCGATGTCGTATTGCTTGGCCAGCAGGGTCAGCGACAGCAGGCGCGGGTACAGCTCGTCCATGACGCGCTCGTACTGGGCACGGCTGTAACGTGGGTGCAGGGCGGACAGCTTGATGGAAATGCCCGGGCCTTCATAAATCCCGCGACCATGGGACGCTTTGCCGATCGAATGGATGGCTTGTTCGTACGAGGCCAGGTACTTCTGCGCATCATGTTCGGTGAGTGCGGCTTCACCCAGCATGTCGTAGGAATAGCGGAAGCCTTTGGCTTCGAACTTGCTCGCGTTGGCCAGGGCCTCGGCGATGGTTTCGCCGGTGACGAACTGCTCGCCCATCAGACGCATGGCCATGTCGACGCCCTTGCGGATCATCGGCTCGCCGCTCTTGCCGATGATGCGGCTCAGGGAGGAGGTCAGGCCCGCTTCGTTATGGGTGGCGACCAGTTTGCCGGTCAGCAGCAGGCCCCAAGTGGCGGCGTTGACGAACAGCGACGGGCTGTTGCCCAAGTGTGGCTGCCAGTTGCCGGTGCTGATCTTGTCGCGGATCAGCGCGTCACGGGTGCCTTTGTCCGGGATGCGCAGCAGTGCCTCAGCCAGGCACATCAGTGCTACACCTTCCTGGGACGACAGGGAAAATTCCTGCAGCAAACCCTGAACGATACCGGCACGGCCGCCGGCACTTTTCTGATTACGCAGTTTTTCCGCAATCGAAGCAGCCAGCTTATTGGTGGCTTCGGCCATTTGCGCCGGCAGACGGGCCTGCTCGATCAGCATCGGCACCACTTCGGGTTCCGGGCGACGGTAGGCGGCAGTGATGGAGGCGCGCAGGACCGATTGCGGCAGGATGCTCTCGGCAAATTCGAGGAAGCACTGGTGAGCATGGTCGACCTGTACATCGCCGGCATCATCACTGTCGGTGCGAGGTGAACCGTTCAGCTCGGTCAGGGTTGCACCACCCTCGAGTTTTTCCAGGTAATTGAAAATTGCCTGCTTGATCAGCCAGTGCGGCGTGCGATCAATCGAGGTTGCGGCCGCCTTGAGGCGTTCGCGGGTCGGGTCATCGAGTTTGACCCCAAGGGTGGTGGTAGCCATATTTTTATCCTCATGTTTACCACGTATCGCGTGGCATCAGCTGGCGGCAAGATTAGCTGCGGGATGATTGAGGTGCAACCGGGTGCAACCCTTTTTTTCTCGAAATGACAGGCAGCTCATCCGGAAGCGAATGTTGCCCCGTGAATCCTGCACCGGCTTAGTGCTTTGGCTTCTAGCTGAGCGCTGGGAGCTGCACTAAAAGGGAGCAAAAAACACAGATTTTGCGATAAAACCGATCAGGTGCAACTTATTCGAGCGAAACTGGTTGCACCTTATTTGATTTGTTGAATAGCATTCGCGGCCAAGGTGCAACCGGTTAAAAACCGAGGGGCATCGGCTGATGGCTTTCCTGGGGAAACATCAGTCATAAATTCGCGGGACTGCAAATCGTCGCTACAACGTCTGTGTTGTCGACGCTTTAAACTGCCACCGCTACATAAAAACAAAGCCAGGGCGTAACTCATGAGTGTAAGTAATCCCACCTTGATCACTTTCGTGATCTACATCGCAGCCATGGTCCTGATCGGTCTGATGGCTTACCGCTCCACCAACAACCTTTCCGATTACATCCTGGGCGGTCGTAGCCTGGGCAGCGTCGTGACGGCACTGTCTGCCGGTGCTTCCGACATGAGCGGCTGGTTGTTGATGGGTTTGCCCGGTGCAATCTACATGTCCGGCCTGTCGGAAAGCTGGATCGCCATCGGCCTGATCGCCGGTGCCTACCTGAACTGGTTGTTCGTGGCTGGTCGCCTGCGGGTACAGACCGAGCACAACGGTGACGCACTGACGCTGCCGGACTACTTCTCCAGCCGTTTCGAAGACAAGAGCGGCGTGCTGCGGATCATCTCTGCGGTGGTGATCCTGGTGTTCTTCACCATCTACTGTGCTTCCGGCATCGTGGCCGGCGCCCGTCTGTTCGAAAGCACCTTCGGCATGTCCTATGAGACCGCGCTGTGGGCCGGTGCTGCAGCGACCATCGCCTACACCTTCGTCGGTGGTTTCCTGGCCGTGAGCTGGACCGACACCGTACAAGCCACCCTGATGATCTTTGCGTTGATCCTCACGCCGATCATTGTGCTGCTGGCTACCGGTGGTGTGGACACCACGTTCCTGGCCATTGAAGCAAAAGATCCTACTTCGTTCGATATGCTGAAAAACACCACCTTCATCGGCGTGATCTCGCTGATGGGCTGGGGCCTGGGTTACTTCGGCCAACCGCACATCCTGGCGCGCTTCATGGCGGCGGATTCGGTCAAGTCGATCGCCAATGCCCGGCGCATTTCCATGACCTGGATGATCCTCTGCCTGGGCGGCACCGTGGCTGTCGGCTTCTTCGGTATCGCTTACTTCTCGGCACACCCAGACGTGGCCGGTCCGGTGACCGAAAACCCTGAGCGCGTGTTCATCGAGCTGGCGAAGATCCTGTTCAACCCATGGGTTGCCGGTGTGTTGCTGTCGGCGATCCTGGCGGCGGTCATGAGTACCCTGAGCTGCCAGTTGCTGGTGTGCTCCAGCGCCCTGACCGAAGACTTCTACAAGACTTTCCTGCGCAAGGGCGCTTCCCAGTTGGAACTCGTCTGGGTCGGCCGCGCCATGGTGCTGTTGGTGGCGTTGATCGCCATCGCCCTGGCCGCCAACCCGGAAAACCGTGTACTGGGCCTGGTGAGCTACGCCTGGGCCGGTTTCGGTGCCGCCTTCGGCCCGGTTGTCCTGATCTCCGTGATCTGGAAGAACATGACCCGCAATGGCGCGCTCGCCGGCATCCTGGTGGGTGCAATCACCGTGATTGTCTGGAAGCATTTCGCCTTGCTGGGCCTGTACGAAATCATCCCGGGCTTCATCTTCGCCAGCCTGGCCATCTACATTGTCAGCAAGATGGGCTCGCCTACCGCGGGTATGCTGCAGCGCTTCGGCGCGGCGGAAAAAGATTTTCGCCTGAACCAGTAAGGCCTTCGGCGAGGCCTTGATGGCTCGCAGGGCGACTTGCATAAAAACGGCCCGTCTCC
>Ga0065704_10070800_pt1 | contig 15988 bp, 7 predicted proteins | sample SwiRhicommuniRL2_FD_59091 | JGI IMG/M metagenome (GOLD analysis project Ga0065704, IMG submission 59091) | Switchgrass rhizosphere bacterial communities from Rose Lake, Michigan, USA - RL2 v2 (version 2) | ecosystem: Host-associated > Plants > Roots > Rhizosphere > Soil | place: East Lansing, MI
GTATTGTCTGAATAACTTTGTCCTGCTGTTGTAAAGCTGTTAACATGCAGGACCATTTTGTTGTAACGGTCATTAAGCTGCAAATAACCGTTGGAAGCTGTCATATTGGTACTGATCAGCGGACTTGCATTAGAGAATGTCGCAGTGGTATTGCTGATATTATAACCCGTTCCGAAAGCAGCATTCGTAGAAGTCATGGTTTCAATCTTATTGTAACGGATATCACTTCCTGTCATTTGTGAAACAGGACGGTCACCACTTTTATTGAATACAAAAGTCATTACACTTGAAGCATTGATCGTCACTCCCGGACGGAATGTCTGAGCCATTGTCAAAGAAGTGGTCGTCATATTGTTCTGTGCATCGGTCAGCACTTTAGTTCCCGACGTGGTATAAAATGGAATATCCACTTTAAGATCATAAGAATTCGCAGAAGGATTAATGACCATTAACACTACCTGATTGCCATTCAGTGAAATATAGGAAGAACCCTGAAGTACACCTGTATTATCACCCCAGGTAGCTGCGATACGTGTTTTTCCGGTCGTATATTTAGCATAATGAGAAAGAATGTAGCCTCTTTTTGTCATAACGCCGGCAGTAGTTCCGTTGGTTCCGTCTCCCATCAGTCCGTAATAACGTTTCGCAGAGTAATGAATCCAGGCATTCACATTCCCAAGCATCGTGTTATTGATGCTGGTAGCAAAATTGAACGCATCCAGATTCCAGTCAAAATTACGCGGCGTAGCATTGGAAGGATTCCAGTTGATGAGATATTCTGTCTGCCAGATTTCTTTATTATAATTCTGAAACTGCTTGTAGGCAGACTGCATCAGTCCGTATTGATGACCACCATACACTTCAAAATTATCCATTGTTGCGGAATTCAGCATCGCATTGGCAAAATTATCCGTTAAACCTACACTTTCAGGAGCAATCACCTTACAGTTAATAAGATGTCCGTAATCCCTAACAAAAGTAGCAATCTGCGTAGGTGTCCAGATACATCCCTGATACTGTGCCATTTCATCAGGCTCATTTTGAATAGAAATATAATCTAAAGTCACTCCATTATTTTGCAGATAGGTCACAAAACTATTCAGATAGAGCGCATAATCCTGATAGTTTTCTGTTTTAAGATAACCGATCTGCTGTACGCCATTGGCATCTGTGTACACCGCATTCACGCTATTGTTTGTTTTCCAGGCTGCCGGCATGGTCCACGGACTGGCAAAAATGGTAAGTCCCATAGATTTTGCAAGCTGCGCCGTTGGCAGCACAGAACTCCAGTTGCTGCTTCCTTCCGGGATATACAGCCTCATGATGTTGTAACCTGCCTGACTGTTGGCTCCCCAAAGGGTCTGGATTTCCGAAGTAGTCATGTGATTGTAACCAAACTGCGGACTGCAGACGAAGCCTCCGAAACCCGTTATTTTTTGATACGTAATGTTTTTGTTGATTTTTACTGTAGTAAGTTGCCCGAATACGGTGATGTTTGTAAGTAAGCATACGACAGTCAGGGCAATACGCTGAGCCAGTTTTTTCATAGTTTTATTTTGATGGTTAAATGCTTCAGCCGTTTATACTGAAGGAATATTTCAGGTATTGTTTCAGGATGAGTAAGACTAAATCTGCCATCAGGAAACCTTCCTGACTGTCAAAGTCAGGCTGAGAATCTTTTAAATAAAGTCGTGGCAAATCCTCCTTCGTATTCACTGTTTTTGCTAAGTCAAACGATATTTAAACACAAAATCTAAAGTGGAGTCATGTATTCATAATAATTATTGTGTTTGGTTATACGTTAGTTTTTTAATGAAGGATATCACTTTCCGGTGCTCCGAGATAAGTAGGTTTTAGATCACCCGTATCTATTAATATTTTTTCTAAAACGATTCCCGGTTCCAGAACTCTGAATCGCAATGTATGTTTCCCAGGTTGTGAAATCTGATGTTTGGTGATTGATTTAATAATGTGTTCGGACTGCCATCTTCCCAGTTCGCCTTTGTAATGACCGTTAAAGTTTACAGTTTGAGGTGATCCGCTATCGAAAGAAATCTCATAACGCAATCCTTTATTATGATTGAAATTTAAAGTCGGCGCTAATAATAACTGAATTTCAAACTCACCTTTGGATTCAAAATTAATATCGTATTCCAGATAGATGTTTTCATCGGATTTCGGATAGGCATTTTGTGGAAAAGTCGTCACACCGGATTTTGTTTTCCCAAAATCAGGAATCACTTCCCAATGAATTTTGTCTGAGTTATTCATTCTTGCAAAATTTTCCGCTTCAATGGAAACATAACCGTCTTTCTCCTGAAATACTTTCTCTTTTGGAACATTTGCCTCAGAAACATAAATCACCTCAGGCATTATGTTTACTTTTCCGTCAAACCATGCTTTATACCCTATCTTCATCTGGTCCATCATATGCGTCCATTTGCCGCCGGCAATCTCATTGTTGTATTTGTTATCGAGATAAGCATTTCTTTCAAAACACTCCTTCACTTTATCCGCATAGAAATTAGCCTGCATATCATTTTTAGCCGCCAGTTCTTTATTTTTAGCAACTGCATAATACATTTCGTATAAATTGCTGCACGCGTCAATCGGATACAGAACCAGCTGATAATACGCATCCTGATATTCTGTCGGAATCTGATCTTTCAACCGTAAAGCATCTACTGCCAAGGCTCTGTAATCATTTAAAACCGTTTCAAATTCGTTGTAATTTTCAAGGCTGAATGTTTTGCTGTCCAGTGTTTCCGGAGTTACCCGGCGATTGTATTTAGCATAGAGATTAATCATTCTGGCGATTTCCTTTGAATGTTTTTCACCAAACTGCTGCGCTGCCCATTTTTCGGTATATTCAAAAAGATTTTTTGAATTGAATTGTTTTGGATTCCAAGCCATTTCTAAGAAAAAACTAATGGGGAATTCCATTGGTTTTAAGTCGCCAACATTGACTACCCAAACTTTATCAACTTTATGCTCATACGAAAGATTCATCTGCTCCCAAACCCGTTGTATCGGACTAATATTAATCCATTTGGAATTTCTCGGTCCGCCTACATAATCGAAGTGATAATACATTCCGTAACCGCCCTTGTGTAAAGGTTTTGAAAGATCCGGAAGTTTTCTCACATTGCCCCAATTGTCATCACAAAATAACAAAATCACATCATCCGGAACACGCATTCCTTTGTCATAATAATCCTGAACTTCTTTATACAAAGCCCATACCTGTGGAGTTTTATCTGCTCTTTTTCCCGTGACATCAGCAATGATTTTCCGCTGATCCTTAACTACTTTTTCGAGAAGGGAAATGTTCGTTCCCTCTCCCATTGCCTCATCACCATCACCACGCATTCCGACAGTCACGAGTTTTTCCCAGTTTTTACTCCTTTCTATTCCTGATTTCCAGAATTCTTTCAAAACTTTCTCATTTTTAGAATAATCCCAGACATTTGGCAGATTATTTCTCTTGATGTATCGATGCCAATCGGTTTGCGCCAAAGCCATCGGTTCGTGATGAGAAGTTCCCATTACAATTCCCATTTCATTTGCCAAAGGTCCGCTCAAAGCATCGTCGTCATAAAATGCTTTTCCCCACATTGCAGGCCAGATATAATTGCCTTTCATTCTTAAAATCAGCTCAAAAACTTTCTCATAAAATTTAGAATTAATTCCGCCAAAAGTTGTTCTTGCCCAGCTTCCCAATGAAGGTTCTTCGTCATTCAGGAAAATCCCACGGTATTCTACAGCCGGTTCTCCATCGGTGTAAATTCCTTTTTTAAAATATAAACTTTCCTTTGTTTCAACCGGAACATCCGCCCAGTAATACCACGGCGAAACACCAATCTGCTGAGACATTTCGTAAATCCCATAAATAGTTCCTCGTTTGTCACTTCCCGCGATTACAATCGCTTCCGAAACTCCGGGGAATGGATTGCTGATGTTTTGAATGATGTATTTTTCATTTTTTCCTGTTAAGGATTTTCCGTCGATTTTTTTTTGTTTAATTAAATCATCAATCACCGATTTTGTGCCGACCGTTCCGATGATAATCAAAGGTGAATTCATTCCCGAAACCTGATTTAAAATCGCTGGCTGCGTTCCTGTCACTTTCTGAAAATCAGATTGTAAATTTTTTACGGCTCTCAAAATTCCATTATCGATTCCTGAATTGGTGAAAATGGAAATATTGACTGATTTTTCTTTTAAAACGATGTTTTCTGATTTTTTTTCTGTGCTTATAAACGGTTCTGTCGCATTGATATTCAGACAACATCCGAGAAATGTGACGAGAAAAAATATTTTTATTCGATTCATAATCTTTTATATTTAAATTATTTGAGCCTTCAACATTTTGAAAACCTAAGGTCTATTTGCTGCTTAATACCTCAAAACAAAACCTCCATTTGGCTGAATTTCTACATTAAAGTCTCCTTTTGCATTCACCTTAACTTCTTTTTCTGATGAATTTCCCTTAGCATCATCATTGATGAATTTTACCGTTTTTCCGGCAAACATCAGAAGATTGATTTTCAGTTTTTTGACCGATTTTTCTGCATTGACTCCGGCCACATACCATTGATTCTGATGTCTTCTTGCAATCACAGAATATTTCCCGGGGTAACCGTCGATGAACACCGTTTCATCCCAAAGCGTCGGGATTTCTTTCATAAAATCAAGCTGAAATTTTGGAACGTCTGTCAGGTTATTAGGCATCACGGCAAACATCTGAACAGGATTCTGGAACAGAACTGCGGTTGCCAGTTGAAAACTATCTGTAGTGTGTCTTTTATTCTTGTCTTTATTAGATTTCGTTAAATATTTATTGAGAAAAGTCCCACCAAATTCCATACTCCCGACCGTGTTTCGAATGAATGGATGTAAAGTGGCAAAAAAAGCTTCCTGCTTGCGCACATCTTCCGAAAAATAAAGCATTTCTGAAGCTAGAACCGCTTCGCTTCCTGCATAGTTCGGGTACATCACTTCCCAACCTCTTGGCAAAGTTGCGCCGTGGAAAATAATCGTTAATCCAAAATCATTCGCATCCGATAAAATATCTTCATACAAACGCATTGTTTCCTGTTTATCGCCTCCGAAGAAATCAACTTTAAGTCCTTTTACACCGATCTCTTTCAACCATTTCATTTCTTTTTTTCGCTCAATCGCAGAACTCATTTTATTTCTCGGTCCCATTGGCGCATCGTTGGCTGAACCGTTGGAATTGTACCATAATAAAACATTCACATTCTTAGATTTTGCATATTGAACAAGACCTTTCATTCTTTCTTTTCCGATGTTTTTATCCCAAAGCGCATCCATCAAAATGTATTCATAACCAAGTTTTGATGCTAAATCAATAAAGAGACTTTGGTCTTCGTAATTCATACTGTTGTCCTGCCAAAGAATCCAGCTCCAGGTAGATTTTCCGAAACTGTATTTTTGAGAAGGTTCATACATCGGCTCTACAACATCAAAAGGAATCGTTGTTTCAACAATAGGTTTCAAAGAATCACCAATCGTGATGGTTCTCCAAGGTGTTTTTCCAGGAAGTGAAATTGATGCTCCTGTACTTCCGAAGCCATTGTTTTCTGCCATATTTGGATAAGCCACTTTGTAAAGATTTTTTTCTGAAGTCGTGTCCAAATGAGAAGCGCAGTACAGACTGTTTACACCCGTTTCAGAAAGTAAAATCCAGCCATCATTGCCAACGTGAAATAAACCTGGGAAAACATAACCATAATCGGCTTTTGTTCCCAATTCTGCATCAGCTTTATAACCACTTTCGTAGCTTGGCGCAGTTCGGGCGAAACCGGTCATCGGTTTCATCATCGGAGAAAGGAAAGTTGTGGTTTGAGATGGAAATCTGTACCCCGTAATTTCTGATTGAACGACCGCACTCAGACGGTCTTTCATTGGCGCAATATTGTATCTGAAAGCAATATTATTATTGCTGATTTGAAACTCAATTCCGATGTTAAATTGGTCTGAATTAGTAAAGTTAACAGTTAAAGAATTAGCTTTATAATTAACCTCCGATTTTTTGATTTTTTCATTGGAATATTTTTTTGAAACCTGATCTTTTTTGCTGTCAATGAATTTTAAATTTTTAGAAAAATCAGATTCATTGGTGATTAAGCCCAACGGTGATTTATTCAACATTTGCTTTCCCTGAAAAGTGACAGCATATAAAGCATTTCCATTTTCAGAAAAAACGTTCAGTTTCAGTTTTCCATCAGGACTTGAAACCTCTGCAACCTGCGCCGAAAAAGTGTTTAGCAACAAAACACTTATAATGAATGATAGTTTTAAAATAAATTTAGTCATAATTAATTATTTTCAAGAAATGTCCAAGAATCGAAAAACATAATATCTTTTTCTGCTTTTCCATTAAACACAAAATATACATCGTGAACGCCTGTAACTTTTTCTTTTAATTCAGCTTTCACGCTTTGCCATCGGTCGTCTCCTCCGGTCAGCGGAACTTTTATGGTCGCAATAACATTTCCGTTGAGACTATCTAAGCGAACATCCATTGTCACCTCACTGTTATGCGTTGTTCCAACTCTTGCAGAAAAATTGATTGCTCCTTTTTTACCAAAATCAACACTTTTGATACTTGTGTAAGCACCATTTTTTTTAGCTTTAATGAAAACGCCCGCTTCTTTATTCTGATACGATTTTACATTTTCCGACCAAGCAATCATTTCTGCCTGATTGAAAGTGTAAGGATTGACCGTTGCAATGGCTTTCGTAATTCCATTGCTCATTTTGAAAGGCGAAATAGAACCGTTTTTATTAAATTCCATTTCCTGAACACTTACCGAACGCGTAAATCCGCTTCCGCCAGGCAATGCACCGTTGTGATAGAAAAAGTAAGTTTTCCCTTTAAAATCAATGACTCCGGGATGATTCGTGAACGATTTCCCTTCTGATGGCATAATAATTCCACCATATTTCCACGGACCTTGCGGACTTTTGCTGGTAGAATATCCGATGAATTCTGGAAGCGGACCGCCCGGCCAAAAAAGGTAATACAGATTTTTTCGTTTGTACAGCCAAGGTCCTTCTTCGTATTTTGTCGGTCTTTCAGGGTTTTCTTTTCCATCTCTTTTTCCGAAAGATTCTGCGGTCATCGGAACCTCAATGATGTCGCCGGAATAGGAAATCATATCCTGATTCAGCTTTACATATTTCAATTTCGGATTTCCCCAATACATATGCGCCTGTCCGTCATCATCCACGAAAATGGTCGGGTCAATATCTCCCCATTCGCTCTGTACCAAAGGCTTTCCAAGCGGGTCGTGAAAAGGACCAAACGGACTGTCACCGACTGCAACACCAATTGCACCTTTGTTGTTGGTTTTGCTAATCATTGGCACGTACATAAAAAATTTACCGTTCCTTTCGATACATTGCGCCGCCCACGCATCACGCTTTCCCCAATCGAAATCTTTGTAAGAAAGAATTGTTCCGTGGTCTGTCCAGTTCACCATATCGTTAGTAGAATAGACTTTCCAGTCGTTCATCGTAAACCAGGTGGAATCATCTTCATCATGTGTTGTGTAGACGTACAGCCTGTCGTTGTAAACCATCGGCGCCGGATCGGCGGTATAATTAGTTTGAATGATAGGATTTTGAGAAAATAATATTCCCGAATATCCTATTAAGCAAATATGTATGATTGATTTTATTGTTTTTTTCATTTTTAAATTATTGATTTTCTTCAGTCATAATTAAATTTGAACACTAAGTCAGCAAAGTTTTTATTTTTTAAGTTTCACAAAGCCGCTAATGCTTGTATAAGCTGTGTGGTCGGGTGAATCTGGTTTCTGATATTGTTTAGAACATTTTAACCACCCCGTCAAAAATTCTTTGAATTTTTGCCACCCTTCCAGAGGAGAGGAATTTTATCTTATTTCTTTTTAAAACTCCAATGGTCGAAATTGAAAAGCTTTCTTCCTGCTGTGATATTTTTTCCTTTAAATACAAAAAATACATCGTGAATGCCCGAAACCTGTTCTGAAATTTTTGAGGTTAACATTTTAAATTCTTCCCAACCGCCAGTTCGTGTAACTTCTATTTCAGCAACTTTATTTCCGTCTAATTTATCGAGTCTGACTTCTAAAATTCCGCCATCAATACCTGCTCCTACAGAAGCCGAAAACTCAGACGCACCTTTTCCGAAATCTACCGAACGGACTTTAATGTAACCTCCTACTCTGATATCAGAAACAAAAACGCCGGCTTTCTTATTCTCAGAAGTGCTACATTTTTCCGACCAGGCCATCGTTTCGGCTTCGTTTCTTTGGTAAGCATTTAAAGTTCCCACAGGATTGACACCTTCTTTGGTCATTGTGATTTTAGGAATACTTCCGTCGGCATTATATTTAAACTCTTCAATCGAAGTTGAGCGACCGTAGCTTCCGCCATTCGGCAATAATGCAGTGTGGTAAAACAGGTACGATTTCCCTTTATAATCTACAATTCCGCCGTGATTGGTAAAACTGTTGGTTGGCTGGTCGGTCATTATTTTTCCCTGATACTTCCAAGGTCCTGTTGGCGTAGAACTTGTCGAATAGGAAAGACATTCTGTACGGTTTGTCATTCCGGCATACATCATATAATATTGATTTTTACGTTTATACAACCAGGGTCCTTCAACATAAACATCATCAAATTTCTCCTGTTTCTGCAAAACTTCCTCGCTTTTTCCGGGACGTCTCAATCCCCCGAAAGATTCTACAGCTTGCGGAACTTCAGTAATTTTATCATCATAAGTCGTCATGTTTTTATTGAGTTTCACATAAAATAATTTGCTGTTTCCCCAGTAAAGATAAGCCTGTCCGTCATCATCAATAAAGACCGTCGGGTCGATATTATCCCAGGTTCCCGTTGTTATCAAAGGTTTTCCCAAAGCGTCTTTAAAAGGCCCAGTCGGACTGTCCGCAACCGCAACACCAATTGCCATATTGTTATCAACCGTCTGAGCGCAGATATACCAGTAAAATTTTCCGTTTCTTTCGATGCATTGTGCTGCCCAAGCTCTATCTCTAGCCCAAGAAAAAGATTCTAAAGAAATCGGAGAACCGTGGTCTGTCCAGTTGACCATATCTTCGGTGGAATACACCCGCCATTTGGTCATCGTATAAAAATCAAATCCCGGCTGGTCGTCTCCTGTGTATGCATAGAGTTTATTTTTGTAAACTACTGGCGCAGGATCTGGCGTGAAGTGGGTTTGAATAACAGGATTCTGAGCTGCAATTGTATTTAAGCTGCAATAAACCAGACTGAAGGTTATTACTATTTTTTTCATATATTTTCTTTTATTTTAAAATTTAATGGTAAGCTCATTCCCTTCGTAAAAGACTTTTTTGGTAATAACTTCCTTATTGATGCCTATAACCTCAAGATTAAAAATTCTATGGTTTGTCTGTCCTCTATAGAAACCAGACCGGGTTTCAATCTGTAATTTTCTTTTCTTATCATTCCATTTGAAAGGAATTAAGGTATAATTCCTTTTTTCATAGTTGTAATTATCACCTTCGTCTTCGTACAAAGTAAAATTGCCATCGTTGCCTGCATATACTTTTATGGTAAGTTCATCATTAGATTTTTCCGAAGCGTATTGCATTACTTCTCCAACTGGTATAATAGTGCCTGATTTTATAAAAAGTGGAATTTTATTTTGCGAAGCATCGGCTAAAATAGTTTTTCCTCCATTATTTTTTTGGTTGGTGTAGAAATCGTACCAGAAATAGCCGTTGGGAAGATAAACGTCCCAATTTTCAACATTTGGTTTTATAACAGGAGCAACCAATATAAATTTTCCAAACATATACTGATGAGACTGTTCAATGGCTTTTTTATCTTGCTGAAAATCCATTACCATTGGCCGCATAATGGTAGAATTATTTTTTGAAATTTCCCAAGACTGAGAATAGATGTAAGGCAATAATCGATATCTAAGATTCATCAAATCGCGCATATTGCTTTCAATTTTTTCTCCATATTTCCAAGGTTCTGTTTCAGTCTGGTAACCGTGCATCCTAAAAATCGGACTAAAAACACCCCACTGAAACCATCTCATTAAAATATCGTGGTATTTTGGGTCAGAATATTGGGAAGAGCCGGGACGGAAAAAGCCGCCAATATCGGTTGTCCAATAAGGCATTCCAGAGATGGAATAATTAAGTCCGGCCACAATTTGCCTTCTGTAAGCATCCCAATCCCAGCCAATATCACCGGACCAATTGATGGTTCCGAACCTCTGTTGCCCGGGAAAAGCAGACCTGGTTAAAATGACTACTCTTTTATCAGAATCAGTTGCTCTCTGTCCTTCATAAACTGCTTTGCTTACAAAAAACGGATACGTCAATCTGTAAAATTCACCAATTCCCAGAAAAGTATTTTTCCCGATCAATGCATCATTTTCCGGTTCTGTAGCATCCATCCACCAAGAATCCACTCCATTCTGAAATAGATTTTTGTTTAAGGCATTCCAATGTGTTTTTTGTGTTTTCGGATTAAAAATATCAATCCAGGGACTATCTGGTATGTACAGACCATCATAATCTTTGGCGACCTCAGATTTTTTATCTAAATTTTCCCAAACAGATACTGAAAATCTGGAATGAAGCTGATGCAATCTTTCAATAAACTTTTCGGGTTCAGGATAGTTCTGCTCATCAAATTTAGGTACCCCCCAACCATATTTCCCCCAATACTGCCAATCCTGAACGATGACATCTACCGGCAAATTACGTTTTCTAAATTCTTCCACGGTTTTAACCAAATGTTCGGCAGAAGTATATCTTTCTCTGCATTGCCAATATCCGAAAGCCCATTTGGGTAACATCGGCACCTTACCCGTGATTTCCCGGTAAGACGAAATAATCTCATCTGCATTATTGCCTACAAAGAGGACATAATCTAATGACTTACTGTGCGGTGAACGGAATGTAGAAATGTCTTCCGCCAATTCATATAGTAATGAAGGCGTGTTGGTTGCTTTACAAATCACCTGAAAATGGTGTTCCCCTTTCGTAAGAAAAACTTTAGTACTCACAGCCGGAGGAAGCCAAAGGTTAGACTGGTCGATTACAGGTTTTCCGTCAATGCTAAGAAAATGGCGGTTATCCATATTTCCTAAGTCCAACATAAAAGTATATTCTCCATTTTTTTCAATTAAAATCTTACCTGTGTGCAAGGCTTGTTGCTGAGAAACTTTTACGGTTCCTGAAGTACCGGTTACTTCTCCCTCTAGTCCATCAGTGATGGCTTCTTTTTTCAAAGGAACTGATTTGTCTGCCGGATTATACCAGGTTAATCCAAACTGATTCCACAAAATTCCGTATCCTTTTGAAGAATACAAAAAAGGCAAAGCAATCTGACTGTTAACCTGAATCAGTTTTCTGCTGATATTTTTCAAATTGTAATGACCATCCTGAAACTGTCCTAATCCCAAAAGTTGCTCATCTTTATCATTGATAAAACTTTGCTCTGCAATATAACAGGGCTGGGAAGAAACTCTGCTTTCTGTAAGCTTTCGGCTATCTACAGCTTCTGAAAGCAAAACTTTACCCTTGCTATCCAGAAAGGTAAGCTGAGCCGTTTTTTTATTGAACAAAACAGCATAATTTTTAGTTTTCAGTTTTAAAGAAGAAGTATTTTCTTTAAATTTAAACTCTGAAGAACTATTTTCATTGACAAAAACAAACTGATTTTCTTCCGGTTTTATTTCTTTTATAAACTGTATTCTTACCGCATTTTCATTCATAGGTCTTAAGACTAAATATCCGTCAGAAAGCTTCACAGAAACCTCTTCAGCATTCTTGCTATAGGATAAATAGTGTTGCCCAAAAACTAAAATGGGAAGAACCGTAAGCCAATATGTTATTATTTTAAATCTCATAATTAAACTTTTATAATGGCGAAATCACCGCAACAAAACCGCCTCTTCTCAAAACCTTCACGTCAACAGAATCTGTACTTTCTACCACAGAATCATCTGTTACAAGCTGCTTATCGTGTTTTCCGTCTTTGATTAATCTTAATTTGTATTTTTTACCTTTATTCAGGAAATTAAACTTAATGTTGAGATTTTTTTCAGTAGCCTCACCATTGATTCCACCGATATACCAATGTGTATTTTTATTTCTTGCCATCACAACCTCTTTCCCTGGAAAGCCCTGCAGTAACAGTGTTTGGTCCCAACTCGTCGGAACTTCTCTTAAAAATTTCTTGGGTTCATCGGGCAATTCGTAATAACCTTCCGGTCGGTCGGCAAAATGTTGCAATGCAGATTCAAATAAAACGCTTAAAGCGAGCTCGTGACCATAAGAAGTCAAATGTGGAAACTGTGAATTGGTGAATGTTACCGGCGTATAATCCATTGAGCCAACCACATTTCTTGTAAAAGGGAGAATGGTATTGTGAACAGGTGCAGTTGCCGTAAATTCAGGACCATTATTGTACCATTCGGCACCACGAACCGATTCGTAGGTCATCAGATTCGGGTACGTTCTCGACCATCCTCGCGGAACCAGACAACCGTGAAAATAAACCATCATTTCAAATTGAGCAGCGTCTTCCAGAATGTCAATGTAATATTGAATCATATCCTGCTTCTCACTTTCGAAAAAATCTACTTTTACCCCTGCAACGCCCAGTTTTTTGAGTTTGGAAAATTCTGCTATCCGATTTTCGTGGGTAAGCATTCTGTCTTTTGGCGTGGAAGAAACCCAAGTATGATCTCCACCCGAATTGTACCACATCAATGGTTTGATGCCTTTGGAATGGATGTATCTCAAAGCATCTTCCAGATTTCCGCCATTTCCCATCGAGTCCCATTCCCAGTCGAGCAACGTGTACGGCCAATCCATCGCGACCGCTAAATCTGCAAATTCGCAAACCGTTTTAAAGTCTTTGGTTCCGTGATTACTCGACCAATAATTCCAGGAAACTGCGCCCGGTTTTATCCAATCCGTATTTTTTATCACGGAAGGCGGCGCAACATCATCAACTAATGTAGAAGCTACAATATCATTGAGATTTCCAATGATAATCACTCTCCAAGGCGATTTCCAAGGCAATGTAATTTTGGGCAATGATTCTCCTTTTCCTCGTCCGTCTTTTGGGTCGGGGAAGGTGATTTTATATTTATCTTTATTAGATTTATTGCTTAATTTAGAACCACAATAAGTGCCATCAACAGACGATTCGTGCAATAAAAACCAGCAATTATCTCTAGTTTGAAACAATGCCGGATAGCACCATTCTTCCTGATGAATTTTGTCGCCAACCATTGAAGCATAAAGTCCTTCATTGGCAGGATTCCATTTTTCTGTCCAGCGAGTGGTTTCCGAATCGATTGAATAGGAAGTCAATTCATCCTGAACCGTAAAATTTCCCTTTCCTGACAGTGAATACCTAAACGCGATGCCGTCATTATAAACCCGAACAATGATATTTAATTTATTCTTTTCTTTATTTTCAAAAGTAAAAATAACTTCATTTCCTTCATTTTTTCTTTGAGAAGACTTCCCGTGAGGCATCGAATAATTTTCCTTTATTAAAAGTGGTTTCGAAGTTTTTATCAATTTCATTTCATCAAGAGAAATGCCTTCTGAAAGAATTAATCCCAAATTAATCGCCGAAATAACTTCTGTGATTTTTCCATTATTATTAAATTTCACATTCAAAGACCATTTCCCATTTTCGATATTATTTGAATTGAAAATACCAACTACAATTTTTTCATTGGGAGATTTCACCATCAAATTATTCGCTGAAATCCAATAAGAAAAACCAAACAAAACCATCAACAGAATTATTTTTGAGAAGATATTTTTAACGATATGATTTTTAATGCTATTCATTATTTTGATTTGGAATTTCTAACTGAACTATTTTGAAATGAATTTGTAAAATGAAACCCCATGCGCCGGAATATCCAAAGGCAGTTTACCTTTATCCGCATCGATTTTCGAAATATCCTTCTGTCTCCAAATATCTCTTACTACATGATTTCCTGAAATACCTAATGTCTTGAAATCTTGATAAGACATCTTTACTTTTTCACGTCCGAAATTGGCAAAAGCCACCGCCTTTCCGCCGTCTTCCAATTCTTTGACATAAATTTTAAGTTCACCAATCGTCTGCAGGCAAACACCCTGTTTTCCCAAAACATCCTGATTGACGGCAATGACTTCATCATTCGTTAAAAGATTTAAGGTAAAATCATCCAGTTTTTCAAGGTCACAACCAATCAACAACGGAGCGGAAAAAATGCTCCACAAACTGATATGTAAATATTGCTCATCTGGTTTCAAACGGCTCTGATGTGGATTTCCCCAACCAACAATTCCGACCACCAACATATCAGGGTCGTTCCAATTGCCTGGTTTTGCATAAGTAGATGCTTTATCCTGGGCCAACGCAATATTTTTTACGCTTGCCCAAGTATCGGTAATATCATTAGTGGTTCGCCAGGATTGTGCATCGGTTTCATCACCCCATTTCCAGACATCTCCCATTCCATACTGACAAAGGTTGTAGACGATATCTCTCGGTTGCTGTTTCAGAAGATTTCCCATCAATTTGAATGGTTTCACGCCTTTTTCCAAATCGCCACCGCCGTTGAAAGCCAATGACGGAACTTTGTTTGGGTCGTTATCAGGCAAACCGTCAATCACGCCACCGTAACTGCACCAGTCGTATTTCAGATAATCGACGCCCCATTTCGCATAACTTTCTGCGTCCTGTTTTTCATAACCGTAGCTTCCGGCGCATCCACCACAGGTCCACGGACCGGGCGAAGAATAAATTCCCATTTTCAATCCGTTTCCGTGAATATAGTCACCGAGGTTTTTCATATCCGGAAATTTGGAATTGGTTAAAATATAACCTTTTTCATCCCTCATTTTTCCTTTGAATGAAGGGTCTTTTCCGTCTCTGTTAAACTGCCATGAATCATCGATATTGATGTAATTCCAGCCGTGATTCACTAAGCCGGATTTCACTAGAGCATCTGCAGCACGTTTTACTTTATCAGCAGAAACTTCGTGTCCGAAACAGTTCCAACTGTTCCAACCCATTGTTGGCGTTAGTGCGATTCTGTCGCCTATTTCTATCTTTAATTTTTTTGAGGCTAAACCTTTTGCATTTTTAGCATTTAAGACAACTTCGTAAGTTCCTTTTGTATCTATTTTTCCAGTGATAATTCCAGTTTCCGAATCGATTTTTAAACCTGTTGGAAGATTATTTGCCGAGAAAGTCATCGGTCTGTCGCCTGTTGCCGGAATTCTGAAAAGAAAAGGTGAGCCGGGACGAGCGCCGTAAACGCCTGCTGAGTTAATTTTTGGAGTTGCCGCAGGTTTTGGCGTCAAAATATAAGGTACCGATGAAATCGGGTTAAATGTTATCAGTTTTGCACCGTCTGTTGTTTCAAATTTGGCATCTGCCCAATCGGCGTGGTCATAATACGGTCCGTTTCCGCCGTCTGTTACTATCAATTCTAATTGTTGTATACCTTCCAGCAAAACGGAAACAGGCTTTGCTTTGTCGCCCAATTTCATTATTCCGCTTGACCAAAGCTTTTTGTTGTCGCCATAAATTTCAAATTCAACGGCAGGATTTTGTCCTTTTATTTCGTCGTCAATTCCTACCAAAGCTGAGAATTTTTTGACTTTCCCGTTTAATTTAATCAATAAAGAACTTTCAGCATGGGTCCCAAAACCTCTTTTGAAAACTTGGCCAGCAATCGTCAAAGGTTTTCCGTCCACAGAAGTATTGATTCCCGGTTTTCCGTGACCTTGTGTGGCAACGCTCAAATCCAACTGGTCTAACCAAACGGTCGACTGTGCATTTAAACAACATCCGGCAATAAAAAAACTGAGAATAAAAAGTTTAAATCTGAACATTTTTAAAATTTTGACTGATAATTAATGTGACTCATAACAATAATTTAAGTTTT
>Ga0065704_10001221_pt1 | contig 15987 bp, 8 predicted proteins | sample SwiRhicommuniRL2_FD_59091 | JGI IMG/M metagenome (GOLD analysis project Ga0065704, IMG submission 59091) | Switchgrass rhizosphere bacterial communities from Rose Lake, Michigan, USA - RL2 v2 (version 2) | ecosystem: Host-associated > Plants > Roots > Rhizosphere > Soil | place: East Lansing, MI
GTCATTTTAAAGATTGGGTGGAACCGCTTTTAGCTTGCTTTTTTGTTAGCTGGGCCCCCATATATGGCACTTATTTTTGGCCAAGAAGGCGTTTTTGGCGAAATGATCCTTCGCTGTGCCCTTTTAGTAAGTGCCCTTCTATATTTGGGGGTCGTTTTTGGCTCTTGTAAAGCGTGACTACTCCGCTGACAAATGATTCGCAGACCCCCTACGTTCAAGTGACAGAATACCTTGAAAAGTGGCGAGGGAACCGTTCCGCAGTCCCTGTACCGCTTGTCTGGGAGAGAACGCCGAAGCTAAAGAAGGGGCGTTATTCTTCTCAACTGAGCTACGTGATTCCAGCGAAGCAGAAACACAGGAGATGACCACGCCAAGGCGCAATTCAGCGCTGCCGGATTATTTGACCTTCATCTCTACGAAAGTATAATGCTACAGAGGCTGCAGTAAGGCAGTTTTCCCGGCTCAAGCTTGTTCTTTCAAGTGATCTCTAAAAGGGAACCGTGTCGCAAACTTTTAGACCCTGGTTTTGGAAAAAAACATGACGTCTCCTCTCCCCTCTGGCACCGTCACCTTCCTTTTCACTGACATCGAAGGCAGCACAAAACTCGCCCAGCAATATCCTGATGCCATGCCGGCTTTGCTTGCTCAGCATAACGAGATTCTTTATCAAGCTATTGAAGCACACCAAGGGTTTGTCTTTCGAGTCGTTGGCGATTCGTTTTCAGCAGCCTTTCAGGATGCCAATGATGCCTTGCAGGCTGCCCTGAACGCGCAACGGCGATTCTATAATGAAGCCTGGTCACCCATATCCATCAAAGTGCGTATGGGAATTCACATTGGTTCAGGACAATTGGATATTGAAAACAAAGAAAATGCGTATGCGGGTTACGCCACACTGGCGTTGACTCAACGCATCATGTCCGCAGGGCACGGCGGACAGATTCTGCTTTCGCAAAGTACATATGATTTAACGCGCGACAGACTGCCTGACCAAGCTCAGCTTGTTGACATGGGAGAACGGCACCTAAAGGACATCCTGCGGGCAGAACATTTATATCAATTAGTTGTTCCAGATTTGCCCGCCGAATTTCCACCCTTGAATACGCTGGAGATATTGAATCATAATCTCCCCACCCAACTCACCTCGTTTGTGGGACGTGAAAAAGAAATCAATGAAATCAAAGGCTTGCTCGATACCACGCATCTTTTAACTCTTACAGGCTCAGGTGGTACGGGCAAAACCCGCCTCGCACAAGAGGTCGGCGCGCAATTGTTGACGAAATTTCGGGATGGTGTGTGGATTGTTGAACTTGCACCGCTGAGTGACGGGTCACAAATCACTCCCGCACTCGCCCAGGTCTTTGGCTTGCAGGAACTGCCTTTCCGTCCGCTTGCTGCGCAGATCCTGGATTTTCTGCGTGACAAAAAAACATTGCTCATCCTTGATAACTGTGAACATCTCATCAAAGCCTGCGCGCGTCTTGCCGATGATTTACTCCATCAATGCGCGGGACTCAAAATCCTTGCCAGCAGCCGTGAAGCCTTAGGCATCGCGGGCGAAATTGCCTATCATGTTCCTTCTCTGGCGGATTCGGAATCGACTCAACTTTTTGTGGATCGCGCCCGTGCCGCAAATTCCAATTTCAAGATGACAGACGCGAACGCCTCTTCCATCGCTCAAGTCTGCCACCGTCTCGATGGCATTCCCCTCGCCATCGAACTCGCCGCGGCGCGCACCAAACTGCTTGCTCCTGAACAAATCGCCGCGCGGCTGGATGATGTGTTTCGTCTACTTGTCGGAGGGAGCCGCACAGCGTTGCCACGTCAACAGACTTTACGCGCGCTCATTGATTGGAGTTATGACTTACTCTCGAACGAAGAGAAATTCCTCTTGCAATTCGCCTCAGTCTTCGTCGGCGGCTGGACACTGGACGCGCTTGAGTTTGTTTCCAATGACTCGAACACTTTAGAAGTGTTGGAGCAACTTGTCAATAAATCGTTGGTGACAACCGAAGAACGTCACGGCGAGATGCGCTACTTCTTGCTGGAGACGATTCGGCAGTACGCACGGGAAAAGCTGTTCGAGGCGGAGCAATCGCCAGCGACGCGCGATCGGCACTTTAGCTACTTCAATCAATTCTCAGAGAAGTTTTGGGGTTGGCTCCATTCTGAGAATATCCCGCAATTGTTCCAACATGCGGAAGATGAAATTGAAAATTTGCGCGCTGCGCTGGAATGGGGCCTGGAAAATCATGTTGAAGAGAACCTGCGCCTGGTGGCGAATTTTTGTATCGTATCCCTGTTACTCGGCACACCGGGTGAGGGGATGACAGTAGCAACCATGGCGGTCGAACGCGCCAGGGCCCTGCCACCTGTGGAAGGAGACGCGCTTCTTAAGCGTCAAAAGTCCCTTGCCAGGATTTTGTATGCGCAATCGATGGATTCGCTGGGAACGGGCGATATTCATCAAGTTATCGAATGGCTGACAGAAGCCATCGCGCTCTCACGTCTGACAGGCGATAAACAGATTTTGGGTTATAGCCTCGGCATGTATTACACTGCCTCCACCTTTATCAACGCACCCGAGGCGGAAGAAGCCGCGCGGGAATCATTGGAGATCTTCAGCCATGCAGGTGAGGACCCTATGGGGTTGGGCATGGCTTATTTAAACATGGCTAGAGTCTATTCGAGCAAGGGCGACGAAATGGAGACCCAAAAATATTTCGGAAAGCTCAGGGAACTGCTGCATGAGACACCGAGATCATTTGAGGTTGGGCTATTCTATCTCGGCATGGGCGTGGACGAAAGCCGCCGTGGTAATTATGCAAAGGCAAAGAAAATCTTTGAAGAAGGAATGGCGCTCTTCAAAGGCATACGTTATATCAATATCCAACTGATCCTGGCGAGCGAGATTGGGCATATTGAACGGCGCACAGGCAATCTGACTCAAGCCAGGTCGATTTATCGGGATACCATCAAGCATTGGCAAAACTTTGGCAATCGCGCTGCCATTGCGCATCAATTGGAATGTTTTGGTTTTCTAGCCATCCACGACGAAGAACCACAACGCGCTGCAAAACTAATCGGCGCGGCAGAAGCGGTGCGCGAAAGGGCACAATCGCCGATGGCAGAATATGAACAGGCTGAATACAGTGCAGCAGTTGCTCAATTACGATCTATGCTCCCCGAAGCGGAATTCCATGCGCTCTGGACAGCAGGCAGATCTATGACGATGGAGCAGGCCATCGCATTCGCATTGGAGAACGTTGATGAATAATCCGCCCTCTGGCACCGTCACCTTCCTTTTCACTGACATCGAAGGCAGCACCCAACTGGCACAGAAATATCCTAACGCGCTGCCTGCATTATTGGCGCGCCACCATGAGATTTTGAATCAATCCATTCAACTCTATAACGGATATGTCTTTCAGATCGTAGGCGATTCCTTTGCCGTGGCGTTCCACTCCGCGCATGAAGCGCTACATGCCGCGCTCAAAGCACAGGAAACTCTGTATCATGAATCATGGACTCCCGCGCCGATCAAAGTCCGCATGGGAATTCATACCGGCACAGCACAATTAAATGATGAGAAACAATACTCAGGCTATGCCACGCTCGCATCCACCCAACGCATCATGTCTGCGGGGCATGGAGGGCAGATCCTGATCTCAGGTGCAACGCGTGAATTGGCGCGCGATTCGCTTCCATTGAACAGTGAACTGCTTGACCTGGGCGAGAAGCGACTCAAAGATTTACTGCGACCCGAACATTTATATCAACTCAATACATCCGGACTCCCCCTGACGTTCCCACCCCTGAAGACGCTTGATTCATTTCCAAATAATCTTCCAACTCAACTCACATCGTTCATTGGTCGTGAGAATGAAATTGCCGAGGTCAAACAGGAGTTGGAATCACATCGCCTCGTCACGCTTACAGGTTCGGGTGGCACAGGCAAGACTCGTTTATCGCTTCAAGTCGCGGCTGATCTGCTGGATCACTTCGATCATGGCGTTTGGTTTGTTGAACTCGCTCCCTTAACTGATCCACAATTGATTCCACAAACAATCCTTTCGGTCATTGGTATTAGTGAGCAGCAGGGCAAAACTCCGCTCGAACTCTTACAGGATTACCTGCATGAAAAGAAAATATTGATGGTGCTCGATAACTGTGAGCATCTAATCGAAGCCAGCGCGAGGGTTGTGAACGCTTTACTGAACGCTGCGCCTCATCTCAGGGTCATGGCATCCAGCCGTGAGGCCCTCGGCGTCAAAGGCGAGGCATCCTATCCCGTTCCCTCGCTTTCTTTGCCTGATATCAAACATCTGCCCCTCATTGAACAGCTCTCGCAATACGAAGCCGTGCGACTCTTCATTGACCGTGCTTTGCTCGTCGCTCCACATTTTGTGGTAGACAAAGACAATGCTCCACACATCGCCCAGATCTGTCACCGGCTGGACGGCATTCCTTTGGCGATTGAACTGGCCGCGGCTCGCGTCAAAATGCTTTCAGTTGAACAGATCTCCAAACGACTCGATGATCGTTTCCGTTTATTGACCGGCGGCGCGCGCACATCCATGCCGCGCCAACAAACGCTACGGGCTCTGATAGACTGGAGTTACGATCTCCTTTCCAAAAACGAACGTCTCCTTCTATGCCGACTCTCCGTCTTCGCTGGCGGTTGGGCGCTCGAAGCGGCCGAAGAAATCTGCGCGGGGGACGGTATTGAATCATACGAAATCCTGGATTTGCTCTCTCAGCTTGTAAATAAGTCTCTGGTTGTTGTTCAAGATTCACAAAGCGGCGAAACGCGCTACCGCATGTTGGAAACCCTTCGCCAGTACACGCGCGAGAAGTTATTAGAAGTTGGCGACGGTGAGATGATTCGTGATCGACACCTGGCTTATTTTGTAAAACTGGCAGTGCAAGCCGAACCTGAATTGCATTATTCCAATCAGGTATTTTGGTTGAACAAACTGGACGATGAAATTGACAACTTTCGTATGGGAATCGAGTGGGCGCTTGGCAACGATGTTGAGGCTGGGCTGCGAATCGCCGCCATTCCCTGGCGCTTCTGGCTGGGACGCGGTTATTTTCAAGAGGTGGGAACCTGGCTCCAGTCGCTGCTGGAACAACACAAAACGACTGATGCTTTGCATGCCCAGGCACTCGCAATTCACTCTTCATGTATATTTAGACAGGGCAACTTTCCCGAGGCAGTCAGGCTGGCGAAACAAAGCTTGGAAATTGCGCGCACGGTATCTGATCCGCGAACCGAGGCACTCAGTCTTGCTTTTTTGGGTGTCACCATGGCAATTCAGGGGAACATGGCAGAGGGCGGACCTCTGCTGGAACAGGCTCTTGCCATCTACCGTTCACTCGGCGATAAGATTGGTCAGGCAGGTACAACCGAATTGCTGTCTGCAAACAACAAGGATATGGAGCGGGCTCTCGCTTATGCACTGGAGAGTGTTGCACTTGCCCGGGAAATGGGTGACCTCTCAGGCCTCGTCCCGCGCTTATGTATGTTGGCGCGATTGACCTTTTGGACCGGAGATCTTAAATCACCCTCTGCATGGCTGGAAGAAGCGCTCTCAATTTCCCGTCAACTGAACGATCGAAGTGCAGAGGCATACACTATTTCCACGTATGGAAATTTTGCTTATTGGCAGGGCAACTATCCGCAGGCAATTGCATACCATGAAGAAGCAATTAGACTGAATGAGAAAATAGGGGACCATTATCAAAACCTTTGGGCGCAGGTTAATAAGGCCTATGCTGTTTTGCGCCAAGGTGATATTCAAAAAGCGCGGGCATTATTTGCAGACAATATTCAAAGTACACAAAAGGCGAGCTTGACAATTGCCCTGGTTTATACGGTGGAAGGGCTAGCGAGCCTCTCTGTGAGTCAAGGACAACTCGAGCGCGCCGCGCGGCTCTTTGCCTGGGCAGATGCCAGGCGGGACGAGATTGGCGATCATCGTCCGCCAATTGAGCAGGCCTCGGTTGAAAGAGACCTGGCCATCGTCCAATCTACATTGAATGAGGCCACATTGGAAAAACATTCAAGAGAAGGGCGAGCAATGTCAACAGAACAAGCGATTGCTCTGGCATTGGAAGGTTAATCACTCGTTAGTCCGGATAATTCGGTGGGGTCGCTCCCTCAGCCATCACTTGGGAGCACTACGCGATACTCCCTGGCACGCCTACGGCGTGACACCGTGCGTCAGCGCAGGTGCCGGACGCGAGGATGGTGTGCGCCAGTACTGCGTGCCCGTCGCACGATTTGCCAGGCAAATCGAGGTGAGACCAGACCCTCACCGAGCACCGTCGGATGTGAAGGAGCAGATATCCTTCCGATGGGTCGTAGCGCGTAAAACACTCAGTCAGTCCCCAAAACCTCCTTCACCGTTGGCGGCGTTCCCTGCTCGACACCAGCCGGCTGCCTGTCTTTCGAAGAAGGATTCAAAGCGGGATTATGCCAGCCGCCATACTTTGCGATGAGTGCGTCTGCTTCTTTCGGTCCCCAGCTGCCGCGCGGGTATGGGAGAGCTGGAGGATGATTCTTGAGCACGGGATCGACGACCGCCCAGGCCGCCTCCACGTTATCTTCACGGGTAAAGATCATGCGATCGCCGGACATGGCATCTTCCAACAGCCGCTCGTAAGGCAATCTCTCTCCACATTCTTCCTCGATCATGGAGAGTTCATCCTGGACGCCCACAAATTGTTTCCCCTTGCTCTTCACCCGCGCCGCGAGCGCGATGGTGGAACGAGGCGAAAGCTGGAAACGTACATAGTTTGCGCGGTCGAAGGTCAGCGGTGAGTCCTCAAATAGCTTCTGTGGAGGTGGCTTGAGGCGCACAAGCACCTCATTTCCCGTTTGGGGCAGATTTTTGCCAGAACGCAGAAACCAGGGGACTCCTTCCCAGCGCCAGGAATCAATGAAAAGACGTAACGCACAGAACGTCTCGACGTCAGAATCCTTTGCCACACCGGGTTCCTCTTGATAGCCAGTATACTGGCCGCGCACCAGATCCTCCGGCTGCAGCGGGCGCATGGATTGGAACACCTTGACCTTCTCGGTCTGCACGGCATCAAAGTCCTCAGAAACAGGCGGCTCCATGGCGATCAAGGCGACCTCCTGAAAAAGGTGGTTTTCAACCACGTCGCGCAGGCAGCCGACCGTCTCGTAAAACGCACCCCGGTTCTCTACGCCGAAATTCTCTGCCAGCGTGATCTGTANGCTCGCCACATAGTTGCGATTCCAGATCGGCTCNAGGAACGAATTGGCGAAACGGAAGTAGTGGATATTCATGATCGCCTCCTTGGCAAGGAAGTGATCGATGCGGAAGATCGCATCTTCCGGGAAGACTGAATGTGCAATGTGGTTGAGATCCAGGGCAGAGTCCAGGTCACGCCCGAATGGTTTTTCGACGATCACTCGTGCACCCTGGGCTACGCCTGCCGCTCCGAGCCCCTGGATGACGGTTTCAAAGAGCGAGGGTGGGATCGCCAGATAATGGGCCGGATGGCGGGCATCGCCCAACTCTTTTTTGAGGGCGGTGAATGTATCTGGATTGCTGTAGTCTCCGCTGACATAACGAAGAAGAGCGAGAAGCTGGTCAAATGCTTTTTGATCATCGATGCCTCCGGCCTGCTGGAGACTGTCTTTTACGCGCTCATACAACTGCCCCAGGCTCCACGTTTGAAGAGCAACACCAATGACGGGAAACCTGAGAGCTCCTCGTTTTGCCATGGCATACAGGGCCGGGAAGATCATCTTGTAGGCCAGATCGCCGGTGATTCCAAACAGCACGAGCGCATCCGACTGGACCGCTTTACCATCACTTTCGTTCATCTCTTCATCCTTTCTTCTCGACGTGCCCGCCAAACTGCTTTCTCAGCGCCGAGAGGAGCCGGTCGGCGTAGTCGGCGTCGCCGCGGGACTCAAAACGTCCGAACAGCGCCGCGCTAATGACGGGCACCGGCACCTCCTCATCGATGGCAGCCGCGATGGTCCAGCGCGTCTCGCCAGAATCCGAGACCCGGCCTTCGTAGTCCTTGAGATCGGGATCCTCATGGAGAGCGGCGGCCGTCAGGTCCAGTAGCCAGGATCGGATCACGCTGCCCCGCCTCCAGACCTCTGCGATCTCAGGCAGATCCAATTCATACTGGTAATACTCCGGATTTCGCAGCGGGGTTGTCTCGGCATCCGTAGGGCGCGCTCGTTTGCCGGCATTGGCCTTCCGCAGGATGTTGAAGCCTTCGGCGTACGCCTCCATAATGCCATACTCGATCCCGTTATGGATCATCTTGACAAAATGCCCGGCGCCGTGGGGTCCACAATAGAGGAAACCCTGCTCGGCAGTGCTATCGCAGTTCTCCCGGCCCGCTGTGCGCGCTGCGGCGTGAACGCCCGGGGCGAGACTGGCAAAGATTGGATGGAGATAACTCACGATCTCTTCTTCACCACCGATCATCAGACAGTAACCGCCTTCGAGTCCGGCGATCCCGCCGCTGGTCCCAACATCCACATAATGAATTCCTCTCTGCTTCAGCTCAGCACCTCGGCGAATATCGTCGCGATAAAAGGAATTACCACCGTCGATGACGATGTCTCCCGCTTCCATAAGCGGAGCGAGCGCCGCCAATTCCCGATCCACGATGGCGGCCGGCAGCATAAGCCAGATCAGGCGCGGTTTCGACAGTTGCGCAATAAAGTCTTCGAGTGAATGGGCTCCCACGGCACCTTGCGCGGCGAGGTTCGCCACCGCGCCGGCATTTATGTCGAAGACCACACATTCGTGGCCGTCGTTCATTAGACGTTGAGCCATATTGGCTCCCATACGGCCCAATCCAATCATGCCAATCTGCATCGCAGCTCTCCTTTTATAATTCTATATTTCCATCATAACATCAAGTAAATACTGCTCTTCTACGGATAGGAACGTTGAACCAATCCCATATGCTACATTTCTTAAGCTTTTCATCCGGCTTGCGAGAATGAACAAACTGGGTAGATTGTCACTCTAAGGCTGAAACTTAAGAACCTTGACAAATCCGGTGCGGCATCTTGTCCGTATAGTCAGCTAGACAACCGCGCGGCGGTTGAAAAGCTTCTTTGAGGAGATTGGAGGTAAAGCATGATCAGGAACGTTCCTTTTTGGCGCACTGCCAGGGTCGCGGCGGCGATCCTTGTGGTGCTGGTATCGCTATGCGGCACCGCACGAGCCTTGGCCGCCGGAGATCGTCAAGCGCCAACCAAGCCCACCAATTTTCGGGTGACCTCTTTAACGTCCTACAAGCTGTCGCTGGCCTGGAACCCATCCACCGATAACTCCGGATCCTTTTCCTATAAGGTTGTTGTGAGCGATGGTGCGACCTATACCGTGCCCCAGACGCAAACCACGTTCAACTACTTTGTGGCCCCGATCGGCACCTACTCGATCTACGTCTACGCCGTCGATGGCTCGGGCAACAAATCCCCGAAAAGCAACACAGTGAGCGCAACGCCCCCTGCTGACACCACGGCTCCCACTCCGCCCGTCGTCTCGCTGGCTGGCGTGAACCCGACTGAAATTTCACTCTCGTGGACAGCCTCCACCGACGATGGTCCCTACCTGTTCTACCAGGTTTTCGTGAACGGCATCGCTAATGTGGATGCGGGCACGAACCGGACCGCCGTTGTCCACGGGCTCACCCCTCAGACGAGCTACCAGATCACTGTCAAAGCCCGGGACCTGTACGGGGCAGGGGGACCGAACGTGTCGGTGCCAAGCAACATCCTCACAGTGACGACATCTGCCGTCAGCGCGACGGACACGGAGCCGCCTTCATCGCCCGGCAACCTGAATGGTTATGTTGTAGACGATGGGGCTCGAGAAATAAATTTATTCTGGACCCAGTCCTTCGACAACCAGACGCCACAAGCGTCCCTCGCCTATGAGGTGTACCTGAACGGCGTTCTAGACGACACCACTTGCTGTGATCGAGCAGTTCTTTACGCCACCCACGGTGGCGAAAACGTGCTCACCGTGATCGCAGTCGACGACGCGGGCAACCGGTCAGCGCCTGCCAGTATCACGATCGTCAGCCAATAACCGCAGACGAGTGGTAAGAGGGCAATGGGGAACCTGCCATTACAGACAAATAAACAACCTCCCTTCCCGAGACTGGGAAGGGAGGTTGCCTTAGGTTTGGATTTTTCTCAACTGAAAAAGTGACAATCACCTCCTGTAGGCGCAGGCTTCCCGAAGGGAAGGAGGGATGCTTCGCAACTGTTACTGTCACTTTATGAATCACATTCCCCAGATATGGGGTTTAAAATGGGTAAATCCTGAGATTCTTGATGGAACCTTGCTTGATGAAAATCACCCCCACATGTGGATCCCAACATGTGGACAGCCAGTTTTTGAAAGATTAGCCTGACGCGGCCCCCACCGTTTCGTTGACAGTCTATCGCGAGGCTGGAGAAATGGACCGTTCCGCAGTCCCTTTGCCGCCTGCCAAGGGAACGCCCAAACCGCAGCCGGGGTAACTACGATTGTAATTGGTAGATTCACCTGGTGAGATTTTCAAGCAAACTATACTTGCTCTAGGTTTACACACAATTGAAAATGTACAGGAAAGCAATGATGAAACTCTGGTTCTCGCTTTTGCTCTGGATGGCAGGACTCCAAAAAAAGTTAAAGCGTTGGCGGCATACCACACAAGATCCGCACAAAATGATCATGCAGCATATGCTCATGCCGATGAATTTCCAGTTGGTGTATGTGTGTGCCCGGCTGGGGATCGCGGACCATCTGAGCTACGGGCCGCGCAGTGGGGCTGAACTGGCGGAAAAAATTGGCTCCGAGGCGGATACGCTCTATCGGTTGCTGCGCGGGCTGGTAATGTTGGAGGTGCTGAACGAGGGACACGACGGCCGTTTTGGCCTGACCTCTGCAGGGGAACGGCTGTCTACCGATCATCCTGCTTCCCTGCGCGGGCAGGTGATCATTGAGGGTGACCTGGCACGCGCCTGGTTTGATTTGCTGCCTGCCGTTCAGAGCGGAGAGACGCCCTTCCGCCGCTGTTATGGGGAGAGTGTCTTCGATCATTTTGCCCGTGACCCGCTGACTGCCCAGGCGTTTAACCAAAACTTCAGCGGTAAGGGAATGCTCCATTCATTGCTCGCTTTCTACTTGGATGTTGAAAATGCTCGAACGATTGTGGATGTGGGAGGAGGGTATGGGGATCTGCTCAAGGAAGCCTTAAAGATGTCTCCAAAGGCCAGCGGAATCTTGTTTGATCTGCCTCACGTCATCGAAGGCGCAGTTGCAACTCTCGAGGCCGGCAACCGGGTGCAGTGTGTGGCTGGAAATTTCTTTGAACGTGTGCCATCCGGTGCGGATGTCTACCTCCTAAAAACGATTTTGCATGATTGGTCTGATTCACAGGCGCTAGCCATCCTGAAAAACTGTCGCGTCTCTATTCAGGAAAAAGGTCGATTGTACATTATCGAAAAGATTTTGCCGGAGCGTGTGGAGCAGGCGCCAGAGATTGTGCGTTCAGATTTGATCATGCTGGTGGAAGTTGGTGGGCGGGAGCGGAGCGAAAAAGAGTTCCACCATTTGCTGCGATCTGCCGGATTCCGGCTCATCCGCCTCCTGCCGACTCCGCTTTCGCTCTCGATCCTCGAAGCTATACCGGAGTAAAAGCATTCCACTCAATCCAAGCCAGGCTACGACCACACCGCGTTGCGGCAGTGCCATCCGCGGCAATCGCGCCAGTCACCGCCGACGTTTTGGACTCTTTTGCACTCCACAGAGGAGCCAGGAGCCCATCTTGAACGATAACGAAGGCGATAATGTCTACAGGCAGTTACCAATGGCTGGGAGGCAAGAAATAAGCGGTTAACAACTGTGATCCACTGCCTTGGGTAGCACCCAGATATAGGGGTCAAAAATGGGCGGAAGAGGTGATTCTTGCTAAAACTTTCCTTCCATCTCGGTTGCATCTCCCTTCCATGTGCCTTGCTTCTTCCAAAACACCCACAGATATGGACAGGCAGATTTTGAAAAATTAGCCTGACGTGGCCCCCATCGTTTCATTGACCGCGCGTAGCGTCTCGAAACCAGATAAAAGGATCATTCCGCAGTCCCTTTACCGCTTGCATATATGGGGTAGTGCTGTATCATAGAGGATATTTCAGCGTCATGTCGGGGATCGTGGTCGTTTTGCGAAGCAGTTCTATCGACACTCCACCTGATTGTAGCTACCGACAGGGCTCGCAAACGCCAACCGTTGGACAGTCCCTTGCAGAAGAAGGTAACCCGTGAAAATAAAAATCATCGTTCCTTTTTTGCTCCTCACCCTGACCGTTTCCTGTACGCCAGCGATGACAGCCGTGCCATCCGAAACAGCTGTATCCACGTCAACATTCACGCCCGTTCCGGTTCGAAATACACAGACCCCGGCACCCGCTGCTACCGCCGCGCCAACACTTACTCCTGAAAATCCAGTGCCGACACCTGAGCCCACAGGTTCTCTGTCTGCCGATGGTCCGTGGTTGCTTTATGTGCATAACTCGCCTCTCTCGGGAATGCCCGGCAGCGATGAGGTGCCTCCGGAATTCATTCTCCTGAACCAGGACGGTTCCGGCCGCACGTCCATCACGTCATCCGGATGTTCTCGTCCGGTCAGCGAGTTCCTCATGGAAGGCGGAAATTCAGACAATTACATGGCGCAGTATGCTGACGGGCTGTATCTATTTCGACCATTGCAGGTCACCGGGATGCGCGTTTACGGGCAGTCCTGGTACACAGTCTGCAATACGTTCTTCACGGGCGACGAAAAGGGCGGATTGCTGGCCAGTTTTTACCGGTCTGCGGATGACGCCGCCCCTGAATTGATCATCTTTGAGTTGCCGGGTGGGAAAATTCGCGACCGTTTTCCGCTGGTGCGATGTGGAAAGAATGCAAACGTCTGTGAAGACTTTCGTGCCAATTGGGGCCAGATGATGCAACAGGCACCGCAGTGGTCGCCGAACGGTCGTTACCTGGCGTTCACCGCCGTCCTGGATGCGGCCTCCTCCGACTTGTTTGTGTATGACGCACAGGATGGCAGTTTGCGACGCTTGACCAATGGCCCAGACTGGGTTGGACCGATCGAATGGTCACCGGATGGAACGCAAATCATTATGCAGGAGCTTCTCAACGATGCAGATTTTTTCTTTGATCCGCTCTCAAAGCCCCCAACCTCTGTTTGGTCCGTCTCTGTAAACTCCAATGAAATCAAATTGCTTTACCCCACAGAGGGCGCGTCCGCGCAGCAAACGATTATGCAGTGGTTGGACGACCAGCACTTCGTGGCGTATGAAGGTCTTCTTGTCAACGCGGATGTGGCACGTCTTCTGCGCCTCGTGGACCTGAAGGCCGGCACAAATCGAATATTGTTCGACAGTGTGTTTGGATCGGCAAGTTTTGACCCCGTTCATGAGACGATTGCGTTATATACATTCGATACGGGAAAATATCGGCAGGGCACCTACCTGGTATCGATCAAAGATTCCACAATTCGCCGCCTCGAAGGTTCGGAGTCCCTATCTTTTCCAGAGTGGGATGAAAAAACTGGCTTGTTTGTCGCCAGCGAAAACTGCCAAAATGACCCCAATGGTTTTCAGGCTTTTAATTACCAGGGCAATTCCAGATGTGTTACAGAGCTGACGCCAACACCGGCGCCGCTGGAACCAGCCCATTATCCCGCGCCCAATGGGAAATGGAGCGCATCCGTAAAGGATGGTCTTTGGCTGGAAGCCGAAGGCCAAGCAGCGGTTCAGGTTAGTGAGGAAAAAGTCTCTGAGCTCATTTGGTGTCCTGATTCAAGTTGCTTTTTCTTTTCGGTAACACAATCGGATCAACAATGGACTCTCTATCATGTTTCTCTGCCTGATCTGACCGTAAAAATGGTGGATGAGGGGATACAGTCCACAGGCAGTTATCAATGGCTGGGCGGCGAGAAGTAAGCGGCTAACATTCGTGATCCCACTGCCCAAGGATGCGTGCGGCTGCAGGGGAAGACCCACGCCGAGCAAGTAGATGTCAAGAGTTGTCCACGGTTGGTCAAGACCTGTCAAAGGGTGTCTATAAGGTGTCTATATCCTCCCTATATGCTCTGTGTATCTGTTTGGAATTTTGGTTTCCTACCCCTCACCGCCCTGAGGGGATTTCTACGCTGACCCCACCCCTTCGTTGAAAGTATTATATCGCGAGGCCGGAGAAAAATACTTTACAGTCCCTTTACCGCTTGCGCTGAAGTTCGTACTTCCTTCCATATTCGTGAATAGGAAGGTGACAGTGCCAGAGGGATGTCTCATTGCGACTCCTTCAAGGCAAAAGCTATGGCTTGTTCTGTCGTCATGCCACGACCCTCTGCGGAGAGTTTTGCAAATTCAGCATCGTTTACCCTGGAATGGATGACTTTCAAATCTTTATCTACGGAAGCCTGCTCGAGGGGTGGACGACGATCGTCGATCTTTTCCCGTATACCATCTGCCCAGGCGAAGATCTGCGCGGCGCGTTCAGGTTGGTCTTGATTTACATACAGGCTGGCCAAGCCTTCTAATGTATAAACCAGGCCAATCAAAGTATTCCCTTTTTGGAAATGTTGGATGCAAAGTTCGAACAGATCTATTGCTTTCGTGATCTTGCCTTGCCGTAATCGTGTATACGCCATGTTGACACGCGCCCAATCGTTGTTATTGTCACCAATTTCCTCATTTAACATAATAGACTGTTCGTAGTACGAGAAAGCCTGCTGATAGTCGCCTGTCCAAAAAGCAAGGGTCCCCTGATACTCCAGGACAGAGGCTTCCCCTCCCTGGTCACCAAGCTGACGATAAAGCCCGCGCGCTTCTGCCAGTGATTGGAGCGGCGAGGAAAAGTCGCCTCCCCGAATCGTTCGAAAAGCCAATTCCTTGAGAGAAGTAGCAATACCCCAAAGATGTCCCAATTGGCGATAGAGTCTCAGGCTTTCCACAACCAGGGCTTTGGAATGCTCCAAATCATGATGGTTCCTGCTTAGTAAAAACGTTGCTTCTGCCTGTCCGAGTTTATCGCCTAGAGCCTGAAATAAGGACAGGCTCTGCTCAACATACGGAAGGCCCTCTCCTAAGTATCCCTGGCGCGAAATTGCCAGTCCGATATTCAATAAGCTTTGCGCTTCGGACAGCTGATCGGAGAGCATACGCGCGATCTGTAAGCTTTGCTCGGCAGCAATGCGAGATTGCGTATTATCCTCCAGGCACAAAGAGTAGGTAATGAGCGCCTGAACATGTAGCGAGTCTGCCTTATCGTAATGCTCCAAAAGTTGCGCCAGCCATTTACCCGCTTCCTGAGTATAACTGCGCGCCGTCCAGAATTGCCGAAGGAAGGCGGCAATTCGTAGACCAGATTCTGTATCGGTAGCAAGTGCCCGTTCCAATGCCGTGCGAAGATTGTCAATCTCATCATCCAGTTTGTTCAACCAGAAGACTTGATTGGAACGATATAGTTCGGGCTCGGCTTGTTCTGCCAGTTTCACGAAATACGCGAGATGACGCTTACGAACAATCTCGTCGCGTCCCGCTTCCAATAACTTTGCGCGCGCATATTGGCGGATGGTTTCCAACATGCGGTAACGAGCCTCACCGCTGCGCGAACCTTCGGCAACAACAACGACAAGAGATTTATTTACAAGTTGCGTGAGCAAATCCAGTACATCATAAGTTTCTATGCCATCACCTGAACAGACTTCTTCCGCGGCTTCGAGAGTCCGGCCGCCTGCAAAGACGGAGAGTCGGCGTAACAACAAGCGTTCTTTTTCAGAGAGGAGGTCGTAGCTCCAATCAATCAAGGCGCGCAAAGTTTGGTGGCGCGGCACGGCTGTTCGTGCGCCGCCCGTCAGCAAGCGGAAGCGATCATCAAGGCGGGAGGAGATTTGATGTACCGTAAGACTCTTGAGGCG
>Ga0065704_10070801_pt1 | contig 15973 bp, 17 predicted proteins | sample SwiRhicommuniRL2_FD_59091 | JGI IMG/M metagenome (GOLD analysis project Ga0065704, IMG submission 59091) | Switchgrass rhizosphere bacterial communities from Rose Lake, Michigan, USA - RL2 v2 (version 2) | ecosystem: Host-associated > Plants > Roots > Rhizosphere > Soil | place: East Lansing, MI
AAAAACTTTGTTTATAAAGAAAAATTATATTTATTTTGCATTATCAATTATTTAATCATTTAATTCTATGAAAAATCTAAAATTAGGAATTTCAGCATTGGCGCTTACTGTTGCCTCTACTGTTTTCGCACAAACTACTTCCAACCCGTGGGTTATTGGAGTAGGTGCTCATGGAGTGAATCACGTTGCTCAGAGAGGTAATTTCAGCAATACATGGTCATTCAACAATTTTAAAGACAACTTGTTTGGTGTTTCCAAATATTCAATTACACCACCACTTTCTAAATTGACAGTTGCAAGAAGCCTTAGCAAAGGTATCGTGCTTGACTGGCAAACTACAGTGGGAAATGTTGAGAATAAGAGATTTGCTATGGACAAAGAATTTTTCCTACAAACAGGTCTTGGGGTGCAGTTCAAAGCAGCTGGTCTTTTGTGGGATGAAGAATCTTGGTTCGATCCTTACTTGAGAGTTGGTGCTAATTACTTGAGACATGATTATACAGGATTGTCTTTCCCAGCAACTGATACAAGAGGTGAGTATTATGGATCTTATGATAAAGATGGTAACTTAACTGGAAAAGCAAACCACTTTACAGTTAGTACAGGTGCTGGTATTAATTTATGGGTAACTAAAAACTTCGGTTTAGGTGTTCAGGGAGATTATGTTACTACTCCTGTTGACAAATCTAATGTTGCTAACTTCTGGCAAGCTTCAGCTTCATTATTGTTCAGATTTGGTAACACAGATAGAGATAAGGATGGAATCCCAGATAAAGAAGATGCTTGTCCTGATACGCCAGGTTTACCAGAATTCCAAGGATGTCCTGATACCGATGGCGATGGAGTTCCAGATAAAGATGATCAATGTCCAGATGTAGCAGGTCCAAAAGAAAACAATGGTTGTCCTTGGCCAGATACAGACGGTGACGGAGTATTAGATAAAGATGATGCTTGTGTTGACGTTCCTGGTCCAGCAGAAAACAAAGGTTGTCCTTGGCCAGATACAGATGGCGACGGAATCTTAGATAAAGATGACGCTTGTCCTACAGTTCCAGGTCTTGCTAAATACAATGGTTGTCCTAAACCTAAAACAGAAACAGCTAAAGAATTAGAGCAAAATTTTGGAGGTGTATTCTTCGATTTCAACAAAGCTACAATCAAAGCTGAGTCTAAAGGAGCTTTAGATGCTGCTGCTGAGTTAATCAAAAAAGACGGTGGTAACTATCTATTGGAAGGTAGAACAGATGCTAAAGGATCAGAAGCTTATAACTTGAAACTTTCTAGACAAAGAGCTGCTTCTGTAGTTGCTGCTTTAGATTCTAGAGGTGTAGATCCTAACGCTCTTAAATCTATAGGTGTTGGTAAAGCTAAAGCAACTGTTCCGGCTACGGCTTCAGACGCTGAAAGACAAGTAGACAGAAAAGTTGTTGTAACTGCTGTTGAAGATGCTGCTCAATGGAGCGCTCTTAAGAAAAGAGATTACGAAGATCCAACTCCAGTTAAAGTAGTTAAGAAAAAAGCTCCAGCTAAGAAAAAAGCTCCAGCTAAAAAGAAAAAATAATTTTAAATAATTAATTTTCTAAATATAAATACCTCCAATTTTATTGGAGGTATTTTTTTTTGTTTTCAGATTTCTGTACTTTTGTAGAATAAAATAAAAACTTATAATGGGAAGAGCGTTCGAATATAGAAAAGCTTCAAAGATGGCCAGATGGGATAAGATGGCCAAGACATTTTCAAAGATAGGAAAGGATATCGCTTTGGCGGTAAAAGCGGGCGGTCCTGATCCAGACTCCAATCCGGCACTTAAAAGATGTATACAAAATGCCAAGGGTGCTAATATGCCAAAGGATAATGTAGAAAGAGCTATTAAAAAGGCAAGTGGTGCTGATGCCGAAAACTATGAGGAAATCACCTACGAAGGATATGGACAGGGTGGAGTAGCTTTCTTCGTAGAATGTACAACAAACAATCCTACGAGAACCGTAGCCAACGTAAGAGCTATTTTCAATAAGTTTGATGGTAACCTTGGGAAGAATGGGGAATTGGCCTTTATTTTTGATAGAAAAGGTATTTTCACGATTGATTTGGCCCAAATCAAAATGGATTGGGATGACTTCGAAATGGAAATGATTGATGGCGGAGCAGAAGATGTAGAAAAAGACGATGAAGAAGTAATGATTATAACCGCTTTTGAAGATTTTGGTTCATTGTCACATAAGTTGGACGAACTGGGAATCGAAGCAAAAAGTGCTGAATTACAAAGAATTCCGAATAATACTAAAGGAATGGCAGAAGACCAATTTAAGGCTAATATGAAAATGCTGGAACGTTTTGAAGAAGATGATGATGTTCAGAATGTCTTCCATAATATGGAGTTTACACAGGAACAATTAGAATTGCTTTAAATAAAGATTCTCATTCAAATAAAAAATCCCAACTGAAAAGTCGGGATTTTTATTTTATGAAACGCTGTTGATTATGCGTTTGGTTCAACAGATACAAAAGACCTGTTGTTTGCTTTCTTTCTGAAAACTACTTTACCGTCAACCAATGCAAACAAAGTATGATCTTTACCGATACCAACATTTTCACCTGGGTGATGTTGAGTACCTCTTTGTCTGATAATGATGTTTCCAGCAATAGCGTCTTGACCTCCGAAAATCTTAACACCTAATCTTTTAGAGTGAGATTCTCTACCATTTTTGGAACTACCAACTCCTTTCTTGTGTGCCATTTTATTTTAAGCTTTTTTGGATTAAAAATTATTCAGCAGATTCGCTGGTTTCTGTTACTTCAGCTTTAGCAGCTTTTTTAGGAGCGGCTTTTTTAGCTTCTTTTTTCGCACCGTCAAAACCAGTGATAGAAACAATCTGGATTTGAGTTAATTGTTGTCTGTGACCATTTTTCTTAGCATAACCTTTTCTTCTTTTCTTTTTGAAAACGATTACTTTGTCAGCTTGAACGTGGTCAAGAATTTCTACTTCTACGGCGATACCGTTTACAGCCGGGGCACCTACAGTTACTGCGCCGTTTACAGTAAGAAGAACTTTATCAAAAGAAACTTTCGCTCCTTTGTCTCCTTTCAAACGGTTCACAAACAACTTTTGGTTTTGCTCAACTTTGTATTGAAGCCCTGCTATTTCTACAATTGCAAACATTGTTTATAAATTTTTATAATTATTCGAGGTGCAAAAGTAAACATTTTATTTAAAAAACACAAGACTATTTGTAAATATTTAGTTCTGTGATTATTAATATTAGTTTGGGCAGCTTAATCCGCCTTCCGCTCCCAATCTTTTCACTCCACTACGTTGCGTAAAAAGGATTTCCGCTCAAGTCGGGCTGCAGATTCAACATAAAACAAACTTTCAACATAAAACAAACAACATTTGTCATCCAAACTTATCTAAGCGAAGCGCCTTTGTGACCTTAAAACATTTTGATATAAAAGAATCTTTGTGAATTTTGTGTTCAAAAATAAAATTTCTGAAATCTCTTTATATCAAAGATAACCTCTAAATTTGACAATCGAAATTTTTTGCGAAATGCTAAATTTTATAAAGAAAAACATCGCGCTCATCTGGGCAAAAAAACATATCGAAAAATCCAAAAGTTTTAAAATCAATGCAATTGAGAATCAGCAGGAATTACTTTTGGATTTGGTAAAAACAGCTGAGAAAACATTATTTGGCAGAGAACATCAATTTGAATCCATAAAATCGATTGAAGATTTCCAAAAAAACGTTCCTGTTTCGGATTACGAAGATTTAAAACCTTACATCGAGAAAATCAAAAAAGGACAAGCCAAAATTCTTTGGCCAGATTTACCAGAATATTTTGCTAAAACTTCTGGTACAACTTCCGGCTCCAAATACATTCCAATTTCCAGAGAAGCAATGCCTTTTCAGGTTGCAGCTGCCCAAAGTGCTATTTTTCATTACATCGAGAAAAAAAATAATGCAGATTTCGTTGGTGGGAAAATGATTTTTCTCCAAGGTTCCCCAGAATTAGAAGAAATTAATGGTGTAAAAACTGGAAGATTGTCAGGGATCGTAGCGCATCACATCCCAAATTATCTTCAGAAAAACAGACTGCCGAGCTGGGAAACCAACTGCATCGAAGATTGGGAAACCAAGGTCGATAAGATCGTAGAGGAAACCGAGAACGAAAATATGACCTTGATTTCCGGGATTCCGCCTTGGCTGATCATGTATTTTGAAAAATTGATTGACAGGCATGGAAAAAAAATAACAGAGATCTTTCCTAATCTTCAACTCATTATTACAGGCGGTGTCAACTATGAACCTTATCGAGACAAGATGAACGAATTACTGGGAAAACCAGTTGATATCGTTCAGACTTTTCCGGCTTCGGAAGGTTTTTTTGCATTTCAGGATGATTATCAGAAAGAAGGATTGCTGTTGTTAACCAATCACGGAATTTTTTACGAATTCATTCCTTTAGAACAATACGGAAAACCCAATGCAGAACGTTTGACGCTGAAAGATATCGAACTTAATAAAGATTATGCCTTGATTCTGACGACCAATTCCGGACTTTGGGCTTACTCGATTGGGGATGTTGTAAGATTTATTGATAAAAATCCGTACAGAATTTTGGTTTCCGGAAGAACAAAACATTTCACTTCTGCTTTTGGCGAGCACGTAATTGCATTCGAAGTGGAAGAGGCTTTGAAAGCAACGGTTGAGAAATTCGCAGCTCAGATTACAGAATTTCATCTCGCGCCACAAGTTAATCCGGAAGAAGGATTGCCTTACCACGAATGGTTCATCGAGTTTGAAAAAGAACCTGAAAATTTTGAAGCTTTCAAGTCTGAATTGGATCTACAACTGCGAAAAAGAAATACTTATTACGATGACTTGATTTCCGGAAATATTCTGCAACCTTTGGTGATTACAAAACTCAAGAAAAATGCTTTTCAGGATTATGCGAAGTCGGAAGGTAAATTGGGCGGGCAAAATAAAATCCCAAGGCTTGCAAATGATAGAAAAATTGCATTATATTTGGAAAAACTAAATCTACAATGAAAACTTTTTCTTTTATTATTGCTTTATTTCTGCTATTGCAATCTTGTACCACAACCATTTACAGGAATAATGTGAACAAGGACGATTTTTCAGCAATTCAGGCTGGGAAAAAATATACTTTTTACGAAAACGGCAAGCCTAAGTATAAAGCCATAGTTTCGGCTGTGGAAGAAAACAAAATTGTGGGAATTGCGAATAGTCAAGAAGTGAACATTGCGAAGAATGATATCAGAGTGATTAAGAAAAATAATCCTGGCGGAACGACAGCTATAGTTGTAGGCTCAGTTGCTGGTATGGCTGCGTTTGTTGCATTAATCGTTTCGTTAGTTAATAACAGCTCTCCTGATTACTACTATTATTAAGAATCTGAAAGTATTAGAATTTGGAAATGTCAATTGATATTACCGAATCTCTGATCGACGGACAGCGGGATTAAGCTCCTAAAAAAATACCTTTTCCGAATAATTTGCCGAAAATCGAATGCCAGTTGAATGCTATCAACTATTTTTGCATAATGGTTTCATTCACACCGCTTCGGGTTTTAAAAAATATAGAATTTCGTCATCTTCTTACGGGTAGATTTTTCCTTATCATCGCCTTCCGAATGCTGGCAACTTTGCTCGGCTGGTGGGTTTATCAATTGACAAAAGACCCGTTTTCAATCGGGTTGATTGGACTTTCTGAGGTAATTCCTGCAGTTTCCTGTGCACTTTATGCTGGTCATATCATCGATATGAACGAGAAGAAAAAACTCTTGCTCATTTGTAATTATGCTTATGTGGCTTTGATAAGTTTGCTGTTGATTCCGGCATTTTTAGGGCACAGGATGCATTTTACAGGGCACGAGATCACTTATTTTATTTATGGTGTGATCTTCTTTACGGGAATTTCACGTTCGTTTCTCGGTCCGTTGGTTCCAAGTATGATTCCGAGGATTGTGAAGCAGGAAAATCTTCCTTACGCAGTGACACTGAATCAGGCGACGTTCTTGATAGCTTCGGTTTCTGGTCACGCATTGGGTGGGTTTTTGATTGCAATGATTACGATAAAATGGACTTTGGTAGTGATCGTCTGCAGTATGACAATAGCTTCTCTGTTTTTCTGGACAATCAACAAACAGCAGTCTGAAAATAAAAATAAAGATGTAAAAGTCTTCGAAAGTATGAAAGAAGGTTTGGCTTACATCTATAAAACCAAGGAAATTCTGGGTGCGCAAATGCTGGATATGTTTGCGGTTCTGTTTGGTGGAGCTGTTGCGATGATCCCGGTTTTTGCGAGCGATATTCTGAAGGTCGGTTCCGAAGGTTTTGGACTTCTGAATGCGGCATCTGATATTGGTTCGATGCTGATTATTATTACGCTTTCTTTGGTTCCACTTAGAAAAAATCAAGGAAAGATCCTATTATTTGTAGCTTCCGGATTTGGACTTTGTATTATTGGATTTGGATTGTCAAAACTGTACTGGTTGTCATTCGGATTCCTTGTTTTGAGCGGAATGTTGGACGGAATCAGTGTTGTCATCCGAGGAACGATTGTTCAGTTGAAAACACCGGAAGAAATTCGTGGACGAGTTCTAAGTGTGAATTCTATTTTCATAATGTCGAGCAATGAGCTTGGACAATTTGAAAGTGGATTGACGGCGAAACTGATGGGCGTTGTCCGTTCTGTCGTTTTTGGAGGAACGATGACGGTTTTGACGGCGTTGTTTATCGGAGCGACTTCTAAGAAGTTGAGGAAGATGGAGTATTAAAACGAAATCTTGATGAAAAGAGCTTTCACTTTTATTAAATCGATTTTTGTCGTCCTGGTTGTTTGGTTTTTGGCACATTCAATTTACATTACGATTGACGGATTGAATGATAAAAAAACCAATGCGGATGTGGCAATCGTTCTTGGAAATAAAGTGAATGAGGATGGAACTTTGTCCGAAAGATTAAAGGCCCGACTTGATAAGAGCTTAGAATTATTCAATCAAAAGAGAATCAAATTAATTATTGTTAGTGGTGGATTAGGTAAAGAAGGTTTTTTGGAAGGAAATAAAATGCAGGAATATTTGATTGCAAGTAAAATTCCTAAAGAAAAAATATTAGTCGATAATTACGGGAATGATACAGAGAAAACTATTGAGAATTCGATAAGAATGATGGATAGTTTGCATTGCAAAAGTGCTATTTCCGTTTCTCAGTATTTTCATCAAACCAGAACTAAGAGATTATTTCGAAATAAAGGTTTTGAAAACATTGAAAGTGCAAGTCCTAATTATTTTGAGTTGAGGGATTTCTATTCAATTTTTCGTGAGTTTGTGGCTTATTATAAAGAAACGATTTAATTGAAATGAAAAAAGGAAGCAAATTTTGCTTCCTTCAATTTTATATCAAACTTCTGATCTTCGCAATCATATCATCGCCCAATTTATCCGCTTTTTCCTGAGAAAATGCCTCAGTGTAAATCCTGATAATCGGTTCTGTATTAGATTTTCTCAAGTGAACCCAATTCTCAGGGAAATCGATTTTCACACCGTCCACTGTTGAGATTTCTTCGTTTTTATATTCTTCCTGAACTTTGATTAATAAAGCATCAACGTCGATATCCGGCGTCAATTCGATTTTCTTTTTACCCATAAAATAACTTGGATAAGTGGCTCTCAGCTCGGAAACCGTTTTGTTTTCTTTCGCCAAATGAGTCAAAAATAAAGCAACACCAACCAAAGAATCTCTTCCGTAATGAAGCTCCGGATAGATGATTCCGCCGTTTCCTTCGCCACCGATGACGGCATTTTTTTCTTTCATTAATGTCACAACATTCACTTCTCCAACCGCACTTGCAAAATATTCTGAATCCAGGTTTTTCGCAACATCTCTCAAAGCGCGGCTGGAAGAAAGATTGGAAATGGCTACGCCTTTTTTATCTTTCAAAAGGTAATCTGCAACGGCAACCAAAGTATATTCTTCGCCGAACATTTCGCCTTTTTCGTCTACCAAAGCCAGTCTGTCAACATCAGGGTCAACCACGATTCCCATATCAGCTTTTTCCTTGATGACCAACTCGCAGATGTCGCCAAGATGTTCCTTCAAAGGTTCCGGATTGTGAGGGAATTGCCCGTTTGGTTCGCAATAAAGTTTCACAACTTCCACACCTAATTTCTCCAAAAGTGGTGGGATAGAAATCCCGCCGGTAGAATTCACCGCATCAAGTACAACTTTGAATTTCTTTGCTTTAATCGCCTCAACATCTACAGTTGGTAAATCTAAAATTTGTTTGATGTGAATATCGAAAGCGTCGTCTCTGGTTTCATATTTCCCCAAATCATCAACTTCCGCATAATTGAAATCTTCATTTTCCGCCAAAGCCAATACTTCTGCACCATTTTCTCCGCTGATGAATTCACCTTTATCATTCAATAATTTCAAAGCGTTCCATTGTTTTGGATTGTGAGAAGCAGTCAGGATAATTCCGCCGTCAGCTTTCAATTCAGGAATCATTATTTCTACAGTTGGCGTTGTAGAAAGTCCCAAATCAACCACGTTAATTCCAAGACCTTGCAATGTAGAAGCTACAAGAGAAGAAACCATTTGACCAGATATTCTGGCGTCTCTTCCGATAACTAAGGTTAAATCTTTTTTATTTTTATTATTCTGAAGCCAAGTTCCGAATGCCGAAGCAAATTTCACAACATCCAACGGAGTCAAGTTATCGTTTACTTTTCCGCCGATAGTTCCTCGGATTCCGGAAATTGATTTTATTAATGACATTTAATAAATTTTAAGGTTTTTTCTGAATGCAAATGTATTAAAAAGAAGTCGTTTAGTTTTTAATTCTACATTAAAGCTCAGGTATTTTATCCTGAATTTTTTCATAGACCTTTTTTACTTTTGTAGGAGCATTTAGTCTATAACCGAAAAACAAAAGAACATAGAAGTTATTATTGATAATATTAGAACCATTGTCGTCGTAATGATTACCAGAATAATTGAATTTGGAACCGAAGAAAATTTTCTCAGAATTATAACCCAAATGAAGACCAGCGCCGAAATTCTGAGTGAAAAAATTTTGTTTTTCTTTTTCATCTTTTGTGATGTCAGCTTTATAACTGCTCCATTTTTTTCCTAATCCTGCAAAGGCAAATGGTGCAATATTGAAGTGCTTTGTAACAACATAATTATAATGATAACCAACATCAAAACTCAAATCCAATTGATGTTCTCTGGATTTTATAGAGTTCAGATCGTCAGAAAAAAGAACATATTCATAATTAATGGACGGCACAAAACTTCCACTGCTCGCTTCCTGCCATTCTTTTTGATAATAAATTCCTTTCAGAGAAAAATTCTTATTAAAAATATAAGAGGTCGAACCTCCAAAACTTTGGATTCTGAGATTCGGAAAAGTCAGAAAAGGGTCTTTGCCTTTTTGCCAATTGCTTACGAAATCCCGAGTATTACTGATGTAATAACCTTTGCTATTCTTGTATGACAGTGTCTGGATAATGTTTTTCGGAAAGAATCTGAAAGTATAATTGGTAAAACTACTTTTTCCCTTTAAGTCGTTATTATTTCCTTGTAAAAAATCCGGTGCGAAAGATACAGTTGCGCTGATGATTTTATAATCAAACCCAACAGTTGTGTTGATTTTATTGTTGAGATTCAGCCTTGGTTTTATATCTAATCCCTTGGAAGAAATGACATAATTGTCAATGTTTGTATCAAAATTAAGACGAAGAATGATTTTATCATCGTAGGAAATCACTTTATTATGAATGCTGTCACTTTGTGCAAATGTTAATACGCAGAAATTGAGCAAAATAAAAGTGAGGATTCGCATTGATTAGTTTTCTGAAACTAAAATACTGACTTTTTTTCAATTAAGAACAGCCACAATCCGGACCGCAGTTTTTCCCATTATCTTTTTTGGAAAAAGTTTTTGTAAGCTTTCTGACAATTGCATAAACAGCTGTTAAAACGATAAGTCCGATAATTACATATTGTAAGGTTAATGAATTGTCCATTTTAAATTTACTTTAAAATTTGATAGATGATCAAAGCCGAAAAGTATGCCAAAAATGTCATTGAAACTGTTTGTAACATCGTCCATTTCAGGCTTCGCGTTTCTCTGTAAACAACAGCAATTGTTGAGATACACTGCATTGCAAAAGCATAGAAAAGTAAAATCGAAACACCAGTTGCAAAACTGAAAACTTTTTCGCCATTCGGTTTTACATCCAGTCTCATTTTCTCGATGAGTTTTCCTTCAGGCGCTTCATCATCCAAACTATAAAGTGTAGATAATGTTCCAACGAAAACTTCTCGCGCTGCAAAACTTGTCAGAATTCCGATTCCCATTTTCCAGTCGTAACCAAGCGGAGCAATGGCTGGTTCTATCGTTCTTCCGATTCTTCCAAGATAAGAATGGTCGAGTGAAGATTCTGTTGCTAAAAGTTCATCCTTATGCTGTGGCGGACCAAAATAACTCAAAGCCCAAAGAATAATACTCACAGTGAAGATCACTTTTCCAGCGCCGGAAATAAACTCCCAAACTTTGCCCAAAACCAATTTGAAATCATATCCAAACAAAGGCATTTTGTAAGTTGGCAAATCCATTACCAAAAAACTTTTGATTTTGGTTTTGATGAAACTTTTCAAAATAAATGATGAAAATAATGCCATCAAAAATCCTATCAGATACATTATCATTAAGGCAATAGCTCTGTATTTGATTCCATAAAAACTTTCATCAGGGATAATTAATCCAATAATAATGCTATAAATCGGTAGTCTCGCAGAACATGTCATAAAAGGCGTTACGAGAATGGTGATTAGTCTTTCCTTGACGTTCTCGATGTTTCTGGTTGACATTATCGCAGGAATCGCACAAGCAGTTCCGGAAACCAATGGAACAATACTTTTTCCATTCAATCCGAAAGGTCTGAGCATCCTGTCCATCAGGAAAACCACTCTCGCCATATATCCGGAATCTTCCAAAAGATAAAGAAAGTAAAGAAGAATTCCGATTTGAGGTGCAAAAACCAAAATTCCGCCAATTCCCGGAATGATTCCGCTGGAAACCAATGAATTGATTGGTCCTTTCGGAAGATGTTCGCCCGAAAATGCTGATAACCAAGTGAAGAAATCCTCAATCCAAGTCATCGGATATTCTGCAAGGAAAAAAACACTTTGGAAAATTAATAACAGAATCAATAGAAAAACAACATAACCCCAAACTTTATGAACCAAAACTTTGTCCAGTTTTTCAGTCAATAATTCCTTTAACTGAGGTTTTTTTTCTGTGATTTCGGAAGTGATTTTATCAATATTCTGATATCGTCTTACAGTTTCCGTAATCTGCAAACGTTTTGGAACACTGCATTTTGAGTCCTCCTGAGTGATGATTTCGTGGATGTTCTCAATTTTTCCGAGATAAGTATCGGCAGCTAAAAGTGTCCAGATTTTATAGAGATTTTTCTCGGTTGTGTTAGATGAAACCTTGTAAACCAAGGCTTTATGTTCCAATGGAATTTCGAAAGAATTGGTCTCCGAAATTTTAAATTCATTGTTAAAAACCGCTTCACGAACGGTTTCTATTCCCAAATTTTGTTTTGCGTTTGTTTCGAAAACAGGAATATTAAGAATCTGCGAAAGCTTAGAAATATCAATTTTGATTCCTCGTTTTTCGGCTTCATCCACTTGATTGACAACCAAAATCACAGGAATTCCCAAATCCTGAATCTGCTGAAAAAGAAGCAAGCTTCTTCTCATATTGATCGCGTCGGCAATATAAACAACACCGGAATAGTCTTCCTGAATCAGATAACGAGAAAAAATAGCCTCGTCCTCAGAAGTCGGGTAGATGCTGTAAGAACCGGGTAAATCGATAACCTCAATTTCCTCGTTTTTGTAAATGTAATTCCCGGAATGGCTGGCAACAGTTACGCCTGCATAGTTTCCGGTCTTTTGTTTTCTGTTACAAAGAATATTGAAAAGTGTAGATTTCCCGACGTTGGGATTTCCTACCAATAGAATTTGTTTTTGCTTTTTGTCCTGCATCATTCCGAAAATTCTACCTTAATAAATCTTGCTTCTGCTTCTCTCAGGGCAATTCTGGTTTTGTCAGAGCCATATTCTATATAAAGCGGACCATTGAAAGGCGCCTGATAAAGAACTCTGAAAGTGGTTTCCGGAAGCAATCCCATTTCGATTATTTTTGTAGGCATCTGGAGGTTGTCGTTGTCGTAACCAAGAATTTTCCCGATTTTATTTTTCGGAAAACAGCAGAGCTTATCGATATGTTTTGTTTGCAAGACTAAAAATTTTGGACTACAAAGATAGCTTATTTCAAATTAATCTAAATAAGAGATTGGTCATAAAAAAACCGGAAACTTAATTTCCGGTTTGATACTTATTTTTTCTTTTTGTCTTTCTCTGCGACTTGAACAACTTCTATCGGGTTGTCGTTGGCATTGAAGAAATCTTTTGCGATTTTCTCTTGATTTTTCATCATTTCTCCAATGGTTATATCGCTTCCAGGCATTTTCATAGTCAGCATATTTTGAGGGACTTGGGCACGCCATTCTGCCATCGGGTCTTGTTTGTAGGCGGCGTAAGCTTTATCAAACTTATCTTTCGGAATTATTTTTTTCTCATTACTTATCATTCCGGATTGTGCCTGTAATTCTTCTACATAAGAGAATTCCTTCCAGTTTTTTACCGTTTTGTTTCCGGATAACAGCCAGGAATAATTTTTGCCCTCATCCTCGATTTTCACAATCAATCCAGGTAAACCATAGAATTTATAAGGCCCATCTTGAAAAGGAATATCAGTTGAGAACCAAGCCGTCCATTTTCTTCCGCCAAATTCTGTCGTCGCTTTTTGAGTATTGTATTCTCCGATTTTTTCTTTGTCAGAAAGGATTTTCCAGTCGAATTTTATAGCTTCTTCGTAAGCGAAAAGATTTTTGCTGATCCTGTCAACATATTGCTCTTTCATGTCAGGATACATTTTATATATCTTGAAAGCGAATTTTGGCATTTTTATCGTTTTCGAAAGGTCTTTCCAAGCTTTGGTTTTTTGCATTTCTTCCACAGCCATTTTTATGATGGAATCCTGTGCTGTGATTGTGAAATCCTGATAGATCGATTTGTCTTTCACAATATCAAGAGTAGCCATTACCTTATCAATTTTTGCCGAATCTTTTTTCGGTTTGAAACTTAATTCATAAAAGAAACGGTTGGCTGTTTCCTGCGCAGAAACCATTAATCCTAATAATAACAAAGGAAGAATGACTAATTTTTTGAGAGATTTCATAATTTCTATATTTTCTGTTTTCTAATAATTAGTGCAGTATTCTCAAAAATGTTACACTATTTATGATACATTTTTTTAATCGACTCATTCATCAGTTGATAAATTTTCAAATGTTCATTATCATTAATGAGCTCTTCGTGGAGTTTTAAAATTCTTTCATCGCCTCTCACGGCTGGTCCGGTTTGTGCGGATTTTGGTTCCAGATGATGGATTTTTTCTACAGTTTCATCAATTAATGGAATAAAATATTCGAAAGGCAAATCCTGAGAATCCGATATCTCTTTCGCTCTTGCAAAAAGATGATTCACAAAATTGCAGGCGAAAACAGCTGTTAGATGGATGTATTTTCTTCTTTCATAATCCGAGGTTTCCACGTTTTCTGAAATAATTGAAGCTAATTCAAATAACGATTTTTCATCAATCTGATTTTCAGCTTCTATGAAAAACGGAATTTTGAAATAATTGAGATTTTTGGTTTTGGAAAAAGTCTGCAAAGGATAGAAACTTGCTTTTCTATAATTACCTTTCAAAATTTCCATTGGAAGAGAACCCGAAGTGTGAGCAACTAATGCATTTTCTTTTTTAATTAAACTTGAAACTTGTTCAACCGAAGAGTCTGAAACAGAAATCAAATAGAAATCGGCATCTTCCAATTTATCCGTAGAAAAAGGAATGTTGAACTCTTCGGAGATTTTTCTTAATTCAATTTCATTTCTCCCGAAAACCTGATGAACCCGGATATTATTTTGAGTAAAAGCTTTTGCTAAATGATAAGCGACATTTCCCGAACCAATAATGACTGTTTTCATATAACAAAGATAAAATTTTGTGAGATAGGTATGATTTTTAATAATCATTAATATGACAGGTTCAAATATGTTTTTCAAAGAAAATTGAAAAAATAATTTAACTTTGGTCTTATTTTTTAATCAAAACTACGAAACCCCTGAATGAAGCTAAAGGATGAGGAGATTGTAAAGCTTTTATCTGCACCTCAAACTGTGGAAAAAGGTTTGCGCGCGATGATGGATGCCTATCAGAGCCGGCTTTATTGGCATATCAGGCGACTGATTGTGGACCACGACCTCGCTCAGGATGTTTTGCAGGATACATTTATCAAGGCGTATCAGAATATTCACCAGTTCAAGAGTGATAGCAAATTGTACACTTGGCTCTACAGAATTGCAACCAACGAATCTTTGCAGCAACTCAACAAAATGAACCGGATGAAAAAGACAGATGAAGATGCAGAATATCATATGCAGAATCTAGTCGCAGATAACGCTGGAAAAGATGCGGAGGAAATCCAGGTTATGTTGCAGAAAGCAATTCAGACATTGCCGGAAAAGCAGAAGCTGGTCTTCAATATGCGGTATTATGATGATTTGCCTTACGAGGAGATCTCGAAGATTCTGGATATGTCTGTCGGAACTTTGAAGACCAATTATCATTATGCAAAAGACAAAGTTGAACAATATATAAAGGACAACTACTCGGAAGAGTTTTAAATATTAGAGAATATAGTTATGAAACGTTATTGACGTTCCATTTGACAATGAAAAATTAAATAAAAGCAAATGAAAATTGATATAGAAAAACTGAACAGAAAAACACCTTATCCGGAACCTTCGGAAGAGTTTTTCAGAACGCTTCAGGATAGTGTGATCTCGAAAACAATTGGAGAAAGAATCCCAGTTGTTCAGAAAGAAGCAAAAGTTTTCTCTTTGAATTTCAAATGGGTTGCTGCAGCGGCAATTGTTATGATTGCAGGTATTACTGCGTTTTTGGGACTTAATGATGGTCCTGAGATGCAAATGGCTCAGCAAAAACCAATTATTGATAGCGTTTACGAAATCCATTCTACGGAGCAAGAACCCGCAAATGCATTAGCTGACAACAATGATGTTTCAAATCCAATCCAATCTGTTGAACATAAAGCAGAGCATTTGAAACCGCAAAGGCCTATCGCTAATTTGTCTAAGTCTGATAATCGTAGAAACAATAGTTTTGATAATACGGACAGACAGGATTATGCTGTGGAAACGAAAAGAAGGTCCGAGTCTGAGGTTGAAAAGGTTCTCGTAGCTTTCACGCCGGACCAGATAAAAGATATTGACAGAAATAGTGAACAGGATGTTTATCTTGACCTTTATAATTAATAACAAAATATTAGAGAGATGAAAAAATTGTTATTGACTATTTTGATTGCGGGATTATTTTCTGCACATACAGCCAGAGGGCAAGAACGTAGAACAGGAACTCCGACCACAACACAAAGAAGTAACCCAAGTTCTTCTTTCAGAAGTGGTTCAACAACATCGTCATTGTCACCTTCCGGAACTTACCAGAGACAAACGAGTATTCCCAGAGCATCTGAATGGAGAACAATGAACCTCGATGAGAAAAAAACGGCTGTAAGTAATATGTCCGTAAAAGAACGTTCTGCCTTTCTCCAAAAGATGAAAGAGAATATTGCAATTGATGACCTGGAAATTCCTACAGACAAACAAGATGAGTTCAAAAGCCTTTTTGCGGAATACCAAAGTAACCAGAAGCAGATAAAGGAAAAATTTAATTCGGATAAAAATTTTGGAAACCTTTCTAATGAAGAGGCAATCAACCGA